>JGI11944J13513_1000457_pt1 | contig 40193 bp, 42 predicted proteins | sample TerdegcoTASludge_FD_13513 | JGI IMG/M metagenome (IMG submission 13513) | reverse complement strand
TGCAACTGCAACTTCTGGGCTTACTAGATAAATATCTGCATCTTTTGTCCCACTTCTACCTTTGAAGTTTCTGTTAAATGTCCTAAGGGAAGTACCTCCAGATTTAGGGGCTTGACCCATTCCTATGCATGGACCGCATGTACACTCTAAAATCCTTCCTCCAGCATCAACTATATTCTTTAGATAACCATCTTTAACTATCATTGAAAGAACTTGTTTAGACCCAGGTGAGACAACAAGACTCACATTAGTGTGAACTGTCTTCCCTTTTAGAATTTCAGATACTAGTGCTAAATCCTTATATGATGAATTGGTGCAACTTCCAATTGCAACTTGGGATACTTTAGTACCTTCAATTTCACTTATTTTCACAACATTATCGGGCATGTGAGGTTTTGCAATCATTGGCTCTAATTTACTCAAATCTATAGAGATTGTTTCANAGTATTCTGCACCATTATCTGCTTTAAGTTTCCGCCATTGGAATTCTCTTCCCTCAGATTCCATGAACTTCTTTGTTATTTTGTCACTTGGAAAAATAGAAGTTGTTGCCCCAAGTTCAGTCCCCATGTTTGTAATAGTTGCTCTTTCAGGAACAGATAGACCCTTAATACCTTTTCCTGTAAATTCAAATATTTTATTTACTCCACCCTTAACGGATAAAAGTCTCAAAAGTTCTAAAATTACATCTTTTGCAGAAGTCCAATCAGAAAGCTCTCCATCAAGACATACTTCTATTATGTCTGGCATTTTCAAGTAAAATGGCTCACCAGCCATTGCAAGTGCTACATCTAGCCCCCCTGCACCCATAGAAATCATGCCTATGCCCCCACCTGTTGGTGTGTGACTATCAGAGCCAAGAAGAGTTTTTCCAGGTGCACCAAATCTTTCTAAGTGTAATTGATGACAAATGCCATTGCCAGGTCTTGAAAAAATCACCCCATATTTTTTTGCAACGCTTTGTAGATATGCATGATCATCCGCATTTTCAAATGAAGTCTGCAAGGTATTATGATCTACATAACTTACGGATAATTCAGTTTTTACTCTTGGTATCCCCATAGCTTCAAACTGTAGATAGGCAAGTGTGCCTGTTGCATCCTGTGTCAAAGTCTGGTCTATTTTAATTCCAATGAGACTTTGACTTTGCATCTCGCCCTCAACCAAATGAGCAGATATAACCTTTTCAGAAACATTATATGCCATATAAACACCAATATCCACTATAAACTCTTTCATTTGGTATATTGATTATGTTTTTAAGTTTAGTGGGTACGTTAAGACAAATTATTGATTTAAATGGACAAATTTGAATAAAAATTATTCAAGCTCAATTGTTTTAATTTCATTTATTTTATCATCTTTATATTCTGCAATTGTAAGTGTTTTTATCTTACCGCATATTTCAAAATTCATTGCATTTAATTCATCTACAAGTTTTTTACATTCATTTGCATTTGTAGAGTTACCAATTCCTAAGTGGGGAATATACTGAATGGCTAGAAAAAGCTCATTTTTTAGTTTTCCGGAGTATAGCCTATCGTGAAGTTTTACTATATCACTAAAACCTTCGTCAGGGACTAAAAAAATATGCCAATAATCGTTAAAAGAATCTTTATTTAAGACTGCACATCTTAGACAAAAATCTATTGGTTTCATGTCCCTACATTTTTCTTCGATTTCAGGAACTAGTTCTTTCTTATTGATATTGATCACAGGAAAAACAATTGTGAAATGTGGATTTACAATATCATAATATAGGGTGTCGTATTTGCTCCTCAAGTCTTGAATTTTGTCATAGTCTTTCTTTTTAAGTTCCGGATAAGCGATAACAACGATTGACATAATTATCATAGTGTTTAACTTAATAAAAATATATCTATTGGATAAGTTATATACCAAAGCTATTTATACCTACAAACAGTAATAATATGGGATTATTATGTCAGATGTTGCAAAAGTAATTGAGGTAGTTGGTAAATCTGAAATAAGTTGGGAAGATGCAGTATCAAAGGCGGTATTTGTTGCTTCAAAGACAGTTCATAATATCAAAGGAGTTGAAGTTGAAAAACTAACTGGAAAAGTAAGTGATGGCAAGATAGTTAAATACAAAGCTACTGTTAAATTAATCTTTGTTGTAGAATAAATTTTATTTATTTTTATTTAAATTTATTATATGCCAAAATCTATTATAGATTTCACTATTTGGATTAGAAAGTTCTTTTAATATTGCTGTTGCTCCCCCTGCAAAATCTTCGGATTTATTATTGAATAAGGATACCAATTCAGGCATTGCAATTTCCTTATATGAGAGCTCTTCTATTGAGCCATCTTCGTTTTCATCTGTGATGATAATTGTTGAATCCGCGGGAACAAATAGGATGTACCCAGTCATATATCCAACATTAATCGAATTTTTGTCATCAAATCCAGTAAGGAGTTCTCCAACTTTTGTGAATCTAATAAGATCTTTTGATGAAAAAACATATGGCCTGCCATCATTTGATATAGCTATCTCCTCTCTAGTTTCTCTCAATGCAGTTTTATCATTTAACAGCTCTATACTCTTTGGATCAGAGGATAATACAGGTTCGTAAGTAACGTGACCACCATTAAAGTCGTATTTTAATGGGTCGATTTTTCTTTTAAAAGATCTTTTATGTACAATTGTATTCTGAGTGCCCCTTATAATTGGAACTATATTAACTGATATATGAGGAATCCGAAGATTACTGTGAACAATATCTCTTCTAACACATCCACATACAGATAGAACTTCTCCTTCTTTTATAACAAGTGGTAAATATTCTTTATTTTCGACCATAATGACTACCTATCTCAAGAAGGGTATATCTCCATATTCATCTTTATACTTCGCGACGGCTTTTGGAGCCCCTAGTAATAATCTTCTAGCAGTGTTATAAACGCTTGGAGTTTCTTCTTGATTCAAGTTAGACATAATATGAATAAGAGCTTTAACTAAAGGTAAGTGATGTCTTTCTTCCATATCGTCAATATTTCCAAATACTTTTATCGCATTAACGGCTGTATATTCATTTATTTTAGCTAATTTTGTAATAGAGTCCCTTAAAAAAATAAGCCCCTCATCCGTTTCAAGTGATTTCTTTCTGTTATGTGCAAATGAAACATAAAGTGCCCTCTGATCATTTGATTGTTCTATTCTAAACGAATCTGATGATTCGATTTTTTTGATTATTTCTATAGTATCTTCACTGCTATTAGATGATATGATTCCAAGAAACGATTCCCAGCTTATTAAACTTTTTTTTGACATATCTTCAAATGTTTTTAGTAATTCCATTTTATCTTTTGCACTACTATTGAGGTATGCGGCAAAAGCGACAAGTTTATCTGTCGCAGCAGTTGAATTTATAAGTTGCTCTTTTATTATTAAATGAATATCTTTAGTATCAAGAGTTGACAATAAAGATAAAGCTATGTTCTTCACCTGTCTCATTTTTATTTCTGTCTTTTTTGTATCAATGTAAGTCTTACCAAAATAGTTTATATTATACTGATTATAAATTTGAATAAGTTCTTTCTTGTATTTTTCTGCAATCGCTTTCATTATTTTCTTTTTAATATCGTATAGTTTAGTATAATGGTGGGAATATCTATTATCATCCACAGATTCAAAAAGAGTGACAAACTGTCCTCCTACCTTTTCAATAAGATCTTCGTTAGACAGAATTTCAAAATACAAATCGATTATATCCTCTTTCGGTTTTGAGTTAGAATTTTCTATCAATCTTATCTTTTCTCTATCCAAAAGAGTGTAGAATGAAACAAATTTTGCAATAATATTCTTATCCTTCTTTATTTGCAAAATAAGTTCCTCATCTGAGGCTTCATAATTTATCTTTCCATAAAAAGAATAGTCTCTATTAATAGATAGAAAATGTGACTTGGGGATATTAAAAAATAATATTTCAGTTTCTGGGCCATTGATTATTTCAATCTTTTCTATAATGTCATTGCCCTCAGAATCAACTACTGCAATTTTTAATGGAAACTCCCAATATAATCGATCTTTTGGTATTAATTGTTTTAATTTAACTTTTAAAGTTTTTTTAATAAAATCGTAAGATGAGGAGATCTCAACAGTTGGGAAACCTGTTTGTTTTAACCATATTTGCGACATCTTTGAAAAATCTCTTCCAGAAATTTCTTCCATTGCTTCGATCCAGTCTTGAGTTGTAGCATTTCCATGACTGAATTTTTTATGGTATAAGTCTAAAGCTTTGGCAAAATTCTCTTTGCCCATTATAGTTTCAATCATTTTTACAAACTCTGGCGCTTTAACATATGTAACACCCGTAATTAATTCGTTAGGGTCGTTAAATCCATCGGGTAATATTGGCATTACCGATGAACCTTGATCTGATGCAAAAGTACCACTGCTTGGAGCAAGCAAAGTCAAAACTGTTTTTAATCTTGTATAGTCTTTTCCAAAAAGGTATTCAAGATATTGCTTTTCTATGATTACTGTAACTGCCTCATTTAACCATATTTGAAATGGGTCTTTACCTGTGACTTCTGAACCATTTAAGTTATGATAATATTCATGTACCTTAACTGCTATCATATATTCAAATCCGTTATCAGTCATATCCTCAAAAGGCATTATCCTGTTTGTACTAATGGTGGTATTCCCAACGTTCTCCATACCTCCAAAATCAGAATTCTGCATCCCTATTTCACGATAGACTGTGCCAGTGTATTTGTAACCTGGAACAATTTTTTTATTAAGTTCAAATAATTCCTTTCTTACTAATTCAAGTTTATCTGAATTTCCTTTAGCTTTCAATTCTTCTCGTTCGTCTACTAAAGACATCATTTTATTTCTAATATCAAGATTATCATATTGATTTGGTCCAGTAAATAGGTATACCCATATTATGCTGTTGTGCAAGATATCTAAGGCTTTTTCTGCTAATTCTTTTTTTGAGTCAATTGGCACCAATAATTCAATCATAAATTTGTGACCGTCTGGATATTCAAATTCCCTCTTAAATGTTGCATAAGTTCCAACTCCTAAGAAAAATAGATATGGCGCCATTGGAGTAATAATATTATCATATTTTATTTTGTCTCTGCCACCCCCTATTGAATGTCTTTCCTCTGAAACATCCCCATTTGTAATTAGATTAGTATATCTTCCATCAGCTATTATTGTAGTTCTATATGTGCATTTTGCCATCATGCTATCAAAACATGGGACTATTCTTTGAAATCCCCATTGTTGACATTGAGTAATCTGTTGAGGCGGAGCCCCTTTGGGAGTTTCATCGTAATAAAGCCCTTCTAAAATATTCTTTGTCGGTCTGCAAACTGTTTCAGTACTAATAATAAATTCTGTTCTAGGAGGCACGGGATTTTTAAAATTTATAACAAGGACATTTTCATTTGGTTTATAATGATAATTAGTATCGTAATTTTCTACACAGACAGATAGAATCTGAAGATTCTTGGCATTAAGTTCAACTTTAGAAATTGGCAAGTCTAGAGACTTTGCTCTTAATTTTGATTTAACATTTGTGTAAGTATCATAAATATCAAATATCAGATCCATATGAATTACTTTGACTGGAAGATCTTTGAAATCTTCAGGATAATATTTGAATAGTCTTTCCATAAAATCACATTTATTAGAGAGAATAATTTGTATAATTTATTTCTTATTACTCTTTTTTTTAGAATTTGAAGTTTTTTTCTTTTCTTCTATAATTAAAGGTTTCAGTCCATTCTTACCAATGACAAAATTAACCCAATTTGTATAATGGTCAGAACCTTTTATTTTTCTAATTCTAATCTGTTTGACAAGTACGTCTGAAGCCATATATTCGGGATCATATCTTAAATCAATTATTCCGTCTACTATGTAGTCAAATACATCTGCAAATCCTTCAAATGCCTTAAGACCAAAATGGATAGTTGAAACAAACAGGGTATTTCTTTCTTTTGACCCTCTCGCTCTCCAATTTTTTACTGATTCCACTACTTGAGAAGGATCAGATAAGGTCATGAGTTCAGTAAGCGAATCGACAAGTACAATTCCTCTGCCATTCATGCCCATTTCGTCCATTATACTAACTAACTTATCAGTGAAGTTTGGAAGATCATCTGGCTCTTTTAAGACTGTAATGCACTTTTCATCATATTCAGCCTTCATTCTGTATGAATATCCATCTAAAAATCTAAGAAGACCATTTTCACAAAAATTGGATATATCCCACCCAAGGCTATTTATATCAGAAAAAACAGACTGTGGAGAATTGTCAAGTGCAACATATAACACAGGTTCTCCTCTTTTTAGAAATCTATAACATAATTCCCCAAGAATAGCTGATTTACCAGTTCCTCCCTCCCCCAAAAGTAGGATAAAAGAATCTCGTGGGATTCCCCCAATTATTAATTCATCTAATAACTTTATATCTGTTTTAATATTTTGTCGTTCTTTAAACCCCTTCATAATTATTAATAAATTTTAAACTATAAAAGGGTAATTATTTCTCGCTTCAAATGATTCAAACACAAGATTTAATAAATTGAAGATACAATTTAACATGATGAAACGAGTAAGAGTATACGTATATGGATTAGTCCAAGGCGTATTTTATCGTGCAAATGCTCAAAAAGAAGCCGAAAGGCTGAGAGTAACTGGTTATGTAAGAAATTTACCTGATGGTAGAGTTGAAGCATTAATTGAAGGAGAAGACCTTTGTGTCGATAAAATGATTTCATGGTGTGAAGTTGGACCAAAATATTCAAGAGTTGATAAAGTTGAAGTAATAACTGAACAGTACAAAGGAGAGTTCAAGGATTTTTCTATTACTTAACTATTGGCATGTTGTATCTTTACCCAGATGAAATCCTCCAAATTCAAGAAGTAATTCAAATCCAGTGAATCCTCTACAATACATTTTATCTAATGCATATCGAAGTTTATATGAAGCATAATCACCTGTGCAGTGGAATCCAAAAAGTGTTATCCCGTATTTTTTAAGGTACTCAATTGTTTTAGACAGCCTATTGTCATCTGCTGCGACAAGATGAGTTCCACCAAGTACTAAAAAAACATCATCCCCGATTAAATCCTTTGAATGTTCAATTGTATTAAGAAGTCCTGAATGATTACATCCAAGTATTACTACCCCCCCTACTGAAGTTTTAATAATAATAGACTGATCATCAGTTATTTCGTCATGATGGAATTTATTGCCAACTTTTTTTTGAAATTTATCTGAAACGGTTTCAAAATCAAATGTCCTTGGAATCTCTCCAGTAGTAAAGATGTTGTTAGATAATTCTATACTTTCTTTTGAATATGAAATATCTGGCAAATCTTCTTTTTTGTAAGGGATTCCAATATATTTTGGAATAGTTGATGTTTTCTTATATTTATTATCGAAAATAGAAGGGTGCGCAAATATCTTTGCGTTTGATAACTTTGAAATACCTAATAACCCCCCTGTGTGATCGTAATGTCCATGACTTATGAAGATTTTAGATATATCTTCAAATTTTTCTCCAAGGACACTCATGTTGTGGGATAAAGTTTCAAATGTTTGTCCGGTATCAAATAATATTTTTTCTTTGTTTTCTATCAAAAAACTAAGTCCATGTTCTCCCCAAAATTTAGAGGAGAGTTTAACATTATTATCCACTACACATTTTATCCTAACATTCATTACAATCCTTCCAAGAGATTATATATACCTCCAAGATCTATTTCATATTCTTCTATTTTGCCTTCATCACATAGTTTGGATATTTCAGGATCAATAGGTATTTGACCAATAGTCTCTATACCGATTTTATTCACATCTGCATTCCCAAAAACATCAATTTTCTTACCGCAGCTGGGACACTTTGCATATGCCATATTCTCAACGACACCCAAGATTTTAACATTTAATTCCTGTGCCATTGATATGGCCTTTTTCACGATTGTTGCAGCAAGGTTCTGAGGAGAAGTAACTACTATAAATCCATCAAGTTTAATACTCTGCATTAATGTCAACTGGACATCACTTGTACCAGGGGGAAGATCGAATAACAAATAATCAAGTTCATCCCAAATTACATCTGCAAGAAACTGTGAAACGGCCCCACTTATCATCGGACCTCTCCATATAACTGCTTCTTCATTACTTGGTAGCAAAAGACTCATTGACATTATTTTAATTCCACTTGCAGAGACTACTGGAATTATACCAGAACTACCTCCAATTGGTTTCTCATCGGTTCCAAACATCATTGGTATACTGGGCCCAGTTATATCAAGATCAAGTATCCCAACATTTTTTCCTTGTTTAGCAAGATATGATGCAATTAAAGAGGTAACTACAGATTTCCCCACTCCACCTTTACCGCTACCAATGGCTATCTTTTTTCCAATCTTTGACATTCTATCCTCAATGTTCATCTTTTGAACTTTCATTTGTTCTTGAAGGTTAGATACCATCTATACCACCTTGTATTTATGAACTTCATTCTATTTAAAGCTTTTAAGGTATCCCTAACATAAGGTATTTTACAATATATTATTTTTTTAAATTAAATGCAAAAAGTTTATAAAGAAATTTAATGCTTAATTTATATACTATGAACAAAATAATATCAACCCTTCTAATATCTTTAATTATTGTTTCTACTTTTACAACCTATATTAACGCTCAAACTGCTGAAGAGGAAGCAAAAAGCTTGATACCTGAAGTTTCTTTGGATTATCCGACAGAAGCTACGCCAAATCAAGAGATTAAAGTTACTGTAAAGGTAAAAAATACAGTTAACGATGTGATGTGGGATACTCTTGCATACATAGATGAGGATTCTATGACAAAAGAAACCAAAGCTGCATTTCAGGTAATAGAGGGTAAAAAATTATTCCCAGTTAGAATGGATCCTGAACAAGATGCAAGTGTTATCTTAACTGTTAAAGTAACTGCAAAAGCACTTAGTGGGGAATATTTATTGCCTGTAGTAGTAGCTACTGGAATAGGTGGATGCAGAGAAGGATGTGAGCCTTCTCTACTCACAGTATTTTCTACTATAAAAATTAAGAGAAATGATCCATTAATCAGTTTAGAATTTGATAAGTACCAGATTGACATTGAACAAGGTATTTGTGAAGTTGAACTTGTTGTACCGTATCTCCCAAACGTTCCTTTTAGAATTACTAATATTCACAATACCGAATCAGCATACAATCTAAAGATGACCGTTGTCCAGGATACGTCGGCGGTAAGAGGAATAATTGATCCTCCTGTAAATCAAGCGGTTCTACCTCCCGGTGGCGAGATTACAGGATCCTTATACATTAGAGCTTCTTACGATGCGCCGATAGGCAATCAACTTATAAGAGTTAAACTTGTCTATTCTGACAAATATGGTGCAGATTATGATATGTTCAGAGAGATAACTGCAACAGTAAAAAATGTCGGTAAAAATTACTACGATCAAGGAAAACTATACTATGAATCTTGTGACTATGAAAATGCAACAGCTACTTTTGAACAAGCTAGGGAAATTTACAGGGACAATAATAATATACTAATGGTTCAAGAAATTGAAAAGTTAATAAAAAGAATTGATGCAAATGATAAATTTATGGAAGGGCAAAATCGCTTTTTTGCAGGAGATTTAAAAAATGCTACCAATTTCTACTCTGAAGCAAAAAAATTGTATTCAGAAATAAATGATTGTCAAAGTGTCCAACTTTGTGAAGATGCAATCAAAGCAGCCAACAGACCTCTTGGAGGAATACTTGGGGGTGTTTCAGGTTCTGGAGGAGAAAGTGTAACTACATTCTCAATCCATACACTTATTGAAATAGCACTTGCTGCGATAGTTATTATCCTTGTGCTGTTATTGCTTAGGGAAAAACCTGGTAGGGGTACAAGAAAACTAAATCTAAAGCCACCTATCAGAAGACCCTCACAGCAGCCGATAAATAGACCCTCACAAGAGCCTATAAGACCGATTAAGAAAGAAATGCCAAGGTAATTTATTTTAATATATTACTTTATTCAATGGATATTCTATTATCCCCTCAGCACCAGCATTTTTTAATTTTGGTATCAAATCTCTTATTATTTTCTCATCGACTATTGTTTCTACTGCTACCCATTCTTCAGAGCTAAGGCTTGATATAGTTGGTTTTCTTAGTGCAGGTAAAACGGATACCACTTCATCAAGATTTGATTTAAGTACATTCATTTTAACTCCCACCATTGATTCGGCAGTTAATGCACCTTTTAGGAGCATGAAAAGATCTTCAATTTTTTTCTTCTTCCAACTATTTTTCCATGATTCTTTATTACAAATCAAAACAGTTGTTGACTCAAGAAGAGTATCAAGAACTTTCAAATTGTGAGCCTTTAATGAGGAACCCGTTTCAGTAAGTTCCACTATTGCATCTGCAAGTTCTGGTACTTTTACTTCTGTTGCTCCCCAAGAAAACTCTACCGATGCATCAATTCCTTTATCTTGTAGATACTTCTTAGTGATATTAACTACTTCAGTTGCTATTCTCTTACCATTTAGGTCCTTAATAGTTTTTATTTTTGAATCTTCTGAAACTGCTAGAACCCACTTTACAGGTCTAAGCCCCTGTTTTGCATAAACTAGTTTTCCAACATTAAAAACATCAGCATTATTTTCGATAACCCAGTCCATACCAGTAAGCCCAATATCAATAATGCCTTTTTCTACGTATCTTGGGATTTCCTGAGCTCTTATCAAAAGACACTCAATCGTTGGGTCATCAATAGATGGCTTATATGATCTAGTAGAAACATTAACTGAATATCCCGCTTTTTTGAACATATTAAGCGTGGATTCCTGTAAACTGCCCTTGGGCAATCCTATTTTAAGCATCATTTTAATACCTCATTTGATTAATAGAATCTCCTAGAAAACTACTTATATATTTTATGCACTATTTATCACAAATAGTTGATTTAATATTCAAAAGAAATAAATAAAGATGAAAAGAAATATTAACTATGCAGTATGAAAAAGATTTGGTCGGAAGGAAGGCTATTGAATTCTGTCTAAAGGATAAGAACAATAAAAAGGTCTGTCTCAATGATTTAAAAACTAAGTGGATAGTCCTATTCTTTTTTGATAAAACTAGTTTGGATTCACCTAATTCAGAGTTACTTTACTATTCAAAAATAAAGGAAGAATTTGATGATCTCAATGTTCATGTTGTAGGTATAGGACCTGTTTCAGAAGAAGAGATCAAAAAATTCGCTTCAGAACATGATATAAAAACGACAATACTTAGTGACTTGGATTACAAAATATCGGAAGAATATGGTGTTGTCTATATAGATAAGAATGAAATTAAAAATATTTTACCAATGACGTTCCTTATTAATAAGAGTAGAATAGTTTCTAAAGTTTGGAATAGAGAAAAATTCTATTATAGACTTAGTGGTTATGCAGATAATCTAATTGAATTATGGGATCAGAGTAAAATGTGGGCACATATTGATAAAATTTTTGAAGCAATAGAACTTTTGGAGAAAAATGAAGTATAATTGTTTACAATTTAATTTTATGCAATATAATATTATACAAAGAGCTATTTGAAACTATTATTCCCTTGGAATTTTTGGATATCCTATCTCCAGAAAAATCAATGGCTATACCCCCAGCTTCTTCGCAAAGCAATGCCCCTCCAATGACATCGTAGTAATTTATTTTATTTTTTATGTAGGCATCATATCTCCCTTCAGCAACAAAAGCAAGATTGATAGATGTAGACTGAGTTAACCTTATTCCTAGCACATCTTTAGATAAAGAACTCATCATCTTAAAGAACTCATCGTGGTAATCTTTGTACTTTGTTAAGTCTGAAACTAATATTGAGCTAGAAAGATTAGTCGCGTTAGATATGTGAAGTTTTTTTTCATTAAGATACGCCCCGCGCTCTTTCTCAGCATGATAAAAATCCCCAGTTATGGGATTATAAATGACAGAGATTAATGGCAAATCGTTTTTTAATAAAGCAATTGAGACTGAGAATAACGGAATATTTCTTGTAAAATTAATTGTGCCATCCAAAGCATCAATAATCCACTTATACTCCGATTCTTGATTTCCAATTGTTCCACATTCTTCACATAAAAATCCGTGATCAGGAAAATTATGGCTAATTATATCTATAGCTTTTTTCTCAGATTCAAAATCGGCATCAGTAACTAAATCGAAGTCTCCTTTTTTATAAATGCAACATTCATTATTAAAATAGCATTTTAATATCTCTCCGGAAGCCCTTGCAGCTTTGAAAGCAGTTTGAAGCATATATTAACCTTCAATCAATTTTACATTTACTGTTCTTGTTCTTGGACCATCAAATTCAAGAAAAAATATACCTTGCCATGTGCCAAGTACAAGCCTTCCATTTTCAACTATAACGGTCTTAGATGGTCCAATTAAAGAACTTTTTATATGGGCATCTGAGTTGCCCTCAAGATGATTGTAATCTCCTTCTTTGGGCGCCAATTTTGAAAGAAAATAATTAATGTCATCAACTACTGCAGGATCAAAACTCTCGTTAATCATTATTGCAGAGGTAGTATGAGGAGAATAAATAAAACATAATCCCGAGGAAAATTTAGATTCTAGAATAATTTTATTTATATGATTTTTAATTTCGACTGCCTCGATTCTTCTTTTAGTTTTTAGATTTATAGTATAGAACAATCTATCCTCTCATTCTAATTTTTACAACTTTACCTCTATTAAGTTTTTTCATTATCCTGCCTGAGACTATAGCCTCGCCAATGCCTATGCATTTGTTATTTTTTAGAACTATTACTTCATCCCCTGGCCGAATATCTTCTGAGGCTTCAATAATTCCCTTTGAGAATATATCTCCTTTCAAATCAAAATCAATATTAACGTAAAGGGAATCTTTAATGAGTTCCCCACCATTAATATTAGCTTTAATTTTATTTTCAAACATTCCAATACGTTTCTTATTAAAAAGAAATTCAGTGGTGTTTCTTTTTTCTCTGTAATCAAAAGGTAAGTTAAATTCTTTCTTAAATTGAAATGAAAACATCTTTAGAGCTTTATTTTTATTTTCGTTTATTGGTTCTTTATCCCATAAATCTCTTTTAATCTCAAGATATTCTTTTAGTGTATCAAGAGACCCATTTGTATAAAGAAGGTCATAAGGTAATTTTTTTAGAGCCTTAAGATAAGGACTGTCTTCAGGGAAGTGGGCAATTATACAAGGTTTATCTGTCTTTTTTAATATTGAAATCAATAACTCAGAAAGGCAGTCCAATTCTTCTTGGCTCCAGTAACCTGTTACGGGAATATCATAGTCAGTATAGTCCTCAATCTCTCTAGGTACAACACCCAAAGGTGATGTTAAGATTAATTGAGTCAAATTAGAATATTTGTCTTTTAAGTAATCTCTAAGAAAAGATATGACTTTTATGTGAGATTTTGATATGCGATAAGGTTTTTTTGCACTACAAGGCAATAACAAAAATAAATTAGTTGAAGGAGAATAATGTTTACTTACCTCTCGTCTCCATCGCAATACTTGTGGCCTTTCAAGAGATATNTCATCTATATAATAAGAGCGTTTAAAATCTCTTCTGATATGTTGTTCAAAAGAGGTATAATACTCCTTATACAATATTTTCAATAATCTTCTAGAATTAACTGACCCATTTGAATACATTTCAACTAATTCAGGAGTTGGATTTTTCATGTATTCCTTGAATAAATCACAGTTATTGCCATTATCTAAAAATAAATCAAATCCGATGAAAGAGAATATTGGGATTTCATAACCTTTTGCATCTATATAAAATAGAGATGAAGGGTATCTATCTCTAATTTTGAAGAATGCATCTAAGAGAATTCTCTCATCAACTATTCGTTTAAAAAAGTATAATTTTTTTTCAGGTATAACTTCTATTAGTTCTTGATTCAATTCTTTATACTTTGTAAGATAAATTGGAAGACAGTCCCCTTCTTTTTCCGTTATAATAGAAATATTTAGGTCATTAAGTTTTTTAGCTTCCTTTAATGATATATCAAACGGCGTTTCAATTAATGGTACTACTGAAAGGTCATATTTTTTCCGATTATAATTTTCTTCTACAAGATACGATATTGGTTTTTCAATTAGAATGTCCCCGAATTTTAAAAAGTCTTTATGATTTTCTAAAAGAAATGGCGTATTCTCGGACTTATCATTCAAAGTGGCCTTGCCTATCCTATACCCATCTTCGTATAAAATTTCAAAAGATAATTTATTTTCCAATCACATCATCCACTATTTCTTTAGCGTACCCGATATAATTCTCTGGGTTTAATGCTGCGTCGATTTCCGAATTAGACAAGAGACTTTTTATTTTAGGTTCTTTCTTAACATTATCGATGAATCTACCGTCTTTCATTGAAACTATTCGCATTATCTCATGGGCTTCTTGTCTGCCCATACCCTTTTCGACTAATTTTAACATTAATACTTCTGCTAGATTGGAATAACCAGTTAGTTCTAAATTCTTTTTTATATTTTCTTCATAAACTACCAAATTTGAAAGAACTCTAATGGTGCCTTTTAGCATTTCATCTAAAAGTATGAAAGATTCAGGATGAATTACTCTTTCACAAGAGGAATTTGTGAGATCTCTTTCATGCCATAGAGGATTATTTAGTAATGCAGGAAAAACATTTGAATAGAGAATTCTAGCCAATCCGCATATTTTTTCACAAGTAACGGGATTTTTCTTATTTGGCATTGTTGATGAACCAACTTGCTTTTTACCGAATCCCTCGGCTATCTCCATTATTTCAGTTCTTTGAAGATTTCTTATCTCAAGTGCCATTTTATCTAGAGTCGAGGCTAAAGTGGCCAAAGAAAACATAACATCAGCATAAATATCCCTTGAAACAACTTGATTTGATATTAATGCCATTTTAATTCCTAATATCTCTCCTACTTTTTTTTGTAACTCTGGCCCATCTTTATAAGAAGCCATAGTTCCAACTGCTCCGGATATCTTACCGCACACTTTACTATAAGAGAATTCAAGTCTTTCAATAGCTCTTCTTACTTCATCTAGGTATATCGCAAATTTCATTCCATAGGTAGTTGGTATCGCATGTTGTCCATGGGTTCTTCCGACGCACACAGTATCTCTATACTTTTTAGAGAGATTTTTTAGGACATTCTCAAGTTTTGATAAATCAGAAAATATGATTTTAAATGCCTCAACAAATTGTAGTGCTGTTGCTGAATCATTAATATCATTAGATGTTGCACCAAGATGAACATATTTACCATGTTCTCCACATTGCTCAGATAACGAAAGAACTAAAGCCATTATATCATGATTTATTTCACTCTCAATTTCCTTCATTCTTTTAAGTGAAACATATTTTGTATTGGCTTTTTTATAAATCTCTTCTCCTGCTTCTTTTGGTATATGGCCTAGTTCAGCATGAGCCTTAGCTATTGCTCCTTCCACAAGGAGCATTTTATTTAATCTCTCCTCTTCATCAAAAATTTTCCTCATTTCGAAAGAGCCATATCTATTATCAATTGGATGAATCATCATTACACCTATTTTACATTGGAGAACAGTGTTATTAAGTTTTTTGTAGATTTGGGTAACCTACTTTTTTCTATTTTCGGGGACTCTTTTAGAGCTAAAGAAAACTAATGCTTTTTGTTTGGCAGAATCCAAAACAGGATCTACTCTCTTCTCTTTATAGGCTTCCCAACTATAATATTTGTTGAAAATTCTTTCTCTACTGATATATATAATAAGAAAACTAAAAGCATATGTGACTGAAAGTATTAGAACTAGCAACGAGAGAATTCCTAATGAGAAGAATCTACTTAGGAGTATTATTAATAATGAGAAACTGAAGAAGATAGCGGATAGCTTAATTGAAATATTTGTTTTTAGAAGTTTTTCATCCCATTTTTGATATTTTATAAAAATTATGTAAATGAATAAGAACCCAATTACTAAAAATAGTAAGAGCAACAATAATTGGCCCAACGTAAATAATATATCTTTAAGTAAAGCAGGCAATTTTGGCTCTAATTCATATATTTCATTATTTTTTTCATTTAAAACGATTATATTTTCTTTAGAAGTAAGATATAATTTATTTATTTTATTATCTACTTGTTTTGACCACAGAACCTCCCCCTCATTTGAAAATAAATCTATTCTAGTCTCTTGACCAACTGCTAGTAAAGATCCATCATCAGATATATATGATGATGACGAGTACTCAATTAGTTGATTTTTCCATATTAAATTTCCCGACTTAGAGAAGAAAAAAACATTCTTACCAGAGGTTGCGGAAATAAATTCTCCTGATTTACTTATACTAACCGAAGAACATTCTTGATCAGTTTCATATTCCCATAAAAGTTCAGTAGATCTCGATAACAAATAAATAGTACCCTTAGTCTGATCGTTTTTTTGAGTTTTAGTTCCTATTACAATATATGCCCCATCTAGTGAATAAGAAATTGAAGTAATACTACCACTAGCTTCAAATCTTCCTAAAATGTCTCGGTTATTAGAAACGATTAACACTTGGTTATTCTCAAGGACAACTGCCATAGACGTTCCGTCAGGCAATAAAGTTATTGAAAGGATTTTGCTTCCCATTTTGTAATACCATAAAAGTTCGCCATTGCCTGAAATAAAATATAATGTACCTCCTTCTGTTCCTGCTGCTATATATTCACCGTCTCTTGTAATAGAAATGTTTTGTACTTCAGAATCTAGTGTAGAGCCTGTTTTATAATTCCATAGTAATTCTCCAGATATAGAAAACATGTATATTGTTCCACTAAAATGTCTAACATTGTTATCATCAAAATATCCTGATGTCGATGCTACAACATAATCATTATTCTGACTTATACTGACTGCTTCAACTTCTCCATCAGTATGATAACTCCAGATAATTTTCCCGTTATTTGACAAAAGTAGGACGTTATAATTTTCTGTCCCAACTACAACGTAATTTCCATCTTCGGATACTGAAAAAGAATTGATAGCATCATTGTATTTAAATTGCCATATGATATCTGGGGATTCAGCTGTTATACAAGCAATTTGAATTGAAACAATGATTAATAATAATGAAAATAATCTCATCATAATCTATATATCTATTACTTAAGATATTATAAATTTGTCTACACCGAAAGAGATAAAATTCAAATAAAAAAGTGAAAGTATGGAACTTGTCACATCTATAGGCTTAATTGCAGCTTTCTTAACTACCGTATCTTCTCTACCCCAGGTAATTAAAACTATTAGACTCAAAGAAACGAGAGACATATCATTTTGGATGTGGGCGTTTCTAGCATGTGGGATAATACTTTGGTTTATTTATGGCATATTAAAAAATGATTTACCAATTATCTTAGCAAATGGAATATCTCTATTTTTAGTATTGATAGTATTAGGACTAAAAATTAGATATAAGTAACTATTTCTTTAATTCATTTTCTTTTATTGTTTCTTTTAACTCAACTATCTCATCCATTACCTTCCAACCTTCTCCAAGATATAAAGTATTAACTAAACTTTTTAAAAAGGCAAGATTTGACTTTGGTTCATTTAAGTCATATTTCGAAACAATATTAAGAATTTTTTCTAAAAAAGATAAAGTAACAGGGTATTCTTGTTTTAATACTTCCATTAAATCGTTTTTTATATATTCTGAACAGTTAATTACATCATCAGCAAACAAAAGAGCAAATTCTGCCCATCTATCCCCTAACATGTACTCAGTAGTTTTGATTAGAGNATTTAAGTTATTTTTTGCTCTGGTATCAATCAACTTTTGAGGATCATGNCCAAATTTTCTTTGGAGTGTGTAAAGAGGGGAGTGTTGAGCTAAGGAGTTCATATTAATATCAATCTCACTTTGTTTACCATATTTATTCACAAGGCCTTTGAATCCTGTAACCATTAAAATCCAATGTCCTATCTCATGAGTTATTATTATGGGGTCAAAGGATTTTGGATGTTCAAGCCATATAGACAAAACGATCTTTCCATCAAAAAATCCAGGATAAGCTGTATTAAGCTCTCCTTGTACAAATTTTAATTCTGGGTTATCTTTCCTGTCACATAATATTACTTCAATAGAATAATTGAAAAGATCTTTAGATAGTTTCTTCCATAAATCCAAAATTTTTAGAGTTGGCTCGTCTGCCTTTTCTCTAATATAACTTTCAGGGAAAGGTTTCATTTACATCACGTAATATCTTAATCCTCATCTGACCTTTTAACAATTGTAAAAGATATAAAATTATCTAATATTAAGATAGACATTAAACGATCTAACAAAGAAAGTTTATATTTTGAAGGGTAATGATATCCTAAGTCAACTACTCCTCGATCAAGTTTTCCATATAAGGAAGTTGTTCTACTATTCAAATTGAAGTATGAAGCAGAATTTGACCCTCTATCAATAGCTTCGCTATGTTCACGAAGGTAATACTCTCCATTTGGACCTATTGTAAAATTTGGATCAAATAAAAAGAAATCTTCCTGTGATGTAAAGCTGTTTGATTGATTATTCCACAAAACATTATTAGATTGAGTTATTTGGCCATCATTATAAATTCCATAGTTGTTATTAGAAATAATGTTATTCTCTAAATTTAGAGTGCCTCTGTTATAGATACCATAACCATTACTTTCTCCATTTGAGTCTATTGTGTTATTATGTAAAAATCCGATTGAATTTTCTGAATCCAATAAAACGCCTTTAAAATTTCTTACGATAAGGTTATTATTTAGATACATTGTCACAGGCCCAAAAATTTGAATTCCTGTTGTGTTATTCCTCAATACGGAATTACTTAACTTAAAATCAATTTTACTTTCAGGGGAAAATGAGTAAACTGTCAAATTACCGGAGTTAAAAAAGTTTGAATCTACAATCTTAACTGTCATAGATGTATAATTATTATCTTTCTTATTTTCTGAATTGATTTCAATTGGCGAGCTTTGTCCATAGTATATATCACAACGATTTATAGTTCTTTTATAGCCTCTTATTTCGTAGACAGCAGAAATAAACGCAACATCCCCGATATTATCAAATTTACAATCAGATATCACTATGTCCATTGAAGTTTGCGGAATATAATTCTCAAAATATATGCTTTCTCCAGTCTTGGAATTTTTAAAAGTAATTCCGGATATAGTAACAATCATTGGATTATTATTATTTTTAGTTTTGTAGAATCTAAATATATGATCATCAAGAAGAATAATAGTCTTGTCTGACCCATCGCCAACTATTGGCAAACTTTTTCCGGAGATATTAACATCAGCATCCAATGTGTGCACACCTTCGTGGATATAAACAACATCCCAGCTACAGGTATTATTTGTAATAGTATTCGCCAAATTGTCACTTGGATAAAGATGGTACGACGTTGCAGATGCAGATTTACAAAAAAGGATAATTAATCCAAATACAAGTATAGTAATAACTAGATTTCTCATATTTAATTACATAATATGTAAATTAATTAAAAGTATTATTATAATATCTTATAAGTAAAAAATTATGAAAAGATTATTAATAAAGAATTATTTTAAAAATCGAATTAATTTTAGTAGATAATTTTTTAAGTTTAGAAAATAGTTTATTTTGTATAATTTATAAGAAGTTGATTTAATTAATGATTTTACTAATTTTATATAGCATTGTAATATAATCCAGAAATCAACGAATAGTTTATCTAATAAAAGAGTTGTAATATAAAAATAATAAATAAATCTATTCTTTTAAAAAGCATAAATATAAATTACCACATCATTTTATTAGATATAGGGGAGATTTTTTGATCTCAAAAACAGGCAAAGATTTCGACATAATTGTAATTACGGCAGAATACTATGATGACCATCCTTTGTCCCCCTCTGGGATAATCTCAAGAGTCTTGGATGACAAGGGTTACAAAATAGGAATCATAGAAAAACCTATAGAAAAAGAAGATTTCATAAAACTTGGCTCTCCCAAACTTTTTTTTGCAGTTACATCTGGTTCTATTGATAGTATGCTCCATAATTATACGCCCCTAAAAAAAAGAAGGTCAGAAGATCCTCATTCCAAAATATCACTAATGCCAGATAGAGCTTTGATAGTGTACTGTAACAAAATTAAGGAATATTTTAAGTCATCGACAATAGTAATCGGAGGAATTGAAGCATCGATGAGACGATTTGCACATTATGACTACTGGAACAATGATATCAGAAGGAGTATTATATTTGACACCCGAGCAAATATTTTAGTTTATGGAAATGGTGAAAAACAAATTCTTGAGATTGCAAAAAGAATTGAAAACAATTTAAGTCTGAAAGGAATTTTTGGTACTTGCATAATAAGTAAAGAATTAGAAAATGATTTTGATATTCTTCCTTCCTTTAAAGAAGTAAAAGAAGATCCAGTTAAATTTTGTGAAATGCAAAAAGCGCTTTCAAATAATAAGAATCTGGCTCAGTTCTATGATAACAACTATTTACTTCAATATGCTTACCCAGAATATACACAAGAGGACCTCGATTGGATATATTCCCTACCTTTCTCACGGAAACTCCATCCAGAATCCCTTTTGAAAATGGCTAAGTTTTCAGTAGTAACCCACCGGGGTTGTATAGGAAACTGTAATTTTTGTTCATTGAGATTACATCAAGGAGACAAAATCATTTCAAGGAGTGAGGAATCTATATTAAAAGAGATAGTATCTCTAACGAAGAATAAAGAGTTTAAGGGTTACATTGATGATCTTGGAGGGCCTTCCGCAAATATGTATGGAATGGATTGTGCAGAGAGATGCAATAACGATTGCTTGAAATGCAGTAAATTAGACAAAAGTCATGCAAAATTAATTAGACTTTTGAAAAAAGCAAGAGCGATAAAAGGTATAAAAAAGGTATTTGTCCGAAGTGGTATAAGATACGATCTAGCTATTGAAAGTAAAGATTATATCAAAGAATTGTCAGAACATCATATATCTGGATGCCTTAAAATTGCACCAGAGCATTTTTCAGAAGAAGTATTAAAAAATATGAATAAGGATAACTCAAGATTCGATGAATTTGTATCTTTTTTTGAGAATCTAAATATAGGTAAAAAACAATACCTTAGATATTATCTAATGATTTGCCACCCAGGTGATGATGAAGAAGAGATACTGAAAATGAAAAATAAAATCAAAAATCTATCAAATATTGAAAGTTTCCAAGTATTCACTCCCACACCTATGACTAACTCCACTTGTATGTATTGGACAGGTATAAATCCCATAACAATGAAAAAGGTAAAAGTAATTCACGATTACAAAACAAAAAAGAAATTGAAAAGAATCATTATTGAAGAAATTAAAAATAATTAATTTCTGGTAGCCTAATATTTTAGAAATATTTAAATAGAACAAATGACTATTAATAAGAGGATAAATACTAATATAGGGAATAAAATGAGTGAAAAAGGTAGAGAAGGATTTAGAGGTGAGCTTAGAGAAATGCACGAAGCAGTATGTGTTGATTGCGGCAAAACAACTAAAGTTCCTTTTAAACCTGATGGGATTAGACCTGTATACTGTAAAGAGTGTTTCCAGATAAGAAAATCAAGAAGAAAAAATTAAAAGAAATCTCCAAGGGTCATCTGTTTATGTTTAGTAAATTTGAGATTTTCTTCAGTATAGCCAAATCCTTTTAGTATTCTCATTACTGCAGGTAGGACTTGATTATCGATATAATAATCTGAATCATATTTGTATCCTGCTTTTTTAAATTCTTCAACATCGAAGGACCTATCCCTAACCATTCCTTCTCCGTTTCGAACAACAAATGAGATAATCGATCCAACACTAATATCTTGCCCATTTTCTTTCAATCTTTTTGCAACTATTACATGTGGCCCTATCTGTTTGTAACTATTAAGGGGCATAGTTAGTTGAGTATATATTACCAAATCATCAACTGGAATCTTGCCTTCAACTAGATCTTGTGTAGTTTTAATTACTATCTCTGCGGCCTTTTCTGGGCCCTTCCCTTCCAGTATGGTTTTTAGAACGGCTTCTTGTGTTTTTTTTGCAATATCCGCCCAATCCCTCCTTACTACTTCTAAGCCTTTAGTTGTGATAATATTTTCCTTGTCAATCAAGGCATATCTTTTCTTGGATACAAAGAATCCTCTTCTATAATAACCTTGGAATTCAAGCTCCATGAAGTCAGGAAGTGTAGAATTGACTTTGTTTCTATATTCTTTTGATTTTTCTATGTCCTCTGAGCGAAGTCCTACAAATAAACTGTCTGTATCGCCATAAAGAACTTCTAGCCCCATATCTTCTGCTATTTTGATTGCTTTGTGGATATATTCTCGGCCCCAAGAGGCTATACTTGAAGCGGCTTCTTTTGAGTACCATCTTGAACGAGGGTATCCCATGTAGCCATAGAAAGAATTTGCAAGTATTTTTAGAGCCCACTGTTGTGCTTGATAAATAGTTTTCTCAGTCTTGTCAGAAGTCAATTTCAATTTATCTTTAATTTGAACTCTTCTTTGGATTAATTCTTTAAGAATTTCAGGAATAAATCCTTTTTTATTAAGGCAGAAATTTATTCCTTCGGGGGAGGTATTGTTACAGCAATCACATCCAATTGTATTCGGGTCGATATTATGGGCAATAATAATTGAAGGATATAGTGACCTAAAATCAAAAACGGCTATATGCTCATGAAGACCTTTTTTAGGGTCTAAGACGAATCCCCCTTCATAAGACGTGGATGAACGTTCTAAGTATTCTGTTCCTTTTGGTTTATTTGGAACAATAGTTTCCTCTTCAAAGGCCCTCTTCATAAGAAGATACTCTACCATATTGGAAGAAGCCATCCTAGAGATATCAAATATATTTTGCCCGACTATTCTAGATAGTTCAACTTCAAGCTGCCCTATTGCTTCACCGATTTCTCTGGCTGCGATGGCATCCTCTTTATTGTATAAAGCTATGGATAATAATCCTTCTTGTGTTCCCTCATCCCAGTACTTATCCATTTCCAAAAGATATAGTTTACTTTTTTCTTTCCCCAAAAATTTAAGGTAGACATTTTCAAGAGTATATTTGTTCAGGCTAAGGAGTTTCTTGCTCAATGGGTAGAGATCAATGTGAACCATTCCAGGTATTTTACAATTTTCAGTTATTCCTTTATTATCAATTCTTATTTCATTTAGTATAGGGTGGTTAATTTTTAATTTTTTTGCTCTTTGTGAAATGTAAGGAAAATCAAAAGTATCTCCATTGTAGGTATAGATAATGTCAGGATCATATTGCTTAAGAAGATCTAAGAATTTCTTTATCATTACTGTTTCATTTTCGACCACTTCAATATAATCGGCCTTAACTTGTTTATACGTAATAACTCGATCAAAATCATTTGTTGATATACCTATCATAATTATTGGATCCTTTTCTGGATCTGGTTTTGCTTTGCAGTATACCTCAATATCAAAGGCAAGTGGCCTAAAATTAATTTTTTGAGTTTCAATTATATTAAAATCTTTTACAATTGATATGTCCCCTTCTTTTTCTATATCAAAATTATATTCAGTTGCAGGTATTAGATCTTTATCAATAAGAAATCTTCTTGCAAATGGGATATCATACTCATAAATATCAATGACATCCTCAATTTCTTTTCTCAATACGGGGACATCAGAAGGATGATTAAAAATAACTCTTATTGCCTTGACTTTATTACCAAAAATGTATCTCTCTTCAATAGAACATGTTTTTATTTTCAAAAATTTATTCTGAACTTCTTTGGTTATATCTCCCATGACTCTAATCTTTGACTCAATTTCACTCTCATCGCATACCGCCCAAATATATGGCTCAAAATCTTTGTAAAATGTTTCTATCTTTGAATCATTTTTAAGTATCAATCGAACGTAAGCTTTATCGTTAAAAGTTTTATAGTCAGAGTCAAGTAGAAACATAATTATCAGGTAATAGTAACAGTATAAATATCTTATTGAACGAATTAAAAGCAATTTATGAATGTTCAGTAATTAATCTACACACTGGACAAAAGAAAGATTTATAAACCAGTTTTAATAACGAATGCTAATGAAAAAATTTGAGTTATCGATTATTGTTATCCTAATGGCAATTCCATTTATTTTGTTTAGAACTGAAGATTTCACTGTTTTTGTATACTGGGTAACTGTTACTTTAGGTTACCTTATTTATATTATGTTCTCAACTAAAAGGTGGGCAAATGAATAATATTCTTATACTTATTGGCCTATACTCAATAATAGGTACTTTAATTGCATTGTACTCTAGAGGTGCAAAGACTCAAGAGAGTTTCTTTATTGGTGACAGAAATATTAACGGGATTGTTTCTGCGTTAACTTACTCGGCAACAACTTATTCTGCTTTCATGATGGTTGGGCTTGTAGGACTTTCATATGCAACAGGCGTTGGTGCATTAGGATTTGAATTAACTTATCTTATTGGAACTCTTTTTTTCTTATCTTACTACGGGCCAAAAATCTGGAGAATTGCCAAAGACAAAGGTATTGTTTCCCCTTCTGGATTGATTGAAGAGAGATACGGACAAAAAACAGCAAAAACTGCGGCCTTTATATCTCTTTTAGCATTAATACCATACACATCAGTTCAACTGACTGGAGTAGCCCTAATTCTTGAAAAGAATTCAAATTTAAATTTTTCAACAGGCATTATAATTGTTGGCATACTCATTGCTCTGTGGGCATTTCTTGGTGGGTTAAGGGGGGTCGCATTAACTGACTCAATCCAAGGTATCTTTATGATAGTAGTTTCAATATTTGCACTAATATGGGTATCTCTTAGATTTGATTTCTCTGCCATCTCTTCCATGGGAAACCTTATGTACGTTCCTAATTCAATCTGGACTCCAAAGTTTTTTTTAGGGCTTACAATTCCTTGGTTTTTCTTTGCCCTTACAAATCCTCAAGTATTCCAAAGAATGTTTATACCAAAGGATCTATCGGCTTTAAGAAAGATGATTATATACTTCGGATTCTTTGGAATCATTTACACTGTTATAGTAACATTAATAGGAATTGAATTAAAAGTAATGACAAATCAGGGCCTTTTTCCATTAGTTCAATACAGAGACAATGTTACACCCACAATGCTTTCAGTTATGCCAGAGTGGTTATCAATACTACTTGCATTGAGTATATTGGCAGCGGCGATAACTACGGCAAATTCAATAGTATTGACCCTTTCATCGATGGTATCAAAAGATATTATCAAAGAAAAAGGGATACTATTTGGGAGAATATCAATAGTAGTAATAACAATATTCATCGGATTATTTGCAGTGAAGAAGATAAGCTACATAGTTGAATTATCGGTATTATCTTCAACAATTTTACTGTGCCTTTTACCACTGATACTAGGCATATTTCATTTTAAAATGGGAAAGGACTTTACAGGAGTGATTACCCTTATTGGTGGATTTTTAATATCAGTCGGCCTGACTTACTTCAAAATATCAATAATTGGCCTCCCTACGCCAGTAATAACTTTGATTTCTTGTTTTGTTATATTCTTCGTAAGTGGAATTATAGAATCAAAACAATATAAATAATATATAAATATAAAAATTAATCGACTAATCTTTTCTCTCCTTCTAACTTCTGAATGCCAGAAATATTCTGACTCGATTCAAGGCAGCCTAGGTAATTTCCTTCTTTGTCTCTTAAAGCATAATATTCAATCATTACTTTTTCTTTTTGACCATTCTTTCCTATTGGCAAATCAATCCAAAATCTTGCAGAATCACGTATGCCTTCTTTCATCTCATTTAGTATCTTTTCTACTTTATCTAGGCTTCTTTCTGGATGGCACTGCCTTACATCTCTTCCTAAAGCTGCCTCTGGCCTTTTGAAAATTCTCGTTTCATGTTTATTCCACGCGAGTACTTTATCGTCATCATCTAAGACAGAGAATTCTATAGGGATTGTCTCTAATAGAGATTCTAAAATTTTACCATCAATTTTTCCAATCATAGTAATCCCAATTATACTCAGCCACTAACTTATAAAATCTTTGTCTGTTCTGTGGGTCTTGGAGTTTTGACAACAAGGAACCGAAATATTTTGTCACTTTGATTTATCAATCTATGTGGAATCTTTGCTGGGCTTTCTATAAGGGAATCTTGAAAAACTTCTTCTCGTTCATTACCAATCTCAACTATTCCTTTTCCTTCAAGGACATAGAAGAATACATCAACTGGAGTTATGTGTTTTAATAAAGCCTCCCCTGGTTTTAATGCAATGTGTATGGCTTGAGCCTTTTCTGTATCGTATATCTTTCTTACATCCACCTTATGGGGAGTATCATTTATTGTCTGTTCACTTACCTTAACAATTTTCATTTAATTCACCAATTTAGACTTTTATTGAATCTAATTTACATTCCTTCTCACATTGGTAGCACAAAATACATTTTTTGCCATTTATATATAATTTTTTATTATTTAATTCTATTGCTTCAGTTGGGCAGGCTTTCATGCAAAGAATACAATTTGTACAAGTTGATTGATCTATTTTAGGCATTAATACTCGTCTTAAGGAAGGTAATTTCATTACAAGCCCAAATGGACAGAGATAATTATGCCATAGGTCTGGAGCAAATATGGCTAAAATTGGAAATGCTACCATTAAGAAAGGTATTTTTAGTTTAATAGGCAATGATAAACTTGCTATTTTAAGTATGACTAAAGAAAGCAATATTAAACTCAAAGGCAGGTAAATATATTTCTTTTTAAGGAAATCTGGAGTTTTGATTCTATTAATTTTTATTTTACTTAGTAGGTAGCCCCAACCTTTATCAAATGATTGAAATGGGCAAAAATATCCACAAAACAATTTTCCAATCAATAAGGATGCGAGAGAAAAACTTAACATCCACAAAAGTAAATAAGATTCTTTTTTATTCTTGATAAATAAGACAAAGGCAACAATTGAAATTACTAGAGTAATGGTCTGAATAATTTTTCTAGCTTTCATAATGACCGAAGTTTTAAGAATAATTATAAAGTTTTCCAGAACTTTAATATATTAAAAGTATTATTTTAATCCATGGAGATTGAAGAGCAACTAATGAAAATGGGATTAACAGATTATGAATCTAAAGTAATCGTATCAATTATTAAATATGGTGAATCAACGGCAAAAGATATCTCTTTGAATTCTGGAGTTCCTTACTCAAGAATATATGACACAATTAATGATTTATTGGATAAAGGATGGATAACCAAGAAAGAAGGAAGACCCTCATTATTTTGTCCGGGAGATGTAGAAGAAAGAATAAATGAATATATCAATAACAGCAAAATTATGGCAGAAACTATTAAATTAAATCTAGAAAGCTTATCTGAAAGAAACAGATATGAACTACTGCCTACTATAAATGTTGAAAGAACTTGGAAAAATTTCTATAAAAAAATCGATGAACTAAGTAATACTTCGAAACAGATGGCATGTGTTTTTGGATTCTATAACAAAAATGCTTTTGAAAGAATACACATGGCTTTCAAGAATAAACACTATCCCAAGAATCTTTTTGTAAAAAGTGATATATTAAACAATAGCTTCATGGAGGAATTAAAAAATATATCCTCATCATTTCAAATTAGGGTGTTACCTTTTACACCCAAGGTTTTATTATTTCTATTTGATGGAAAAAATATAATTATTGTTTTGCCGCTATCAGAAAATATTAATTCTAAAGATGATGAAATAAAATTCCTAGAAATTAGAAACTTTGAAATAGGTAAAATACTAGAAAAGATGATAGAGATTGCCTTAGTAGAATCAATACCTTTGAATCTTAAAGAATAATTCATTGTGAGAATATGGGAAAACAAAAAGAAAAGATATTGAGGAATTCATGCAGATGCTTGGAGTATGAAAGAAGACTTCTGGAGATTTATGGAAATTGAATAAGATTACTTAATGATCTAAAGGATATTGAACCAGGAAAATTATATCTTAGACTTTGCACTATCGAAGGCAAAAAATATTGATAGATGTATTCTTTATGTTATTAGAATTGTAGTATACTAAGCTTCAAATAAGGAACATGACCCATATAAACTGAAATGGTGAAATTGGAAAGATATCAAGTAAGCTAATAACTTCTAAGGTTGGATTATATGAAAAAAGTTAGTGAGAAAATATTATACCAAGGCAACTGGCTTGAATTAAAAGAAAGTATTTATGATAACAATGGAACTGAAGTTAAATGGGAAATGGTCGATAGAAAGATTTCTAAAATAACTGTTGCAATTATAGCAAAATTAATACCTTCGGAACGATATGTATTCATTAAACAGTATAGAATCCCGATAAGAAATTATATGATAGGTTTCCCAGCAGGAGTTTCTGATGGTAAAGACTTAGAGCATGATATAAAAAAGGAACTAAAAGAGGAAACAGGGTATTCGGGAGAAATAATTAAAATTAGTCCAGTTTTAAAATCAAATCCAGGATTAACTGATGAAACCGTTAGGGTTGCTATTGTTGAGATAAACGAAAATATGTTTGAAAATATAAATCCACGGCAGGAACTTGAGCCCTCAGAAGAGATCGAAGTTATTTTACTTAAAAAAGAAGAAATAAGTGATTTTATTAAAGAGCAGACCAAAAAGGGTGTAGATATAGGTGTTGGAGTCTGGTACACTTTTAATTTGATTATTTAATAAAAAGAGAAATTATTTATACTCTAAGGATTTAAGTTAAATGGTGTTCAAATATGAGAATTGAATATCTTGGTCACTCGGCATTTAGAATAACGGGTTCAAAAATAATATTAATTGACCCATTTCTAAATAAAAATCCGAGAGCTAGCTTGAAGGCTTCTGATATTAAAAGAGCCGATATTGTTTTAGTTACTCATGGTCATGGAGACCATCTTGGGGACTCCCTGGAAATATGCAAAAATACGGGAGCTATTTTTGTGGCAATCCATGAATTAACTCTTTATGCCCAAGAAAACGGAGTTACGAAAACTGAAGGAATGAATATGAGCGGCACTATTGAAATTGATGGGATCAAAATAACTGCAGTAAGGGCCGATCATTCAAGTTGCATTAATGTAACAGATAAAGGTGGGTACTCTGGAGGCAATCCACTGGGATTTGTAATAAAAGATGGCCTTAAAACAGTATATCATGCGGGAGATACTGGTCTTTTCAAGGATATGAAACTAATCGGCGAACTTTACAAGCCTGATGTTTCATTGCTCCCAATCGGGTCAAGGTATACAATGGGGCCAAGGGAAGCTGCTTTTGCTGCTAAATATGTAAAATCAAATATTATAGTTCCAATGCACTATAATACAACACCTCTAATAAGACAAAATCCTAATGAACTAAAGATGTTTGTAAAGGAGCTTGAATTGGATTCAGAGGTGAAGATCTTAGAACCTGGGGACTACTTTGAAATTTAAAGATGAGTTATTTTCTCCTTATATATTTTTAATTGGTTTTATTATATTTTTTGTAATAGGGATAGTTGGTAGATTCTACTTTTTAGAATACTTCTCCTCAAAAATATCAATATACACACTCTTATATTTATTATTAATCTCGTTATCTTTCATAGTTGGGCAAAAAATTAAACTTAATATACAAGAAAATTTACTAATAGCGTCTATTGTATTTTTGATAACTCTATTCACTTTCAAGAGATATAGTTATTTTTCAATATTATTCTCAATACTAGGATTACTAATTTTATATTTGTTAAAGAAAAATATTTTCATTAGGTATTATATACCTATATTCATAATTGGAATATCAATATGTCTAATCAATATAATAATTATTGGTAAAATCCCTTTAATTAACCCCAGTATAAGAGAATCTTCTCTAACGCCATTATTTGTATTAGGTTACACATTTTTACTAATCTCAAATAACATAGGCTTGATTAAAGAGAAATATCCAAAAAATATTATCTTTCCTGTATTCTCTATTCTGTTGTTTACCTCTTATGGCTTTAGAACTTACATAATCCTTTTGATTATATCTACTATGGCCACTCTATATTTAATTGGGAATAAGAAGAAAATAATTTATTTTGGGATTATCGGATCTATCTTAATAATTATTTTAGGATATCTCACTATTTTGTTTTTGCCTCAAAATTGGAAACTTAATCCATTAGAATTATTGCTATATAGAGTTACTTTTACATTTGATGTTTTTGACAAGATATGCACTAATGTGGGAATAAAAATAATAGGAAATTATTCCTTACTAACTGAAACAACTACAGGATATACAATAAGCGAAAAAATATTGAATTATTCCCACAATATAACTTCAACTATCTTTGGGCCACCTATTTTCGACGGAGGCATACCTGAGGTTCTAATATTCACTTTATTCGTTTCTATTTCTCTATTTAATTTATATGGCAAAGCAAGAAAGAACAGAATTTATATCCCATATTACAGCTTGATAATCTCAATATTTATTGTTTCAATTGAAATAAGCCCCTATCCACTAATTATTCTTTTAATACCCTCGTCATTGTATATTTCTAAATTAAATTTAGTGAACAATGATTAACTTGTCTCCCTTATTTAATATTTCATTTGATTCAGGATTTCTTATTATTTTATTATCTCGGACTATAGCGAATACTTCATCCCCAATATCACTTACTGTTTTTCCAAACAAATCTTCCTTTAATGCTACCATACATATATTTTCATTTTGAGAAAGGAATATTCGGTCGATAAGTGTCAAGAAGTCTGGAATATTGACTGAATGCGCTAGTATCTTCCCAGTAACTACCTGTGGCGAAACAACTTGATTTACTCCAATCTTGTATAGTTTTTCCATATTTTCAACGTTAGCGGCAGTTGAGATTATCCTAATTTTATCGTTCATTGATTTAGCAGTTATTGCGGTAAATACATTGTCTGCATCTTCACTTAAAGCAGTTATAATTATCTTTGCTTTTTCAATTCCAGCTTTTCTTAAAACATCTTCTTTTCTAGCATCGCCTAAAATGATATTAAAATCAGTCGTTTCAGAAATAACTTTAGTCAAAGCTTCATTTAATTCTACAATAACGAATTTTGCACCCATTTCCTTTAATTCATCTGCAATTACTTTCCCAATTCTTCCGTAACCACATATTATTATATGATCTTCATTTATTTCCATTCTTTCAATCCCCAATACTTCTTCTATCTTTTTCTTAATTAATCGCTCTCCTATTTGCCCAACAAAAAAAGCAAGGATTACAATATTTAAGATTATGAAAATTGATGTAACTAACTTACCAATATTAGTTGTTGGATGGATATCCCCATACCCTACAGTGCCCAAGGTGACTATAGTATAATAAATAGCATCAATTAAATTAAGATTATTTATATATGCAAAAGTATTAACTTCAACGATAAATAAGACTATTAGGATTAATAGGATTTTTCCCTCTCTATTTTTTAGATATGCACTTAGAGTCATTTGTTTGATTGGATTTTGCATACAGATTTAATAAGATTAATTGTAATATAATCTTATTGGTAGCTCTATTAAGTAATTTTATATATGTAAAATTAAAATATTATAATGAGAATATGAAAGAATACGTATTTAATATTTTTAAGACTGTAAAAGCGGAAACTTTAGAAGAATCAATTGAAATTCTTCTTTCAGAGCCCATCAAAATGGGAGACATAAAGAATTTTTATAGAATAAGTGAAAAAAGGCTTGTTTCACGAGAAAAATTAAAATGTAAAACTTGTGAGTATGAAGGTAATTTTGGAGTATTACATATAGATATGGATAAATTCCCTGAAAGAAAAGGGAATATAGTAACAATATATATTTGTCCAAAATGTCTTTCTATTGAGAAAATATATTAATTTTAAAGAACCCCGATTAAGAGTTCAGAACTCAAAATCATCATCATAGCTTTGCTCAGAAGGGGTCGCTCATCATCAAGATATATTAATTCAATATATTTTTAAAGTTTTATTTCATAATTTAGTTATGGACGAACATATAATTGAGGCATTAGGTAAATCAAAAGTCATTATTAGAGATGGAAAAGTTATAAGTGTTGAAGAGCCTATTGTCGACTATTGCCCTCTTTTTGATAAATATAGAGGCATAAAAAAATTAACTAAGGAATCTATCAAAGAGAATATTGAATTTAGAATCAAAGATTTTGGAATGTGTACCGAAAACAGAAAGTTTCCTTCTGAAGATTTTCTTTCAATTGGAGCAAGTGAAATTATTTCTACACTACTAAAAAATAATCTATTGGATGCTACAGTAATTGTTAGCGATGGCTGTGGAACTGCAATAGTTACAGATCCAAAAAAAGTAGAGGGTTTATGTGGAAGGATATCTGGAGTTATAAAAACTTCACCGTTACGAACAGTGATTTCATTAGTTGGTGAATCTAATGTACTTGATCCTAAAACATGTGAAATAAATCAAATAAAAGGTCTTGAAAAAGCAATTGCTAAAGGCCATAAGAGAATTGCTGTTACACTTTCAAACGCTAATGAACTAAAAGAGATAAGAAAAATAGAAAAGAAAAATTCGTGTGAAGTTTACATATTTGGAGTTCATACCTCAGGGGCTTCAAAAGATGATGCAGAATTATTCCTTGAATATGGGGATATAATCACTGGCTGTATGTCAGAAAATATAAAAGAACTTGCAAATAAAAAAGGAATTTATACAACCAAAACAAAAATTCCTATTTATGGCCCCACTGAAAAAGGTAAAGAAGCAATAGAATTAAGATTAAAAGAAATCAAAAATAAAAAATAAAAATATTATTCTAGGTATTCTTTATGAATTGCCTTTATCGCTTTATGTCCATCTTCTTTTGAAACTACAAAAGAAATAGATACTTCAGAAGATCCTTGTGAGATCATTAATATATTTATCTTTTCTTTTGATACTGCTGTAAACAAGCGAGCTGCAGTTCCTACAGCACCTTTCATTCCTTTACCTACGGCACTTATTATGCTGACTCCTTTTATATGGGAGATATCTCTTACTAAATCTTTATTTGGAAATGCTTTTCGTAAAGCTGTTTCTGATTTTTCAGTATCTTTTTCAGAAATAACAAAGGATATATTTGCTTCTGATGACCCTTGGGAAATCATGTATACGTTAATATTATTGTCTCCTAAAGCTTTGAATACTTTTGCCGCTACTCCTGGAACACCAATCATTCCAGCTCCAGAAACGTAAACTATGGCGGCGTTTTCAATAATACTAATCGCTTTAATGACTTTATGATTTGTAACCGTATCTTTTAAAATCAATGTTCCTGGAGAATCTGACATACTGTTCTTTACTCTAACAGGAATATTTTTTGAAATAGCCGGCTCTATTGTTCTTGGATGTAGGACTTTTGCTCCAAAGTAAGCAAGCTCCATAGCTTCTAAATATGACATTTCAGGTATTGTATATGCATTACTACATATATTTGGATTTGTAGTCATAATTCCGTCAACATCTGTCATTATCCATATCTCAGATGCATTAATCCCTGCACCTATTATTGATGCAGTGTAATCTGATCCTCCTCTTCCAAGAGTTGTTATGTCCCCTTCTTTGCTTTTGGCTATAAATCCTGTAACAACTGGAATCATTCCCTTTTTTAGCATTGGATTTAATACTTCTGAAGTTTTTTTGTAACTCTCCTCAAATAAAACAGCCGCTTCACCAAAATTATTATCAGTGACTATAAGATAAAATGCGTCAACTTTATCAGATGGTACACCCAAAGATTCAATAGTCTTAGATAGTATCAGACTAGATAATCTCTCTCCAAAAGATACAATTCTATCCTTTGAACGGGCTGAAAGTTCACCCAAATAATGTACTCCAATTAAACTTTTCTCTAAATCAACTAATAAGGTGTCAATTCCTTCTTTTGTAGCTTTCCATAATTCTTCTTTTTTTATGTGTTGGCAAGCATCAAAGTGCTTAGATCTTAGTTCATTAATCATGGGGGCAATATCTTCTCCTTTAAGAGATTTATCGGCAGCCCCAAGAAGCATGTCCGTAACGCCAGACATTGCAGAAACTACAACGACGACTTCATTTCCTTTTCTGTAATTATCTATTGCTATATTTGCAGTATTAAGGAATCTCTCTGCGTTACCGACAGAAGTTCCTCCATATTTCATGACAATTCTCATTAAAGACCCCCAAATATGTAATTTAAGCTTAAAATCTACTTAAAAGACTTTCTAAGATAGAAATTTTCTCTCTCTACCTGAAATTTTTTTAAGATATTCTATTGATTCCTTATAATAAGGAAATTTCTCTTCTTCTTTTTTAAATGGACTTGTATGTATTCTTCTTCTACCTTTTTTATAAGTAAATCCATACTTAATGTGAAGCATTTCATGGTACATTATATATTCAATTACGTAAAAGGGAGTTCTATGCTCGTCCAACAATCTTGAAATTACAATCTCATTTTTGGACCGATCATATCTTCCAAATATTCTATATGCCCGCCTATTTGACCATCTTAAAGAGGGTTTTGGTATTTCATTGGAAAGATATTTTTCATTTACTTTGTCAAAAATATTTTCTAAATCAAAGTAATTACCATTGGGTTTATGAACGCCTCTTGCTAAATTTGAAGTATCGTTTATTATAATACTGTGAATGTAGTCATTATATATTCTTTTATATCTTGGAGATATTCTGTTTCCCTTAATTTTTGACAAAAGAACATATGCCATTGCCTCAAGAATATCATCTGGTGCATCTTTTAATTTATCTGAAACCTTCACATATAATATACCGTTTTTTACTCTAGCTGTATTTTTTATGCTCTTATAAGAATAATAATCTGATACCGTTCTATATCTTAATCCTAAGTTAGCAGATACTGTAGAAATTAACTGATTTAGTTTAACGTCCATTGGACAAAATTCTAATATTGGCTTTAAAGATTTTTGGCAAAACATTTATAATATGATTACATTGTTTATTCGTGGTTATTTGTACTTCCCCATTATTTTGAATACTGATAAAGAAGTTTTAATCGTTGGAGGAGGAAATGTTGCCCTCAGAAAAACAAAAAAACTTCTTGAATTCACAGAAGATATTACAATTGTATCCTCAGAGTTTCACAGCGAGTTTGATAGTATAAATGTTAAGAAAATTAAAAAAGAAATAAATGAATATAATTTTTCATCATTCTTAAGCGAGAAAACCGCTTTCGTTGTATTATGCTTAAACAATAAAGAATTAAATAAAAAACTAAGTAGTATATGCAAAGAGCATAAGATAATGGTTAATGTGGTGGATGACAAAGATATATCTGATATTATATTCCCTGCAGTAATTCAGAAGGATAAATTATTGATAGCCATATCAACTAAAGGGGAGTGTCCATTCTATTCAAAAAAACTTAAAGAGGAAATAGCAGAATTTATTGACAAGAAAGACCAAGATGCGAAAATTCTTATAGACTCGAGAAAAAAAGGAAATAATCTTGATGACACTTATAATAAAATCAAAAGAGGCCTGTAAATGTTTCTATTAAATTTCAAAATCACTTATCAAAATGCACCAGTTCATATAAGAGAGGATTTTTCTTTTTCAAAGAAACAGAGAAATGATCTTATGAGGAAGATATGCAATGAAACAGGGGTTAAAGGGTGTGTAATAATTAATACATGCAATAGAACTGAGATATACGCTGCTGCAGAAAGAGGCGAATCCATAGAGAGTATTATCCTAATTTTAAAAGATATTAATCATAACGTTGAGAATTATTTAGAAGTTTCAACTGGAACTGAAGTAATAAGACATTTGTTTAGGGTTGCTTCTGGACTTGAATCTTTAATTATTGGAGAAGATCAAATATTGGCCCAAGTTAAAAACAATTATTTTGAATGTAAAAATCAATGTGCTACTGATTCTTTATTAGATTTAATTTTTAATCAGGCAATCAAAGTTGGTAAGCTAGTAAGGACAAAAACTGATATCTCAAAAGGTGGCGTATCTGTAGGAAGTGCAGCGGTAGCTCTTGCAGAACATATATTTGGTTCTTTAAATGATAAGAAAATACTGATAGTTGGTGCAGGGGAAATGAGTTGTCTTATTGCAAAATCTCTTTCATCTAAGGGATTGAATGGGGTCTATGTTTCTAATAGGAATTATGAAACTGCAAAAAATATAGCTGAAACAATTGGAGGTCAAGCACTAAAATTTGACTATTTGATAGATCATATTAAGTCATCAGATCTAGTCATCACTGCAACATCAGCACCCCACACAATAATTCATGAGAAAGACATCCGCGAAATAACTAAGGAAAGAAAAAATGACTTAGTCATTATAGACATTGCAATACCAAAAGACGTTGAAGATTCTGTAGGATTAATTGATGGAGTACATTTATACAATATTGATTCTTTGTCTGAAATAGCTAAAGAAAACATGGAATTAAGAAGAGAAGAAGCTGAAAAGGCTTCTATTATTGTTGAAGATGAACTAAAAAAATTTGATGTATTACTCAAAGGAATGTTCATAGAACCTTATGTAGCGGATGTATGGCAGAAAGCGGAAGAGATAAGAAAAAAAGAGTTGGATAGGGCCTTAAAAATGCTTAATTTAACTACCGAAAAGGAGATAAAAATCTTAGAAGATCTAACTAGATCCATTGTATCTAAAATTTTGCATAAGCCAGTAAGGGAATTACGTGATAAAGTATATAATAATTTGGAGGCGATTGAATCTTTCCAGAGGTAAGGATGAGAAGGTTAAGAAAAAACGAGAAGATTAGAGCTTTACTAAAAGAGCATAATGTTAATAAGAACGATTTGATATACCCTATTTTTGTTCATGAAAAAAATAAGATTGAAGAAATTCCTTCTATGCCTGGGCAATATAGATATCCTCTCTCAGAAGTGAGGGATATATCAAAAGAAGTTGAAGACTCAGGTATCCCTGGGATACTTATATTTGGAATTCCTGAGAAAAAAGATGAATTTGGAACTGAAGCTTACAAAACTGAAGGGATTGTCCAAAGTGCGGTAAAGACAATTAAGAATACTACAGACCTTCTTGTAATAACAGATATCTGTCTTTGCCAGTATACTTCTCATGGGCATTGTGGCATAGTTTCTGAAGGAAAAATAAAAAATGATGATACTTTAAAACTATTAGGAAAAATTGCATTATCTCATGCAAATGCTGGTGCAGATATTGTTGCTCCTTCCGATATGATGGATGGGAGGATAGGCGCAATAAGAAAAGAATTAGATGAGAACTCTTTCGAAGATATTCTTATCATGTCATATGCCGCAAAATTTTTGTCCTCTTTTTATGGCCCTTTTAGAGATGCTGCACATTCTGCTCCAACTTTTGGTGATAGAAGAACTTACCAAATGAATACTGCAAATATTCTTGAAGCACTAAGAGAAGTCGAATTAGATATTAAAGAGGGTGCAGACATTGTTATGGTAAAACCTGCACTCTCTTATTTAGACGTTATATTTAGAGTAAAAGAAAAATTTGGACTTCCAACTGCTGCGTATAATGTTAGTGGAGAATACTCTATGATAAAGGCAGCTTCAAAAATGGGATGGATAGATGAAAAGAAAGTTATGGAAGAAATACTCCTCTCAATAAAGAGGGCTGGTGCAGATATTATAATATCGTACTTTGCATTGGAGTACGCATCTCTATGAAAAGTATCGAGATATACAATATATTGAGAAATTATTTTGGCGCTGTTGGAAGTTGGTGGCCAAAAGAAAGACCTTTTGAAGTCATAATTGGTGCAATATTAACACAACAATCAACTTGGACTAATGTTGAAAAGGCGCTTAAAAATCTAAATCAACAAGGTATTCTAACTCCTTTTGAAATTGAAGAAATTCCTCTAGAAAAATTGAAAGAACTTATTAAATCAAGTGGATTTTTTAATCAAAAAGCTAATCGATTAAAAGAAATCTCCGAATATCTAATAACCCAATATAATGGAAATCTTGAACTATTGTTCAATAAAAATAAAAAAGAGTTACGGAAAGAACTTTTGAACCTAAAAGGCATAGGGCCAGAAACAGCAGATAGTATTATTCTATACTCTGCAGAAAAAGCAGAATTTGTCGTTGATGCATATACAAAAAGAATTTATTCTAGATTGGGTCTAGTAAATGAAAAGATTGACTATGAAAATCTCAAAGAATTTATCATCGAAGGCATCCCTGAAGAATTAACAATTTACCAAGAATATCATGGTCTACTAGTACTTCTTGGGAAAAACATATGCAAGAAGAATAATCCTAAATGTATGGAATGCCCTCTAAAAGATAAATGTGATTTTGGAAAAAAAGAGAATGGCTAATTACGTTTTAAGGCTTTTTTGTAAATATTTCTGGCGCCTTCAGATAGTTTTTTAGCTTCTTCAATTCTTCCATTTGTTTCATACATTTCTGCTAGATTCAACATTGCCATCGCTACATCAGGATGTTCAGATCCAAATGCTTTCTCTAAAATTATAAGGCCTTTTTTGAAAAAAAATTCTGCATCTTGGTATTTTTCTCTTGCTCTATATAATCCTGCTAAGTTATTAACAAATGTAACAAGACAAGGATGAGTTTCACCTAAAGTATTTTGTGATATTTGAATTGCCTCTTTGAAATACCTCTCAGCATCATCATACTGGCCTAATCCTTCTTTGACTAAGGCAATATTATTATATGTCATGGCAGTATAATGATGATTTTTTCCATACGTCTTTTCATCAATCTTTAACACTTCTTTGTAAAGTTTTTCTGCTTCACTATAATTTCCTTCGAGGTAATATATACCCGCAATATTATTAATAGCCGTTGCGATATCAGGATGGTCAGACCCTAACGTATTTTTCCAGATTTCAAATGCCATTTTATGTAGACTTAATGCTTCGTTATACTGGCCTTTGATTTTATATATTTCTGCTAAATTATTATAAGTTGATGCAATATTCGGATTTTTATTATCTTTATTATGTTTAAAAATTTCTAATGATTTCTGATAAAGAGCTTCAGCTTCATTATATCTTTTTTCTAAACGATAAAGTTCAGCAAGATTGTTATAGCTCGTGGCTATCTCAATATGATTAGGTCCTAATGCCTTTTGTTTAATTTCTAAAGACCTCTTGTACAAAGGCTCAGCGTCTTTATATTTACCTCTTGAAACATAAATACCCGCAAGATTATTTAAGTAGGTAGCAACATCAGGATCATCAGGCCCTAAGGCTTTTTCCCATATAGCTAATGCTTTTATTGAGAGTTCTTCAGCTTCAAGTAACTTTCCTTGTACCTCATAAACCAATGAAAGATTATTCATTGAAATGGCAACTTTTGTACTGTCTTTACCGTAAGCTTTTTTTGCGATGTCAATGGAAAACTTGGCTAGTTCCGCAGCTTCATTATATTTTCCCTGACGAAAATTAGTTATTGCCTTGTAAGTTGTATTGTCCCAAAGTACATCAAAAGCCTTTTCTTGATTTTTAGAGACCAAGGTATTACCCCTATCCTGTTTATATTGATTTATATTTCTCTATAATATCCTTTAATTCATTAAATCTAACAGGTTTTCTCAAAACTTCTTTTGCTCCTGCTTCTAAAGCTTTAGATCCTATTGTAGAACCATAGGCTGTTATAGCAATAATCTTGGCTTTAGGGTCTATTTTAAGAATATCTTTAGTTGCATCAATTCCGCTTTTCTTAGGAAGTTTAAGGTCCATTAAAACTATATCCGGTCTATTTTGCTTGTAAAGTTCAACCGCTTCTTCTCCATCTGAGGCGGTGAATAAAGTATCTTCTTCTAAGAATTCCTGATAGAATTCTGATAAATCCTTATAGTCCTCTACAATTAAAATTCTAGTCATTAAATCACTCTATTGAAAATACTAGTTTATTTATGTGTTTATCGTATAAAAACTTTATTATGCTATACTGTCTTATCCTGTAATTATTTCCTTTTCCTTTCATTAAAAAATCTCCCCAAATTTATTGCTTTTCTGGCAAACTAATGCCAGGTTCTAGCTTCCTGTAAAATGCC
>JGI11944J13513_1000453_pt1 | contig 40359 bp, 33 predicted proteins | sample TerdegcoTASludge_FD_13513 | JGI IMG/M metagenome (IMG submission 13513) | reverse complement strand
GTACTGAAACGTGATTCGCTAACTGAACCACAGAGACACAGAGGCACAGAGGAGATATTTTATGCCCGATCTCACCCACACAATTTAGCGAAGAGCCGGTTTTTTTGCCCATTCCATATCTCCATTTCCACGCCGGCCTGGCGGCGCAAAACTGTAAAATAATGGTGGGATCATGTCCCTGGCATGAAGATTGCTCTTGTTGGTGGAACTGGCGATATTGGGACTGGCTTTGCCCTCAGGTGGGCTGCAAGTCATGAGATCATCATAGGCTCTAGAAAGGCGGACAGGGCCATGGAGAGCGCAGCGGCAGTCATAAAGCTGCTCGGAGGATCGGGGAATGTCTGGGGAACTGATAACGGCGGCGCCATCGCTGCAGCAGACGCCGTCGTGCTCTGCGTTCCTTATGAGCATTTAGCCTCTGTAACCTCGGATCTGAGGTCTTTTTATTCAGGCCAGCTCGTGATCTCGCCTGTGGTGCCCATGAGCTACAACGGCAAGTTCTTCCAGTTCGTGCCTCCGAAGGAGGGAAGTGCTGCATGCCAGGTGCGCTCTCTTCTTCCCGATGGCATGAGGATCGTGTCTGCCTTTCATACCATCAGTGCGGCTGCTCTGCAGGCTCAGGATCGGGAGCTGAAGGCGGATGTCCTCATCTGCGCAGACGAGCCCGAGGCTGTAGAGCAGGTCAGTGGGCTGGCCATGGAGGTAAAGAGCCTCCGTCCACTGAATGCAGGGCCTCTACAAGCCTCTGCCATGGTAGAAAGCCTGACGCCGATGCTTCTCAACGTGGCCCGCAAGAACAAGATAAAAGATGCAGGCATAAGGATAGTCTCAGAGCGATGAAGTCTTGGATCCGCCTTCGCATCCATCACATGATATCCAGTCCTCCTGAGCGCCCTGCTGTGTGCAGTTGAGGCCAAAGCACTCAGGAGGCCTCCAGCCTGGCCCTCTGGGGGAGGGAGCCCAGCCGCCGAGCTGCACGCCTGCATCCGTCGGCGAAGGGCTGGAGAGAGCGAGCCAGGAAATCACAGTATGCCCGCCAGCAGCTCAGCTGGGTTGATCAGCCCCATCCTCTGCCATATGATCCAGATTCCAATGAACGTCCCTGCCATGGCCCCCAAGTTTGCCAGGGCTGCCACCAAAATGACCTTGAAGAGCCGGTTCTTGGTCATCTCGTCAAAGCTGCTCGCCTGGGCCAGCTGCTTGAGGTCTGCCACAGTTGGCTTGAGCTTCCAGGCCTCGACCATGCCCGCAAACCAGCCCGCGGCCACGAAGGGGTTGATCGTCGTCATCCAGGCCACCATCAGGGCGGTGAGGGCCGAGAGGGGGTGGCCCCTGGCCAGGACGACGCCCAGGGCCGAGAGCCCCCCAGTGACGACGAACCAGATCCCAAAGGCCAGGACGATGTTCTGGCTTGATTGGGCCTTGAAGATGACAAGACCAATCGTCGCGATGATGAGCAGGGACACCACGACCCCGAAGACCCTTGCAAATGTGATCTTCTTCGAGGGCCTCTCGTTCAAGCCCTCCAGGGCAGGTATCTTCTCGGGGTGGGCCAAATGCCGCGCGATGCCCTCCTTGTGGCCTGCCCCCACCACAGCTAAGACGCGCCCCTGCCTGGAGAGCAGATGCAAATTTCTGGCCAAATAGGCATCGCGCTCGTCCACCAGCACGCCTGCCGCAGCAGGAGAGATCTTGCGAAACTCTGAGATCATCTGCGAGACTATGTCCTCCTGGGTGATTGTGTCGATATCGATCTTCTCCTCGCCCCAGCCGAGTGCCGCAGGGATGAGCGAGCCGACCAGCCGAATCTTGTCCAGGATCCCCATGGCCGACCAGAAGCGTTGGATGGTCACACCCACATCCCTGTCCACCAGCGCCACCCGCGCGCCCACCCTTCTCGCAGCCTCGATGGCCGCCAGCATCTCAGAGCCTGGCTTGACGCCCAGCTCGTCCCCTATCTTCTTTTGAATGTAGGCCAAAAACCACTGCACCAGGAAAAAATACAGCTTCCCTCCGCTGAGAAGCTCGCTTATCTTGATCTCCTTCTCCTCTTCCTGGCCTGTCAGAGATCTGTAGCGGGCTGGGCACAGCTCTACTGCCACGATGTCAGGCCTCTTCTCCTCTATGGCCCAGACGACCTCTTGAACGCTCTTCTCGGAGACATGAGCAGTCCCAATTATTATTATCTCATGAGCCTCTCCGGAGCCTGCCACATCCTGCGGCTGGATCAGATTATCCTTTGAATCTTCCAAATAGATTACCTCTCAAAATCCCTGCCCAGAGGATAGCTCGATGGCCCTGACCAGGTCCTCCCTGGACACAATCCCCACCAGCCTGCCGCTGTCTATCACAGGAAGCCTGCGAATTCCCAGCTCATTCATCATTCTCATGGCAGTTGATGCCTCTTCCTGGGGAGCAATTACATATAACTTTCTCGCCATCACCTGGCCAACGCGAGTCGTAGTGCGATCCTCATCTGAGACCTTTTGCAGATCTGCGATTGTGACGATCCCCAGTATCTTCTCGCCATCCATCACAGGATAGCCCCTGTGCTTCTCCTGAAACATCAGCTCCTTTAGCTCCTGAAGCGTCATGTCTGCATCGACTGTTCGAACCTGGGCTGACATGATGTCTCCAACCCTGATCCCCTCCAGGCTGACATTGATCTCAGTTGCCTTCTCCTCCTCAGAGGCCCCGACGTAAACGAAGAACGCCACAAAGAGGAGCAGAAAATTGAATGAGAAGAGTCCTAGGATGAACATCAGAATCGCAAACATCTTTCCCACGCCTGCAGCCCTGCGAGTGGCTGTGATGTAAGGCATCTGCGTGGCGAACCAGGCGCGAAGGAGGCGCCCGCCATCCATTGGAAAGGCTGGAAGGAGATTGAATGCCATGAGCATGAGGTTTAGCACACCCAGCGTCCAGAGCATGATGGCCACGGGACTGCTCTCATATCCCATGTTCGCCAGATCCGAGAGGAGAATGCACACAATGCCTAAAATTGCGCTGACAGCAGGCCCTGCAAAGGCCATCTGCAGCTCAAGGCGAGGATTTCTGGGGATCTCCTCCATCGCGGACACGCCACCGAAAAAGTAAAGAGTTATGCTCTTAATGCCAAAGCCGCTCTTGTGAGCCACATAGGAGTGGCCGAGCTCATGCAGGCCCACGCATGCGAAGAGCACCACCGCAAAAACCAGGGAGAAGGTCCACCTCAAACTGGCAGGCTCAATGGCGCCAAAGCCATATGTTCTACCAAATAGCGGCTCGCTGAAGGAGGCAAAAGCCCATGCGATATACAGGATGATCACGAGGAAAGACCAGTGGAGCCTGATGGGTATCCCTATGACCTTTCCTAACTGAAGCGAGGAGTTCATGCTATGTATTCAGTGCTCCTGCATTAATAGATTAAGCGAGCGGGTAGGAGAGTGGGGGTTCAGTGTGGATTTCAAAAACTAGAATTACCCGCTCGTCTAAAAGGAGTGGTGGTAAAGATATAAATTTTTCCCCTAATAGCTCTTCACCAGATATCTGACCTGAGCGCTGTGCTCGGCCATGCAGACGGCTGCATACGCCTCGCTCAATGATTCGCCAGCTGCAAAGACTCCATGGCCGCGAGCAATGCATGCCCTGTGAGACTTCAGCGCCGCAGATACTGACAGCGCGAGCCCCTCCGTTCCAAAGCCGCCCTCTACTATCGGCATACTGCCCAAAAAGGCAACTCCCTCGCTGTCTATTGGCGACACAGCATCCTTCTCCAGCAAAGATAGGGCCACAGCATAAGGAGAGTGTGTGTGGATGACAGCGCCACAAGGGTGGCTCTGGTAGATGGCCCTATGAACGCAGGTCTCACTGCTCGCTATTTTATCGAGATCGCACTGGCACATCAGATCCACTGCCACGATCTGGCTCGAATCCAGCTCATCCAGCATCGAGCCCGTGCAGGTTATGAGTATCTTGTCGCCCTGAAGAATGCTTATGTTCCCGAACCTGGAGCTGGTAAGGCCAGAGGCGATCACTTTCCTGCCAAATCTTGCAATCTCCTCTAAAGACATACCAGCCTCATTGTTTTGCCAGAAGACGGAAAGGGACCGCCCTGAAGTCCACCTCTCCGAACCTCCCCTGCAAATTGACCTGGACCTGGTAGTCTCCAGGCGTCCAGAAGCTCGTCTCCCAGCGAGCTGAGTAAATGCCATTGCCGTCAAAGTCATCCATTGGTATCTCAAGCGTCCTGTCCGGCCCAATGATGTTCGAATTGATCGCCTTCAGATCTCCAATGGCGCTTGCCTCGATCATCACTGGATCTCCAACATGAGCTTCATTTCTGTTCAGCTTCACGCTCTCCAGAACGGGCGCAGACAGCTTCTCTGGTGCAGTCTGCGCGCTCTTCAGTGCATTTGTCAAATTCAGAGCTCCGTAGCCGTATACGTCATCTGGCCCTGCCCTGCCCAGGTCGTCTGCAGTCTTGAGAAGCATCCTCTTCACATCTGCAGGCATAAGGCCGCTCTGAGCCTCCAGCAGGATACAAGATGCTCCCGAGACCTGAGGGACCGCCATGGAGGTGCCGCTCATGGAGCTCAAGCCATTCTTGGAACCTGCCAGTGCCGAGACCACGTCCACGCCTATGGTCACCAAATCGGGCTTGATCTCACCGCTTGATACAGGTCCGCGTGAGGATTGCTCGAATATAGAGCCACTTGAGTCGATGGCCCCCACTGTTATCACCTTGCTCGCATCTCCTGGAACTACGATAGAGCTTGGCGCTGGGCCGGAGTTTCCAGCCGCAACGCACATGACCAGCCCTTCATCGACCATCTTGTTGCAGGCCTCATCGAGGAGGGATGATCCTTCATTTGGGCTCTCACCGCCAACGCTAAATGATATTACCTTTATCCCATAACGATCCTTATTCTCCAGGCACCAGTCCAGGGCCTTCAAGGCATCCGATAAGTAGCATGCTCCATCCCTGTCCATGACCTTCACCACCACCAGTCTCGACCCAGGTGCGACCCCAATCCCATCGTCTCCGGATATGAGGCTGGCACAGTGAGTGCCGTGTCCATTATCATCATACGGCGCACTCTGGTTGTTCACGAAGTCCTTGAAGGCCACGATCTTTCCCTCCAGGACCTCATGATTTGGGTCAGCCCCAGTATCGATGAGGGCAACAACCACTCCCTCTCCTGTCAAGCTCTCTCTCTTCTTCCTTGGGTCATCGACTGAGGACGCCGCCGGCGAAGCCCCTCCCTGTGCGCCAAGGACCTTCAGCTTCTGGTCCTTGTAGATGCCCTTGACGCCCTTGATCTTGGAGATCTTCTCCAGGCTGTCCCTAGAGACGGTCATGGCGCTGCCCGGCAGAATTTTTAACCTCTCTCCTCCTTGCCCTGATGCCACGCCGCTCAGGTTGCCATCATGAAGGACGATGACCTTCATGTCCCTGGCCCTCTCCCTCTCCAGGCTGTCCTCTATGCCATTGCCATTGAGATCATTGGGATCGCGAATGGTGATGCTCCTGGACTCGTCTTTGGCGGCGTTTCCTGCTTTGTCAATGGCAACTATGGTCACTTTGTAATTTCCCGGAGGCAGGTTAGATCCGCAGTAGCCAGTGTATCTGCCGTCTTTGTCCAAATCCAGCATGAGGTTCATGCGACTGCCCACGTCTGCATAGACCATCTCCAATCCTACAGAATCGTAAACGAAGGCATTGATCTCGCTCCTTGGGTCTCCCGTCTTGAGCACAGAGGGGGTCACGCTCACGCTGTAGATGACCGGCGGCATGCTGTCATTCGAGCTTGGCCTGAGATAATTGTTGTACTCCTTCTGGAACCAGACCGTCGCCTTGTTCTCAAGTGGGTTGTACTGGGGCATTGCAAGAGCAAAGCTAACTAGGCTGGCCAGAAGGAGAGCACAAATCAAGGAGCTGGAGTTCACACCAGACTCCCACTATTGACTTTTAAGATTCTTATATTTACTGGTGCCCGTGACCTGTATCTCCAGAGCGTCTGTGAACGTCTTGGTGACCTCACTGGCGGAGGCCACGATGTCCACCCTGTACGTTCCTGCGGCGACGTTTGCATTCCAAAATCCAGCGAACTCATCTCCTGACACGCGCTTCATGATGACGCTGGAGACAGTAGCTCCTGCCTGGCTTTTTACCTTCGCTGTGACCTTGAAGCCATCGTCAGAGGCGCCCTGTTGGGCCTTTGTGCTGGATCCAATCTGCACCACGCCATTTGTGCTGCTGAGGTCTGCGAATCCCTGCGGCGAGCCAAATCCACAGGTTGCACATCCCTTGACAGTCAGCACAGTCTCGTTGCGCTCAGGCGTCTCGTTGCCGTCTGCTGTCTGCATCTCCTGCACAAAGGTGACTGTTATCTGAACCGCATCTCCGATCTTCGCAGGGTTTGGCTGAGCTTTTGCCTCTTGGATGTCGATATCAAGCCTGGGCAAATTTGCCGTCCAGTCCTGCCAAGAGTATATTCTTGCGTCATACCCCAGGAGCGAGAGGGCGAACCAGACCATGGACGCCTTGACCCCGGTGTTTGTGTAAACTACCACGGGCTTGCTCTTGCTAAGGGGGACGAACAGCTTTTCCAATTCAGCTTCGTCCTTTATCTTCTTGCCATTCAGAACGCTATCATAAGGTATATTGACGGCCCCTGGAATCGAGCCTGCGCTGACCTCCTCTGCAGTCCTGGCGTCTACGATCTGGGCAGCCCCACTGCGAACATACTCGTATGTGGCCAGAAGGTTGGAATTTATCGTGGCGGTGTAGTTCTTCTTGGGAAGCGCACTGGGCTTTGCAGCTGTGGGCTGCTTTGCAGCCACCCAGTCATCGATCCCGCCATCCAGCAACCTCACCCTCTCATGCCCAAGATACTTCATGATCCAGTAAACGTATGTCGCAGCTGACGGTCCGCCGCCGCATGGCTGGCATTCGCCATAAATCAGCACATCATCATTCTCAGATATGCCCGCATCACCCAGTACCTTGGCCATCTCCAAAACCGGCTTGAGGGCTCCACCGGCTTCCAGGAATTTGGTGTAGGGGATGTTTATTGCTCCCGGGATGTACTCAGTTGAGTTGGGGCTGATGTCCAGAATCACCCCTGAGCTGCTGGCGTTTGCTATTGGGACGAGCACAGATGCGAAGCCAGGGCTTCTTGCGTCTGTGATGCTATTCTCGCCATTGGTGGATGCGCCTTCGCTCACAGCGCTCATTGCGGTCAAGATGGGATCGTCGGTGGCGGTGTAAACCCAGCTTGAGTTTGCAGGCTCATCTCCGAGAAATGCCGCCCACTCGGAACTCAGCACATCCTGCTGAGCTGATGGCGAGCCACCTTTGCAAACAGAGCATTCTGCAAAGGCACAAAAGATCAGGGCTGCAGCTATTAGCGATGATAATACAATGCATTCTGCTGCTCTAATTATCCTCATGCACCCTCCTCTTAGACATTGGTCGCATTCCCTTCTGTCTCCTGGTGGTACAACCAGTCTTCATAGGAGTAAAGTTTTGCGTCATAGCCCAGAAGCTTCAAAGAGAACCAGACAACAGATGCTTTGACGCCCGTATTGGTGAAGACCACAACAGGTTGATCTTTGTTCAGGATGCCAAAGATCCTCTCCAGCTTTGCCTCGTCCTTGATCTTGCTGCCGCTGACAACGCTCTCATTGGGAATGTTAATGGACCCTGGTATGGACCCCGCGCCAAACTCCTGAATCGTTCTGGCATCGACGATCTGAGCCTTTCCGCTCTTCACATAATCGTATGTGGCTGTGAACTCAGACGTGACATTGGCAGTGTATGTCTTCTGAGGTTTTATGGATGTATCACTGGCAGTTGGCCTTCCGGCTGCAGCCCAGTCGGATACGTTTCCATCCATCACCCTGACATTTTCCTGGCCCAGAGATCTCATGATCCAATATGCGAAGGTTGCAGGAGCCGGCCCTCCTCCACATGGCATGCATTCGCCGTATATCACAACAGAATCATCGCGGGAAATCCCAGCATCTCCCAGGATCTCGACAAGCTCAGCCTGGGATTTTACAAAAGTACCATTGATCAGGAATTCGGTGTAAGGAATGGCAATTGATCCATGGATGTGCTCTTTCGCGCTCTCGCTGATGTCGAGCAGTATATCCGTCTCCGAGACATCCTCTATTGGTACGAGCATCTCTTTGGCGGCGTCACTGCGCATGGCCTCGTTCATCCTAGGCCTGTCCATGGCTGGTGCAGCGGCCTGTGAGACGTTTTTCTGCTCATCAGCAAAGCCGTAAAGAGGTTGATTCCACTTGGCGACCCTGGATTTCTGGACTGTGCTGAGGCCCGGAAGGATCTGAGATGTTGCGCTGCCAGCGTTTGGGTTTCCTATCTCGTCGAGCTTTGCCTCGCCCGACCAGCTGGAATCCTGGCAGGCATCGCAACCGTATTCATTGCTCGCCACTGCGCAACCGGCCAGCGCCAATAGTGCAGCCAGCGCAAAAATGCCCACTCCCAATAAACAAAATTTAGATGATATCATAAATCTCCCCATTTTCCTCACTTGACCTATGATGAGGCAAAACCACTCCTTGATCTGACCGTTATGCTGCCTAATGTCTCCTGCAGCTCATATCCACGCGAGTCCCTCGCACTCAGGACGATATCATACTCTCCTGGATCGAGAAGGGCTGTGGGGAATGTGCCCTTGTAGGAATCCTCAGACAAGACCAGCCTCGCGTAGCCTTTTGCCTCTTTTCCCGATTGGAAGGCATGCACTGCAACCTGAGAAAGCGCATATTTCGATCTCAACTTTGCCATTACTGCAATGCTGTCGCCAACTTTTGCATCTTGCGGGGAGAGGCTCTTGTCCATGACGCTGATCTGCTTGATCTGATTGCCCATGATAGGGTAATCGTCTTTTGCCACCTCATTTATCTGGTAGGGCTCATCGCCAAAGCCGTCCTTCCCGGAGATGTCCTGGCCTGGGCCTGCCATCTCATCCTTTCCCTGGTAGTCGCTCCAAAGGTTGCCGCCTTTCGGATAGTTCGCATTCCAGGCGTTCTTGCCCCTGTCCTCTGCCTGAACCACATTGTCCAGAATGCTGTTGCCGTAGATCATATTTCCGCTTGACTCCACGAATATGCCAGTCTGGCTTTCTGAGATGTTGTTGTAGGAAATTATATTATTATCTGACTTGCCCTGCACCTGCAGTCCGTAGCGGCCATTTCCACTGATCAGGTTTCCTTCTATGGTATTTCGGCCCGATTCCATGAGGGTCACGCCGGCCACGACATTCCTCTCAATGGTATTGTTGAGGATTATGTTGTCTGTGCAGTTGAAGCGCAGATCGAGGCCTGAATTGGTGTTCTTCGACATATCGTTGAACTCAATGCGATTCTTAGCGCAGTTTGTGAACATGTACAGCCCGTACATGTTGCCCTGAAGCACATTTCCTCTGATGGTATTGTTGTTGCATGACGGGAAGAGGTTTATGCCGTAGGCACCATTGCCATATGCAACATTGTTCGCGATGAGGTTGTCATCTGAGTTGGAGAGGTAGATTCCATACCAGCCCTCGCCTCCCAGGCCGTTGAAACTGGCATTGTTTCCCGTGATGATATTTCCATCGGAGAATAGCAAGGCAATGCCCGGCTGAGTGCATCGAATTACTGTGTTATTGGAGACCCTGCAGCCCTTCACGCTGTTGAGCTTTATCCCATAAAAGCCATCACGGACCTGGAAACCTGTGATGAGGACGTCGTCGGCCTCGATGCTCACGCAGGCATCTCTGCTGCCTGCCCGAATGGTTGCGCCATTGCCCACCAGGTTTATGCTCTTTTGGATTGTTATTTTGTCGTATACGCCATGAGCCACCTGAAGTGTATCGCCGGGGGAGGCTGCATCTATCGCAGCTTGTAAGTTCGAACTCACCTGTATCGTCGCGCCGTCTGCGATGACGCAAATTAGCAATGCTATGCCTGCGATGCAAAGGGCTGTAGTTCTCAAGCGACCACCCAAAGACCAAGAGCAGTCGAGATGTTAATAAAGCTAACGCAGTCATATAGATGAGAGATCGTCCATATAAGTGGCATATGAACATAAGCCTTTTTACCATATGAGAGATGGTGTCATTGGAGGAATTAACTTTGAGATCATCGTATGCTCTTATCGGTCTATTCCTGCTGCTTGCGGCGTCAGCCGAGGCTGGCAGCTTCAAAGCGAATACGGATGTCGAAACTTATGTGGATGCGAACTACATAGACCAGAGCTTCAGCGATAATGATACTCTCTGGGCAGCATCCGAGGATGGCAAGTCCTTTCAGGAGGTTTACCTGAGTTTTGTCAACCTCTTTGGCTCCCAGGGAATCTTCAAGCCTGAGCAGATCCAGTCTGCCACATTGGCCCTCGACGCAGTCCAGGTAAAGGAGCCAGGCGAGATAAGGGCGTATCTGGTGCATGGTGCGACCTTCGATACAGCGACCTGGAATGACAAGCCAGAATACAATCCCGACGTCTCTGCGTCTGTGGAGATCAGCAAAGAGGGCAGCTACACGATTGACGTCACGCCACTTATCAAGAAAGCAGTTGAGATCTGCACTGAAGGTTGTCCCTACTCCATAGCTCTGGTGGCCGAGGACGGCGCGTCTGTGGGGTTCGCTTCCAGCAGGGCATCTTCGGGGAGCCGACCGGTGCTTGAGTATGTCAGTTGAACCTGAATCTTCTTTTTATACCTGTTCTATTCCATGTGGTAGCTGATGCGCGCCCTCATGCCTCTCCTGAAGGTCATAGTTGCCCTGGTTCTGATATCAGGCGTGGCCGCAGCGAGCACCACCCTCGCACAAGGCAAAGACGCCAGCGAGGTCATACTCATCAATTCGCCTGGCTGCACGAAGTGTGCAGCAGCAGAAAGAGTGCTAGGCCAAGTGGGAGAAGAGATACCACTCAACATAAGCAGGCACTATTACTATTCCGATGAAGGCCATCGCATCATTGGGCAGTACAAAGCAAAGGATGTCCCTGCGATCATCATTGGGACGAGCGTAATAAACTACAGGGATTATGAGGGGGACGATGCCTTGCTCGAGAGGTTGATTCGAGAAGCACTGGCAAATCAGACTCCCAGTTTCAACCCTGTCTTCTCCATCCCGAGCAATGAGAGCGCAAATCCGAGCATTATCGAAGACGGCCCATCTCTGAATCTGCGGGAATTCTCCATTTACACGATCTTTGCAGTCCTGGGCGCAGGGCTGGTGGCGGGATTCAACCCCTGCCTCCTGGGAATTCTGGTCTTCTTGGCGGCATCGGTGCTCTCCTCGACAGGCCGCAAGCGCGAGATGGTGAGGATGGTGGTGTTCTTCTCTTTAGGCATCTTCACAATGTACTTCCTCTTCGGCCTGGGCATGCAGCGGCTGCTTGCGACGGACGCAGTGGCGAGCATCTTTCGCTATGCTCTGAGTGCATTTCTACTGCTGGCAGGCCTATCCCAGGTGCTGGACGCCGTGCGGCTGGCCAGGGGAAAAGCATCCTTATTCCGGACTGATTGGGCGCTCGATCATTTCCAGAGAGGAGTGGACAGGGGCAGTTTCAGCTCATACTTCCTGATCGGGGCGCTCTTCTCCCTGGTCAAGGCACCGTGCGTGGGAGCCATCTACCTCGCAATACTGGATCTCCTATCATCCCAGAGCTATTTTGCAGGTGCAGCCTGTCTGTTCTTCTTCAACTTGGGCGTCGTCCTGCCGATCATCGTCCTGGGAGGCTTCATCGCGCTGGGGATGAGCCCAGAGCAGGTGGATGCTTTTCGCAAGGACCACCGTGCAGGGATGAGGCTTGTGACGGGCCTAGCGCTGATCTCGCTTGCGCCCATGATCTACTGGCAGTGGATCTAGGGCTGAAGGGTTGTGTGGAAAAAGGATTAATAGAGAGATGTTTCTCTCGTGCTACGAGGTGAATTTTTGTTTTTAGTAGGTGAGGCTCTCATCGGGAAAGAGCCTGAGATAGCACATATCGACCTGCTCATCGGAGAGAAGGAGGGGCCAGTGGGAACTGCCTTTGCTTGCGGACTCGCACAGCTCTCGGCAGGGCACACTCCTCTTCTGGGGGTCATTCGGCCAAATCTTCCTCCAAAGCCTTCTACCCTAATCGTGCCCAAGGTCACAGTAAAGAGCATGGATCAGGCGGCTCAGATCTTTGGGCCTGCCCAGATGGCTGTGGCCAAGGCGGTGGCGGACTCTGTGGCTGAGGGGATCATTCCAAAGGAGAGAGCTGAGGAGCTGGTGGTGGTGGTGTCAGTTTTCATCCACCCGCAGGCCAAGGATTACGATGCCATCTACCGCTACAATTATGGCGCCACGAAGCTGGCACTGCAGCGGGCAATGGAGGGCTTCCCGGATGTGGACAAGGTCCTATACGAGAAGGACAGATCCACCCATCCAATCATGGGCTTCAGAGTAACCCGTCTCTGGGACCCACCGTACCTGCAGGTGGCCTTCGACCTTGTGGACCTGGATGAGGTGCGTCGCGTTCTGGCTGCCCTGCCAGAGAGCGATCACATACTTATCGAGGTGGGAACTCCGCTGGTCAAGATGCTGGGCATAAACATAGTCAAGGAGATTCGTGCCATTCGACCTGGTGCTTTCGTCATCCTGGACCTCAAGACCCTGGACACCGGCAACCTGGAGGTGCGCCTGGCAGCAGACTCCACTGCAGATGCTGTAGTGATATCGGGCCTTGCGCCCAAGAAGACCCTTGAGCTGGCCATCGATGAAGCTCGCAAGACGGGCATCTATTCTGTAATCGATATGCTCAATGTGCCCGACCCGCTTGCGGTGTTGAAGAGCCTGGACGTCCTGCCAGACGTTGTCGAGTTGCACAGGGCCATCGACATGGAGAAGAGCGCCCATGCCTGGCAGAACATTCGCGAGATGCAGGCGCTGGCCAAGCCCGGCAGAAGGCTCCTGGTGGCAGTGGCTGGCGGCATTCGCGTGGATACCGAGGCCCAGGCGCTGGCTGCGGGCGCTGACATACTCGTCGTGGGAAGGGCGATCACAAGATCAAAGGACATTCGCGACATGGCCGAGCAATTCCTGGCGGGCCTGAAGCAGACGGAGATCGATCAGTACAGGATCATGACGGACTTCTGAAAGATCGGGAGATCCAGGATGGTCCATGCCCTTCTCTTTTTTTCGGCCCTTCGCCCTTTAGAATGGGCAAAGCCATTGATCTTATTGCTAATTTTGTCGTCTGCCAGCAGCGCCAACGCCATAGATGTTCAGGTCGGCCAGGCGGTGCGACCTGAAGGAGCTGTCATCCTCGTGGTGGATGGGCTTGGGGCATCTTATGTGTATCCTGAGCACAATGCCTACGCTCTGGACGGCACCCTCTTGAAGAAAGCGCTGCTGTTCAACCTGACAGGCAGTGGGGCCCGCGTGGTGGACCTCAGAGTACCTGTGCCAGAGACCACCAAAAGCCACAGCGTTCTTGTCACCGGCGACTCCGACGTCGACCCGCAGTTGCTGGGGCCCACCATATTCGACGCCGCCCGCAAGGAAGGCTATCTCTGTCTGGCTGTGTTAGAGCGCGGCGATGCAATGCCCATGCTGCAAGAGATGGATGCAGTCCTGTATCTTGAAGACAATTCAATTTCAGGATCCGAGCCCATCACAGGCTTCCGGGCTGGCACGCCGGCGGGGCTCTGCTCACTCTTCCAGGAATGGCGGGACAAGTTTGCCAGTTACACTGAAGCGCAGGGCGTCGCGGGCTATGCGGGTTACAACTGCTGGGGACTGGACGCGGCAGCCGATATCGTCGAACATCTTTTGGGCAATCATTTTCTCATGCTTGTGAATGTGGGGGCCGTTGACAGCGCTGGCCATAACCTGGGCTTGGAAGGTTATCTTGAGGCTGTGGCTGCTCTGGACGCACCTCTTGGGAGACTGGCCGAGGCCTGCCGGAAGAACAATGTGCTTTTGATCATCACTGCAGATCATGGGATGAGCTTTCAGAGCACAGAAGACAAGGGCGGCCACTCTGCTGAGAAATATGCGAAACGCTTGGAGGCCCTGCGCGTGCCTCTGGTCGTTCTTGGCCCAGGCATAGACGAGCTGAATTTGGGGGGCAGGTGGTCGGAGGTGGATATCGCGCCGACAGTGCTAAATGCACTTAATATCTCCTGCGATCATCCTTTCGAGGGTCAGCCCCTGCCTATAAAATGCAGCTATGATCTGAGTGTCGTGGGTGCTCCCGAAGGCGTCGCTCTTCTTCGTGATGGAAGGCTGCTGGCAAATGCTTCTGGAGATTGGCAATACAACTTCAAAGGCCTTGAGAGGGGACTGTACAGCATCCAGGCAGGCGGAGAATCCAGAGATGTCCTGATGAACGGAGACCTCGTTTTGGATCTGACCGACAGGGCTGCTCCTCTGGGCAGCATGAAAAAGATCATAGCTGTCATCATCATCATGACCATCAACCTGGCCGGAGCTGCAGTCATCATCAGGATTTGGAGGAGGAGGTGATCCAGTCCGAATTCAGACTGCCCCGCATCCCCGCTCTCCAGTCCTGACGCGCACCACGTCCTCTACAGGGTAGATGAATATCTTGCCATCTCCTGCCTCGCCTGTCTGCGACACATCGCATATCAGGTCGATTACCTTCTCAGCATCTTTATCGTCTACTACTAGCTCCAACTTCACCTTGGGCAAAAACTCTACCCTGTAGTCGCCAGCCCTCCATTGCAGGGCAATCCCTTTCTGTCTGCCCCGGCCCTTGACTTCGGTGGCAGTCATACCAGAGAAACCCAATCGATCAAGCTTCTCGCGGAGAAGATGCAGCTTCTCAGGCCTGATTATGGCTTCAATCTTCTTCATTTTTAGCGACCTCACATATAAGCGCCTTCACCATGCTGGCTGATGTCCAGGCCCACAGCTTCCTCCTCATCTCGGACTCTAAGGCCCATGACGGAATCGATGGCCTTGGCAATGCCCAGGGTGACGACGAAGGAGTAGACCCATGTGACCGCAATTGCTATCAGCTGTACCACAACCTGATGGTAGTTCCCAGCAAGGAGCCCAGCTGCGCCGATGGAGGCGAAGATTCCAGTTGCCAGAACGCCCCATGTGCTGCCGATGCCATGGCAGGCAAGGACGTCCAGCGAATCATCGACCTTCTTGCTCCCCCGCACGAGGAGGATGGCATAGTAGCCCGCGAAGGCAGCGACAACGCCGATGGGAACTGCAGCAAGAGGCGTCACGAACCCTGCAGCAGGAGTGATGGCTGCCAGCCCTGCGACTGCACCTGTAACGATCCCGAGGGCCGAAGGTGCTCTCTGCCTCCAGGAGAGGAGCATCCAGGTCGTCGCCGCTGCTGCAGCTGATGTGTTGGTGGTGACGAAGGCATTGGCAGCAAGGCCATTTGCCGCAAGCGCTGAGCCCGCGTTGAAGCCGAACCAACCAAACCAGAGCAGAGCTGCGCCTATAACCGTGGTTGGGATGTTATGAGGCTCCATTGGGTCAGTGCCAAAGCCCTTCCTCGCCCCGATTACCATGGCGATGGCCAGAGCCGAGACTCCTGCGCTGATATGTACCACAATTCCTCCGGCAAAGTCAAGAGCTCCAAGCTGCTGCAGCCACCCGCCACCCCAGACCCAGTGGGCTATTGGGTCGTAGACAAGGGTGGCCCAGACCAGGGAGAACACCAGGAAGGAGCTGAACTTGATGCGTTCTACGTAGCTGCCAGTGATCAGAGAGACGGTAATGATGGCAAACATGGCCTGAAAGATCATGAACGTCAGAGCAGGTATGGTTAGGCCCTCCTTCACGCCCATGCCCACTCCATCCAAGCCAAGAAAGTCCAGGCTTCCTATTAGCCCTGATATATCCTTCCCAAAGGCAAGGGTGTATCCGTATAAAATCCATTGCAAGCTTATGATGCCCATGATGGCAAAGCTGAATATTATTGTAGAGATTGCGTTCTTCTTGCGCACCATCCCACCGTAAAAGAGGCCGACGCCAGGGATCATGATCAATACCAAGGCTGCACTGATCAGGACCCAGGCGTTATCTGCAGCATTTATTGGTCCATCATCTGCAGATGCCTCGCCTATCAGCATAGCTAATGATAGCAATGAGCAGATCGCACGCATGTTACCACCACTCATCAAGATCGAAGCTTAATTTATAAGCATATTTAGGAAAAGATATGCTTAATTCATATTCATTGTGAAAAGATCATAAATGATCTCAAAGCATAAACGATCTCAAAGCGCAGACAGGCTTGCTAATGAAACCTATGCTACTAATCTTTTTCAATATGATGTCTTGATGATCTTTTCATAACGAGTATGAAATTATTTTAACAAAGTTTTTATAGCATCAACGGGTCGGAGTTCTTGCATAAATGGATCGAGGTAGACCATCCATAAAGGGATTGAGGTAAAGCATGAAAATTATAAAGTGTGCAGCTATTGCAGCAAGTGCTTCTGCCTTATTGCTGCTATTAGCAACCATGGCAATGGCGGGCGATCCGAACGGTTCGAGCACCTACACAGACGATGTAGCTGGGCTGAAGATCGCCACAAATTTCGCATGGACTCTCGTTGCGGCCTTCCTGGTCTTCTTCATGCAGGCCGGGTTTGCCCTGCTTGGCGCTGGAGCCCTGCGAGTGAAAAACACAGTAAACTACTTTGCCAAGAGCTACATGGACTTCTCCATTGGCGCCTTGGCTTACTGGGCAGTAGGATTTGCCCTCATGTTTGGAGGCTCCAAGCTCTACGCGGGTCTGGAGGATGGAAACAGCATCATTGGATGGAGCGGATGGTTCCTATCTGGAAGTGCTTATGACGTCTCAACCATGATGTTCTGGATGTTCCAGGTAGTCTTCGCTGCCACGGCAGCAACCATAGTTGCAGGTGCATGCGCTGAGAGGCTCAAGCTTCAAGCCTATCTGATTTATAGCGGCATCGTCACTGCCATCATCTACAGCATCTACGGTCACTGGGTATGGGGCGGAGGCTGGCTATCAACCCTGCCATTCGGCGTGGGTGCAAGAGATTTCGCAGGCTCTGGGGTGGTGCATGCCGTTGGCGGCCTCGTGGCCCTGGCAGCTATAATGCTCCTCGGTCCGAGGATTGGAAAATTCAACAAAGACGGGACACCCAATGCAATACCTGGTCATGATGTGGGCTACATAGTCCTGGGAACATTCGTCCTGTTCTTCGGATGGTTCGGGTTCAACCCAGGATCGACACTGGCAGCAACGGACCTCAGGATAGCTGTGATAGCAGTCAACACATTCCTGGCGGGAGCTGCGGGTGCTGTTTTGGTCTGCTACTGGACGTTCCTGAGAACAGGAAAAGTTGATATCGCCTTGACCTGCAACGGCGCTCTGGCAGGCCTGGTTGGAGTCACAGCTCCATGTGCGTATATACCGAGCTGGGCTGCAGTGGTAGTAGGATTGGTGTCAGGCTTAATAGTGATGTATGGAATAAAGTTCAATGAATGGGTGCTGAAGGTGGATGACCCTGTTGGCGCAGTGGCTGTGCACGGCTACAACGGGCTCTGGGGCCTCCTGGCGGTAGGAATCTTCGCAGATGGCACATATGGCGGCGTGAGCGGTCTTATCGTTGGCAGTACCGGCCAGATGATGGCTCAGATCATAGACGCGGCTACTGTCGCTGTCTGGGCATTTGGTCTCGGCTACATACTGTTTGCCCTGCTAAAGCACACCGTCGGCCTCAGAGTTCCAAGAGAAGAAGAGATGGCTGGATTGGACATGGGAGAGCATGGATATTCCGCCTACCCTGAGTTCGTGACACAAGAACCTGGCGAAGGCCTGATGGTGGCGGAGACAGCTTCTGCTCCGGCAAATTCCCCGAAAACGGTGAGAACATGAGGATGATCCAGGCAATAATCAGACCCTCTAAGGTAGAGGATGTAAAAAAAGCCCTAGATGAGGCGGGCTATGCCAGCCTCACCTTGCTGGATGTGAAAGGCAGAGGCCGCCAGAAAGGCATCAAGCAGATCTGGCGAGGCGAGGAGTACACCGTGGACATGCTCCCCAAGGTCAAACTGGAGGTCGTTGTCCAGGATGAGAGGGAGAATGATGTAGTAGAGATCATCAGAAAGGCAGCATATACTGGAAACATCGGCGATGGCAAGATATTCGTTCTGCCTGTCGAAAAGACCATTCGCATCAGAACGGGCGAGATGGACGGCAAGGCGCTCTAGCCTGCCGATCTTCAATTTTTTGGACGTGTTTGTCGTGAATCAGTTACGGTCGTGAATCAGTTATAGGTTTGAATTTTGACTCATACGAAACTTAGCGTTCTTCGGATGCTGATTTTCTTCAGATGATCTTGAGTGGAGCCTATCCTTATGATCGCTCCACACAAGAGAGTACCAAAAACGTCAACCCATTTTCGAATCACGACCATAATGGCGCTGAGGATATGCCCTCGGTCCAGTCGATCTCCTCAGACCTTCGACGTTGCCCTCTCGTCCTTGGCGTAGACGTCTCGCAGGTCCACGACCTTCCTGGACTTGCCGGCCGTGCGGGGGATGGAGCCCTTCTCCACCAGCTCTATCTTGCTGCGCACATTGAGCACTGACTTGAGCTTGTCCTCCACCCTCCTCTGCAGCCTGGCCAGATCCTGCAGCTCGCCGGTGAAGGCCTCATCCTTCATCTCCACCTGGATGCTGATCTCGTCCAGTCCGTGCTTTTTGCGGTCCACTATTACCTGGAAGTAGTTTCCGATCTCGGGAATGCTGACCAGCACATCCTCGATCTGGCTTGGGAAGACATTGATGCCCCTCACGATGAGCATGTCGTCAGCCCTTCCCAGGAAGCGGTGCAGCTTTCTGCTGGTTCGACCGCAGCTGCACTTCTCGTCCAGGACATAGGTCATGTCGCCGGTGTGGTAGCGGATAAGGGGCATGGCCTCCTTGGTCAGAGATGTCACAACCAGCTCTCCAGGCTCGCCCGGAGCACATGGCTCCTCATTCTCATCCAAGATCTCTATCAGAAAATGATCCTCCCAGATGTGCAGGCCGTTTTGCTCCTGGCACTCGAAGGCGACGCCAGGTCCCATCATCTCAGACAAGCCGTAGGAGTCGTAGGCCTTGATGTGCAATGCCTCCTCCAGCTCCTTCCTAGATTCGTCGGACCATGGCTCGGCACCGAAGCAGCCTATTCGAAGCTTCAGCTTATCCACAATGCCCTTGGCCTTAGCCGTTTCTGCCAGGTAAAGGGCATAAGATGGCGTGCAGTGCAGAACAGTCACGCCGAAGTCCATCATGATCTCCAGCTGGCGTTCAGTGTTGCCCACACCAGAAGGCACTGCCATGGCGCCCATGCGCTCGATGCCGTAATGGACCCCCAGGCCGCCGGTGAAAAAGCCATAGTTAACCGCATTCTGGAAGATGTCGCCCTTCGTGACGCCGACCATCACAAAATCCCTGGCCATCATATCGGACCAGGTTGCGATATCATTGGCAGTGTAGCCGACGACTGTCGGCTTTCCAGTCGTGCCTGAAGAGGCATGCACCCGGACGACCTCCTCGCGCGGAACGGCAAACAGGCCAAATGGATAGTTCTCCCGCAAGTTCGCCTTTCGTGTGGTTGGAAGCTTGGAGAGGTCCTCGAGGCTCTGGACGTCCTGTGGCGAGACTGCAGCCTCCTTCAGCTTGTTGTGATAAAATGGCACATTCTTGTAGACCTTTTCAACAATGCTCTTGAGCCTTCTGAGCTGCAGCTCTTCCAGCTCAATCCTATCCATTAGCTCCATTTTTGGTTGCCAGTAATTCATTTCAATTCCCTGATGAGTTAGATTTATGCGCTCGATTTATGTGTGCCTGTATGATACACAGTGCCATTGAAGAAAACGTCGGGGTATATCAATATTTTCGGCGTGGAGCCGCTCAAGATAAAGCTTACATAATATCAATAGCAATTGGTAAGCTTATGGTGGCTAAATCCAAGCTATTGGTCTTGTTGCTCGTCGTATTCTTTGTGGCGGCATCAGTGAACGCCCGAGAGCAGAGGGTTACCGTCTCCGGATCGAGCACCGTCATGCCCCTGGCAGAGCTTGGAGCCGAGGAGTTCAACATGCTTCAGGACAGATACCACGTGAGCGTGACAGCGGGGGGCACTGGAGTTGGAATTGTGGATGTGGCTGAGGGCAGATCCTCCATTGCCATGGCATCCCGGGAGATCCAGCTTGTCGAGAGACAGAGGTACGAGACAGGCAATAAAAGATTCAAGGAGATTCCAGTGGGCTATGATGCCATTTGCCTCGTGGTCAGCCCTGAGGTGTATAATTCTGGTGTGACCTCCCTCACAAAGGAGGATGTAAAGCAAATTTATAGGGGAGATATTACCAACTGGAGGGACCTTGGCGGCCCGGATTCGGAGATCTTCGCCATAGGAAGGAAGGCGGGATCTGGAACAAGGGATACCTTCAATGAGATCATAATGGGCTGCAAGGAGGCCGAAACGCCTGGAGTGTCCATGGAAGCTTCAGATAGCTCTGAGGTCAAGACTGCCATTCGAGGCAGCGATAATGCCATCGGCTACGTGGGATACAGCTACGTTTTGCGTGGAGACACGAAGGTGATCTCCATCGATGGAGTTCAGCCGACGATTGAGAGCATAAGAAGCGGTGCATACACGCTGGCTCGAAAGCTCTATTTCTACACACTTGGAGAACCATCGCCTGGGGCAAAGGCCTTCATAGACTATGTGCTCAGCCCTGACGGCCAGAAGATAGCTATGGAGAATGGGTTCATACCTGTCTGACTACTCCAGCCAATGAATTGGCAGCAATTGGCCTTGGAGTTCGGCCTTGAAAATCATTCGATCGTCCTAAAGTTTGCTGGCGTTCAGCTCTCTTCGATCCAACTCCTCCAGCCCAAAGCCAATCAAAACAAAGCTTAAGACTGCTAAAGAGATGCAGATTCCCGGCGGCAGATACCACCACCAGTAGCCGTTGATGAATCCGCCGCGAGAGAATGCGTAGTTGAGCATCATCCCCCAGCTCTTCTGCAGGGGATCGCCTAGGCCGAGGAAGCTCAGTGAGGCCTCAGTGAGCATAGCTCCGGCCACCGCCAGGATGAACTTGGCCAGGATCACCTGCAGAGTGTTGGGAAGGACATGGCGGAAAACGATGTAGAGGTCTCCTGCCCCAAGCGACCTCACCGCCTCCACGAAGGGCATCTCCCGAAGCTGCAAGACGCGAGAGCGGACGACGCGCGCCGTTGAGCACCACCACAAAAGCCCAACAACCAAAATTATGTTCCAGATGCTGGGGCTGGTGTGCGCTGCCAGGATGATCATGAGCGGCAGGGAGGGTATTATGAGGACGATGTCGGTTGCACCCATGAGGGCCTCGTCTGTTGCTCCGCGCAGGTAGCCTGAGAAGAGGCCCACGAGGGTGCCGATGACCACAGAGACGAATGCGGCTAAGAAGCCCACGAAGAGGGAGATGCGCGTGCCGTACACCAGCTCGCTGAATATATCCTGGCCGATGTCGTTTGTGCCGAAGGGGTGCGTTCCGCTCGGAGGCAGGAAGGGCATCCCTGGCTCCCAGGGGTCATATGGAGAGATCAGGGGCGCGAATATGGCCAGAATGAGGAAAAGGGCCAGGAAGAGGAGGCCGATGAGGACCGGCAAGCTAAGCCTCTTGATCTCGATCCAGTGAAACTCAAACCTGCTTAAAAGCCTGCTGGCAAACTCGCTCATGCAGTCTCACCTCCTCGAATTCTCGGATCAATCACAGCGTACAACACATCTGCCATGAAATTCGCAGCCAGCACACAGAATGCGATGATCAGGAAGCTTCCATGAAGCAGAGGATAGTCCCTGGCCAGCACCGCGTCGTAGACGAGCGTCCCCATGCCGCCCCAGGAGAAGACTATCTCCACCAGCAACGCCCCTGATACCATAAATCCAAAGTCCAGGGCGATCACTGTAACCAGCGGAAGCATGGCATTTCGCAGCACATGTCGGAACAAGACATCCTTCTCAGAAAGCCCCTTGGCACGCGCTGTGAGAACGAAGCCCTCTCCCAGGACCTGCAGCACTGAGCCGCGCATGATGAAGTAATTATAGGAGGCGCCAAACAATGTCAGCACAAAAGTCGGCAGCGCCATGTGCCACAAGACATCTTTCAGCTTCTCTGCGCCTGCCAGGCCGCCGCCCGTAATGCCGCTCAAAGGGAACAGGCCCAGGTAGAATGCGAAGATGAGCACGAAGATCATGGCCAGCCAGTAGTGAGGCATGGAGTAGATGAATAGGAAGAGCGATGTGACTGCGGTGTCCATGCCCCTCCCGTGCCTCCAGCCAGCCACCGAGCCGAGAACGATGCCCACTATTGCGCCCAGAATAACAGAGGGTATCAGCAGAACAAAGGTCCACTTGATCTTGTAGGCGATCACACTCCAGACCGGCTGGGAGTAGTGGAATGAGTAGCCAAGGTTGCCCTGCACAAGGTTTTGCAGGTAGGAGATGTACTGCTCTGGCAGAGGCCTGTCCAGGCCGAACTGGGCCTTCAGCTCTGCCACAAGCTCAGGAGAGCGGTAGTAAACCTCTTCCCCAAGCAGGCTGATGAAGGGATCGCCGGGCATCATCCGAGGGATGAGGAAGATCAGGGTCACTATAATGATCAGCGAGAGGAGATATCGCAGAATCTGGCTGGCTATGTAGCCTGCACGGTCTGTCATCTTAGCCCATCAGTCCTTTTGATACCAGATCATTCCGTCTTTATAAGTTCTCTTAACCCAGACACCGTTCTCTCTCTTCACCAGCTTCCCCGTAGCAGCCAGGTGTGCCATCAGCCTCTGCTCCAGCTCCGGCGTGAAGTCATAGCTGCTGCGAAGGATCTCCATCTGCATCTCCAGCGGAATCTGGTAGCGGCGGACCATGACCTCCACGTTGGCTGGATAGCCCATCTGGTGCAATACGTTGTAGAGGTAGATGTACTCCGGCTCGGGTTCTTTCTCACCGAAGACACCTTCGTAGACGTCGGCAAAGCCGTGGTCCACCAGGGCAACAAGGAAGAGGGCCCCTGTCGTCACGTCCAGCATCTTCTGCAGTGCAGGACGGATATCAGGCATATGGAAGCAATAGGCGGCGTTTACCAGGCTGTAACTCTCCAGTTCAGATCTATCAACGTCCTGCCAGCGCTTGTTAATGACCTCGATGTTCTCAAGGCCCTCACGATCAGCCAGCCTCATCAGCCGGGCGACCTGGCCTTTGGAGGGCTCCACGACGGTCACTTTCCGAGCCGCCTTGGCCAGTGGTATGGTGTAGGCCCCGGACCCAGCACCGATGTCCAGGACGGAGGAGTCGGGCCCGGCGAACCTCGCCATCCTGTCGAGGATGAGGCCGGGATAACCAGCAAGGCGGTCGTACTCCTCATTTCTGTCCGCCATCTTGTAGCTGTCCCAGAACTGCTCGCTCGTGATGCCTTTTTGTTTTAGCTTCTGAGTCCAGTGCGAACTTTCTCGGTAGCGCTTCCATTCTTCGAACCAATCGACGATCATGATCTGTGATCCTCCTCTCTAGCTCGCCAGAGGCGGATAGACAAATACTCCCTCTTTGGTCACGTTCCATTTGAGCTGTTTGTGGAACTTATCGATGAACTCCTGATGGATGGCCACAGGATCCATGTCCCTGAACAGATCCGGATAGAACCATTTGGCCATGTAGGCTACAGAGATTATAAAGTCAGGATTATAAGTCACATCGAATGATATTACATGCACTCTGTTATCCTGTATCGCCTTGATTTTGGCCAGCTCCGGACGATTCCGGATCTCGTCCCATACCTTCTGCACATCGCCAGTGTCCGAGGTCTCATAGCCTGAGCTGATGTTTCCCCTGTTCCACCCAGCCATCTTAACTATGACCTGTGGGTCCTCTTTTACCACCCATTCAGCGTCCACCTCTACCCAGCCTGTGGCGCTGCCTGCGAGGTCTGCAGCCATGTTGCGTCCGCCAGCAAGCTCGATCTGGTAACCGGTGGCGCCATTGCTTGTGTGGGTCACATAAGGATCTGCAGTCTCGATGTAGACGCGAGCTCTCTGGTCATCGGGAAGCGAGTCAACCTTTCCCCGAACTTCATCAATTATTTCGTCACAGAAATCTATGTATTCCTGTGCTTCCTTCTCCTTTCCAAGAACAACGCCCAATGTCTTGATCTCTTTGAAGGTATTCCTGGCTTTGTAGAAGTCAAAGTGCAGTACTGTAATTCCCGGAAGCTTCTTGTCATCTATTTCCTGTGCGGCGTAAGCTATCACGAGATCGGGCTTCAAAGACAAAAGCGCCTCGTAATCAGCGTCCCATCCTCCTATTGTGGAAAGATTTCTGTATTCAGGGAAAAATGCCTTTTTCTCAAGGTTATTCTCTACGCCAATGACCTTATCCTCAGCTCCGAGTATTCTCAATGCATCGGCAGGCTCATTACCATAAACCGCAATTTTATTTACCGGCTCCTTTATAGTTACAGTTCTGTTGGCAGAATCTATGATTGTGATCTCCTTTTCTGTGCCGTTTAAGATCTGCTCGATCTGCTCAATGTCCCCCTCATCGATCTTGCCGTCGTAGTTCGCATCGGTCAGGCTTGTGGCAGACTTCGCTCCGCTAATGACGTCCTGCACAAAAGCTATGTCCTGCTCATCGATCTGATCGTCCATGTTTGCGTTCCCAAAGACGCCTAAGGTATAATCTGATGCTGCTCCAAGGATCACAGCCATCGAAAAACAGAGCATCAGCATAGACACTACTTTAAATCCTCTTTTCATCTCATCACCTGCAGCCGCGCTCTTAAGAGTTGGGCATTAAAAGATAATATTACTAAGTCATAAACTTTACTAATAAAGTAATAAATTATAAAAAAATAAAATCAGTAAATTCTTTGATATGAAAATGATTCCCATCCATCTTAGCCCCATTTTCATGCTCATGGGTGCCCAAACGGGCATGAAAGTTTAGCTCTCCACAGGCCTCAGGCTGAACCACGACCAGTAGTTGACCGGCCCGTAGCCGTACATGGGCGTCCAGCCCTCCCAGCGATCGGTGCGCACAGGGTAGATGGCATCTCCCCAGATGAGAGCGATGACGGGCTGCTCGCGGGCGACGTATTGCTGAATTGCCTTGCGGTTTTGGCTCAGCTCATCCATGTCCTTGGATCTGATCGCTTCATTTACGATCTCAAGGATCTTCGGATCTGTGGACGTGCCGAACATTCCCGGCAGATCCACATAGTACTCGGCAGCCGTATCTCCTGCCAGATTGGCATATGGCGTAGAGTATCTGACAGCCATGAAGTAGTCCCTGTCAGTCCACAGCTTCTTCCTCAAGGCATCGCTGCTCAGGGACTCGACATAGACATCCAGGCCGACTTTATGGAGATTCTGGGATATGACCTCCGCTGCCCTCACATACTGGGGCTTTGTGTCAGGAGTGATGGGCATTCTCAGCCGACTTCCGTCTGGGGCCTCACGCAGGCCATCGCCATCCCTGTCAAGGAAGCCCGATTGGTTCAGAAGATCTTTGGCCTTTGTGGCGTTGTACTCCAGCCTAGGCAGATCGGAATCAAAGCCAGGCAATGCCGGAGAGCTGTAGCCTTTGCCGGGGATCTCTCCGTAGCCCGCAGCGATCATCTCCTTCAGGGCCTGATAGTCGATTGCATAGGATACAGCCTGTCTGAATGCAGTCGTGTTTGTCGGATATTGCTTGAACCCGAAGACAAGATGAAGGGGAACGCCGATATCTGGCACAATGATGAGATCGATGTCGTCGGCCTTCACCAGGTCGGCTGCATAAATCCCCGAGACCGGCTGGTAGTAGTCCGCCTTGGCATCGATCTCTCCTTTCTTCAATGCTAAGAGAAGTGTATCTAATGATCTGTAATAACGCCACTCAATCGCATCGACAGATGGCTTACCAGCAAAATAATTGGGATTGGCTTTGAGGTAAGCTATCTGGGCGTCGCTGTCGAATTTCTCAAAGATAAAAGGACCGCATCCAACCAGTGCATCCGTCCCATTGTACTCCTTGGGCTTCTTTACATCTTTCCAAACATGCTCAGGGACGATGTATGTGATGGGGATCTGGGAGGCCAGAGTTACTGCTGCCACCGACTCATTAAAAACGAGCTCAACTGTGCTGCCATCAATTGCTTTTGCATGATCCAGGTAGCTGCCATACCAATTTCCCCGGGCATCCGATTTGTCTATCTTCTTCCAGTATTCAAACGAAAATGCCACATCATCAGCTGTCACGGGCATCCCATCATGCCAGGTTGCGTTCTTCACAAGATGGAATTTGATCGACTTTCCATCAGGAGACGTCTCCCAACTTTCCGCAAGACATGGCCCAATGCCCAAGTCTGGCTTGAAGGTAGCAAGGGGAATGTGTGTCATTCCAAATACAGCACCATTTCCCCAGGGAAGAACGAAAGCATTCATCTGCGTGAACTTGTCGCTCTGCAGTCCAAGCCGCAGGACATCTCCATTCTCAGCTGCCCCTGCGGCCAACGATGTCATCAGCACGAGCAAGGCCGCCAAGCCGCATGCAAGCAGCATCCCCAAAGTGATTCTACTTCTCAATTGCATCATCCTCCTTTTCCAGATCGCCCCTCTCATGAAGCGTCCAATGATTTGGATGCGATTGAAGCTCAAGGTAATAATAGTTTCTGGTATTATAGCAATAAATAATATTATTAAAAATATTAATATTAAAAGCTATATGATCCTTGCCAGCTCAGCCACCCTGTATAATGTGCCTTGGGCCATCATTGTGCAGTTCAACGTTCTTTTGGCTTCCATGAGAGCTTCACGTATGTAGTCCTGTCGTCCATGAACAGGCTGCCGTCGCCTCTTCTCCAGCGATCCTCTATGTATTTGTGCAGCATCTCATCATGATCTTCATCGAAGAGGTTGAGGGTGCTCTTGAGATAGAAGAGAGCATCGTCGTAGCTGGCATACTCTTTGGGAAAGGAGGTCCCATGCAGAACTTCAACGTTAGGATAAAGTCCCAGGTCATAGAGAAGGTTGTAGAGGACATTGCATTTGGGAAAATGAGCTAACTGTCTTCCATGGATCTTAAAAAAAAGCTCACTGCGAATTTTCTCCCAGTTTGCAATTCCTGCAAACCAGTAAAGGACAACCTTTTTCTTTGCCAGACGATTCATCTTCAGCAGAGCCTCCCGGATTTCAGGGAAGTTCAAAGAGTAGGATGCAATGACCAGATCGTGGGGCTCAAGGTCCTCCGCAGAGACATCCTCCCATCGAGAGTTGACTATGGTTACGTTGGAGAGCTTCTCCTCCGTCAGGTGCCTCTCCAGGCAGCGTATCATGGGCCTGGAGGGCTCAATTGCCGTGACCCTTCTCACCCGATGTGCCAGTGGAACCGTCAGAATTCCAGGGCCTGATCCGATGTCCAGCACAGACCAGGACGGATCGGGACTCAATGCTGCAGCCCTATTCCGCCCATCGATCCAAATATTCTCGGACGCATCATAGCTCTTCGCTCTCTCCTCATGATCGTAGTAGTTGTCGCATGTCAGCCGGGAGGCCAGGAATGCGTCCCTCCAGATACAATTCCAATCAATCATAACACTGTGGCTCCCTTCATTAGAAAATAATCTATCGCCAAATGAGGAAAAAATGTGTGGGCAATTATGGCTCTATTTTCCCGCGGGCTTAACCGCAAACCAGGACTGGTAGCTGGTAAGTCCATATCCTTGAAGCGGTATCCACCCCTCAAACCTATCGCTGCGGTATGGGTAGATGGATTTCTGCCAGATCAAAGCTATGGCAGGCATCTCCTTTGCATAGTAGTCCTGAAGGTCTGATACTGCGCTTTTCAGCTCAGCCGAACTCTTTGCGGACATGGTGCTGTTGTATAGCTCCATCAGCCTTGGATCGTCCCACGTACCATACTGAACGGGCACCAGATCTATTAGTCCGAAAGACAGGGCCATCATGTAAGGATCGTGGCTCTCCACCCTCATGTCGAAGCTCTTGTTTTCATAGACGATCCTTTGGGCAGTGGCATCCTCGGTTATGAGCGGCTGGGCATCGATTCCGACCTTCTTGAGGCCGTAGCATATCATCTCTGCAATTCTCTCATCCTTTGGCTCTCCTGGCCATGCAAATAGCTGTATGCTCAGGTCTTTTCCGTTGGGCAGGTTTCTTATTCCATCTCCATCTGTATCGAGATACTCCAGTGAGTCGAGAATCTCATTTGCTTTGGTGAGATTGTATTCAAGCTTTGGAATATCCGGACGATACTCTGCAACGCTTGAAGGAATTAGGCCTGCCCCAGGCACTTCCCCGTAGCCTGCCTCTGCTGCATCGACGAGGGCCTGATAATCTACAGCATACGAAACTGCCTTCCTGAAGTCAGTCACATTCATGGGATATTTTCTGTAGTTGAAGATAAGATACTGTATTCCCTGGTTTGGACCGACCTCTACTGTGACCCCTGTTTCGCCCAGAAGCGATGGAGCAAGAACGCCCTCGGGAAGCACATCATCCAGAATCACATCTATTTCGCCTCTCTTCAAAGCCAGCAGCATGCTGTCCATTGTGCGAAAATGCTTCCACTCAATCACATCAAACGCGGGCTTGCCGAGGAAGTAATTTGGATTGGCCTTGAGATAAGCGACATCTGCGTCTTTGTCATATCTCTCGAAGATAAACGGCCCGGCCCCGACCATAGCGTCGCTTCCTTCATACGCCAAGGTCTCATTCACGCTCCTCCATACATGTTCAGGCACCAGGTAAACTGTCGGGAAAAGTGCTTTGATCACATAATAGGCATATGGCTCCTTTAGTTGTATCTCGCCTGTGTGATCATCCAACACATCTACCTTATCCAAATACTGGTTAAGCCACATGCCTTCTCTGTAGAGGTGTTTGTCGCGCCAGTATTCGTATGTGAACTTCACATCCTTCGCTGTCACAGGCTCTCCATCGTGCCAGGTTGCATTCTTTGCCAGATAGAACTTGATGGATCTGCCGTCTGACGCAATTTCCCATTTACTTGCCAGAAGGGGCTTTGGCGTCAGGTCGGAACCAAAGTATGCCAGGCCCACATGCGTTGTGCCGTAGAACTCATTGGCATTCTCGTACCATGGGCGCACCAGAGCATTCATAATTTTGAATTCTCTGCTGGAAAGTCCAGCTTTCAAAACAACGGGATCGGCAGCACTTGCGGCCTGAATGCTTGTGGCCAGAAGCAGCAGTAAAAAGCCACATGCAAGCAAGCATTTCCTCCTGATTTTGCTCAAAATATCATCCTCCTATCTCCCTGATACCTTAGACAGGGCTCATTCAGAGTATGATGATCTTAGTAATAATTCTTTCTATATTTGTAATAATAAATGGAATGAAAAAAAAATCCAACGCAACATCTCAGCATCCGGCAGTCTGGCCAGCAACCGCCATGCGAAAAATCCCTTCACGATCGCATTGCTCATTAGGGTTTAGATGGTTGTCCGCTTCGGATGGATTCACTTCGCACTTGCCTGGCGTATGATTGCATCCAGTCCGGCATCAAGGGATGTCGTTGCCTTGAATCCTATCTCCTTCTCGGCCTTTGTCGTGTCAGCAAGGGTATGCGGCACATAATTCTTGATTGGATTCTCCATGTACTTCGGCCTTGCGTCAGTTCCAAGCTTCTTGTTCAAAATCGCAATCACATCGTTGAAGCTGTGCGCAATTCCCGTCCCCACATTCAGTATTCCGTGGTAATCGGACTTCATCGCCATTTGCAACGCCCGCACGACATCTTTGACATACGTAAAATCTCTCGTTTGCGATCCATCTCCGTAAATGACGGGCGCCCTGCCTTCTCGCATCTCCCACAGGAATTGCGATATCATGTTAGCATACTGCTTCTTGGCCTCCTCCTTCGGTCCGTACACGGAGAAGAACCTCATGCCAACCGAGCTAACATTGAAGAGCCTCTTGTAGAGCTCAGCCATCCGCTCCATGGCCAGCCGGGCCTCGGTGTAATAGTCTGTGACCTCAATTGCCATGTCCTCGCGATGAGGTGGCAAAAGGCCATTGTACAGGGAAGATGACGAGGCGTAAACCACACGAGCATCGAACTTCCTGGCCAGCTCGAAGACTGCTGTGAAGCCGTTCAGCGCCTCTCCAACCAGGTACGGATTTTTCTTGTACATGGGCGATGAAGACGGGATGCCCAAATGGTATATCTTCTCAGGACAAAGGTCCATTCCTGGCAGGTCGTTGCAGCTTGCCTCTATCACCTTCAAGCTGCCTTTCAAGCCCTCCAGGTTGCTGAGACTTCCCGTGTGCAAGTTGTCCAAGACAACTACTTCCTCGCCTGATGCAAGGAGATCCTCTACAAGGTTGGAACCGATAAATCCTGCGCCGCCTGTGACCAGTGTGCTCATGTTTATCAGACTCTTAAAATCATTGAACTTCTATATCCATCTGTCGCAGTCACATCCATTCACTGTAGACCCACTCTGCCTTGTCGCAGATTGCATCCCAGTCATATCTTCTGGCTAGCTCCTTGCACGATCCACTCATTTTGCCGCTCTTCTGGAGCGTCTCGATCACAGCTTCGGCCAGGGCATCACAAGAATGCTCGCACACCACCCCTGTCTCCTCTGTTATCAGGTCTGATACTGCATTCATTTTGTGATTCACTGTCACCACTGGCAGGCCGCAGGCCAATGCCTCTAAGGCAGCCATGCCAAAGCCCTCTCTGGTTGAGGGCGAGACGAATGCCCGAGAGGACTTCATGATGGCCAGGGCTTCATCATGATCTTCCAAAAATCCGGTGAACTTCACATTCTTCTCCAGCCCCAGCTCGCGAACCAGTGCGGCCAGTCGCCCCCTTTCAGGGCCATCGCCAACCACAATGACCCTGATATCCGGAATATCCTCCTTGGCGATCCCGATAGCCTTGATCAGAAGATCGACATTCTTGTGCTCTACCAGCCTTCCCACATAAATTACATCTGACTCCTTGGAAGAGGCCGGCACACGCTCTAATCCTTTTAGATCGATGCCACCAGGCACGATCTGGACCTCTCTTGCTCCAATCTCCTTCAGGTCTCTCATCGTCCTTGTCGAGATGGCTATGTTTCGATCTGTCAGATTTGCAGCGGCCCACTCAATCGATCTGCCTATGAATCCCTTTTTGCCTAAATATTCATACCAATAATCTCCCCAGACCTCAAGCCATGTGATGAATAGCTCCGATCTCAGGCTGCTGCAAAGGAGCTTGGAGGAGAAGCAGGGCAAGTACGGGAAATTCTGGCAGTCGATCACATCAAAGTTCGATTTAATGGAGAGGACCTTGCGGGCAAAGCAAGCCGCTTGCCACAGTGACCTCTTGCCCTCGTGGTAGAGGGGCATAGGCTTGCAGATGCCGTGCAGGCATACGCCGTCTCTTTGCAGCTCCCCGTCGCCTGGCCACCACTTCATGCCATAGCAGTGGACCTCATGGCCCCGCGCGGACAGCCTGCGGGAGAGCTCATATATCCTCTTCTCTGCGCCGCCTTTAATCCATGGGTAGACAGCATCGTAGATGTATGCGATCCTCATCTTGAGTTCCTATCCTTCTTGCTGTCCACCGTTGAGTAGCAGCAGGCTGATGAACATGCCTGAGAATATGGTCTGAATTCCGAGGATCGATAGAATCATGGCAGCCATTGCGTTCTGTACAGCGTCCAGGGTTCCAAAGCCCGCAGCACCCCAATTTAAAAGAACTCTCATGCCGAGAAGAACGCCAGCTAGCAGCAACAAAAGGCCCAAGAGAAGCTCTTTTTCCAGGGAATGGTAGCTCATCAGCCTCTTCATTTTTCCTGAACTTGAGAGGCCGTAAACGGCTCCAAAGGCTCCGAAATGCATGCCTGCCAGGAGCATCTGGTAGCCTGTGACGAGCAGCAGCCCACCCAGGATCATCGAGTGCATACGCGATCCGCCCTGCAGATACACGCCTGCTGTCAGGGCCAGGCCCAGTGCCAGCGCCAGCAGTCCGGGAACTAGGAGAAATGGCACTGGCCGGTAGAGCATCATGAAACGCAGGTGTCTCCAGCCATCGGTAAATGTGTGGAGCTTGGAGCTACCCTCGCGGGGATAATATGTTATGGGGACCTCAGCGATCCTCAAATCCTTAGATGCAGCCTCGATCACCATCTCTGAGGCAAACTCCATGCCCCCGGACCTCAGATTCAGCCTTTCAAGCCCCTCGCGGGTGATGGCGCGCAGGCCACAATGAGCATCCGATATGCCAGCAGAGAAGAGCCTGTTCAACACCCATGTAAGAAACGGATTTCCAACGTAGTGGTGAAGTGCTGGCATTGCACCAGGAAGAATCTTGCCTTTCAGCCTCGATCCCATGACCATGTCGAATCGACCGCTTTGAAGCAGAGCGAGCATCTCTTTGATCGCTCCCGGATCGTAGGTCAGATCTCCATCCATGAGAACTATGTACTCTCCTTGTGAATGCTTGAACCCTGCAAGATAAGCATTTCCGTAGCCCAGTTTTTCGGGTTTGATCACCCTCGCGCCACATGACGCTGCCTTTTTCGCTGTCTCGTCGGTCGAGCTGTCTGAGACCAGGATCTCTCCGTCCAGCTTCATCTCCTCGTAGACCTTTTGGGCTCGACGAATGCATTCGCAGATGGTAGTGGCTTCATTCTTTGTAGGGATGATCAGGCTGACTTGGGGCACAGCCACCCATGTTGGAGCTTCATCTGTTTTAGCTTTTCCTCTCTAAAACCTTTTATATAATGATTCTCTTTATCGGAAAACATGGACCGAGGGAGGAGGAGCGAGTCGGCTGAGCTGCTGGCAATTGTTTTCGTCGGCATTTTGCTGAAGTTGTTTGCAGGAAGGAGCTCTCTCACCGAGAGCGGCATTCTTTTGCCTGGCTACGATGAGTACTATCATATGCGCAGAATTTTATATACTGTGAACCATTTTCCTGGCACTCTCTGGTTCGACTCTTACCTCAATTATCCTTACGGCTTCAATATCACATGGCCACCGCTATTCGATCAAATCTCTGCCGCTCTATGCCTTGCCTTGGGTCAGCAGGACCATGAGACGATCGCCGCCTTTGTGCCCGTTATTATCGGATCCATCGCAGTTGCAGTGGTCTATTACTTGGTGAAGGAGCTTTTCGGCAGGGAGGTCGCGCTGCTATCTGCCTTCATGACCATCCTTGCTCCATACTATCTACTGTACACGATGCTCGGTGCCATGGACCACCACTGCTTAGAGGTGCTGATGCATCTCATCTCTCTCCTCTTCGTAGTATTAGCTGTCACTCGGAGCAATAAAAAATATCACTTCACAGTTCTGGCAGGCATTGCGATGGCTGCCCTTGCATACACCTGGCAGGGTGCAGATGTCTATCTGGGGATCTTCCTGGCTTACGCAGCCGTCAAAATGACACTGGATCTTAAGAGTGGGTCGTCTTCAAAGGATGTCACCACAACGCTTCTGGCTGCCTACTGTATAGCCTTGATCCTGGTTCTTCCGTTCTGGAACACACCTTGGATGTCTCCATCCTTCATCGGCTTGGCTGCCATGATCTTTGCCCTGTCTATCATGTTTGCCCTATCGCGGATCGTCGCCGGAAGGAATGCTTCCTGGAAGGCGTTTTTGCTGGGGATTGTGGTCCTGGGCCTCGTCTTTGTGATCCTCTCTCAGCTCACAGGCGGGCTGTTTGGAGTGGGGGGGCTGATTCATTCAGGGCTTGATTACATATGGGGCGGCAAGATGATCGGAAAGATTGGAGAAGCTGAGCCACTTATTTATGATTCAGAGACATTTTATCAAGTGGTCTTCTCAGGCCTCGGGTTGAACCTTCTCTTTTCATTGGCAGCACTTGCAGCCTTTGTGGCTTGCATTCGGCGTGGCGTTGGTGCAAAAAAACAGGGTCAGATACTCCTTTTTGTCTGGGTGGTCTGCACCATCGTACTTACGTTTGGACAGTCCAGGTTCCTCTACCTCTCCACAATCTCCATGGGCATTCTGATAAGCATCCTGTTCTTCTTTGCCCTGGGCCTGATCGAGGGGAGGATGGTCGAGGCTGGGCAAAGGGCTCCAAAATGGCTGGCTGCAGGCTTATTGTTGATCCTCATCTTGCCCACACTGGCGGATACCATCTCATTTGCAGAAAATACACCTCCTGCTGTGGATAAAGACTGGCATCAGGCCCTCATCTGGCTGAAGAACAACAGCGATGCCACTAGCTTCTACGATAACCCAGACAAGAATGCAGAATACAGCATCATGAACTGGTGGGACTATGGAAACTGGGTCCTCTACATATCAAAGAGGCCAGTGGTAGCGAACAACTTCCAGGCAGGAGTGATGGATGCTGCCAAGTTCTATCTATCCGAAGATGAGGATGATGCGATTGCAGTGCTGGACGAACGTGGATCTCGCTACATTCTGACCGACTACAAACTGATCTACAGCAAGCTGCCAGCAATTGCCAAATGGGTGAACGAGGATCTCAATAGTTATATGAGGTGGGAAGATCAAGGCTCAAAGATTGCTGTCATACCCTTGCAAAGGCTGTTTAATACCACCCTTGCGCGCCTTTACCTCTTCGATGCTGTGGGCATGGGCCATTTCAGGCTGATCTATGAATCTGCTACTCTTTTGGGAGAGAGCTCGGCACAGGGCGAGGTGAAGGTCTTCGAGTATGTGCCTGGAGCTTTGATTCGGGTCAAGGCAAGTCCAGGACAGAGGGTGGGTGCGCTGCTTAATATGACCTCCAATCAGGGACGTGCCTTCACCTACGTCAATGAAGCCTCCCAAAATGGGGATGCATTCGAGATGAGGGTACCATACTCTACAGAAAGCAGATATGAGACCCATGCAGTCGGCCCTTATCTGATCTTCGCTGGAAATGAGACGGGCGTCAATGCGCAAAGCCTGGATGTGAGCGAGAGTGATGTCCTTGGTGGCAAGACCATTGAGATAGGCTTCTCGAGAAAGCTTATATAGATTAGGTCTTCGTACCTGGAGCCCATGGGCCAAGGAAAGAGGCATGAGTCAGCAGAGCTGCTATCGATAATGCTATTTGGTTTTTTGCTAAGGCTTTATGTGGGAAGACAATCGCTAACAGAGAATGGCCTGCTCCCAGTTGGCTTTGATGAATACTATCACCTGCGCAGGATCTTGTATACAGTCCACAACTTTCCCAATACCCTTTGGTTTGACTCCTATCTGAACTATCCGCACGGCCTTGAGCTTACCTGGCCGCCACTCTTCGACCAACTCTTGGCTGCCATATCTTTGATGCTGGGCCAGCACTCTCAAGGGGGTGTGGAGATGGTATCGGCATTTTCGCCAGCTGTCATGGGAGCTCTCACAATTGCAGTAGTATACTATCTTTCAAGAGAGCTCTTTGACCGCAATATTGCTCTTCTCTCTGCCTTGATGGTGGCCGTAGCACCGTGGCATATCACAAGGACCATGCTCGGCGCCACAGACCACCACTGCCTTGAGATTCTGCTGGATGTAGCCGCCCTATTATTTGTGGTCCTAGCCCTCTCAAGAAAGGAGAAAAGACCCTTCTTTGCAGCCGTGGCCGGAGTCACATTTGCAGCTCTGGCATACACATGGCTTGGATCAGACATTTATCTGGGGATCTTCCTCGTCTACGCAGCTGTTCAGATGACTTTGGACCTGAAGCACGGGGAACCATCCACGAGGACGACGTCCACGCTACTTGTAGCGTTTGGGGTGGCAATTATCCTCATGTCGCCTTTCTATAGCGCAGTATGGCTCAGGCCATCATTTCTTGGATCAGTCTTCCTCTTAATTGGAATCCTTCTTCTCTATGCCCTTGCTCGCTTTATCAATGAGAGAGGATTTCATTGGGCTACACTTCCTCTAGCAATGTTGGCGTCTGCCTGCCTTCTTGTGGTCATCGCAATGCTTCCCAGCCAGCCGTTTAAAATGTACTCATTTATGCAAAGCGGTGCTGATTACATCTTTGGCGGCAGGATGATAGGAAAGATCGCAGAGGCAGAGCCATTGGTCTACGATGCAAATACACTGTACAATCTCATAACCTCACCACTTGGATTGTCCATTTTATTCTCTCTTGCGGGTCTTGTGGCCCTCATTCTATATATCCGGCAAGCCCCATCGAGCGCAAGGCCGGCGCAGTTGCTGTTCCTCGTCTGGACTGTTGCCATCTTGATCCTGACCTTTGCGCAGATCAGGTTCCTTTATCTGTACTCGATCGCCATGGGAATGCTGATTGGCTTTCTCTTCTTTGCGGCAAACGATGCAGTTTCAAAGATGATGGCAAGGAAAAAGACATCAGTGGGAGGGCAGAAGCTCCTTGTGGCTCTGGCAGCGGTCTTTCTCCTGGTGCTCATAGCGCCCAGCGCTCTGCAGACTGCTGTTTTAAGCAATTACGAAAGGCCTTCGGTGGCAGGAGATTGGTACGAATCTCTCCAGTGGTTTAATCAGAACAGCAACACAACGAGCCATTACGATAACCCTGTGAAGGCTCCTGAGTTTGGCGTAATGTGCTGGTGGGACTATGGAAACTGGATCGTGTATCTCTCCCATCGGCCTGTGGTGGCAAACAACTTTCAAGCTGGGGCCGAGGACTCAGCCAAGTTCTACCTCTCGGAGAGCGAGGATGCAGCGACTGCTATACTCGATGCGAGGCGTGCCAAGTTTGTATTCATCGATTACGATACCGTCTTTGGCGGGCTGGACTCCCTGGCCAAATGGGCTAACCTGAGCCTCTCTCGCTACGTAAAACTCGATGAGTCTGAATCGATGCCCAAGGCCGAACTATTGCCGCCCGTGTTTAACACAACCATGGCCCGCCTCTATCTCTCCGACGGTGTTGGTACAGATCATTTCCGGCTTGTCTACGAGTCTGCCCCAGCCTTGGGTTCTAGAGCCGATGTCAAGATCTTTGAATACGTTCCAGGAGCCATGATCGTAGTCAGAGCAAGCCCTGATCAGAGGGTCGTGGCCATGCTGAATATGACCTCCAATCAGGGTCGATCCTTCACTTATGCGAACAGAGGCCAGATAAGGGATGGTGAATTTGCGATAACGGTTCCATACTCCACTGAGCCCAGGTATGCGACTCATGCCATTGAACCCTACACGATATTTTGTGGAAATAGCAAAGGAGTGAAGACGCAAAAGATCAACGTAAGCGAGGAAGATATCCTCGAAGGCAAGGAAATAATCGTAACTTTCTAGTTTGAATAAAAGGTGGGATCAGCACCACGGCATATTGCTGATCTCAAACTCAAACGCAGGGCAGCCAATCAACGCTGATTGCACCGCATGTGGAGTTGCCCCAGAGCTGGATGAACTTCTCGATTGAGAACACACCAGTCAGGTCCTCGACGGATCTGCCGTACTCGGCATGGCGGCCCTTCAGGTTGTTGTCAGCCACCGGATCGCGTGAGATCCATCCGATATGGGCAACGCCGATCACATTGCTGTTGAGGTTTGCCTCGAGAACGCCAGTGCAGCATGGATTATCCAGGGCATTGTTGTAAGCTCTGGTCTTGACCTCCGTGGTCTTCTGCAGATGCTCAGCATGAGTGTACATCTCAGTCAGCACAGCTCCGATCTTGTAGTTCTGCACGCAGAGCTTGTCCACCCATTTCTGGTCATAGGTGCCTGTCTGATAAGAGACTGGCATGTATTCAAGCTCCTGCTCTGAGGTGAAGTTGATGTAGTCCATTGGGTTTGTGCCCGTCGGCCATGCGCAAGTCAGGTCCGAAGGTTGCCGCTCAGCCTCCAGCTCTATCCTGGATGTGATCACATTTCCTGAGCCTGACTGCTTCTCGACCAGTTTTGCTCCATTGAAGCCCGTCTCAGTGGAGATCACTATCTCAAGGCTTCTGTACCCCACTCCTTTTACCGACGACTTCTCGTACATGTAGTTTGCAGCGCCTGCCATGCCCATCAGGGCAGTGACGACAATCGCCAGAAGGATCAGATCTCGTCTCAAATCCACACTACCTCCTATAGTTGGCCTTGGGGTCTCTGCTTTTTAGAGGCCACAGGCCAGCTTGAACTCTCCATATACCCTAACACCCGCACCATGATTTCTCAGGTGCCTATTTCAAGGTTTTGGCTGTTTGGGGATCTGGGGACGACCACTTGGGGAAAAAGAGTGCTCATGCAGACTTCGCAAGTTCATTCAACTTATTTGTGAAGTCGTTGCATGAGCTGCTGATACACGGGCTTGTAAAGCTTTGGGCCTTGCTTGTACCAGGCTCGCTAGAGCAGTCTGTTCCAAGGCAAGGCGTTTTGGTCTTTGTGGCATCTCGAAATAGTATTCTCCTGTTGATCTCAAAGGAGCCTACGTATTCCTCATACTCCTTCATGCTCCTCTGTCCTGGGATCGTCTGCTTGGCATCGATGAGATAGTATCCTGTGAAGTTGTCAGCTGTCTTGAACTCCGCCATCTTCTTTTGCGATCCTGTCTGGTGCAAGGTGAAATCCTGGTCCTTGAACTCCATCTGCTGCACATCATAGCTCTCCAGAACTTTTGCGCCAACTCCGCCAAAGACTGCAGAGCTCTTGAAGCTCTCAGATCCCAGCAGTGCATCTCCTTGAACGACTGCATTGTAATTGTCTACCTGGTCCTTTTCCTGAAAGTTCGCATTGCGCCCTTTTGCCTCGTCCACAAGGTACTCATTTTTTACGAGGGCGTCCACGCTCCCGCTGAATAGCACACTCTTAGTGGACTTGATCCCAGAGTTCATGGACCTCAAGTTTTTATTGATCTGGAACTGGCCAGTTCCGCTCACTGTGGTCTCAGAGGCGTAATCTATTGCTTGCACAACGAAAGAGGCCTTGCTCGAGCCGGAGTTGATGCATTTGGCAGAGGCTTCTACTCCAAAGCTGTACTTTCCTGCCACAGCATTCATATCTGGCTGGACCTGCAGTTCCTGGGAGCGGGAGACTCCTGCAGGAATTGTCATGCTCGTGCTCGTCCAGCTAAACCAATCCAGAGAGCAACCTTCTGGCTTCACACACACATCAGCCTCCACCTCACTGGATCCCGTATTCTTCACTGTGACTATGAAATCCAGTGGCCTTCCCTGAGTGGTGTACTGTTTATCGGGCTCATCCTTTGATCCTGTCTGGCTGATGGTCACAGAAAGGGAGCCAGAAGGATCCGGACAGGGGCTTGGCAGATATGAGGGTATGGATGGGGTCGAGGGACTTGTCCAGGTGCTGCCCAAAATGCTGCTTGATGAGATCCCCTGGTCGCTGACTGTGGCAGAGGCCTGGAGTGCCATCAAGATAAATATCAGGAACAATTCTTTCATGCTACCCCCAACAACTCAATTTAAAAAAAAGGATTGCTGCTGGGCTGTTAGCCTAGCAGTCTATGCCTTCACACGGTACGTGCACCCTCTCAGGTACCGGGTTCTCATGGAATTTGATGGTCTTCTCGGCTTCGAAGACTCCAGTGAACATCTCGTGAGCTTTGATGTCCTTGTAGAATATCTTGTGCCAGGTTGCGTCGGTGCCCCATGTTCCGTTGAAGGTATTCTTGGTGTCAATGCCTATCACATGAGCCGGGTTGCTGCCCATCAGAGCCGCAACGGCATCTGTATCTCTTCCGGCTTTCTTCAGGTCCTTCACCAGATTCTCGGGCGTTGTTCCAGGCGGGTTGTAGGGCGTGGTTGATGAGAAGAATGCGGTTTCATCCTGCTCCATCTCGTTTACGGAGTACAGCTCCTGAACGTTTGCTCCAATGCCTCCGTAGAAGGCCTTCGAGGTGAGGGACTTTCCACCCGTCAGTGGCGTCGCTCCTGAATAGGTCATCTTGGTGCTCTCGAAGAGGTTCAGGTTTGACTCGTTTCCTCCGTTGACCGATGAGACATTTCTCTTCAACTTGTCTGCGTTCTGCGAATAAGCATGCTCTGAATCAAGCTCGAAGTCGCCGTCTCCGGACATTGTATTGAAGTACTCGAGCGCAATTTTCTTGTCGATTATCGATGTGCTGACATCGATAACTCCTGTTCCTGATACCTTCTGTGCTTCACAAAACTGCTCATACTGTACAGGCGGAACTATGGGCGGATTGGCCAGCACAGTGCCGCACATCCCTGCAAGGGCAATTGCTAATAATGCTGCGACTACTACTCCCTTCATGTTACATTCACCCCCGATGATGATATAACAAGCTTAAGATCCCTTCTCACCAAAAAAGGTGAGATTAGCTCCAGAAATAACTGGAGCTTTATTCGAATATAAATTTATCTGTCGTTTAGATGCAGGGCAGCCAGTCAACGCTGATTGCACCGCATGTGGAGTTGCCCCAGAGCTGGATGAACTTCTCGATTGAGAACACACCAGTCAGGTCCTCGACGG
>JGI11944J13513_1000450_pt1 | contig 40517 bp, 37 predicted proteins | sample TerdegcoTASludge_FD_13513 | JGI IMG/M metagenome (IMG submission 13513) | reverse complement strand
TATCTGTCAGCCGTTTAAGCATTCCGGAAGGGCCGCAGCCGTAAACCTTTGCATCATCGCCGCGCCGGACCGGGCCGTTTTGATTATCGCTCTTCCGTACATATTCCTCAAATAAATCGGCAACTGTTCCATGGTAGCCGGTTGAACCGTCGTCGGTGGAAGGAACAACCCGGTGACCCGATTCCTTAATTTCATTCATAAAGAATAATTGTTTTTGGGTGGCCGCTCCCAGAAAGACATCGGCGCTGATTTCTGAAACAGCTATTTCCTGCAGAAAAAAATAGAGCGGGGCAATGCCGATGCCGCCGGCCACAACGAGAACCCGCGCGTGACTTTGGGGCATCGAAAACCCGTGACCGAGCGGCCCCAACAAGCTGATCGTGTCACCGCTATTATTTTTCGATAGAAGGGCGGTGCCCCTTCCGGCAACTCGATAAAAAAGAATAACCTCGCCCTTTTCCCGATCCACGGCGTGGATGCTGACTGGTCTGCGCAACAGCGGGTCTAAAGTATGCCCGCAGCGTACGTGCACGAATTGCCCCGGTCTCGCCGCTTCAGCAATTTCCGGCGCAAACAGGTATAATCTGAAATGACCTGGCGCTATCATATTTTGCTTTATAACTTTCGCGTCGGCAACCGGCGACAATTTTTTCCCTCCACACCACATATTATGGAATAAACATCCATAATCAAGTTTTGTATCTCACACAATCGATTATTTTAACTAACAACCACCAACTATTAACCATTAGCCGCTCTTACTGCATGTATTCCTGCAGCGGTACCAGTCTGTTATGTTCTTTTTCCTTTTCTCCCGCTAGCACATCAAGGACTGCCCGGGTGGTATCCAGCGATGTCAGGCAGGGAACACCGTATTCAACTGCCGCCCGGCGGATTTGGAAGCCGTCCCGCTCGGGCGCTTTACCTTTGGTTAAGGTGTTGATCACCAGGTTGATTTTATTTGCCCGGATCAAGTCAACAATATGCGGGGAACCCTCATGAACCTTCTTCACTTGTTCCACCGGCAGGCCGGCCTCCCTGATCAGCGCCGCGGTTCCGGAAGTGCCCAGGATACGGTAGCCCAAGTTTACCAGGCTCTGGATGATCGGCAGGGCTTCTTCTTTATCCCGGTCGGCAATGGTGACCAGAACAGTTCCTTTTTTCGGAAACATGCTCCCGGCCGCGACCATTGCTTTGAACAGAGCTACTTTAAAGTCATGGTCGACGCCCATGACCTCTCCGGTAGACTTCATTTCCGGACCCAGGGAAATATCCACCTGGAGCAGCTTGGCAAAGGAGAAAACTGGAGCTTTCACCCCGATAACATTACTTTCAGGATAGAGCCCGCTGTGGTAGCCCATTCCCTTTAAAGTACCGCCCATAATAATTTTTGTGGCCAGGTTTACCATCGGAATACCGGTAATTTTGCTCAGATATGGCACAGTACGGCTGGACCGGGGATTGACCTCAAGCACATAAATTCCTTCATCATGCAGCACGTATTGAACATTTATCAGACCTTTAACGTTTAAAGCCCGGGCCAGTCTGATGGTATAATCAACAACTTGTTCTTTTATCTTTGGACTCAGTGTCTGTGGCGGATAGACCGCGGTGCTGTCGCCGGAATGAACACCCGCCCGCTCAATATGCTCCATGATGCCCGGAATCAGAATGTCCACTCCGTCGGAAATGGCATCAACCTCCAGTTCCTTGCCGAAGAGGTACTTATCCACCAGCACCGGGTGCTCGGGTGTAATCTTGACCGCTGTGGCCATGTAATTCAACAGCTCGTCATCGTTGTAAACAATCTCCATGGCCCGGCCGCCCAGGACATAAGAGGGTCGCACCAGCACCGGGAACCCGATCTCGGAAGCGATTATGACTGCTTCATCCACCGAAAAAGCAGTGCGGCCGGGCGGTTTGGGTATACCCAACTCAATCAGCAGGCTGTCGAACCGTTCGCGGTCTTCGGCCCGGTCAATATCTTCCACAGTAGTTCCCAGTATCTTGATTCCTGCGTTTTCAAGAGGTTTGGCCAGGTTTATGGCTGTTTGTCCGCCGAACTGCACAATCACTCCCTCAGGTTTTTCCCGGTCCAAGATGTTTAAAATATTCTCCGTGACCAAAGGCTCAAAGTAGAGCCTGTCGGCGGTGTCGAAATCAGTACTCACTGTTTCGGGGTTATTATTGACAATAATCGCTTCAAATCCTTCTTCACGCAGCGCCCAGACAGAGTGCACCGAGCAGTAGTCAAACTCGATACCCTGTCCGATCCGGATCGGGCCGGAGCCCAGCACCATAACCTTGCGCCGGGATGTGGCCTGGGATTCATCTTCTTGATCGTATGAAGAATAATAATAGGGCGTTTCAGCTTCAAATTCGGCGGCGCAGGTATCCACCATTTTAAAAGTGGGCAAAATCCCGTTTTCTTTGCGTCTGGCTCTTATTTCACATTGATCCAGTCCGGTCAGCTTGGCCAGGTGGGCGTCGGAAAAGCCAAATTTCTTGGCTTGTTCCAGCAGGGCAGGGGATATGCCGTCTGCAGATGTACGGCAAATATCATTTTCAAGCTGCAGGATACCCTGGATTTTATCAAGAAAAAAGCGGTCTATCTTGGTAATTTCATGCACCCGTTCAATGGTCAATCCCCGGCGTAAAGCTTCGGCGACAAGGAAAAGACGTTCATCTTCCGCGCAGGCCAGTTTGGCTTCAAGCTCCTCGGAACTTAATAATTCCGCTCCAGGCAGTTTCAAATAATCCAACCCGATTTCCAAAGAGCGGACGGCCTTTAAAAGCGCGCCTTCAAAAGTACGGTTGATCGCCATCACCTCTCCGGTGGCCTTCATCTGAGTGCCCAATTCCCGGTCGGCCAGGGCAAACTTGTCAAACGGCCAGCGGGGGTATTTGATAACCACATAGTCCAATGCCGGTTCAAAACAAGCATAGGTCTTACCGGTAACTGCGTTTTTAATCTCGTCCAGGGTCAAGCCCAGGGCAATTTTAGCCGCTACTTTGGCAATCGGGTAGCCGGTAGCCTTGGAAGCCAGGGCTGAAGAACGGGAAACCCTGGGGTTGACCTCGATTACGTAATATTGAAAACTGGCGGGGTCCAGGGCAAATTGCACATTGCAGCCGCCTTCAATACCCAGAGCGCGGATAATCTTCAGCGATGCCGTTCTTAACAGCTGGTATTCTTTGTCGCTCAGGGTTTGGGAGGGTGCCACCACGATGCTGTCTCCGGTATGGATACCCATCGGATCTATGTTTTCCATGTTGCAGATGGTGATGCAGTTATTGGCGCTGTCCCGCATCACCTCGTACTCCAATTCCTTCCAGCCTACCACGCAACGCTCAATCAGCACCTGGTCAATGATGCTGTATTTTAAACCTCTGGTGGTGATGTTGCGCAGCTCATCCATAGTGTATGCGATACCGCCGCCGGTGCCGCCGAGAGTATAGGCCGGGCGCACGATTAAAGGCAGCCCGATTTCGCGGGCGAAGTTCTCAGCTTCTTCCAGCGTTGATACAATTATGCTTTCGGGAATAGGTTCCCCGATTGTCTGCATCATTTCCTTAAATAATTCCCGGTCTTCGGCGCGCTTGATTGCTTCCAGAGAGGTGCCCAGAAGCTGCACTCCTTCTTTGGCCAGAACACCGTTTTCCGCGAGTTGCAAGGCCAGGTTCAAGCCTACCTGCCCGCCCAGGGTGGGAAGCAGGCCGTCCGGTTTCTCCTGCCGGATCACTCTGGCCACAAATTCAGGCGTCAAGGGCTCGATATAAACCCGGTCAGCCATGTTGGCGTCTGTCATGATCGTGGCCGGGTTGGAGTTGACCAGAACCACTTCCACTCCTTCATCCCGCAAGGAACGGCAGGCCTGGGTGCCGGCGTAGTCAAACTCGGCAGCCTGGCCGATAATAATGGGACCGGAGCCGATAACCATTACTTTGTTGATGCCTTTTTTGAGCGGCATGTTACCTCGCCCCCTTATCCATCATAGCCAGGAATTGTTCGAAGATATATTCCGAGTCCCTTGGTCCGGGTGAGGCTTCGGGGTGGTATTGCACGGAAAAAACCGGCAGATATTTGTGCTTCAGACCTTCCACCGTGCCGTCGTTCAGGTTGCGGTGGGAGACGACAATGTCCAGCCCTTTCATTGATTCCTCATCAACTGAGAATCCATGATTATGCGAGGAAATGTAAACCCGTCCGGTTTCCAGATCCTTCACCGGGTGATTGGCTCCCCGGTGGCCGAACTTCATTTTATAGGTCTTGGCACCCAAAGCAAGGCCCAGAATCTGGTGGCCGAGACAAATGCCAAAAACGGTAAGTTTGCCGATTAATTCGCGTACCGTTTCAATCGCGTAAGGCACGTCGGTAGGGTCGCCGGGACCGTTGGAGAGCATCACCCCGGCCGGGTGCAAGGCCAGAATGTCGGCGGCTGTTGTATTTGGGGGCACAACTNCCACTTCGCAATTGCGCTCCTGAAGACAGCGAATAATNTTCAGCTTCGCGCCGAAATCCATCAAGACAACGCGGTGGCCGTCACCCNGCAGGGTNTAAATTTCCGTGGTGGCCACAGTTGGNACCAGATCCTGGCCGGTGAGATGAGGACAGATGCGCGCCTGCTCCACAAGTGACTGCACATCGGCAACGCCGGTGCTGATGATGCCGCGCATGGTGCCAAAACTGCGGAGACGTCTGGTTAGAGCCCGGGTATCAATACCAGCTATGCCAATCACATTTTCTTTTTTTAAAAAGCTGTCAATAATTTCGGAAAGTCTCCAATTGCTGGGCCGCTCGCACTCCTCCCGCACGACAAAGCCGCGGACGTATGACTTTTTTGACTCAAAATCCTCTTTCATGATGCCGTAGTTGCCGATTAAGGGGTAGGTCATCACAACGATTTGGCCGCAATAGGAAGGGTCGGTGAGCACCTCCTGGTAGCCGGTCATCCCGGTATTGAAAACTACTTCTCCCCATCTTTCACCTGTCGCGCCAAAAGCCTCGCCGGTAAAAACGGTGCCGTCTTCCAGGGCCAGTACTGCTTGCATAATAACACCTCCGCAATATTTGGGGCATATATTTAAAAGAAAGATTATTTAACTTTTTAATTATGGTTATTTAATGATTCCATCACGCATTACTATCCGGCCGCTCACTATCGTTGCATAGGGCAGGCCCTTTAAAAGGCGACCGGTGAAAGGGGTGTTCCGGCCTTTGCCGGCAAACTGCGCCGGTTCTACTGTCCAGGAAATCTCCGGGTCAATAATGGTAATGTCGGCGTCGGCGCAGGTCATTAATGTGCCTTTGGAGAGTCCTAGTATTGAGGCCGGGTTTATGGTCAGCTTAGTTATTGCCTGTAAAGGCGTTAGCACGCCGGTAGCGACAAGTTCGGTCCAAACCAAGCCTACCGCTGTTTCCAGACCCACCAGACCGAAGGGAGCGAGTTCATATTCAACATCTTTCTCCTCGACAGTGTGTGGAGCATGGTCGGTGGCAATAACGTCAATAGTCCCGTCGGCCAGCCCTTCCTTTACCGCGGCCACATCGGCGGCAGTGCGCAACGGCGGGTTAACTTTAGTGGATGTATCGTAACCGGCTACTGCCTCGGCGGTCAGGCTGAAGTGGTGAGGCGTGACCTCGGCGGTAACTTTGACGCCTCTGGCTTTGGCCGCGCGGATCAGCCGGACGGACCCGGCAGTGCTGACGTGAGCGATGTGCAGGCGGCAACCGGTTTCTTCAGCCAGCAGAATGTCCCTGGCCACCATCACGTCTTCCGCGGAAGACGTGATGCCTTTTAAGCCAAGTACGGTGGACATATATCCCTCATGCATCGCCCCGCCGGCGGAGAGATTTTTGTCTTCACAATGGGAAATTATTGTCAGACCCAGCATCCGGGCATACTGCATGGCCCTGCGCAGCAATCCGGCGTTCATCACGGGCATCCCGTCATCGGAGAACGCTACCGCGCCGGCTTCCTTCATATCACCCATTTCAGCCAGTTCCTCGCCTTTGCTTTCTCTGGTAATAGCGCCTATAGGAAAAGCATTTACAGCTCCCTTGGCACGTGCTCTATTTTTTATATATGCAATGATCGCGGCGTTATCGGCCACCGGATTGGTATTGGGCATGCAGGCCACAGTGGAAAAGCCTCCGCGGGCTGCGGCGCGGGTCCCGCTGAAAATGGTTTCTTTGGCTTCAAATCCAGGCTCGCGCAAGTGCACGTGCATGTCAATCAAACCCGGCGCCACCAGCTTGCCGCCCGCATCCAGCACTTCAACGCCGCCGGTGCTCAAATCAGTTCCTGTTTCAGCGATCTTGCCGTCAGCGAGCAAAATGTCCTTTTCGGCAACTTTTCCTGCGGCAGGGTCGATTACCGTTCCGCCTTTAATGAGTAATTTCATGCTGGTTACCACCTCCCGTCAGCAGGTAAAGCAAGGCCATGCGCACCGCCACCCCGTTAGTTACTTGTTCATTAATAACGGACTGAACTCCGTCCGCCACCTCCGGGGCAATTTCCACGCCGCGGTTCATCGGACCTGGGTGCATCACCAGCGCGTCCGGCGCGGCTAGTTTGAGACGCTCTTTATTTATCCCAAAAAGCTGGCTGTATTCGCGCAGCCCGGGGAATAATCCCTGTTGCTGCCTTTCTTTTTGAATCCGAAGAATATTTATTACATCAGCACCGGTCAGAGCTTCCTCAATACTGGCGCAAGTTATCGCACCCATTCTTTCTGTTTCCTGTGGGAGCAGTGTAGCCGGCCCCGACAATCTTACCTCGGCTCCCATTTTGGTGAAACCCCAGATATCGGAGCGGGCTACCCGGCTATGCAATATATCGCCGATGATTGCTACCTTCAGCCCTTCCAAACGGCCCTTTTTCTCTCGCACCGTGAACAGATCCAGCAGAGCCTGGGAGGGGTGTTCATGGGCACCGTCTCCGGCATTAATCACTGGGGCGCCAATTGTCCGGGCAAGCATATCAGCCGCGCCGGCCATCGGATGTCGGAGCACCACCACATCCGCACCCATGGCGGCGATGGTACGGGCGGTGTCTTTTAGCCCTTCTCCCTTGCTGACACTGCTGGTGCCTGCGGCAATATTAACGGTGTCCGCACTCAAGTACTTGGCCGCCAGTTCAAAGGAGACCCTGGTGCGAGTGCTGGCCTCGTAGAAAACAGTAACTACGGAACGGCCACGCAGGGTAGGCACTTTTTTAATTTGTCTTTTGATTATCTCTTTCATCGGCACGGCAGTATTCAGAATTAATTTTATTTCCTCAACCGGAACAAACTGCAGGCCAAGTAAATCTTTGCCACTGAGTCCCATTTTTTTGTCTTACCCCCTAAGCTCAAAAATAAAGACCCCTGTCTGGTTTATTACCGGGTTGGGGCCTTAAAAAGGGAAGCTTTCCGGAACCTGTTCCCTTTCCGGCCTCACAGGACCGTACTTTATTAGGATGGAGCCGGATAGTCGTCAGATTGACGACCTGATTTTTAATTTAGCCAGGAGGCTCGAATATTACCACTTTGTCCTCACCGTCTATCTCGGTTAAACGTACTAATACTGATTCTTTGCTGGAAGTTGGTACATTTTTACCGATATAGTCGGATCTGATAGGCAATTCGCGGTGGCCTCTGTCAACAAGAACAGCTAGTTGAATTACTTTAGGTCGTCCCAGATCCATCACCGCGTCAAGGGCGGCTCTTATGGTGCGGCCTGTAAAGATGACGTCATCCACCAGGATCACTTTTTTACCGGAAACAGGGAAGGGGATTTCCGTTGATCTGACCAGAGGTTGATGGGCTAGAGTAGTCAGGTCATCGCGGTAAAGAGTGATATCCAGAATGCCAACCGGTGTCGTACACCCTTCGATCTCCTTGATCCTTTCGGCGAGACGCTCTGCCAAAGGAGCCCCCCTGCGGCGGATACCGATCAAAACCAGGTTATCTATACCCTTGTTGCGCTCAATTATTTCATGGGCGATGCGGGTTAAAGAGCGGCGGATCCCTTCTTTGTCCAGGATCTGCGCTTTCTCTTTGATCATGCCAAACCTCCGGTGTTTTATAATGAACTCTAACACATGCCGGCACAATCAACTTGCCGGGCGGTAAACTACAGTAAAAAACCTGCTCACAACCGGTAAGCAGGCATAGTTGGCCTCATTTAACCATTTCTATGAATCCTTACCGGTCTCACGGGACCGATTTCAAGGTGTTTATCCTTACTAAGCTTATAAAAAATTAAGCAGCATGTCAATAGATAATTCTATTTCTATTTGGCAATGCGCTTATTTTTTGAAACGGACATCGCGCCGTCTTTATTTAACTCTGCTTTGATATTGCTCTGCATCGAGGGGAAGCTGATTTGGCGATCGCCAATTTGAATGCGTACACCTTCATTGGCTTTATTAATGTAGACTTTTCTTTTTTCATCCGTCCTGATCAGCGTTTTAGCGCCCAACTCGGAGCCTGCTTCGTTGATAATAACGTCGCCCCCGGCTGTTATTTCACCGCCGCGGAACACGCCGACAACGTTTACATTACCGCCGGCGCGAATAGAGGTATTAATGCAACCGCGGCCACTTACTTTTACATCCCCGGAAGCCTCGATTTTACTGTTTACGGCATACGCGAAAGAGACACCGGCTTTTTTCTGAGCCATACTATTTATGACCTCATGCGCAGCGTCCATTTTTTGGAGGATGCTTTGCAAACAATCAGGCGACTCAATTTTCAATAAATTTAAACCCCTGAGATACCTGCCGATATCCACCATTAGTTCTGTTATTTCTTGAGGCAGACCTAATGAGTTGTCACCGGTAAATTTGAACAACTCGTTAATTAGGTTGGGAACACGGGAGTATTTCTTGTCAATTAAAACCTGGACTAACTGGCCGGTTTTAACACCCTTCAACTGCGGGTGCTGGGCAAGTCCGGGAAGCAGTTTGCAAATTTCAGTCAAGTCGGAATGAATAGGGTTAAGTATTTTAAAAAAATTATGGTAAAATGTGTTATTNCCCCCGGCTACCANGTTGCTGCCGGTAAGATTTTGTTTTACACTAATTCCATCCAGGGCGCTGATGTTAGCCTCGTAAACCATACCGTGAATGTCGACTTTGCCCGATGCCTGCACGGACATGCCCTCACGGACAGTGCCTTGTATTACCACGTCGCCTTTGAAACGGATATTGCCGGATGAGATATCAACATCACCTCTTTTTTGCAGCACAGGGTTAACATCAATTATATATTTGTTGCCAAGTCTCTTTACCACAGGACTACCGCTAATCTTAGCTGTTACCTTGCTGCCGTCGGAAGTGACTTCCGCTCCTTTGCCGGCGGAGAATTCCCAAACCTGGGGTTTGGCCGGGGCGATGATGTCGCCTGTGACTTTTTTTCCTATGGTTCCCTGGACTCCCGGATGTTTAACCGCCAGCAGCGTGCCCGGATCAACTGAAAGTATTTCAACCATATCGCGAAAATTTACTTTACTATCATCAATCTTTTCATCAGCTTTTTCACCGTCTGATTTTTTTTGGAAAGTTAGTTCAACTTTTTCATCTACTGTAGTTCCTGGAGGATCGCCTTCGGCTATGACATACGTTCCGCTTTCCGGTTTTGCCAGTAAGTCGTGGACAACGTTGTGCTTTACCCCGTAATTAATATTTTTTTTCGAAATCTCCTGCATTATATCAGCCAGGGTGAAAGGACAAACTTCTTCACTCTCGCTGGATAGTCTCAACATTAAGTCGTTTACAGGTTCGCTATCCTGCACATATTGACGGTTAATAATACTTGTCTTCATTTCAAGCACGGCCTCCAAACCGCTGGAGGAAATCTTTAACTGATACATTCCCTTTTCTTCTTCTCTTGTTTCAGTTTTTAATTCGATGATATCTTTTTCACTAACGGTAGTTTTTTCTTCAATTTTTGTTCCGTTAATCAAAAGTTCTATGCCGTTACATGGAGTGAGCGTAGGTAATTTTCCGTTTTCACCAGGGTTCTTTACGAATATTTTCCCTTCTTTTACCCATACTTTACCCAAGTTGTTTTTCTCGCTATTGTTTTGACCAGTAGCAGATTCCATGGATAAACCCCCTTACGGCGTTATATTATTTGTGATATAATGCCATTCAGTCAGGAAATGTAATCCTTACTATTAGTAAAAAATATTATAACATAAAATTAACAAATATGTAAGATCTAAATAACAACTTAGCCATATTATGTTTGACAAACCATAAAAAGTATTATTTGATACAATGAGAATGTCCGTATTAATTTTGGAGGTAAAACAGTGTCATTAATTAAAAATCCACTGATTATTGCTCTAGATGTTGATACAATTAAGGAAGCATCTATTTTGGCGAATAAGTTAGGCCCTTATGTCGGTGCTTTTAAGGTGGGCATGCAGCTTTACAATTGTGAAGGTCCGGAAGCAATTCGCATTCTCAAGGAAAAAAACTTTCCGGTTTTTATTGACCTAAAGCTGCACGATATACCGAACACCGTGGCAGGAGCCGCCCGGGTACTCACCAGGCACGGGGTCTCGATCCTCAATGTGCACGCGGCCGGGGGGATGGCGATGATGAGGGAAGCCGTCAAAGCTGCGCGGGATGAAGCCGTCAAGATCGGGATAAATTGCCCCTTGGTGGTCGCGGTTACTGTTCTTACAAGCATCGACCAGCAAGTGTTCAACAATGAGATGGGGGTTCCCGGTTCTATTCAAGAGCGAGTCGTTTTATGGGCGAAGATGGCTAATGAAGCCGGACTGGACGGTGTGGTCGCTTCGCCTCATGAAATTACGGCGATCAGGAAAGCGTGCGGAAATGATTTTGTCATTATTACTCCCGGCGTGCGGCCGGCGGGAGTAATGGCAAACGACCAGAAAAGGATCATGACTCCCGGTGAAGCTGTGCGGCAGGGCGCCACTTACCTGGTGGTGGGAAGGCCGGTTACCGCGTCTCCCGATCCGGCACAGGCGGCTAGGGCTATTCTGAAAGAGATAGAAGAAATCAGAAGTTAGAAGATAGAAGCCAAAAGATAGAAAATAGAAATTAGGAGATAGGAGTAAGAATGAGGAAAATGATTTATTATCGCGAGATATTCTGAATTCCGACTCCTGAATACCTAAGAAAGAGGTGTATTGATGCTTACAATGAATGAAGTTCAGTCAATATTTCTTGAAACCGGAGCTATGCTCAACGGCCACTTCCTGCTCACTTCGGGTCGTCACAGCGACAGGTACTTTCAATGCGCCATGGTTTTGCAGCATCCCGGTTATACTGAATATCTTTGCCGGGAATTGGCCGGGCGGTTTGCCGGCGAGAAGATTGCGGCGGTCGTTGGTCCGGCCATGGGCGGGATCATTGTGTCCTACGAAGTGGCACGGGCACTTGGAGTCCGCAGTATGTTCGCCGAACGGGAAAACGGCCTCATGAAATTAAGGAGAGGTTTTTCTATTAAACCCGGTGAAAAAGTACTGGTTGTGGAAGATGTAATTACCACTGGCGGGTCTGTGCGTGAAGTAATCGAAGTTGTCCGGGAGCTGGGCGGTGAGGTCGCCGGCGCCGGAGTGCTGGTGGACCGGAGCAACGGAACGTTGGACCTGGGCGTAAAAACTGAAGCGCTCCTGGTAACCGAGGTATTATCCTATGCGCCGGAGGAATGTCCGTTATGCAAAAAAGGGGGCGCGGCGGTAAAGCCGGGGAGCAGAAATATTTGATCAGTAACTTAATCAATCTTCCTTATTATTAACGATAATAAGCCTCTCAACCAACTCCCCGTCAGGTGCGCCCATTATCGTTTTTTGTCGCTCATAAACAACCATTCCCGGCCGCGCGTTTTTAGGTTTACTGACGTGTTTTATTCTGGTATAGTCAACAGGAACATTACCCGATTCCCGCGCTTTGCTAAAAAATGCCGCTAAACTTGCCGCTTCCATCAACGTTGTTTGGGGTACTTCCTTGCCCTCTGTCCGGATAATCACATGGGCGCCCGGAATGTCTTTCGTGTGCAGCCACAGGTCATTCTCCCGCGCAAATTTCAAGGTCAAAAAGTCATTTTGTCTGTTGTTTTTTCCTGCAAATAACTGAAAACCCTCTGAAGAAAGAAAAGATAAAAATACCGGTTTGTGTTTTTCCATCTTCTTTTTCCTGACGCTTGAAGTAAGCGGCTGTTTGATAAAACCCTGTTCGATGAGTTCCTGTTTTATTTCTTCTAAATCGGCTATTGCGCCGGTTTGCTCCACGGCTGTTTTGACTCCTTCCACATATTCCAGTAACTCGCGGGTCCGGGTAATCTGTGACATGAGCGCCAGACGTGTATTTTTGGCCTTCAAGTATTTTTTGAAATAAAGCTGAGCATTCTCAGCCGGAGAACGGTGCGGATCAATAGGTATGGTAACAACCTCTGGTCCGTTTTCGTGATAGTTTTCTAAAGACACCTCCCGGATCCCCTTTTCCAACCGGTAAATATTCGCGGTGAGCAATTCTCCGTATAGCTTCAGCTTACCGGCTTCAGCGGTTTCATCCAGTCCTTTCGTATGCAAAGCCAATTTTTTCCCCAACTTATTAATTTCTTTATTAAGCAAGCTTAGGATGATCTTTTTTTCTTTTTGAATTCTTTCCCCTTTTTCATATTCAGAAAAGAAAAGGTCTAACAGGAAGTTCATTTCCCCTTTTTTTCTCATTAACCCGGTATGCGTCAAATCAATCGCGGCAAAATCCACAAATCTTCCTTCCGCACTGCTGGTTAGACATGGCTCAAAACAACCCTTGCCGGCCGGCACGATAAATTCGCGGAATGCTCTCCACAGTGAGCTGAACTCATAATCGCCGCACTGGTCCAGGATAGTGTCCGGCGATAGACTGGCGCGAAAAACAATTTCCCGGCAGGTGACGGTACTCATACCCCCCAGGCATTTTTGCAGAAGCGCCGGAAGGGTGGTTTCCAGCGGCAATTTGAGGCAGGCAAGGCGGAACTGCTCTTCGTCAACCTGATAAGGGTTCAATTTTTTTTGACGCGGCGGCAACAGATACTCACGTCCCGGTAAAACTTCTCTGTACCTGCTGACAGCATGTGAATAACGTTTTATACCGTCAACTATAGAATTATTTAATGGATCAAGCAGGATGATATTGCTGTGCTTGCCCATGGTTTCACAGATCAGGTGCTTGGGTGACGGGTTGCCCAGCTCGTCTCTAGACTCAATTCTCATTAAAAAAACCCGTTCCAGTTCTGGCTGCTCAATGCCAATGATGCGGCCGCCCTCCAGATATTTACGCAAAACCATGCAGAAGAGAGGCGGGCTGGCGGGGTTTTTCCTGGCTGAAGTAGTTAGGTGGACACGCGCGTTTTGGGCGTTTGCCGACAGAATTAAACGGCCCCGGAATCCTTGCCGGTGCATTAACAGGATGATCTCGTCTTTACTTGGCTGGTATATTCGCTCAACTCGCCCGCCCACCAGCTTTTCTTCAAGTTCTTTTGTTACCGCCGCCAGCACAAGGCCGTCAAAAGGCATGCTAGCTCCCCCTCCCAAAACAATCTGTCGTTGCTTAACGTCTGTTTCTTATTTTATAACAAAAGCCGTGCCTTGAGAAATAATTAGTTTTGCGGGCTGTTTAGTGCTGTGTGATAATGGTATTTATTTCAAGTAATATGAATATGTTTAGGAATAATCAGGAAAAAGGACAAGGGGTGATTGTATTGCCTGGCCAATGGTATGCCTTGACCGAGAAAGAGATCTTGGCACATTTTAAAACTGACCCCAAGAAAGGGTTGTCTGATCTGGAGGCCGTTGAAAGATTATCGAGATTTGGACCAAATCAATTGCTCAGGACGCCAAAAGTTTTATTTCATCAACTATTTTTTAAACAATTTAAAAGCTTTGAATTTTTGGCTCTTCTTGCGGCAGCTGCTGTGTCGGTTCTGTTTCTTGAAGGCACTATTGCCGCAGCTCTGATTGTTATAATAACGGCGGCGGCGCTTCTTGGCGGCATCCAGGAACACCGCGCGCAACGTTTGCTCAGTACGTTAAAACAAAAAACCATGCCTGCGGCGAGGGTAATACGTGGTGGACACGAGCGCGAACTTCCTGCAGCGGAGTTGGTGCCCGGGGATGTCGTGCTCTTGGCCGAAGGGGATTTGGTTCCGGCAGACCTTCGCCTGCTGCAGGCTGACAAATTAGAGGTCGATGAATCAATTCTTACCGGAGAACCGGTACCGGTCAGTAAAACAAAAGAAGCTCTCGCCGGCAAAGAACTGGCCTTGAAAGATACCCTGAATATGGCCTATATGAACACTGTGATCGTTAAAGGGCATGGCTGCGGTATTGTTGTCCACACCGGCATGGCAAACGTGATAGGTTATGTTAATGGAATGATGCAGGCTGGCGGGCGAGATCAGACACCGGTACAGCGAAGTTTGGAGTTATTCAGCAAAAGTCTGTCTGCTTTTTGTTTTTTTACTTGTATGATGGTGCTGGCCGCGTTGATACTCAAAGGCGAGGAGGTCCGCGAGATATGCCTGGCGGTTTTATGCCTGGCTGTAGCGGCTGTCCCTGTCGGTCTGCAAACACTTCCCGCCGGAATATTTGCCGCCGGTGCGAAGCGAATAATCAAGCGCGGCGCTGTTATCCGAAAATTCACGGTGCTTGATACTCTTGGCTGCACCACAATACTCTGCTTAAACAGAACAGAAATCTTTACAAAGAACGAAATGACCGTGCGCAAAGTTATGGTCGGCGGACATACTTTTGAGGTGACCGGAGACGGTTATGATCCCAAGGGCGAGTTTACCGGAATAGGGAACAAGCAGGATATGCGGTTTACCTTATTGGTTAAAGCGGCTGCGCTCTGCAACAACGCGGTTTTAAAACGCGGCAGTATTAATATCACAGGTCTTTTTCGAGGCTTGACAGGAGGCCGGTCAAGCAAGAAATGGTCAATAACGGGAGACGCCACAGAAGGGGCGCTTCTTGTGATGGCCGCTAAAGCTGGATTCTGGCGGGAAAGATTGGAATTGGATGAACAGCGGGTGGCTGAACTGCCGTTCGAGCCCGAGCGCAAACGGATGTCTGTGGTATACCGGGAGCCTTCCGGAACTATGGCGGTTTACGTAAAAGGAGCGCCGGAAGTGCTGCTGGAACATTGTACTCATATTTGCCTTAACGGAAAAATAGCGCCCCTGTCGGCCCGGGACAAGGGGGAGATCATGGCTTATAATAACTCAATGGCTAAAGAAGCGCTTCGGGTGCTGGCTTTTGCTTATAAGCAGATTCCCGCCGGTACCGTGGATTTTAATGCAGAGGTAATTGAACAGCAATTGATTTTCCTCGGTTTAACCGGGATGCTGGCTCCGGTTAAACCGGCAGCGGCAAAAACGGTACGAACTTGCCACCAGGCCGGTATTAAAGTAATGTTGATTAACGGTGACCAACGGTTCACCGCGCATGCGCAAGCAATAAAAATGGGAATTATTAGTAAGGAGGAAAATGTCCTTACCGGTAGTGAGCTGGATCGTATGTCCGATGAGCAGTTGCGGTCATATATCGATCAAGTTACTGTATGCGCCAGGGTTGCGCCGAAGCAAAAGCTGCGCATAGTAAGCGCATTGAGACAGTTGGGACACGTAGTGGCGGTGACTGGAAGAGGATTGGCAGATGTCCAAGCGGTCAGTGAGGCAGATATAGGGATCGCTATGGATTATTCCGATACCGGCATGCTCAAGGATGTTTCCGCCATGCACCTCGAGGAAGAGCATTTTGGCGGTGTCGCCGCGGCGGTTGAGGAAGGACGAGGTATCTATAACAATATCCGCAAATCGATATGTTTTCTTCTTTCCTGCAACGCAGGAGAAGTATTCACCACGTTTCTCGCTTTGCTGGCAGGTCTGCCTTTACCTCTGATACCAACTCAGCTCTTGTGGGTTAACGTCATAAGCAATGGTCTCCCGGCAATGGCCTGGGGATTGGGTCCCAACGAGCGCGATGTCATGAGGCAACCACCCCGTCAATTAGGGAACGGCATTCTTGACGGAAAACTGGCCTGGCGGATTATTAGCGGCGGGGCGATTATTTGTTTGACTACAATGCTGGCGTTTATTACGGGGTATGCCACGGGAGACACGTTACTGGCCCGCACCATGTCCTTCAATACGCTGGTTTTTTCCCAGTCGTTTTTCATTATCGCCTGTCATTATGAATCGCGTGCCAGTCTGCGTGAGAGTGCTTTTGTCAATCTCTATTTAACCGGTTCAGTGTTAATATCGTGCGCGTTACAGGTAGCGATGAATTGCGCGCCATTCGCGCAATCATACTTCCATGTCGTACCTCTGAACTGTCTGCAATGGGCTTATGTTTTGTCTGTTTCTATGATACCTGCCGTCTTCGGTTCCTTATATCGACATATTTTTGGTAAAATTGAGAAAAAAATAATGTACCTGCGGGTGCGATTAGGGTAAAATAATAAATATCAAATTTGGAGGAATAAATATTGCGTTTTACAAAAGTACAGGGCCTTGGCAATGATTTTATTTTAGTGAATTGCATGGAAGAAAATTTCCATCCGGAGGAGTTTCCCGGCATTGCCGTGAAGGCTTGTGACCGCCATTTTGGAGTTGGAGCTGATGGTCTGGTGCCGCTTTTTTCTTCGGAAGTGGCTGACATAAAAATGCGCGTTTTTAATGCGGATGGAAGCGAAGCTGAAATGTGCGGGAATGTGCTCCGTTGTGCCGCCAAGTACCTTTACGAGCACGGCATAGTGAGTAAGAATAAAATAAAAGTGGAAACTCTGGCCGGGATTATGGTTCCGGAACTGATCATTGAAAACGGACGGGTAAGTTTGATCCGGGTAGATATGGGCGAGCCCCGGTTGCAGCGCTCAGAAATACCCATGGCAGGACCGCCTGGAAGGGTTGTAGACGAGCCGTTGGAAGCAGGCGGCGTGATCTACAACATAACCGCTGTTTCCATGGGTAACCCGCATTGCGTCATTTTTGCGCCTGATGTGGAACAGATCCCTTTGCACGTAGCCGGTCCTTTGCTGGAGAAACACCATTTATTTACTTTAAAAACAAATGTGGAATTTGTTCAGGTAATCAATCATGATCAGGTGAAGATGAGAGTCTGGGAAAGAGGAGCCGGTGAGACCATGGCTTGCGGCACAGGCGCTTGTGCCGCGGCAGTGGCTGGGGTAATCAATGGTTATACCAAACGTCAATTATCTGTTCACATGAAAACCGGTGCTCTTTTTATTGAATGGGCGGCAGACAACCATTTGTATATGACCGGCCCCGCGGAAGAGGTTTTTATCGGGGAATACCCGATTTTAAATGCTAAATAAGTGTTTTATGAAAAAAGCAGGTGAGGAATATGGAAAAAATTGAATTTAATATTTCATTCTGCACCTTTAGGCTGGAAAGCATTAATGCTTTGCTGAAAATATTTATGGGAGAAAAGAAAAGAGCTGTAGAAGATTTAAAAAACATCTATGAAAAATACTTTGTTGAAAAAAGCCAACCGGAAAATGAACAGGATTGGCAAGACGGACAAGATTGGAAAAAGGAAATAGTTGATAAAATAAAACAGTTCGAGGATTTTACAAATAATTCCGACCTGGACGATATATTTGCTAAGTACGTGAACTTATCATTTTCTGTTACTACGGGAGATAGGACATTGTCAACAAGTGGCAGCAACTGGTTGGAATTATTAAGTAAATTAAAGATATCCGTTAATGCGATAAGAATTAAATTTGAATGCGCAAGTTTAAGAAGAAAAATATTATTTGTTATTAGAGAACACAGTGGAATTGTTAATACTTATGATAATAGATATGAAATAAGAGGAATCAATTCAGAATGGGTTAGTGAAGTCGCGTCATTATTCGATAGCACTATTAATTATTGTTACAATAAGAGAAAAAATTGGTATGAAATGAGTTTCTTCTTGGAACTGATATTCAGCGTTGTGCTTGCTGGTTCTATTTTTTCTTTGTTAAAGGTCTGTATGATCTTTTTTGATCAAAACCTCTTTGATTCAATTGATAATTATATAATAATATTCTTAGTTAACTCATTGATATATATATTTATATGGTTATTATTAGCGATAACCCTTACCACAAAGTTGTTTGAATATATGATTGATTTGTACCCCTCAGTTGAAATTATGCTGGATGAAAAAAGAGTTAAAAAAAGGAAGAAGCTATACTACTCATTTATTGTCATTTTTATCCCATATGTTTTAATATTTTTTATTAGCTTTTATGGCAGATAGAATCCGTTTCTTCCGGTTAATTGGTGAGTAATGGTTTGATTATGGAAGTATTTGTTAGGTTTTTGCAATAATAATGTATACATATTAATATAGTATTGCACCTAAATAGCATTATGGCTAAAATTGAATAAGCTGTATATGGGAATTATGCGTTTAATTACACGTTCTTGTCTAATTAAGTGTAATGACGACCTGGTTCGGTGTTGAGCAAGGAGGAGCAATATGAGATTATCCAGCAGGGCGCAAATGATCAGTCCATCCCCGACTTTGGCCATAGATGCTAAGGCAAAGGAAATGAAAGCTCGCGGTATTAATGTTATTGGTTTCGGAGCAGGTGAACCGGATTTTGACACGCCTGCTCATATTAAAGAAGCCGCTGTTGCCGCCATGTGGGGCGGTATGACTAAATACACGCCTGTGGCAGGGACAAATGAATTAAGAGAAGCTATTTGCCAAAAATTTAAGATTGACCAGGGCCTGGACTATAAGCCGGCCCAGATTGTCGTGTCCGCAGGCGCAAAACATTCTCTTTACAACGCTATGCAGGTTCTTGTGCAACCGGGAGATGAAGTGATTTTACCATCTCCGTACTGGGTGAGCTATTTGGAACAAATAAAACTCGCCGGAGCTGAAGCAAGGATCGTAGAAACGAGGGAAGATAACGATTTTAAATTAGCACCGGCGGAGTTGGCATCGGCAATTAATTCACGCACCAAATTATTAATATTGAATTCCCCCAGTAATCCTACAGGCGCTGTTTATTCTGAAACAGAGCTTAAAGCTCTTGGGGAGGTTATCGTTAAATATGATATTACCATAATTTCCGATGAAATATATGAGAAGTTGATTTACGATGGTATCCGGCATGTCAGCATAGCGACTCTTGCGCAGGAACTAAAAGAGCGGACAGTAATAATCAACGGCGTTTCCAAAGCCTATGCGATGACTGGCTGGCGAATCGGTTATGCGGCCGCAACAGCTTCTGTAGCGGGGGCGATGACCGATCTGCAGAGTCACTCCACCTCGAATCCCACCTCAATCGCGCAGGCGGCCAGCACTGTCGCGCTTACCGGTGATCAGGAACCAGTCAGCAGGATGGTGGTTGAATATACCAGGCGGAGAGATTATGCGCTGGAGCGGCTACGGGGTATTCCTGGTGTAACTTGTTCCAAGGCAGGCGGCGCTTTTTACCTGTTCCCCAACGTTAAGACCTGCTTCGGCAAGTCGTATAAAGGAAAAACTATTAATAGCGCGAGCGATTTGGCCGCTGTCCTGCTTGATGGAACTCAAGTAGCAGTAGTACCTGGATTGGCTTTTGGAAACGATGATTATATACGGCTGTCATACGCCATATCCATGGATAGTTTGAAAGAAGGTTTGGACCGGATTAACTGGTTGTTCGGTGAATTAGAATAAGCTCCGGGATCATTTAGAGTGAAGTGTAAAGCGCATAAAATGCGCTTTTTTTTGTCAATGCTTGCTCTAAGTGACTTGAACATGATGATAATTTACCAAGATATTTTTTTGATTCTGAAGGAATTTCTTTTACCAAGCGCGAATAACACCCCATTCCTTGACAAAATAATTTTTACAGAATAGATAATAATAAATAATTGTTAAAAATAGTTTTAAAACCGGGTGGTGGGGATTTGTTAAAAAGCATGACTGGATATGGGCGTGGAGAGGTAAACGCGTTTGGAAAAAGATTCAGCGTTGAGTTGAAAGCGGTAAACCACCGCTTTTGTGAAGTGGTTTTAAGGATGCCGCGCTCGCTTATGTCCATGGAAGAGCAAATTAAACGATTTATCCAGTCGCAGGTGGCTCGCGGACGAATTGACTGTTTTTTAGGAATAGAGAAAAGCGCTGAAGGTACAACTGCCTTAGTTAAAGTTGACAAAGACCTGGCAGCGGCGTATTATAAGGCAATGAAAGAACTGCAGGAAGAGCTTGGTGTGGAGGGCGAAATCAAGCTAAAGCACCTTACAGTGCTGCCTGGTGTGATGGTATTGGAAGAAGCCCCCGAAAATATAGAAGAATGGTGGCCCGCTATACGGGAAGCAGTGGAAATCGCCCTTGAAGATTTGATAAAAATGAGAGTGACAGAAGGAGAACAACTGGCTAAGGATATTGGGAAAAGAGTAGGACAAATAGCTGGCTATAATGTTAGAATAAGAGAAAGAGCGCCTTATGTCGCAGAGGATTACCGGACAAGATTAGAAACACGCCTTAATGATTTTCTAAATAACGGCGGGTTGGATCCGGAACGTCTTGCAGCGGAAGCGGCGTTGTTTGCCGAACGCTCCAATATTACGGAAGAGACTGTCCGATTAGACAGTCATTTGAGTCAGGTTTATGCTTGTTTTGACACAAATGAAGCTGTCGGACGCAAGCTTGATTTCTTAATTCAGGAAATGAACAGAGAAATCAATACAATTGCTTCAAAGGCAAACGATCTGGAGATTAATCGTTTGGTTATAGAGGTAAAGAGTGAGTTGGAAAAAATAAGAGAACAAGTTCAAAATATTGAGTAAGATAATGGTTATATCTTAGGGAAGATAATACTAAGGGGGAAGTTTTGTGGAGATCAAGTTAATTAATATTGGTTTTGGCAACATTGTTTCGGCTAACCGGATTATCGCCATAGTCAGCCCGGAATCTGCACCTATTAAAAGAATTATTACGGAAGCCCGGGATCGAGGTATGCTGATCGATGCTACCTACGGGCGCCGTACCAGAGCTGTAATTATTGCCGACAGTGATCACGTGATTCTATCCGCTGTTCAGCCGGAAACCGTGGCCCATCGATTGGTGTCCAAGGAAGTAATTACCCAGAACGAAGATTCATCTGATTAAACATGAGGGAAACAGCAGTGCGGGAAAAAGGCGCATTACTGGTAATATCCGGTCCTTCCGGTGCGGGAAAAGGAACCATTTCCTTAGCTCTTCAAAAGGATCATCCTTCATTACGTCTTTCTGTTTCGGCCACCACAAGAGCACCAAGGAAAGGTGAAGTGGATGGATTACATTATCATTTTTTGCAAAGAGAGGTTTTCAAAGATTTAATTAAAAATGACCAGCTTCTCGAATGGGCAGAGGTTTATGGTAATTATTACGGGACTTTGCGGAGATTTGTGCAAGAAACCCTTGAACACGGGAACGATGTAATACTCGAAATTGATATTCAAGGCGCCCTTCAGGTGAAGCGAAATTATCCTGACGCGGTGCTGGTTTTTATTGCGCCCCCGTCCAAATCCGAGTTAAGGTCGCGTCTTATTTCCAGAGACACCGATTCAAGGGAAGAAATTGAAAAGCGTTTAAGTTGCGCCGTAAGTGAGATGGAATTAGCCCGCCAGTATGACTTTTTTGTTATAAATGACGATATCTCTCGCGCGCTGAAAAAAATCCATGCGGTTATCACAGTTGAAAAATTACGCCCCCGGTATCACGAGTTGTTTATCACGCAGTTCAAATAGTTATATTTAATTGGAGGGTGGATATGAACCAACCAACTCTCGATGAGCTTATGGAAAAGGTAGACAGCCGGTATACCCTGGTAGTGGTTGCGGCGAAGCGGGCCAGGGTACTCACCGAGAGGGGAAATATTAAGCTCGACATGGCTAGCGACAAGCCAGTAACAACCGCGCTTAAAGAAATAGCCCTGAACAAGATTATTTATAAAAGAAACAGGACCGGAATCAAGTAGCAGGGAGGATTGCTAAATGCTGGCGGGTAAAAATATTACCGTGGGAATAACCGGCGGTATAGCGGTTTTTAAAGTAGCGCAATTAGTAAGCAACCTCGCTTCCGGCAAGGCCAGGGTGCGAGTGATAATGACCCGGGCCGCCCAGGAGTTTGTAAGACCGCTGACCTTCCAGACACTATCCGGTCACCATGTGTATACTGATTTATTTGAAAGGCCGGCAGGTGGTATAGTTCAGCATATAGAGCTGGCCACCGGCTCGGATCTGATTGTTCTTGCGCCTGCGACAGCGAATGTTATCGGCAAGGCCGCCAACGGTATTGCCGACGATTTGATTTCCACCGTGGTTATGGCTGCAACGTGTCCTGTTCTCATATGTCCGGCAATGAATGTAAATATGTATAATAACCGGGTTGTTCAGCGAAACTTGTCCATACTGCGCGACCTTGGTTACCATTTTGTCGATCCCGGTGTGGGACGTTTGGCTTGCGGCACGGCAGGACGCGGCAGGTTGGCGGAATTGGATTTAATAATGGATAAGATTAATTCCGTTCTTTCCAATAATGAGGATTTGCGCGGGCTGTCGGTAATGGTAACGGCAGGTCCAACTACAGAACCCGTCGATCCGGTGCGGTATTTGACTAACAGAAGTTCGGGCAAAATGGGTTATGCCGTTGCGGATGCCGCGGCAAAAAGAGGCGCCCGTGTTTTATTAATTAGCGGACCGGTGGCGTTGAATCCGCCGCCGGGGGTTGAAGTAATCTATGTGCAAACGGCAAACGAGATGTATGCCGCGGTGATGGAGAGTTTTTCAATGGTTGACGCTGTAGTTATGTCCGCGGCCGTGGCAGATTACAGGCCGAAAACAGCGGCAAAGCAAAAAATAAAAAAACATGAGAGTTCTCTAACAATAGAGCTTGAAAAAAACCCCGATATTCTCGCTGAATTGGGTAGAAAGAAAAAACAGCAGGTGCTTATTGGCTTCGCCGCTGAAACTGAAAATTTGGAAAAGAATGCCGTATTGAAAGTGGCAGGCAAAAATTTGGACATGCTGGTGGCTAATGATGTCACTCTGCCCGGCGCCGGATTTGGCACAGACACAAACATAGCGAAACTGGTCTTCCCCGGCGGCAGGATTGTTTCCCTGCCTAAAATGGACAAGTTATCGCTGGCCAATCATATTTTGGATGAACTGACGGTTTTAAGAAAAGGTGAAGAAAATAATTTGAAAGTTTAGCTCCAATTCAAGAAATGTGAGTGAAAGGGCCTGCAAAATACCTGAATATTGAAAATATTTTAACAGTAATCCGGTAATCCACGAAGCTTGATTTCTTAAATATTTCAAGAGGAATCTATTATTACATGTAGAATATTTATAGTATTTAATTAATTATTAACTCGGGCAGGAGTTAATTTATGGTTCATTTAAATAACATTCTCGGTGTTTTTTTACGTTGGGGACTTGTCCAGATAACGGCTGTTTTGATAATATTTTTAGTCAGTCCGGAGCCCCGGGAGATTGTTATTTTAATGATTATTTCCAGTTTAACGGCTACCTGCCTTGTTGCCGCCTACATCTGGAAACATCAAAATGCCAAAATAAAAAAAGCGGAACTAGATTTCCTGCATGCCCAGATAAACCCGCACTTTTTATTCAATACCCTGAACACCATAGTATCTTATTGCCGGACTAATCCCGAAACGGCACGCCGTCTCTTAATACGCCTGGCTTCCTTTTTACGCCATGCGTTAAAAAGACACGGGCATTTTAACAGTCTAAAAGAAGAGATTGAATATATAAACACATATCTGATTCTTGAAAAGGCGCGTTTTCGCGAAAAATTAATAATTCAAAGAGATATTGACCCGGATTTGCTTGGTTGCCGGGTACCTGCGTTAACGCTGCAACCTATTGTTGAAAATGCCATAAAACACGGTATCCAGCCTAAAATTGGGGCGGGGACGGTGCATATAAAAATAAACGCGTCAGCAAAAGAAATGTTTTTTGCGGTAATGGATAATGGTATCGGGATGAACAATGATCAGTTAAAGAATATACTGCTTCCCGGTTTCGGCTCCGGTAACGGAATTGGTTTAAGCAATGTTCATGAACGACTGATCAGTTTGTTCGGCAAGGATTGCGGCCTCCGTATTGAAAGTAGTGAAAATAAAGGCACCTGTGTATATTTTAAGGTTCCTTTGATAATGAATGAGGATTTTGAAGGGGGTCTCACCGGTGAAGCTCAAAGCGCTAATCATTGATGATGAGTATCCTGCCAGGCAGGAACTTCGCTTAGCCTTGAGCGACTTTGGCAATATTGAAATAGTAGGTGAGGCAACCAATGCCAACGAAGCATTGGAATTAATCAAGGCGCTCAATTATCAGGTTCTTTTTCTTGATGTTTCCATGCCCGGGATGAGCGGTTTGGAAGTTGCGGCGGCAATTCAGGACATGGACCCTAAACCATACATCATATTTGTAACTGCCTATAAAGAGTATGCTGTTTCCGCTTTTGCGGTAGATGCCGTCGACTATTTATTAAAACCCGTTGAACCGGGACGGTTGAAGAAAGCAATCAGTAAAGTAAATAAGATGGCACAGGATAATATTGTGCTGACTGAGTTGGCGGCAACGGCGGACAGTTCCCCCGGCAAGCAAACCGGCGGGCAGAATCGCGAAAAAAAAGCGGATGCCTGTCAGCGTCAACTACAGGATCACATAAAAATAGACCGTATTCCGGCGGGCAAACAAGGTAAAACTATATTGGTCACTGAATCTGATATATTTTATGCATTTACTCTGCAGGATAATGTTTATATTAAAACGGAATCCGATAAACTTTTTACGCGTTTCACATTAAAAGAGCTGGAGGTAAGACTTAATCAGCAATGTTTTTTCCGGACCCACCGTTGTTATTTGGTTAACCTGCACAAAGTAAAAGAAATAGTGCCCTTTTTTAACGGCACATACAACCTTATTGTTGCAGATAAGGAAGGTAGTGAGATTCCAGTTAGCAGGGCTCAAGCAAAAAAACTTAGAAGGATTTTAGGATTTTAAATTATTAATAGCTTGAAAAAGCTTATATGCACTGCCTAACGTGTTTAGAAACGGGTAGGTTGACCCGTTGTTAAAGGAATAATCACTATTGGCAGGTTTTTTCTTTTTACTGACGAAAGATTAAGGTAAAAAAATAGGAGTTGGGTACTTTTTGGGAGTTAATTGCGTTAAACTGCCGGCGGAAGGTTTGGCCGGCATTGGGGTGGACATTGTGGAAATTAACCGGCTGAAAGATGCGGTGGAACGTATCGGTGACCGGTTTCTCAACAGGATTTTTACACCTTCTGAACAATGCTACTGCAACAAGAAACGAGATCGTTATGCCTGCTATGCTGCGCGATTTGCCGCCAAAGAGGCTGTTTTCAAAACTATGGGTACTGGTATCGCCGGCGCCCGCTGGACCGATGTCGAGGTCTGTAAAAAAACAGGCGGTTGTCCGACTGTGCGTTTGCAGGGCAATACGGCTATTCTGGCTAGGGAGAAAGGGATTTGTGAGATACTTATAAGTCTATCGCATGACCGGGGCAGGGCAATGGCTTTTGCCGTTGCTATAAGAAAGGAGGCGTAATAAATGCGGGTTGTCACTGCCGAGGAAATGAAGAAACTCGATCAAACCGCTATCAAGGATTATGAAATTCCAGGTATGGTTTTGATGGAAAATGCCGGCCGCCAGGTGGTGGAAGTAATAAGAAGAGTGCTGGGTAGTGTGCGCGGTAAAGTGATCACTGTATTTGTAGGTAAAGGCAACAATGGTGGTGACGGCTTCGTAATAGCGCGTCACCTGCTTAATATGGGTGCGGAAGTTAAGGTGATGGCCGTCGCAGAACTGGAAGAGGGCACCGGTGATGCTGCTAATAATCTTAACATCTGGCGGAAAATGGGGCAGAAGGTGTACTCTTTGCAGCATGGGGACGGGATTAATATTGTCCGTTTAGTTCTCATGAATACGGATCTAATCGTTGATGCTATTTACGGAACTGGCTTTCGAGGGAAAATGGTTGAAAAAACGGGGCGGATAGTAGAGGTGCTGAACGGAAGCGGCAAACCGATAGTTGCCGTGGATATACCGTCAGGTCTTGAAGCGGATACCGGTAAGGCAAACGGACCCTGTATTCAAGCTGCTCACACGGTTACCTTCGCCCTCCCCAAATTAGGGTTGATTCTGGAGCCCGGCGCTGATTATACCGGCGAACTGCACATCGCCGATATTTCTATACCGGCCGTTCTTATAGAAAAAGAAGCGCCGCAAAGATATTTAATTACCAGAGAAATGATTAAGGAATGGCTGCCTCCCCGCCTGTCGGCCGCACATAAGGGCAACTTCGGGCGGGTGCTGGTTGTGTCTGGTTCACGTGGAATGACCGGAGCAGCTTGCCTGGCAGGTGAAGCCGCCCTGCGGGCGGGAGCCGGGCTGGTCACCGTGGCGGTGCCTGAATCGCTTCATGATATAATGGAATCAAAGCTGACAGAAGTAATGACGGTGCCTTTGCCTGACACCGGAAAGGGAAACTTGAGCCGTGGCGCGCGCCAAAAAATTCTATCCTTGCTGGAAAACGCGGATGTGTTGGCTTTAGGTCCAGGTCTGTCAACTGTGCCCGAAGTTGTTGCCATGGTTAGAGAACTCTTGCCGTCAGTGCGAATTCCGTGTGTGATTGATGCCGACGGTTTAAATGCCCTGGCTGGAGAAGTAGAAATCCTAAGGAAAATTCAGGCCCCGGTAGTAATCACCCCACATCCCGGTGAAATGGCCCGGCTTATGGGTGTTACGACAAGGAAGATTCAAGAGGATCGTCTTGCGGTGGCGGCAAAAGCGGCTACTCTTTGGAATGTGGTCTCGCTGCTCAAGGGTGCCCGGACAGTGGTGGCCGCTCCGAACGGAGCAATTTATATTAATCCTACCGGCAATCCTGGTATGGCCACCGGCGGCAGCGGCGACGTCCTGACAGGAGTAGTTGCGGCGCTTATCGCACAAGGCCTGAGTCCGGCTCAGGCGGCTTCCGCCGGAGCTTATGTGCACGGCCTGGCCGGCGACATGGGAGCCAGATTAAAAGGAATGATCGGCTTAACCGCGGGAGACATATTATTTAACCTACCGGCGGCAATGATGAACGTTCTTGACACCGAATGAATATTTTTTTTCAGGAGGTGTTATTATTGTGATTATCGGAGTACCCAAGGAAATAAAAATAAATGAGGACCGTGTCGCGCTTACCCCGGCCGGTGTGCAGGCATTTACCGGAGCCGGACACCATGTTTTGATAGAAGAAAAAGCCGGTCTTGGCAGCGGTATTACAGATGAAGCGTATATTTCGTCGGGAGCTGAACTGGCTGCCACCGCCGCCGAAGTCTACAAACGGGCAGCTATGATTCTGAAAGTGAAAGAACCGCTCCCCAGTGAATTCCAGCTATTAAGAGAAGGCCAGATTCTTTTTACTTATCTTCACCTTGCACGTGAGCCGGAGTTAACGGACGCTTTAATTAATGGCAAAGTGACAGCCATAGCCTACGAAACCATCCAGCTGGACAACGGTGTTTTGCCTTTGCTCACCCCGATGAGTGAGATTGCGGGAAAGATGGCTGTCCAGGTTGGCGCTCATTTCCTGGAAAAGCCTTATGGGGGTAAGGGAATATTACTGGGCGGGGTACCAGGGGTGGCCGCTGCGGATGTGGTGATCATCGGCGCCGGATCGGTGGGTGCCAGTGCGCTCAAGGTGGCGGTTGGCATGGGAGCGCAGGTTACCATTATCGAGCAAAACGCCGAACGGCTTCACTACCTTGATGATCTGTATGGCGGGAGAATTAACACCCTGGTGTCAAACCAATACAACATCAGGCAATCTGTTCGTTACGCGGATCTTTTGATTGGGGCTGTGCTCGTGGTTGGTGCAAAAGCGCCCAAGCTGGTAAGTGAGGAAATGGTCAAAAAAATGAAGCCTGGAGCAGTCATTGTCGATGTTTCCGTTGACCAGGGAGGCTCAATTGAAACGATCGACAGGGTTACCACTCATAATGATCCTGTTTACATTAAATATAACGTGCTTCACTATGCAGTTGCCAATATGCCTGGCGCCGTCGCAAGAACCTCCACCTTCGCCTTGACCAATGCCAACCTTCCTTATGCTTTGGCGCTGGCGAACAATGGTTTTTCTGAGGCCGTCAAGAATAATAACGCTTTAATGCGCGGGGTAAACACATATAAAGGCAATCTCACCTGCCGGGCGGTAGGAGAATCCTTGAAAATAAATTATACTGATATAGCTGATTTATTGTAATCATTGACAATTAATATTAACTGCTTTTTCAGGAGTGGAACTTGAATGTCTGCATATCCGGTTTGGGCTGAAATCGATTTAGATGCGATTGCCAATAATGTAAGGGAAATTCGCCGGGTTACCAAGTCTACAGCTAAAGTATTGGCAGTGGTTAAAGCTAACGGCTACGGTCATGGCGCCGTTGAGGTAAGCCGGGTCGCTTTGGCCAACGGTGCCAGCTGGCTTGGTGTCGCCAGAATATCGGAAGGAGTGGCGCTTCGTAAAGCGGGGTTGGAAGCGCCGGTGCTAGTTTTAAGCTATATCCCCCCGGAACAGGCCGGTGAAGTTGTGCGCCACCGCCTGTCTCAGGCAGTTTATACCCGCGAGATGGCCCTGGTACTGGCGGAAGCTGCGGCGCGGCGCGGGACGCGGGCAAAAGTGCATATAAAGGTTGATACCGGTATGGGGAGAATCGGCTTAATGCCAGGTCCGGATATTGTAGAAGAAATATTGCGAATGGCCAAAATACCAAATCTTGAAATAGAAGGCATATTTACACATTTTGCTGACGCGGACGCTGCAGATAAACATTATACTAATATGCAATTGGAACGTTTTCTCGGCATAACCGAAGAGCTGCGCAGGGGCGGCCTTGATATCCCGCTGAAACATGCCGCCAATAGTCCGGCGTTGATGGAAATGCCGGAAGCCCACTTGGACATGGTAAGGGCGGGAATTATTGTCTATGGACTCAATCCCTCTGACAGATTTAAGCAAAGCAGCTTGAAACTTATTCCGGCCATGAGCTTAAAGGCTAAAGTCGCTTATGTTAAAAAGGTGCCGGCTGGTTTTAAAGTAAGTTACGGGTGCACCTTTACAACTGTTCAGCCAACTGTTATCGCCACTTTGCCCCTGGGCTACGCCGACGGCTATCCGAGGTCGCTTTCTTCAAAAGGGGAGGTTTTGTTGAATGGACGCCGGTCGCCTGTAATAGGCAGGGTTTGCATGGACCAAATTATGGTTGACGCCGGCAGCGCNTCAGATATAAAAATGGGTGATGAGGCTGTCATCATTGGACGACAGGGTGACGAAGAAATCACTGCTGACGAGACAGCGATGAAGTTNGGCACGATCAATTATGAAGTTGTCTGCATGATTAGCTTGCGAGTCCCTAGAATATATGTGAAGTAAAAAAAGGAGTGAGAATTCAGGAGTCAGGAGTCAGGATAAAAGATTATTTATTGTCTTTATATATTCTGACTCCTGACTCCTGAATACTTGAATGGTTATTGACAAATAAAGTTTCGAGTGCCATAATGGTAATGCTTACCAGGGAGGAGTGTCGGGAACACAGCGAGGTCCGGAGCCCGCTACGCGGTTCGATTCCGGTTCTTCCCTAAGAAGGAAGCCCTGGCTTTTAGCTGGGGCTCTCCGATTACACCGGCCACTTCCGGTTATTCACATGTCATACTCATAATAGTATTTTTAATATGGTATTCTTAAGAAAGCCCTACCCCGAATACTCCCCCAATCGTACCGCTACCCAATATTATTAATAATTTGTAAAAGATATTAAGTCCGGCCTGCCCGGGTACAAATAGTGCCGCTGCCGCCCAAACGACTATGAAAAACAGGAGACCTACGGCTAATCCATGATAAAGTCCCTTATTCCCGGCTTGCCTGCCGGCGGTTAGAGAGCCGCCGAAAGCGCCTGACGCCAGGATTATTGCCGCAAGCAGGGGAAGAGTTTTTTCAGAGAGTGGTGATAAATGATAAATCAGACCGGCGCACAAGCTTAACAGCAAGGCAATGGACAACGCGAAAAGAATACCTTTTACCACCGGACCAGCACTAATAGGAAACTCAAAGTTATCCATATTGACGGATGGCATTGCAACACCCCCGGAAAATTATTATAATTATTTTTATGTAAGTATTTGATGTATTATGAATAATTGTATCTTATTAAATAAACAATTAGGAGATTATTCTATTGACTGAGAATGTTTATGCTTATAAAATTGGTGATTCGTTATATCTAAATATAACCAACAAATGCACAAATGAATGTGTGTTTTGTATCAGGCAGACCAGTAATAAACTCACTGAATACAGTCTCTGGCTGGATAAAGAGCCGGATCTGAATGAACTATTGTCAGCCGCGGGGGATGTTAGCCGGTACCGGGAAGTGGTTTTTTGCGGCTATGGCGAGCCGTTGATCAAGGCCGATCTGGTTATTGCGGCATCCCGTGCGTTAAAAGAGCGGGGGGCGGCGGTAAGGATCGATACAAACGGCCAGGCCGACCTTATCCATGGCCGTGATATCGCCTTGGAATTAGCCGGTTCGGTTGACGCTGTTTCGATTAGCCTGAATGCTTCCGACGCCATGCAATATGTGTCGATTTGCCGGCCGCAGATGGGAGAAAAGGCTTATTGGGCAATGCTTGATTTTATCGCCAGCTGTAAAACACATATTCCCAAAGTTACATTGTCGGTAGTCAGATGGCCGGGTGTGGATATCGAAAAGTGCCGTGCGATAGCACGTAACCTCGGAGTGGAATTCAAGGTAAGAGAATATTTCGGTACGTTTACTTATTAGATGTTTTTGGGGAGGGCGGTATTTTATTTTTCTCCGATTCTCCGTCTAGATTAACCATTGGAGCTGAACCTGTCATTTCGCGCAGGAAGGCATCGCCTTTTTTATTCTTGTTTTTTTTGCCCATGATTAAACCTCCATATCTTTGACCCTAGCTTTCTCTATCTGGTTTTTTTTATGTATGGCACATATAGGAAGAATACTCCTGGGTGGTAACGGAAAAATTAAGAAATATAGAGAATAAGCAGCAGCAAGTACCGGTTATAAAGTCGTGATATAACACAGGTTGTCTGTGACGGCACTAAATAGAGTGAGGGAGGATTACACCGCTATGTATGAGCTAACTGTACGAACACGTTTCGCGGCGGCGCACTCATTAATGAACTATGATGGGCCATGTGCCCGGCTGCACGGCCATACATGGCAAGTAGAAGTTGTTTTTCAGGGGCACCAGCTGGACCAGAGAGGCATGCTGGTTGATTTTAAAGAATTAAAAAGTAGTGTAAAAGACGTAATCGATGAACTTGACCACCAGAACTTGAATATGCTGGAACCATTTAAACAAAACAGTGAGAACAACCCCACTGCGGAGAACCTCGCCAGGTACATATTCAATAGTTTGAAAACTAAATTTACTAACTCGCTAATGGAGGCGAAAATAGCGGTAGTACGTGTTGGTGAATCTCCGGAAGCCTCGGCTGCGTACCGGGAGGAGGATTGATTGTATTGAAAGGCATTGTGCTTCTTTCCGGCGGTTTGGATTCGGCCGTGTCCCTCGCCTGCGCTTTGCGGGAATCTGATATTGTTTTATGTCTTACTTTTGATTACGGGCAGCGCGCCTCGCAGAATGAAATAAAGGCAGCCGCGTCCCTGGCGGGCCATTATCGTTTGCGTCATCAAGTTGTTGAAGTTCCTTTTTTGCGGGATATCACCGGTACGGCACTGGTAAAAAGCGATTTGGAACTGCCGGAACCAAAAATAACAGCTCTTGATGAAAAAACAGCGGCCGGCGCTTCCGCCGCCCAGGTATGGGTGCCAAACCGAAATGGTCTTTTTATCAACATTGCCGCCGCTTTTGCCGAATCCAACGACGCCCAACTGGTTGTAACCGGTTTTAACAGTGAAGAAGCGGCTACATTTCCTGACAACAGCGCCGGCTTTGTAAGAGCAATAAACGACTCCCTGTATTATTCCACCCTTAACCATGTTGGAGTGGTCAGCTACACTCAAAGGCTTGACAAAGCAGATATCTTGAAACTCGGCATCAAAATGTCGGTTCCTTTTCAGCACATTTGGAGCTGTTATCGCGGGGGAGAAAAAATGTGCGGCCGTTGTGAAAGCTGCCTGCGCCTAAAACGAGCCGCCGACCTGGCCGCTTTTGATTTGAGCGGCATGAGTATATTGAGGGGGATCTGATGAAAGAACTTTTTATTAAGGAAACAATTACTTATGACGGCACGCAGCTGTCATCACATTGGGCTTACCGCAATTTCGGCATGCAGGGGGACAGCGTCGTTTCGTTCAGGGGACCCTGCCGGGTTGAGTTGACAGAAATGGTCGACATTAAAGACGTTTTAAGCAATTCGCCCATATTTAGCAAGGACATGCTCCATTTTATCATTGAGCACTTTGATCTCGATTTGGAGAAGACGATAGTCAGGCAGCGGCTGCTGATTGCTATCTTAAAAGACATCATTATTGGAAAATCAGGGGCTGCTCTGAGCCGTTCCGGAGATGACCTTTTTTTTCACGATCGTAAGCTGACCGTGTCGATAGCCACTCTTACCCCTGTTTCGACCATGATTCATACAGGTGTTAACGTTACTGGCGAAGATGCGCCCGTACCAGCCATTGGACTGGCGGAAATTGGGCTAAAACCGGGAGAAATCGAGGCTGTCGGCAAGTCGCTGTGTAGTGAGTACATCAAAGAGTATCAGCAGATCAAAATGGCGCGCTGTAAAGTGCGGGGGGTAAAATAAATGCCCTGTCAGGTCGCGGAGATTTTTTCCTCAGTGCAGGGTGAAGGACTGCTGGTCGGCTGCCGTCAGGTATTTATCAGACTGCTTGGCTGCAACATTAATTGCTCATACTGTGACACGCCTGCCGGCGAGTCCGGTTTCTGCAGAATCGAGCAGCATCCCGGGCATAAGGATTTTAAACAGCTTCCCAATCCCTTGTCGGCTGCAGAAGTTGCCGCCGCGGCACACGCATACGATCTTTCTTTACACCACTCTGTCAGCCTTACCGGAGGAGAGCCGCTGTTATGGACATCATTTATCAGGGAATTGGTTCCGCTGCTCCAGGGCACCAGGCACGGAATATATCTTGAGACTAACGGCACTTTACCTGAGAAACTTTCAGAGGTAATCGAGCTTATTGACATAGTCGGCATGGATATAAAACTGCCAAGCATTAGCGGTCAGCCTCCTTTTTGGGAAGAACATAGATTATTTTTAAAAGTAGTTGCCAAGAAGCAAGTTTTTGTTAAAGTGGTTGTCGGAGAAGATACCACTGGGGAAGAAATCGAGCAAGCCGCCGGTTTAATCAGCGATTTTGGCACAGGTTTGACCATGATAATCCAGCCGGTCAGCCCGGCAGCTTGCGGAATAAAAAGTGTTTCACCCGGCCAGGCGCTGTATTTGCAGCAGCTTGCGCTTAAAAAACTGGCAAATGTGCTTATTATTCCTCAGACTCACAAGATAATGGGCCAGCTTTAGCTTGACTACAGGTGGCATTAGGAGGGAAATTGTGTACGATCGGCAAAAAATAGAACAGCGGTAAGGATGATTATTGAAGCTATCGGAGAAGATCCGGAAAGGGAAGGTTTAAGGGAAACGCCGGCAAGGGTCGCCCGTATGTATGAGGAAATATTTAGCGGACTCTGGGAGGAACCGGATGCCCATTTAGAGAAAAAATTCTCAGGAGATCATGAGGAAATGGTTATCGTAAAGGATATACCACTTTATTCGATGTGCGAGCACCACTTGCTGCCGTTTTACGGTAAAGCGCACGTAGCATATATTCCACGCAAGGGAAATGTGACCGGTTTATCAAAACTGGCCAGGCTGGTGGAAGGTTTCGCCAGGCGGCCCCAGCTCCAGGAAAGGCTCACTTCCCAAATTGCCGATTCGATCATGAAAAGGTTGAACGCCCAGGGCGCGCTTGTAGTTATCGAGGCTGAACATATGTGCATGACCTTTCGCGGTGTAAAAAAACCCGGATCAAAGACAGTCACTTCGGCGGTCAGGGGCATCTTTCAAAAGAGTGAAGCGACCAGGGCGGAAGCGTTTTCTTTAGTTAAAGATTGAAGCACGTCACAGAAATACTTTTATAACCTTTTAAGAAGTTGATATCAGGAGGAGTAAATTGGATAATAATGAAACCACCAACACCGGGAAACTGGAGCTAATCGCCGCCAAATCATTTAAAGCCAATGACGAAATGTACAAGATCATTGATTTTCTGAACAAGACATTAAAAGGCAAGAGTATTATTTTGGGCCTGACCAAGGATGTCGCCAAGGATTCCATGAAAATATCAATTTATGAGACTTGAAGACGGAGACATTTATGAGAATATTAATTAGTAATGATGACGGTATCAATGCGGAGGGAATTATACAACTCAGAAAGTCTCTGGAGGATCAAGCGGAAGTCTTCGTAGTCGCCCCGGACCGGGAGAGAAGCGCCACCGGTCATAAAATTACCATGCATAGGCCGCTAAGGGTGAAAGAACAGTCATATCCGGGTACAAATTCAAAAGGTTGGGCGGTTGACGGCACTCCTTCAGACTGTGTCAAACTCGGTTTGGAAGCGTTGCTGCCGGTCCCCCCGGACTTGGTTGTCGCGGGCATTAACCTGGGTCCGAATCTTGGTACTGATGTCTTATATTCCGGCACGGTTTCCGCTGCAATCGAGGGGATCATCAATGATGTTCCCGCTATCGCTATATCGCTGGCCAGCTATGAGTTTCAGGACTTCACGTATTCAGGCAAGTTTATAAAAAAACTTGTGACAAAGTGTGGTAAAGAACTGCACGGAGGCATCCTTTTAAATATCAACATACCACCCGGGGTGCCACGCGGTATAAGAATAACCAAGTTGGGAAACAGGCGCTACACGAATGTTTTTTATAAGAGAACCGACCCGAGGGGGGGAACTTACTTCTGGATGGCAGGGGAGCCCTTTGACGTTGACGGGAACGACCCTGACACTGACGTATGGGCGGTAAATGAAGGTTTTATATCGATTACGCCGGTTCATTACGACCTGACCAATTACACGGTATTGGATGATGTGAAAAATTTAGTTAAGGAATTCAACACGTTCTAATTTCGGTTTTTTAAATTTATTATCGATTTTAGCCTTCTCAAATCGTTGGTACTAATACCTCCATTTAATATCAATATCAGGATATAAATAACCAGGCCGCTAATCACAGCTCCAAAAGTTACCAATAATAAAGATTCTGTGTAGACATGCAGGTAACTTTGGGAGAGCAAAATCACGAAGCCCATTCCCACCCCTGCCAGCAACGGTTTAAAGAGTAATTTGCGCAATTCTATTTTTAGGCCGGTAAACCTGCGCACATCAATCAGATTAAGCAAAGACATAATTATGAAATAAATAACAAAAGCCGCAGATGTGCCTTGCACGCCTAATTGCGGCATTCCTGTAAGGTAGTATATGCCGGCAATTTTAAAAAAAGAGGCGATTACCAGGTTTCTAAACGGCCGGGAAGCTTTGCCGAGCCCTTGTAGAATACCGGTGGTAGTTTGCACGAGGTACAGGAAAGGTCCCCCCAGAGCAATTACGCTAAGACTTGCTCCCGCTTTTGGATAGCCGAAAATCAATCCGCACAATTCTTCTGAAAGCATCATATAGACAACAGTGCTAGGTATCCCGGCTATTAAGGTAATTCTAACGGCGTCTGCGCAGCGAGTTTTGACAAGTTTTATATTATTTACCGCCAGCGCGCCTGATATTGCCGGGAGCAGGGCGGTGGCAAGTGAAATAGTAATAATCGCCGGGGCAAACAGCAAGCTTTGGGATATGCCCACAAATTGACCATAATCAGCAGTCGCTTCAGATAATTCCATGCCGTTTGCTAGAAGACGCTGGGGAATTAAAACAGCATCTATCCATAAAAGAGTAGTAGACACAATGCGAGTCAATGAAACTGGAAAAGCCAAATTAATAACCCTGACAGCAATTGAACGAAGCGATTCAAAATGCTCTGCCTTCAGGCCGGATGGTACATAAGGACGATTTCGCGCATAAATCAGCAGAATGGATACAAATCCGGCTAATTCTCCTGTCACTACCCCTAGTGAAGCCCCGGCCGCCGCATATTCAATACCTTTTGGCAGCAGTATGCAGGCAAATATCAGACCGGAAACGCACCTGATCAATTGTTCCAGAGATTGGGTTAAAGCTGTCGGCTTCATTTGCTGAAGTCCCTGAAAAAAACCACGGAAGGCAGAGCAAAGAGATACTATTATAATACCGGGAATGAGAAATAAAAAGCTGTAATATACTTTGGGATTGATAAAAACATATTTTAGCAGCAAGGGTGCTCCGAGGCAACACGATACGGTGACAATAGCGCTGCTTGCCATAAGGGTTAACAAGCAAAATCTAAAAATGCGGTATGCCCCGGTTAAATTGCCGCGGGCCACCTCTTCCGAAACCAATTTGGCTATAGCTACCGGAATACCTGCCGTGGCCATTACCACTACCAAAACATATGCAGGATAAATCATGTTAAACAGGCCAATACCCTCAGGCTGGACCAGGCGAATCATAAAAACTTCGTATATGAAGCCCATTATTCTGTTGAATAGACCGCTTAATAATAGGACCAACGCCCCGTTGATTAATGATTGGCCAGCCATATTTTACCTGCCCTTAAGGTAATTTATAGTAATATAATGTTAATATCTATGCATCCTTCTTTTTCCTATGAGGTAAAATTTATAGCACACATCTTTCCACCTAAAAAAAGTCCATGTTATTTTATAAATAACAAGGAATTTGCCCACCTGCTGTAGAATAACAACTTAATATTTGTGCCATTTATTTGTACCATTGGCCTGGGGTACCGTAATAATTGCTCCTGAGGGGGGGTTCTTTTTGTTTTCATCCAGAAAATCCCTGCTTGGGCTCTAAGTGGTATAGAAATAATGCTTTAAGGAAACCATTATTTACAAAAGGGGGAACACGATTTGAAGAATTATCAAACCAGTCAGATACGCAACGTGGGTGTGGTTGCGCATGGCGGAGCCGGGAAAACATCTCTCGTTGAAGCCATGCTTTATAATACTGGGATTCTTTCCCGGTTGGGCAGGGTAGAAGACGGCACCACGACTGCCGACTATCATCCGGAAGAAGTTGCCAAACAAATAACCATACATACCAGCCTTGTTCCTTGCGAGTGGAACGGCGTGAAAATTAACTTGCTGGATACACCCGGTTTTTCTGATTTTATCGGTGAAGTAAAGGGAGCGTTGAGAGTTGCCGACTGCGCCATGTTTGTCATATCCGCCGTGGACGGCGTGGAAGTGCAGCATGAAGTAATTTGGGATATTGCCGAAAAATATAACCTGCCGAAAATAATTTTTGTAAATAAAATGGACCGGGAAAATGCCAGTTTTAACAAAGTCATGGATGAGCTGAAAACTAAATTCAAGGGTAATTTTGCGCCGCTCCAGATCCCCAACGGTTCATTTGATACCTTTACCGGTGTGATTGACATCATTGACAATAAAGCATATACCGGTGACGGCAAGGGCAAAGAAGCGCCGGTACCGGGAGAGCTTGCCGGTGAAATCGGCCAGTTTCATGAATTGCTTGTTGAAGCGGCGGCTGAGGGAGACGACGACCTGACCATGAAATATTTGGAGGGAGAGGAACTCTCTCTGGATGAAATAAAGGATGGTTTAAAGAAAAGTATCGCGCAGGCAAAGGTTGTTCCGGTAATGGCCGGTTCAGCAACAAAGAACATCGGCGTGGTCCAGTTGATGGATGTCATTGTAGACTACCTGCCGGCTCCCAAGGAAGACAACGGTCCTATGTCGGCCCTGATATTTAAGACAATAGCGGACCCCTACGTCGGCAAGATGAATTTCCTTCGCGTTTTCAGCGGTATTTTTAAGAGTGACACGGTTGTATATAACAGCAAGAAAGAAAAGACTGAAAAAATCGGCAATGTTCTTTATGTCAGAGGTAAGAATACAACCCAAACCGATGTGGTTCCCACCGGTGATTTGGCTGTTGTTGTGAAATTGCAGGATACCGCTACAGGCGACACTTTATGTGATAAGGACAAACCGGTTGTCCTGGAAGGGATTGATTTCCCGGTACCAACACTGTCTGTGGCAATCGCTCCCAAGAGTAAAAACGATGAAGACAAACTAGGTGATGCGCTTAACAAACTGCTGGAAGAAGACCCGACTATGAAGGTTGAGAAAAATACCGAAACAAAACAGACTCTTATTACAGGTATGGGCGAGTTGCACATAAATATTATGATTGAACGGCTGAAACGCAAGTTTGGCGTTGATGTAGTTACGCATGATGCCAAAGTACCATATCGTGAGACCATCAGGGCAAAAGTTGAAGTGGAAGGAAAACATAAAAAACAATCAGGTGGCCGCGGCCAGTACGGTCACGTGTGGATACGATTTGAGCCAAATCCTGAGGAGGATTTTGTTTTTGAAGAGGATGTTTTCGGTGGTTCCGTTCCCAGAAACTATTTCCCCGCCGTTGAAAAAGGTCTCCGGGAAGCAATGACGGAAGGAGTGCTGGCCGGTTATCCAACAACAGGAGTGAAGGCCACCCTTTATGATGGTTCTTACCATACGGTTGATTCTTCGGAACTGGCTTTTAAAATCGCCGCTTCACTTGCGTTTAAAAAAGGAGCCATGCAGGCTAAACCTGTTCTCCTGGAGCCGATGATGGATGTTGAAGTTTTAGTGCCCGACAACTTTATGGGTGACATAATCAGTGATTTCAATACAAAACGCGGCCGGGTATTGGGCACCGAACCCCAGGAGAAACAAACCTTGATAAAAGCACATGTTCCGCTATCTGAGATGTACCGTTACGCCATTGATCTTAAGTCAATGACCCAGGGACGCGGTTCTTTTACGATGGAATTTACCGGCTACGAAGAAGTGCCGGGACGCTTGGCGGAAGATATTATTAAAAAGGCTAAAGCAGCTCAAGAAGCTGACAAGTAATAAAGCATTATATTTGCCTGTGTTTACTACTACCGCAGGGGTGAAGATAAAGGAGAGCGCAAGCTCTCCTTCTTTATAAACAGAAAACAGTTGATACATGAGGGGGGAATGGTTCTGGACTTGAAGGAATTGGCCGCGCAGTTTATATCAAGCCATGGTTATACCAGGATTATACCTGTATTTCGTATTGGACACCCTGGGGGTGCTGCTTCCTTCCAAGTCAATCCTTACCTTAATAGGTTTTTTCGTGGAAAGGGGCATATTAAGCTTTGTGCCAGTAGTGATTACGGCTGTTCTGGGAAGCCTGACCGGCGTGTCCGTGAGCTATTTTATCGGGAGGAAAATAGGAAACCCCTTTTTTGAAAAGTATGGCCGCTTTATTCGTGTGACGCCGGAGAAGCTTTTAAAGGCAGAGGCATGGGCGGGGAGATACGGGGCGCCGGCCATCGTCCTGGCCTATTTTGTGCCAGGGTTAAGGCACATAACGCCTTACCTGTCTGGAATCACCAGGTTGCCTTATTGGAAGGTAATGTTTTTTTCAGCTGCCGGAGCATTACTGTGGGTGACTGTTTTTATTAACCTGGGGCTTTTTCTCGGTGATATCTGGGATAGGAACGCCGGCAATTAACGTGATTGAACATGCCAACGGCCTTTGTCAACAGCACCTTGTATCATGCCGTGGCTGGCCTCCAGCCATGATCAATTCTGAGTAACCTGCTGCAGAGCCCGCCCGATAGGAAGGAAGAAGAGTTCCTCCTGCCTAACTTTCGGGTTAGTGTTTGAACTCAGGAGGGATGCCAACCTACCCCTTGGGTTTACCATTATTTCTTGTGGTTGTAAGTTTCAGGTAAATGTGAAGTCCCGAATGACCGTTTGGATGTGGGTTCAGTAGGACAGGGAACAAATGTTTGACTACAGTAATTCTCTTTAAACAATGCTAATGCGTAACCTAACAAAAAAGATAAAATTAACCAGTTTTGAAGGGGTGAGTTTACATAATATCTATTATCGGAACATGAATTTATATTAAAAAGTAGTGATGCTCAATAACAAGATGCAGCAATTTTTATTCAAACTCGGTTTTTTGCGAGAGTTAAGACCTATGTCTTCCGTCAATGTTCCTCTTTAGCGGCCAATTTGTCCCATATGGACACACTGGGACACACCAAAAATTTTTATATCATATATTCCAAGCCTCCGCCCTGGATTTATTATACAAATTACCAATCTTATTATATAAGGATTGCATATAATTAGGTTAAAGGGTTATTATGGAACACAAGTTAGACACCTTTACTGTGAGGAACAAAAACGGGGTATAGAAAACGCCAAACAGATATATGCGGTTATAGGTGACGACTCTGAAATTGCCACCAACAGCGGCGTGCAATTT
>JGI11944J13513_1000445_pt1 | contig 40965 bp, 36 predicted proteins | sample TerdegcoTASludge_FD_13513 | JGI IMG/M metagenome (IMG submission 13513) | reverse complement strand
TAGAAAAAATAGAGGTTACTTTTATGAGGACGGGGTATGATTTTAAGGATAAAATGAAATATCCCTTGACAATAGAAGTTACTTGAGATAGCAGAACTATGGAAGTTATATGAGGTAATTTTATATGATTCAAGCTATTAGCTATAAACCCCTGAATTTAGAGGGAGAAAAATATAAAAATTCTTAATTAATTGAGCTTTTGAATACTGTATTGTTTAGGAAAATATAGGATTATTTGGTTAGTAAAGTTAAAAGGACATTACCGATAATTTACAACCATTTCAATTTTATAGCGTTATTCAAAAGTACATAATATATATTTCAAGGTCTTTAAAAAAATAAATAAATTCAAGAGGAATTATGAAAGCGGACATAACAAACAACACTTTTAGTGAAATTATTCTTTATCCTGTAGAGGAAGGAAAATATGAAATAGCTCTAAATAAAGATAGTGAATCTATTTGGTTGAATCTCAATCAAATAGCTGAACTTTATCAAACATCTAAAGCTAATATTAGTATGCATATACATAACATCTTAAAAGATGGTGAATTAACCAGGAAAGCAACTGTTAAGAATTACTTAACAGTTCAAATTGTAAATATGTTTCTGGAACAGGCAGAGTTTAGAACTTTAAGAAAACAACAAATTTATACTAAGGACTGGGAGAAGTTTTTAGACAAATTTCTGATGGATAATGAACTTCCAATTTTATATGGATCGGGCAAAATAACTCATAATGAAGCTAAAGAATTAGCTGAGAATGCTTATAATGAATTTGAATTAAGACGCAGAAAAGCTATTGAAGATGAGGCTGAAGCAAAATATTTAGCAGACCTTACAAAAGCAACTAAATTAGTTTCTGCAAGAAGGAAAAAAAGATAACTATGGGTTAACGGGTGAACAGGTTAACAGGTTAATAAATGAAACCCCAAGATAAATTCAGGGCAACTTAAAATACGGTTTGCTTGGTGCAAATACAACTATATTTTTTACTTACCTGGATTCCTGCTTTCGCAGGAAGGATAAGGTAATTTTTTATGCTAAAAATGATACAACTTCTTCTCGTAGTATAAATTGACCTCTCTACCTCAAGATTTTTCTACCACAAGACCTTAGCGCAAGAATTGTTTCAACGCATTAACAAATGCCTCAACATCTTCCCTGCAGCTAATCGTTACCCTTAAACAATTTTGCAAACGGGGATGAGAACCTACATCGCGAACAGCAATATCGTTTGCTAAAAGATGATTAAAGAATTCAGGAGTCCGTTCTGCAAGAGAAAAAGTGAGGAAATTGGTAGCAGAAGGATAAACCTTTATCTCTTCTATGGTCTGCAAAGTTGCAAAAAGCTCTTCCCGCAATTGAATTGTTTGTTGCACTTGTGTTTTAAAGTTATCCTGATTTTCCAGAATAGTGAGAGCAAATGCCTGGTTCAGAATAGAAGTATGAAAGGTAGTAAGCACTTTGGAAAGTTCATAAATGTTTTCCGCTGAAGAAATTGCATAGCCAAAACGCAATCCAGCAGAGGAAAATGCCTTGGAAAAAGAACGGACTAAAATCAAATTGGGATACTGCCATAATTTGTCTGCAAGTGTCCTTCCGGAAAATTCAAAATAGGTCTCATCTACCAGCACAAGTTTATGAGGCAAAGATGTAATTATTTGTAATAGTTGGCAATCGGGAAACAAATTGCCCGTAGGATTATTGGGATTGCATAATATGGCTAACTTACAATCCGGGTGACTGGCAAGTTCCAAATACTTTTCCGGGGAGAAACTGAAATCCTCATCCAAATCCAAAAATAGCATTTTCAGTCCTACCATAGCGCTAAAGGTTTTATAATCAAAATAGGAAGGTGCCAGGGAAACAGCAAAGGATTTATCATTTTCCCGCACTGCCAGAAAGATATGATAGAGAATATCATCAGCTCCATTTCCCCACAGAACATTTTCTTTTGTTAAGGAATTGCCAATGTAGGAAGTTAGAGATAAGTGCAGTTTTTCCGTTACAGGAGAGAGATAACGGTTAAGTTCAATCTCTTCCATTTTGGCTAAAAATTGCTGTTTAATTGCCTGATAGGGATTTAGGCAACTTTCGTTCAGGCACATCATTCTTTTTTTAACGGGAACACTTATTTTAGAGGGCTTTTTATCTTTCAAGTCACTGCGAAAATAGGGCATAATTCTTTCTCCTTCTATCAATATTATAAGTTGAAATCGGGGAAAAGCAAAAGTGCCATTCTTATCCGGTTTCCACATTGAAAGTGCAGTTATTATTTAAAAAATATCCTTGATTCCCGCTTGTGCAGGAATGACAAGAGCATTTCATTCCAGCAATGATGTTATTTTAAAAAAAGCCACGGGAGGAGTACCCGTGGCTTTGTCTGTGTGTTGCTGAGGAGGGATTATTAGGGGCTTATTTTTCTCGCTCTATTGTTTGGGAGGTGATTTTTTTTCAGGCATACCGAAAGAACCGCATTCTCCGCATTCATCACAATTTTCTCTGCTCTGAGGTCTGAAGTCCTTAGCATTTTTACAGGGTGTTTGTTTATGCATAGCACCCTGAAAATGTGGCATATTCTTTTTCAGGGTTGCCTTCTGTTCGGGGGTAAGTTCTTTCATTCTGGCAGCCAAAAAATCCACTTTAGCATCGGCTAAGACATTGCGTTTAGTGGCTATTTGTTTGTTTAAATCCTTTGCCTGCTTGTAGTTTTCATCTTTCAAAGCTTTCTGCAGGTCAATTTTTAAATTTTTAATTTCGGCATTTAGGGTGTTTTTATTTTTCTCAAAACTTATTTTCAGTTCTTCAAATTTTTTCTTTTGGGCATCGGTAAGNTTNAATTCCTCAAGGCATTTTTGCATCGGCATTTCGGGTTTCGGGGATTTAATNCCTTCCGATTGAACCTTAGGATTAGAGCGATCTTTAGGGGCATCCGTTTGGGCAAGTAATGCACCGCAAACGAATATTAGGGCAAGGGTTAGGAATATAATTTTTTTCATCTGTTTCTCCTATTTTTAGGTATATTATCTCTGTTTAAGCGTTTTTTGGCAAATTCAGCACGGCGTTGGAAATGTTCCTGTGCTTCTTCTGCCGTTAAGGTCTTACGATAGGCAACCATTCTTTCCGCCAATCTTCTTTCCAGATTGTTTTGAGCNACCAGGGAAGAATCAATTAGGGCATTCACTTTTGCCATATCTACAGGGTCTTTTGCTAATTCCAGCATCAGGGAATGTTTGATAGTTTCAAATTTATCCCTTAAATTCCTGATTTCTTCATCCCTTTCAAAAGGAGGAGGACCAAAATGGGGACGAGAACCTCGCATTTCTTCGTTTCTTACAGGTGGTTGAGGATGAGGGTGAAACCAGTGTAAATAAATGAAACTGCCGATAAAGGCAAGATTAAAACTCACCGAAATCAGCAGGATTATTATTAGCCAGCGTTTACTCACCCTGTTCTCCATTTTCCGCTATATTATCCAGAATTGTGTTTTCACCAAAACTGCCGTAAGCGACGGAAGTAAGAGTAATGGATTCCGTTTTTTCCGGAATTATGTTGTTATAGCTAACTATACCGACTTTTACACCTGCCCATAAGCTTAAGACAATAGTGAGCATAGCAGTAACTGGGGCAAGTTTATAGCGACGGAAAAATCCCGGATTTTTTGCTTCCAGACGGTGCACCTTATCCATAATTTGTCCGTGAATCCAGGAAGGAAACTCTGGTTTTGGGAGGTTAGAAAGCATCAGATGCAGTTTTTGGGCATCTGCCAGAAAAACTTTGCAGGCAGGACATTTATCCAGATGGGATTGAAGTTTTGCCTGAAAGCGGGTATCCAATTCGCCATCAAGTTCTTTTTCCAGATAGCGTTTGGCTTTACTGCATCTCATTTTTCTGCTCCTTCTTATATTTTTTGCTTCCAATTACTATACCATTCAACTTTCTTTATCCTGCAAAATTTTTTTCCTTAATGTGCGTTTTGCTCTTACCAGCAAGGATTCAACTGCTTTTATGCTGATTCCCAAAGTAGCAGAAATTTCCTTGTAGGACATTTTTTCGTAATACTGTAATTGAATTACGGCTGCCAAACGCGGAGGCAAAGCCGAGATTGCATTTTTTAGAACTGTGTAGTCCGTTTCGTTGGCGTTAGCCGTTTTTTCGGGAATACAATTAAATCTCTCCGGTTCCATATTTATATAATGTGCCTTCTGTTTTAGAAAGCTGAGACATTTATTATGGGCAATTTTATAGGTATAAGCAAGAGCTGTGGCTTCATCTATGCGATCCAGATTTTTGTATACCGCTATAAATACGGTTTGGACGATATCCAAAGCATCCTGTTCATTAGCGCATAAAGTTAACACATAATTATAGATGCGCTTTTCATTAGCCCTTAAAAATGCCTCAAAATGTTCTTTCTTCATACCTGTTTTTACTTATCATAGTATTTTTTGAATGTAAATTCCTTTATCATTCCTGTGCAACCAGGAACCCACACACGGAAAAAAAATATTTATGCATTTTAATATGGAATTCACATCATATCTTAAGTGTGTTTTTTTTAACTTGCAATAAACAAACCAAACCCGAAACAAAGCTTCAAGGTGTAGCCGGAGAACCCTGATTCTCGGCATTTTTTGTAACCGTAACTTATCCAAATTTCGTATTATTTTCACGCAGAAAAGTGGCTTCCTCCGTCTACACTTCCAAAACAAAACTTGACTAATTTCCCTCTTATCAGTTAGCAGTAACAACTAAGATGATTAATAAAAGCGTAGTTTTTCTTGCCCGCAAATACCTGAGCGGACGCAAAACCAGAGGCATCGGTAAAGCTCATTATCTTTGCCTGATTGGCATCACTTTAGGAGTTTTGTCTTTACTTTGTGTAACTTCCGTGATGAATGGTTTCCGCTTGGATATTCGTAACCGGATTACAGGTACATTTGCAGAAATTCGTATTTCGGCAAAAGGAGGGGAAACCATCAAAGGTTACTCTGCTATTTGTAACCAATTGCAAGATATGAAGTTCTCTGCCAGTCCCGTAATTCGGAATGAATTGTTGCTGAAATATGATTCTGTAGTTTTGCCTACGCTTTGTTTTGGTATTGAACCAAATAGGCATAAAAATGTCTCTTCCCTTTTGCAAAAACCGGATACAGGCAGCAAAGAAATCATTCAGGGTTTGCTTGTGGGAAATATTTCTCCGGAAGAATTTTCCGCTTCAGGCATCGCTTTAGGGGCAGGGCTGGCTTCACAATTGGGTGTTTATTTGGGAGATGAAATTCAAGTGCTGTCACCAATGTTCAATGTTCCAACTGCATTTGGAATGATTCCGCGCATCCGTTTTCTGAAAGTGCAGGCAATTTTTGCTGCGGGAATGCCGGAATATGACCAAAATTTCAGCTTTATGGGCATTGATAACGCTGTCTTTTTTGCTTCTTATTCCCCTGGCGAGGCAGATTATATTGAGGTTAAACCCTTTTCCCAAATGCGCAAAAATCAGCCACTGAAAACCCTGAAAAAGGCATTTCCGGACTTTCAAATTGAGGATTGGAGCAGTTTTGATCCCAATCTTTATTCTGCCATCCGCTTTGAGAAATTCCTGATGTTTGTGATTATGCTCTTTATGTTTATTATTGCCAGCTTTAACCTGACCGGCAATCTGCTGAAAATGATTTCCCAAAAGAAACGGGAATTGGGCTTGCTAAAAGCTTTAGGACTGACCGATAAAGACCTACAAAGCTTATTTTTAGTGCAGGCACTTTTTTTNTGTTCNGCAGGAATTATTCTGGGCTTAACTTTGGGCTCACTTTTACTGCTCATACAAAAATATACGGGAATTGTAAAACTGGGTTTGGGAGGAGGAAATTCCATAATTTTACCCGTGAAATTTGCTTTTACAGATTACCTTTTAATTACTGTTGTTGCCTATTTAATCACTATTTTAAGCGTGCTATTGCCTCTCAAACGCCTAAACAAAATAAACGCTGTAGAACTGATCAAACGCGCTGTTTAGAAACTTCTTTCTCCTGCATATATTGCTCCTCAGATTCCCTTATGCTTCCCATATCGCGATATGGGAAGCATAAGGGAATGATATGGGAATCGTAAAATTTACCATAAAGATAGAATATATTCAGTACCCTTTATTCAGTTTTTAGGTGCAAAGATCTTTATTTATAAATTACTCTATTATCTGAAGTAAATCCGAATTTAATACCCCATTTTTTCTCAACTGTATTATTTTGGTTTATCCTGTTTTCCGAAATTAAAAAATTGAATTTTATTTGTTGTTTATTGTGTTTCAATGGCTTAGAAATATTACTCTTGTTGCAGGCGTTCAATTTCTTTGCGGATATCTTCTATAACCTCCGGATTTTGAATAACTTTCTTTTTCCCTTCAGTTACAGAAATAATATAGAAAACCTTTCCTCCATATTTGGCAGTAAATTTTTCGTGTGTCTTTTTTTGAAATTCCAATTCATTGATAATTTGCGGAATATAGGCATAATCAGCCGGTTTAATTTGCAATCCGTTATATTTTTCTTTTATCTTAATGAAAAAGTCAACATTATAACCTCTATCCCATTCATCCGGAGCGGGCTCAATTTTAACTCCCAATTCATTTTGCAACTGACCGTAAATTGTCTGAATTTCTGACTGGTAACCATCATAAGTTCTGTTAATAACCAAATTGATAATAAAATTAATACAGTCCTCTTCGGTTATGCTTTCTATTTCTGCTGTACAAACTTCCGTTATTTTTATATAAAGTCGTCTGCCTAATTCTTCCAAATGCTCTTTGGGATAAACATTTTTAAAATAATAGGTCTTCCATTCCTCCAAGGTTTTCGGCGAAAGCTTTCTTATCATTTCTGCCACAGGACCAACCTTGCATGCAAGGTTTAAATACTTAATGGCTATAATCCCCAATAGAGATTGATTCAGGATATCTTGCAGATCATCAGATATTTTTTGGTCAGGAGTTATTTTCAGATAATATTCATTGTGTATTCTTTCCTGAAACACAATAGCACTTAATGCACAATTTGAAAGTATAAAAGCTAAAGCATCTTCATTTTCAAAACCACTGTTCAAAAGCAAACGAAAAAACTCATCAAAAGAGAATCTGTCATATAACTCATTAATCCCTCTTTATTTTTCCTAAATTTGGCTTGCGGATTTTTTTCTACCACTTTGTTATATTCTCAAATGCAGCTATTATATTATATTTGTTTATGCTGTAACTTTATCTTCTGAATAGTGTTTTTTCCTTTCTTTAATCCAATCCCAGTCAGGGTCTCCATAATAAAAAAAGAATTAAAATTATCTTTTATCTATTCATAGTAATTATCTTCTATGTATTGGCAAAATATTTCTATCAGGATTTCTATTGGGACATCTGAAGGTATTTCAATGTATTCAAGTTCCTCTTTCAGTATTTCTTTAATAACTTCCCTGTCTAATATAATAATTCCTCCAAAGCAAAATTATATTCGTTGAGGACTTCTATCTCCTTTTAACTTCATAAATCCGGTTCTTTATGCTGTCAGAGAAATACCGGATTTTTCAGCTATTAAATAACTAGGGGCTGTACCGAAACTAAGGTTAGTTTAATTTATTTTCCGATACAGAATTCGCTGAAGATTTTATCCAAGAGGTCGTCGGTAGTGATAACTCCTAAAATTTCTTCCAAAGCATTGCTGGCGGAAATAAGTTCAAAAGCGATGAATTCGTAGCCCTGATTTTCTTCTATAGATTGTTTTGCTTGCTGTAATGACTGCAAGCATTTAGATAGAGCAACTAAATGTCTGTTATTGATGATAATTGGTTTATTGGGCAATTCAGTGTTCAGCATTAAACGCTTAGAAATTGCATCGGTAAGGTCTTTCAAACCATTTTCCGATATTATACTGCAATATATCCCGCGGGAGATTTGAGGTGTATTTTCTTGTATTAAGTCAGCTTTGCTGAAAACAACAAGGGTTTTAGAATGAAGATCAGGGGGAAGAGAAGAGGGAGAAAGTAAATCGGAAAATTGTAGATTTGGATTAGTTACGGTAGTTGCTTCCACCAGATAAAGAATAAGGTCTGATTCCTGCATCAATTCATAGCTTTTAGTTATTCCTTCTTTTTCAATGTCATCAGGAAATTCTCTTAGTCCAGCAGTATCATAAATAACTATGGGAAAGCCATTTAGGGATAAATATTCTTCAAGATAGTCCCTGGTAGTTCCCGGATGGGGAGTAACGATGGCTCTGTTTTGTTGCAATAAGGCATTAAAAAGTGAGGATTTACCAACATTTGGTGCACCTGTTAAACAAATTTTAATTCCTTCCCGCAAGCGTCTTCCCTGTTCACCTGTACTTTTCAATTCTTCGGCGGTTTTGATAATATCTAAAAGTTCTTGATACAGCGCATTGGAATCGGGTAAAGGTAAATCCTGATCGGCAAAATCAATTGCCAGCTCAAAACGGATTCGCAGTTCCGTAATGCGGGCAAGCAATTCTTGTAAGTATTTGCTCAGAAAACCCTTAAGTTGCATAAGAGCTGCTTTTTCTGCTTGGTTTGCCTGAGCTTGAATAAGGTCATTAACTGCCTCTGCCTGGCTTAAATCCATTTTTCCGTTTAAGAAGGCACGTAAAGTAAATTCTCCCGGTTTTGCCAAACGACAGGAAAGAAGTAAGGTCTGAAGAATACGATTTACAAGATTGGGATTTCCGTGACAGGAAATTTCTATAACATCTTCACCTGTATAACTATGTGGTTCTCTAAAAACGGAAATAAGAACTTCGTCTATCGGTTCACCGGTTTCTGCATAAAAGGTGCCAAAAATCAAATTATGCGAAGGTGAAGAAAGAAGTTTTTGGCTTTGGGAAAAATGATTGGAAACAAGCTCAATACACCCCTTGCCACTTAAGCGGATTACGGCAATGGCAGAAAATCCAAGCGGAGTGACTGGAGCACAAATAACTTCGCTTATTTTACTCATTTAGTGTTTGAACAATTTGTTTATGAAGCTTGTTAGGCGTAAAACCAATTTCATCAAGAAGTACAGAATTTTTTCCTTGAGCAATAAAGTGATCGGGATAGCCAAAATTGATAATTTTAACTGGTTCGGTTGCAAGCAATTGAGCTATTCGTGCTCCCATCCCTCCAATAACGGCATTGTTTTCAAAAGTGAAGATATAATTGCAGGTGGAAGCCAAAGACAAAAGGGTATTTTCATCCAGGGGTTTAACGGAAAGTAATTGTATCAGTTGAGCAGGAATTTTATCTTTAGCCAGTAAGTTATGCACTGCCTCAGCCGTAAAAAAAGCATCTCCGCAAGCGACTAAGGCAATTTTTCCTTTATTGGAGTGAATTATGGCAGGAAAGGGATTAAAATTGGTAAAGGATTTATGAACAGAAGAATGAATTGCTGTTCCACGAGGATAACGAATAGCAACAGGACCTTCCTGATAACTTGCAGCCCAGAATAACATTGCAGAAAGTTCTTCAGCCGTAGAAGGGGTTAAAATAATCATATTCGGCACAAAATTCAAGTAGGAAAGATCAAAAGCACCATGATGTGTAGCTCCATCTTCACCAACAAGACCTGCTCTATCAATACAAAAAACAACCGGTAATTTAGGCAAAGCAACATCGTGGATAATCTGGTCTAAAGCACGTTGCAGAAAAGTGGAATAAATTGCCACAAAGGGTTTAAGTCCTTTAGTGGACATTCCTGCGGCAAGGGTTACGGAATGCTGTTCAGCAATTCCAACATCAAAAAAGCGATCGGGATAGGTCTCTTCAAATTTGGTTAAACCAGTTCCAGCAGTCATAGCGGCTGTAATAGCGATTATTTTGGGGTCTTTTTGGGCTAAAGTGATTAAGGTTGAACCCATCAATTCGCTCCAGGTTTGTTTTCCGTTGCTGATTTGTTTACCGGTTTTGAGGTCAAAAGGACCTGTTCCATGAAATAATTCTGAATTCTTTTCCGCTGGAGGATAGCCCTTTCCTTTTTGGGTAACAATATGGATCAGAACAGGACCGACCATAAAGTTCTTTACTCTTTTGATAATTTTCAGGAGATGCTCAATATCGTGGCCATCTATCGGACCTACATATTTATAGCCAAGGTCTTCAAAAATAATGTTGGGTACCAGGATATTCATCATTGATTCTTCCAGTTTCTGAGCTCCATAAATAAAACTGCGACGAATATTGGCTGGTAAAGTGTAACTGAAATCCCAAACCTGCTTTTTAAGGACATTATAGGATTTACTAGCAAGCATCCGAGCCATATATTTCTGTAATCCGCCTACATTTTTGGAGATGGACATTTCGTTATCATTCAGGATAACAATGAATTTATCCTTTTGCAGGTGACCCCCATGATTTAATGCTTCAAAACTCATTCCTCCGGTTAAAGCACCATCTCCAATAACAGCAATACAGTGACCCTGTTCATTGTTTAAATCCCTAGCACAGGCAATTCCTAAGGCGGCAGAAATGGAAGTGCTACTATGACCTGTAGTAAAAGCATCATAAGGACTTTCTTCACGATTGGTAAATCCGCTGAGACCTTTATACTGTCTTAAGGTATCAAATTGAGCATTGCGTCCGGTTAAAATTTTCCAGCTGTATGCTTGATGTCCTACATCCCAAACGATTCTATCTTTAAGCGGATCAAAAAGATGAAGCAAAGCAATTGTGAGGTCTACAGTTCCTAAACTGGGAGCTAAATGACCGCCAGTTTTGGAGACAACTTCTACAATGCGAGAGCGAACCTCCTTAGCCAGGATTTTCAATTCGCTAACCGTTAGAGCTTGTATTTGTTTCGGCTCGGTTATTTGTTCCAAGATCATTTTTTCTCCTTGCCGCCTGCTATTTTGCCCTTGCCTCCTCTGTTTTTACAATAATAATTTCCACAATCATTAAAGCGAAAGCGATGGCAAGCAAAATTTTCCAGAGGTCGTGACCCAAGCGGGAAAAGAAAAGTTTATCTTCCCATTTTTCTCCTAATTTTTTTACACCTTTGGGGAAATTAGTTCTGGCTTCGGAATCGCTGTAGTCAATATTTATTGCCATAGCATAACTGCGAGGAGTATCAGGTTCAAAAATATAAATTCCGGGTTCGGTAGCTAAATAACGGCGGCTGGTGATAATTTCACCTGTGGGGAGTTTCAATCTGTTAAAAGTAAGAACCTGACCAATTTTAGCGTTTGTTTCCGGAATTTCAGAACCGGCAATATAATCTAAGGTGCGGAAAGCCAGAACCGGAAAAGCCGGGTCTATAAAAAAAGGATTATTGTCCGCAGAAATATTCCAGAGCCAGAGTGACTGCTTGCCGTTGATTACAGCTAAAGGAAAGTTTTGAGCAGAAATGAGAACTCCGGCACTTTTGTTTACTGCCTGCCAGTAGTCAGCCAGAATAGGATTTTTAAGGGGTTTTCCGGAAACGAGGGAACTGATATAGTGATGGGCATTAATGTTATCAATAGTGATTGACTTTTGGGTGTGGTCTTTTATTTCTAAGCCAAAAGTGTTGTTCAGATAGGACTTCAGGTCGGCAGAAAGGTTATTTCCCAGGCAGAAAAGAATGCCTGATTTACGGTTTTGTAAAGTAGTAAAAATTTCAAGTAAACGAGAAGTTAAAGGACCACAATTGTATACAATAAAAAGTTGAAATTTATCAAGGTCACTTAATGAGAGGGCATCAGGAGAAATTACTTGAGGAGTAGAGGAGCTATAAACCCTTAAAACAGTAGCCAGAATAGGAGGTAAATTGCTGCTTTGAGAGATAACTGCAACCCGGGGTTTACTGTAAAAGGGGAAAGCGAAATAGCAACGGTTATCCATTATCTGGCGTTCATCATTAACTTCAATATATCCACTCTGCCAGCCATCGGAACGAAGTTCAACAGGAATAGTTTCGGTGATAGTGCTTTGGGAAGGGATAGAGATAAATTTTTCAGCAAGTTTTATATCGTTTACCATAGCTTTAAGGAGAACATCTTGGCGTTTGGTGCTGCCATAATTGGCAACGGTGAACTGAATTAATTGCTGATTGTGTTTTTCCACCAGCTGGGGTAAAGCATTGGCAGAAATAACTGCCAAGTTTTCATATTCAGATGTTTCAGGTAAGGGAATAAGAGCAATAGGAATATTGGTTTTCAGTTCTGCAGGAGGAATTCTTAAATCGCTGATAAGATATATTTCCCGATTGGGCATTTGACTTTCGGCAAGTTTGGTTTCTGCCAAGGCAAGCATTTCTTCCAAAGAGAGAGGGTGGAAAGTGATTTTTAATTGGTCAATCAGCGTTTCAGGTAAAGAACTGGCATAAATTTGACTGTGCAAAAGGTTCCAGTTTTCATCGGAACTGACAGGAATGAGGCGATCATCGGGATTGGCTTTGGAGTTTATTTTTTTCAGAGCATCTTTGGCATATTGGAGGGAACTTTTTCCTCTTTCAGCATAGTCCATACTGTAAGAAGTATCAATTAAAATGGCAATTGCCGTGGGAGGATGTTTTCCGGAAGGTTTTAGTTTCGGGGAAGAGAGCATTGGACGCGAAACAGCTAAAACAACCAGCAGGATAATCAGCATCCTGATAATCAGCAAAAGTATGTTTTTCAGCTTACTGCGACTTTTCTCCTGTTCTTTGCTCAATTTGATGAAACGTAAAGTAGGAAAAATAATTTTTTGGGGCTTTTTTTTTGCCAACAGCCAAATCAGCAGAGGCAGAATGGTTGCTATGGCAAAAAAGAGGAGAGAAGCATTTAGGAAAGAAAGCTGAAACAATTATATTCCCGCACTTAAAGAAAAAAGATAGTCGCTATCGGAGAGCTTCATTCCCGTGTTATTCAGTGAGAAATCAAAGCGGAAGTTTTTGTAATAATAGCCGCCACCAAGAGTAAAGTTTATATTATCCGTTCCGTAAAAATCGTGACTGTAAAAGCCAACTCGGAGGTCAAGAGAATTACGGTTTTGGGCAGTTGAGTAATTGCTTTTGCCCAAATTAAAGGTGTAGCTGTAGCCAAAATGAAAAGTGGTTTCTGGCTCTTGAGCAATTTTGCCTTGTATACCGGCAAAATAATGGCTGTTTGTGCCTTCAGAACCAAGTCCCAAAGCGGCTCTTCTTTTAAGGGTTACGGAATCATAATTTTCCCACCAGAGCATAGACAGGAGGTCATAAAAGGAAGCGGAATAAACAATATTACCCATTTTGTAAGTGAAACCGAGGTCTCCGGAAATACCTTTAGCTTTATCATCAATAAAGCCATCGCGGATTAGGTTGTAACCCTCTTTATGTTCTTTCAAGTAAACGAGGCGTCCTGAAAGGTATTTAAGGTTAATTCCGGCAGCAAATTTGGGATAATTTTCGTCTCTGCCACCCCAAGAAATTTGGACTTTATCCATTTTATAATCGTAATATTCACTGTTCATTCCGTTGTTTGTGAACTGACTGATATGGACAGCAGAAACTGGTTGATAACTGAAAGAGACAGGACCGGTATTGAGCACGAAGTATTTGAACTGCTTATCTTTCAGGGTATTGCTTAAGCTAAGAGCTTCATAGAATTCAAGGTCTTCCTGAGTGCTTAAAAGGAAGGAAAGAGAAAGCGAGCCAAGTTTGTTATCTGCCATTAAAGCAGGATTGCCGTAGGCGCAGAAAGGGTCTTCAGGATTGGTTAAATTTAAGGCACCTGTTCCCATAGCAATAGGGGAGACATTATTGTCAGGGAGGGTGTAATCGTAAGAAGTTATAGGTAAAGGGGTTACCTGTTGAGCAAGTAGGAGCCAAGCGGGAGAGATAAGTAAGATAATATAAATGAGTGACTTAGGCATTAGAAATTTTATTTTGGACATCAGTTGAACCCTTTTTCTCTAAGATAATAATAAGTCCAGTTAGCTAAATAGTAACCGGCAATACCTGTTAAGATACCAAAAACGGCATCAATGAACCAGTGATAGTGACAATAAACGGTAGCAAGAGAAAGGAAAAAGGTAATGACAGTGCAAATATAGCCAAGCGGACGAATATATTTTAGAGCGGAAATAGTTAGAACAATGGCAATGGCAATATGACTGCTGGGGAAAGCACCTCCCAAATGATTGGAAGTGCGATAGATAAAGACCATAATATGAGTGAAGGGACCACCCCGATAGGTTTTGGTTAAAGCCATAGCTTCAGGAAGAAAACGTCCACCGATAACAGGCAGAACAGAATAGATAGTATAACAACAATAGAAGACAAAGGTGAGATTGAAGATTACTTCCCTGAAAGCATCTTTTTGAGTGAAATAGAGATAAATGGGAATTCCAGCAATCATAGGATAATAGCAAAAATAGGCAAAATGAAAAAGTTCCTGAATTGTCCAATAGGAATAGAGTTTTCCCCAAACAAGAGAAGGCAGGTAACCAAAGATAAATTGATCAATTCCCATAAAAAAGGGATCGAGCCAATCCCGAAAAATAATACGATTGAAAGCGTGACCAGAAGTGTAAAAATAGCCGAAAAGGAGAACAGGATAGAGACCTCTGAAAAAACTGAGAATTTGATAACGCTTGGAAGGGTTTTGAGGATCGTAAGACCATCCGGGTTGTTTTTGGAGCCAGGCAAGAAAAAGAACTCCTACAAAAATAGCAAGATAAACAGGGATATGTTTTATAACTTCAGGAGAGCGAGTGATACCAAAACACATATACAGAAGTATCCATCCGCAAAAGATAAGGGTAATAAGATCAATGGCAGAGAGGAAGAAAGATGTTTTTCTATTTTCCGTTATGGAGGTATCCGTCATTCAGAACCTGCTATTTCCTATTAGTAATGGCTTTATCGTAAAGGCGGTAGGTTTTATAAATTTTGGCACCGAGTTTTTCAGCGGCATTAATCATCGGGATATTGTTTTCCAGAATCCAGGAAAATTCGCTGCGGTAATAGCCCTTGGGGAGTCCATTTTTAAAAGTATGATAATAGAGCAAAGTATCAATTCCCTTACCTTGAAATTCCTTAATAATACCCATAGTGATAACGCGGACGGAGGTTATATGTTTTTTAGCTTGGAGAGCTTTGATAATTGTAATAGGATTTACTTTACCCTGCATAACTTTTAAGACCTCATTGTAATTGGGTAAAGTTAAACTGAAACCGGCAAGCTGGCCATCAACTTCAGCAATAAAAACCATATCCGGATCGGCAATAGGGAGTAATTCAGCAACGATGTGATCAAATTCAGCTTTTGTCATAGGAACATTACCCCAGTTATATTGCCAAGCACGGGTATAAATTTCAAAGACGGTTTCAATATCTTTTTTGCGTTGTTTTTTATCGTAGGACAGGGAATGGATTTGAACATTAGTGCGTTTGGCAATTATTTCTGCCATTTTGGCAACGCGTTCGGGAATGGAATGATATTCACTAATGAAGGCATAGAGGTCCATTGTTTTGGTTAAGCCGTAGTTTTCGTAAAGTTTTGGATAATAAGGAAAGTTATAGGGCATCATAATCATCGGGGGGGAATCAAAGCCATTGATTAATAATCCGCAATCTTGATTGACACTGAAATTCATAGGACCGCGGAGAGAAGTAAAATTACGATAGCGATTCCACTCAAAAGCGGCGTCAAAAAGGGCATTGGCAACTTCCTGATTATCAATACACTCAAAGAAGCCAAAGAAACCGATATTTTCGTTATGTTCTTTGTTATGCTGAGTATTGGAATGAGCAGAAATTCTTCCTACGGGTTCTCCATCTTTAAGAGCAAGAAAAAGTTTAACTTCGGAATGGTAATAATAGGGATTTTTCTTGGGGTTAAAGAACTTTTTCTGGTCACCAATTAAAGGAGGAACCCAGTTGGGTTCATTTTTGTATAATTTAAAAGGAAGGAGAATGAAGTCCTTCAGCTTTTTTTTGTTATCTACAGGAATTACATTGATCATTGCCTTACCTCATCAGGGGATTTAGAATTCTCCCAGTTTTTTAGAAACGATGATATTTAAGATACCCATCATTATGGCGTTGCCCAGTAAAAGAGTAATAAAATGGGGATGGGAAGATTTATGGTAGTGAAACAAGGTGTAAAAAATAATATACAAAATAACTGGCAAAATCACAATGAGATATTGAGCAAACCTTATTTGCTTAAAGCGGAGAATAATAAACCAGGCAATAACAGCAGAAATAAGAGTGGGAAGAAAAGCAATGTAAGCAAGTATACCCATATAGGTAAAAATTCCGCGTCCACCCCGAAAACGATGAGTAAAAGGCAAGCAGTGTCCAATAAGCATACTGAGCCCATAAATCAACATTAGGTTTTCCGAATAGAGAATAAGGAAATCGGGATTGTTAATAACTTTGAGATTAATAAAACGGAGGAGAAATTCCACAACCAGCAAAAATAAATATGCCTTAGCTACATCAATGGCTCCTACTAAAGTTCCCAGGGGCTTGCTGATATTGGTGTAAATATTTTCAGTATCAGCAAGACCGGTTCCAATTTTATAAACATTGAGAGACCGGAAACTTTTAGCAACGATGCGAGCAGTGGAAAAACAGCCGTAAAAATAAGCGATGATAATAATAAGAATAACAAAAAGGTAGATCATTCATTAACTCCATAGCTACGCTCTCCAAAAATGGCAGTGCCAATGCGTAACATATTGGAACCTTCTTCCAATGCTTGAACATAGTCGTTACTCATACCCATAGAGAGATATTGCATATCTACATTAGGAATAGCAAGAGCTTTTATTTCTTCAAACAGGGATTTCATTCGGGCAAAAAGAGGTCTGCTGACTTCAGGTTCTGCGAGCATACCGATAGTCATCAGTCCTTTAATATGCAAGTTAGAATAGGTTGAGATTTGGCAAATTGCGTTTGTAACTTCCGCGAAGGAAAAGCCGTTTTTGGAGAATTCTTGGCTGCTATTGATTTGAATAAGGATATCCTGTGTGCGATTAGTTCTACCTAAAGCCAGATGGAGTTTTTTTGCCAGCTCCAGAGAATGGACCGATTGAATTAAAAAGGGCTTAAGTTCCAGAACCTGATTTATTTTGTTACTTTGGAGATGACCGATAAAGTGAAAACCTTTGTAAGGAACCTTAAGAAAAGGAATTTTCCTTCGTGCTTCCTGCACTCTGTTTTCGCCGATATGTTCAATTCCGGATTGCAAAGCGGTTTCAATTATTTCTACAGGATGGGTTTTGGTAACGGCAACCAAAGTAATTTCATCTTTACGATTCAAACGGGACAAAATATCCGCAATGTTATCCTGCAGGTGTTTAATGTTTTCGGCTATATTCATTTCAGCAGTAACATCTTGCGTTGGAATGTTTTTCCTTCAATGTTCAAGCGATAGAAATAGACACCGCTGGCAACTTTTCTGGAAAAGTCGTCATATCCGTTCCAAACAATACTATGATTGCCTTCACTATGAATAGCGTCTATCAAAGTGCGGATTTTTTGACCTTTGATATTGAAAATTTCCAGTTTGGCTTGAACATTGGCTTTTGTAGTGTAGCAAATAGTAGTTTCCGGATTGAAGGGATTGGGATAATTTCCCAGTAAAGCGTTTAAGGCGGGAATATTATATTCGTCGGAAGAACCAATAAAGCCGGTGGAAGCAAAAGAACCCTGCCTTAAAGCACTTCCCCGATAGGTGATCCAGGGACCTAAATGGGCAGTATTACGACGCAGGTTAAGCATTAAAACACCATTAGAAAAACCTAATACCAGTTTGGTTTGGTTATTGTTATCAAAGTCAACTAAGGTTCCTGGTGTGCTGCCATTGTAAATATTGATAAAGGGGAAACCGCTTAAAGGACTTCCATCCGCTTTGTAAACATAAACAGAATTCATATAATTATGGACAATTATCTCTAATTGAGGGTCACTATCCAGATTGACAAGAAGAGGTGGACAAGCAAAATTTTCTCCAATATTTACAGGAAAACCAGGAAGGTCAATACCGGAATCAGTGAAGGCATAGAGGATACCGTTGAGAGTTACGCCCGCAATATCTGTTCCTGTATTATCGGCAGTAATATTTCCTACGGCAAAACCACCGGTAATGTGAGTATTGATATTACGGGTGGCAATGATGTTTCCCTCGGGAGAAATGATATAAATATCCGTGGGTGTAGAACAAACGATTCTATTGGTGTTAGTAATAGTTGGAAAGCCGGTTACGGGACCGTTTAATTGAACAGGAAAACCGTTTCGGACAATGCCATTAGCTCCAACGACAGTTAAAAGACCGTTAGTGGAGCCGGCGACAATTTCAAAAGAGCCATTGCCGTCAAAATCAGCGGCAGCAAGTTCGCTATTGATAATTCCTCCAAGTTCAAAAGGAAAGCCATTCATTAGTTGTCCTGAGGAAGAAACAGCATACAATTTTCCGTTTATACCACCGACAATTGTTTCCAGGGTGCCGTTGCCATCTATATCAGCTAATACAGGAGTGAATAAAAAAGATGTATCTGTATGATAATTAAAGATGATATCTCCGTTTAACCGAAGAGCGAAAATATTTCCTGAGCGAGAGCAGAAAACCAGATCGTTTTGATCATCACTATCAATGGGACCGCTAGCAAAACTACGATTGATTAACATTCCTGAAGGGGCTTCAAGGGTATTAAGCAATTCTCCGTTACTACCAATTATATAGCTGTTTCCATAAACATCTGCATAAATAATTTCAAGACCGGGACTGGAATTCAGGTCTGCCACAAGAGGTGCTGACTTACCATTAACTATTGTTTCCCAGGGAAAACGATTGTCAATAAGAGTTATCTGGAAGAAAATAGGAAATCTATGTGCACCAGTTGATTGAAAAGTTATAGGATGCTGAGAATTAAGCACCAGATTGAAACTGTATATTCCAAAACTCATATCATCAGAAAGCTGGAGACGGAAATAAATGTTAGCAGGACTTTGGTTTCCGGCAAGAATTTGAGGGATAAAAATATCATCGGAGAGCAATTCCACTCCAGGAGGGAGATTTTCTATGTGGAGAGAAACATTGGTTGCATCAGCCCAATTGATATTATTGGAAATAAGAGGATAGAAACGGATAATTTCACCGGGATTAATGATACCATCATTATCGCCTTCTTCATCAGAGAAAGTATAGCTTTCCAAATTTAATAGGGGAAGATTGGGATCATAAGGTTTAATAGCAATAGAAGGGTCTCCGAACAGGACTACTTCGTAATAACACCAGCGCATAACATCATTGCTTAAGGCAGAATTCAGGTTTTGTAAGCGGGAAAAGGTTAAGGCATCACCTAAAACAGGACAATTCTGTTGAAACATACCTCGGAAAAACTGGCGGTCATAAAATTGAGAAGCACCATTGATGTTTCCAGGACTATACCATCCGTAACGAGTGTTGCCAATAAAAGAAAATAAAGCGCCAGTGGCAGTAACAAAATGCTCACCGATAGCTTCATTGTTTCCGGAAGTGCGTTGATCAAAAGCTGCGGGATAACAACCCTGAGAATAGAGAAAACCATATTCCGTATTGGTTAAACTTTCAACGGTAGTATTGGATTGACCGATAAGAGAAACTTCGTTGGAATGACCCATATGATTCATAATTCCTGCACCGTTAATGATTGCATTGTAAACATTATCGGCGCTGTAAGTGCCATCTCTCTGATAAAGGGTTTGGAGATAGTATTCATCAGGAAGATATTGAGCTACATCATCTTTATAGTCGCCACCCCAGGTTAAGGGATTATTATTCAGGTTTTCACCCATAAAAACAGCATAGTTGTTGCTGTAGGTAGTATTATCCACATAATATTGAATTTTTCTGAACATATTATTGAATTCAGTTTGGGTTTCAGCAGGAAATCTACCGATATGAACTTCCGGAATCAGGTCTGTATTATCATTTGTTTCACCCCAGATTTGATTTTGATTGGCATTCCAATTGCCATCCAAGTTGCTAAAATATATATCGGTAGGCATTCTGGCGTCAACTGTATCACCAACTTGACCATAGGCGCCTCGTTCCGGAACAATTTCATCGTCACCACCTAAAATAATATATTCAAGTGGCTGGGAACTATTAGCCCAGGTCTGATAAGCATTTATAATGAAGTTACGGAGTTTTTCCGCATTGTCGACTCCGGGATAGGCAGAAATGATATCTTCCATAGAGTAAATAGAATTGGAAACACCTTTAGCAGAACGCCAGGCAGAATATTCAGAAAACCAGCCGATCCTAGCATTATTGGTAATAATTATCATTTGTTTGGGTGTGGAAAGGTCTATAATGCGATTAGGAACTGTAACATAGCGATAATTATTTGCCAATTGATAGGAGGGAATTTTATCCGGATTGCAGATAAGGGAATTTATTATTTGGAGAGTTTTAGTGCCTGGAGTATAAAAATTTGCCTGGTAGCAAGCTTCCTCTTCAGAAAATTCACTATTAATAGAAATGCTAATCTGTGAACTGACATACAATTTTTGCGTTACAGGATTATAGCGATAGGGATATACATTAAACAAGGCAATTTGATAGCCCCGAAAGTATTGTGTTCCTAAAAACTGCCACTGCTGAGAAGGATAAAGACGGTTTTCCGGAATTGTATTTGCAGGTGGAAAAGAATTTGTAAATACCTGATCAGAAATTGGCAATTGAGGTCCGGCAAAGGCAAAAGTAATATTTTCTGCAACCAGTTCTGCAGTTGATAACTGAACAGTGGAATTAAGATATCTATGACCAAAAGGAAGCAGAATATTTACCGGAGTATAAGGCAAAACCGGTTCTCCGGGATTTATTGTTACAGGAAGTTCTTCAGCCGGTTTTTTATTTTGCCAGGCAAAAGGATCAATATTTATTTCTGTATTAAAAGCAGCCAAACTGAGACAAAGCAGAATGGCACTACCAAGGACAAGTACCTTTTTCATAGTTTATATCCATCTTTTTTATTAGTTACTTATAAAAAGAAGCAAGATGTATTCCTTGATCATAAAACATATCAATTCGTCAAGTATTTTCCTGAAAATAGAGTATTAAATTCCGATTCGGCAAGTGGCAAAGGGGAATTTGCCACTTCATTTTCTTTAAGCAAGGAACTATTTATTTGCTCTTTTACTAAAACCGTCTAATTTATTATTAAAAGAACTTTTACTTATGAGAAAGGAGTAAACTATGCCAATACCTTTTAATATGAACCGGTTGAAAGATACGGAAATCCATTATCCGCAACGTTTTTCCAATATGTTAACCAAAAATTACGGACTTCTTTTCTATAATGAAGGAAACAAAGCTTCTCAGGAAAGCAATCACGCCGTGATTTTAGATTTGATAGGGGTTGAGAGTTCTTTGAGGGATATAGAGTTTTTCTATAAAAGCAAAGGTATTCATCCCTGTATCTATCCTGCATTAACTAATAAAGAACTGGAGATTTTAACACCCCCGCTGGATGAGCATAATTTTACCCTGAAGATCAAGCAAAGCGATTTTTTTCTGCATGATCACGAAAGCAGTTTAAGGGAATCCGAAGAACTGAAAATTGAACGCATTCACCAACTGGACATTGATATTATGGAAACCATTGCCATAGAATATGGAGGTGACTGGACAATTAGGGTAGTGGAGCGTCATCTAACTCACCCTTCCTATCATTTTTTGGGTGGATATTATCAGGGTGAACTGGCAACAATGGCTTCAGTTAGTATCTTTGCCGGTTACAGTAGAGTTGATGATGTTTTCACCAGAGAAAAATTCAGAGGAAAGGGTTTTGCAGGAGGAATGATTCATCATTTAATAAATTACCACCGGAATATCTCACAGAACTATCTCTACCTGCAATCAGATCTTCCTTCCGCCATTAAAATTTACGAAAAGGCAGGTTTTTCCCGTCTGCCCAAGGATTTTCAATTTTGGGTGGCTTATAAAGAACATAATTAGAGTAATTGCTGAATAATGAATCAGGGAACTGAAAGGCAATTTTACAGTATAGGGTAAGAAAATCGGGCGTTGCTTCAAAGAATATAACTTTCAGATTGAAAATACATAACTATTTTTTATCTTCTGTAGATGCCTGCTTTCGCAGGAATGACAAAGGACTTATCATTCAAGAAATGAGATAAAAAAATCCCCGGAAAACCGGGGATAGTATTGTTTTTGGATTTTTACGGTTAATTATTTGGAGAAGAATATTTGTAATCCAATATTAAAGCCAAATGTGCTTTCTTCATTTTCCTTGTATTCATCAAGTTCATCTTTATAATCATCTCCGCCATAATCTCCTAAACCCATTTGATATTTGAGTCCGAAATCCACATATACATTTTCAACAAGAGGCAGAACATATCCGGCTTTCAAGCCAAGATACATTGCATTCCATCCGCCATCCTCATCACATGATTTCCAGCTGTTTGTGTTATAAAGAAAATCCAGTCCGCCGTAAATTTTTCCTGGTGCTATAGGATAGAAATATCTTCCCCCAATTCCGATACCCAAAGCAGATGAGCTATTTTCTTCATTATAATCGCTTTCGCTTTGGCCTTCATAAGTATAGTTAATAAGCACATCGGCAGAAAGATTATCAATTACAAAATAACCCAATTATTATTTTTTATTTTGCTTTGAGTGAAAAACCACCCTGAAACCTGCTAATAGGTAGAGAAATTGGTGAAAAATAGAGGATGGGATTAGGGATTGTTGCTTTCCTTGAGAAAGGTGGTTTTAACTCAAAGCAAAATCCAAGCTAAATCCAGGAAGAATTATTATGCCTGCGTTTGGGATTAGTGCTGCGGGCTAAAAAAGAACCCTGCTGAATTGTTGCAAAATCCTGTCCGGCAACTTGATTTCCTTTTAAGTAAATTGCTTTAAAGGAGCCGGAGAGTTCAATATCTTTACCTTTATTACCTTTTACTATGGTTGTAGCTTCAGGGTCGTAGAGGACAAAATCGGCATCCGAACCAGGGTCTAAGGAGCCCTTTTCCGGATAGATACCTAAACGTTTAGCGGCATTTTCACTGGTCATTTTAAGGCAGGTGGCAAGGGGAACTTTTCTTTTTTTCCAGAATTCGGAAAGCACCCAAAGGTATGAATAATTCATTAGTTCCGGATTGCAACCCTGGAAGAGTTCGCAGTAATTGGGATTTTTTACTGGAGGAGAAACGCAATTGGAAAGCAGGTAAATTTTATTGGAGCGCAAAAGGTCAAACAGTAAATCGGTAAAATCAGCATAGTCACACAGGAAAGGAGTGCTGAAGACATCAGGATTGTAAAGAGCCATCAGATCAGAAATACAAGTGGCAAAAGAAATATCGCTTCTTTTGGAAACGCTGTTAATAAATTCAATTGTGGGATAGGAAGATATTCTGGGAATATGAATAGGATTTTCCTGCATTCTGCGTAAGATTTTTTTAATTGCATCCAGCTGAGCAAGAGGACTAAATTCCTGATAACTTTCATAGTCATAACCCTGAAAGGCAAAGAAGGTATCACTTTCATAGATATCAAAAAACAAATCCATTATTTCCGTGAAAGTTATATCAGGAATGGCAGGATTGGGAGAAGGAATAGCTAAAGCAATGCCTACAACGCCTTTACTCCAAATTTCCTGAGCGGATTCTGCATGATAAGGATAATCGCCAATATCAATATGACCCCAAAGAGCCAGAGAAGTAAAAGAATTGGCATTTACCAAAGCAATCTTCTTGTTGAGAGCAGAATTATTGAAAACAGGGCTTTGAGTATGATAGCTAAGTTCAGCGAGGGTAGTCCAACCGCCTTCTAAAGCAATTTTAGTTATTTTAGCCAAGTCAGTTGCCGCATCAGCGTTTTTAGCTAAAATATGGGTATGGGGATCAATTCCACCAGGGAGCATTAGTAAACCCTTGGCGTCAATTATTTGGATATCTTCTTCCACTTCAATCTCATCAGTGGAGAGCTTGATAATTTTATCTTCAAACAGCACATTCACTGTTTTCAGGGCTGTAGAAGAAGTGGGTAGGGAAACGGATTTAAGTAATTTCATAATTTATTTCTATTTGAACCAAAGCTGATTTCCATCTTTGTTGGAAGCAGTTTTTGGTTTCCCGTATATTATTATTCGTTTCATTTATTTTATTCTTTCAGCAGTTTTTGCATAGTAGTGTTTAGTTCTTCCAGAGAGACATTATCCTGCAAAGAGCTGAAAATTCCTTCTGCCTTTTTCCAATATCTTTTTGCTGTAGGGATGTTATTTTCCGCAGCAGCAATTTGAGCTTTCAGCCACAAACAATGAGCCATACCCCGAAAATTGCCAAAGCGATAATCCCAATCCTGAGCTTTATCGGCATAGAAATTGGCTGTTTCATAATCAGCAGTTCTATAATAATAATAGGCAAGAGCATACCAGGCAGAAGAAAGCAGTTCGGGGTCATTATATTTTGCTTTTTTTTGCTGTTTTTCCATCTTTTTTGATAAATTTATCAGTTCCTTAACCTGTTTTTCTTCAGCAATTGCCAGATAGCTATTCGCCTGCAGTTTGTCTATAGCAAGTTTTAGATTAACTTCAGCAGGATAATCTATTTTGCTTATTGCTTTTTGCGATATAGCAGAGTAGTTATTTTCCCGCTGATAGTTATAAAGTTCCAGAAGCAGAAGATAATAAGCCAGTTCAGGAGCTGTATTTTGAATCATTTCAGCCATTTGGTTTTTGTATTGCAGATAAGCTTTTTCATTATTATTTTCCAATTCTATTCTTGCCAAACCGCTTAAGCAGGCAAGCATACCTTTAATATCGGCAAAAGAACGATAGTTTTCCGTTAAGAAAATGTAACTTTCCCGGGCAGAGGAAAAATCCCTGTTGTTTTCCATTTGCAAAGCAAAACGCAAATGATTATCAGCATCTATTTTTGCCTGTGGTTCAACGGGAATTTTTACAGCAGAACAGGCAGTTAGAATCAGCAAAATTAGGAATAACCATTTACGGCACATTGGGAACCTGATGTATATATATTGGTGTGGGCATATTTTGTTCAGCAGAAGGACTAATCCCTTTTCGCAAAAGAGGATTGTTATTAAGTCCTTCCAAGGTCTTACGGGCTTTAGCCAAACTGTCATTCAAATTACTTAACAGTAAACGCAATTCAGGATTATTTACTGTAGCTAGAATTTTTACCAGTTCAGCAGTAGCAGATTCCAGATTATTTAAGGTTTCCGAAAGGGGCTGTAAAATTTTATCCTGCTCGGGATCAAGCAATTTTATCAAAAGAGAATCGGGTTTTTTATAATTATCAATAGCAGTTTGAGCACTCGCTAAAATAAATTCCAGTTCATTCATGCGGTTATTCAATCCTTGAGTGAGTTCTGCCAGATTATTCAAAGTTCTAAGCAAAACACCACTTTCGGGATTGTTATCCTGATTTAGGTTGGCGGTTAAAATTGAAAGCTCTGTAGTTATTTCTTCAACTTTATTCATACTGGCATTTGCTTTTTCCGAAGCATCTGCCAAATTTACCAGAAAACGGGGAATGGAACCTTTATCGGCATTGTAATCCTCATTGAGAGAAGAAGAAAGTTGAGCTAAATTATCCAAAATAAGGGAAATCGGATCACTGGCTTGAGGAGCTATCAATTTTAACTGTTTTTTACCCTCCGGAAAATCGGAAGAAAGTATAGTACTTTTATCCTCTAAGTGCTCCCTGGAATTGGGATTTTGAATAAATTCCAAAGTGGTCTTTCCAGTTATCGGATTTGTATTTCGTGCTAAAATGGAACCGGTAACCATTATATTTTTATAGCGATTAAGAATATAAAACTCCAGCCCGATGTTGCCATCTTCCATAAGCGAAAAATCACGCACTCTTCCTACCTCAAAGCCCTTGTATAATACTGGAGTTTGAGTAGAAATTCCCATTGCATTTGCCAAAGTGCTGTAATATACATATTTCTTTTCCAGAAGGTTTTGCCTGATAGCAATAAAAACCATTGCCAGCAACAATAATAAAACTGGTATGCTGATAAAGGCAAAAACAATCTTTCGGCTGTGTTTGATCTTATCTATCATTTTTTAACCCTATTATGGCTTGTTATTATAATTTTAAAGTATTGTTTTTTGTCAAGCTTTTAATAGGGGATACCGAGAGAGAGTTTTTTTACAAAGAGAGAAAGAGAAAAAGAGAGGGATTAACAAAGAGAGAAAGAATGATTATTTTATTAAAGAGAAAAAAGATAAGACTTTTTTGTGTAACTAGAGGACACAGTTCCTCCGTAATTTTAAATATTATAAAAAAAAGCGGAGCTTGCGAAAGCTCCAACTACACTTTTAGGAGTCATTTACGCTGTAAGCCAGGAGTCATTTACGCCTTAATAACTATGATCTGGGAAATAACTTCATTAAATTATATGACTAATGACGACAGCAAAAAAACAATATGTATTAAACGGATTTTACGGATTCATCCGGAGTTCAATTTAAAATATCTGTTTCTAAAGACCTTATTATTGCATATTTTGTTTTTATATTACCAAATTACTAATATCAGTTCTTGGCTGAAAAGTCCTTTGTCATTCCTAAGAAAGTAGGAATCCACAACAGATAAAAAAATATTTATGTATTTCCAACAGAGATTTATATTATTACTTAATCGACAAATAGATCAAGTTAAAACCTGTTTCCAAGTGATAATAATACTTCATTTTATTCTGCATTCTCTGTGTTCTGATTGTCTTCAAGAAAAAAAATAATACTAACCCCGGCTATCAGTTCTCATTATTAAAATCACAAAAAAGAACTTGACTATTAAACAGTATATTCAATAAAAGGAATAAAACAAGATAAGACAGGATTGATAGAGATGAAATTCAAGGATTCAAGTCAATTGACAATACCTATTATGGAAGAAATGCCGAAATTTAATAGTGTAGTAATATTAAATCAGGAAAAGTTGATAGAGGTTTTGGAAGAGATTGAAAAAATAGATAATGTGAACTTGATGAAAAACAGAATTCTCGCGTTAAAAGCTATTATCAATAATTATAATAATGATAGAGAAGGATTATTAAATATAGATTCCAACGGAGAGACAATTTCTCTACGCAAGGATATTTTGTTTTTAGAATTAAATCAAATATTAGAATCCCAAACCCTGGAAAGAGCACAGTATTACCTTAAACGCCTAAAAAATGGGATAAAAGAAGAAAAAACAAGTAAGATAAATGATATTAATCTTCACAGATGGAAAGAGTATGACGATATTTTAACCGACAGTTTATGGTTATTTGATAAAAGAAACACCTCTGGTGCACATTTAGGATGGTATTGGGGTAATTTTATTCCTCAAATTCCACATCAGATGATGTTAAGATATACAAAGAAAGACGACTGGGTGTTAGATACTTTCTTGGGAAGCGGAACAACATTAATTGAAAGTAAGAGATTGGGAAGAAATGGAATAGGAATAGAATTAAATGCTGAAGTAGCAAATAAAGCCGAAAAACTAATCCAAATGGAAGCTAATAAATATGATGTGATAAGCAATGTTATTATTGGGGATAGCAGAACTATAGACCTGAAACCAACTTTACAAAAATACAATATCAATAAATTTCAACTGGTTATTATGCATCCACCCTATCATGATATTATCCGGTTTTCTAAAGACGATAAAAATGATCTTTCTAATACGGAAACTACAGAGGAATTTTTAGAAATGTTTAAGGCAGTTGTAAATAATGTAACATCTTATCTGGAAAAAGGGCGATATTTAGTTTTGGTTATTGGAGATAAATATTCCAAAGGTGAATGGATTCCTTTAGGTTTTTATTGTATGCAGGAGGTCTTAAATAGTGGTTATCTGTTAAAAAGTATCATTGTGAAAAATTTTGAGGAAACCAGAGCTAAAAGAAATCAACAGGAGCTTTGGCGTTATAGAGCACTGGTCGGCGGTTTTTATGTTTTTAAGCATGAATATATTATGCTTTTTAAGAAAAAATAAATAGGAGAAGTATATGCATTTATATAGTAAAAAAGAGATATTGAATTTGAAGCTTAATAGTATTAAAAGTAAGGAGTTAAGAGTATTAGCCGAGAATCTTGGTATTTCCACGAAAGGTTCAGCAGCGGCAATTATTAAAAGGATTTTGGAAATGAAACCACAACCCCCTGAAAATATTGTTGATGATTACATTAAATCCATTTTCCGGCAAAGCATACAAGAACGCAAAGAACTTATATCTGATGATGATTTAAAAAATGAACTTTCTAAAGTAAAATCTTTTTCCTGGGGCACCAAACAGGGAGAGTTGGATCAAAAAATACAAAAAGATTTTGTAAGAATATATTGTTACTATGATGATTTAGTCAATCATGTGAAAGCCACTTTATTTAAAGATGTAACTAATTATGTTATATGCAGTTGGTTTAATTATTGGACTACAGTTTATATAGAAGAGCATATTGGTATGCATCCTAAAGTTATTCCTACTATTAAAAACATAAAAGGAATTGATATCTTCTTTGATGGCCAACCCTTTGATTTAAAAATAACTTATGTGCCTCGTAATTATAACATTGAAGAAGCAGTAAAGAATCCTTTGAATTTAGCGGTTTGGATGTATGAAAACCAAGGTGCTGAAAGGTTTGGCGCAGATAATAGATTATTTTTTATTCTCTTAGATAAAGATGATACAAATAGAAGCTGGGAACTGAAAAGAGATTTTAACTTGATATTCAGCAAAATTGACTCTTTTTTCAGTAAGGAAAAAGTATCTGATAGTGACGAAATTGTTTTTAGTTACAAAGGAAAATCCTATACAGCGATTACAAAAGTTCTGTTAATTACAAAGTAGAATATTTTTCCTTAATTGGGAAAGTAGTTCCTTGCTTGCAACCCATCACCCACCCAACCTAAAGGATGAGTTGATGATGGGAAATTACTTGGTAAGGGCATAGCAGGATACAGAAGAAAGTGTAGTAATTATCTGTGCCATAAGGAAAAAGGGAGAAGAGAAAAAGAAACAGGGAAGAAATTTTTTTTCCAGCTGTGGTTAAATGCTAATAACAGAGGTGTAAGGCGATAAATGAGAAAGGATTACTTTAAAAGGAGCATTTTATGAGTTTGGGTTTTGCCGTCTGCAACTAAAGAATAGAGATAAACTCCGCTGGCAACAGGATGTCCACTATTATCTTTTCCGTTCCAGACATAGCGGTAATCTCCTTTTGTCAAATCGGTATCCACTATGGTTTTTACCAGCTGTCCTTTTTGATTGTAGATTTTTAAGGCTACTCTACCATTATTTGCCAGAGTGAAACTGAGAGTTGTTTCCGGATTAAAGGGATTGGGGTAATTTTTATACAGCAAAGTAAGCGGCGTAAGATCATTATTGAGGTCGGAATTTTCTGTGGCAGTTCCGCATACAATCATAATATTATCCAGTGTCCAACCCGGATCAGTTAAGTCAATATCATTGGAAGAATCGTTTAAGCGGAAACGAAGATAAATTGATTGTCCGGCAAAATCACTTAAGGAAACAAATTCCTTTCTAAAGCTATCCCACTGTCCAGATTTGAGCCAAATTTCCTGCCAGTTGTTTCCATCCGGGGAAACTTCCACTCTGCAGAAGTCATAATTCCATTCTGTATAAAGGTGGGAATCGAAAGTAAGCCAGGTTTGATTTGTAGCGGGAATCAGAACCGGGTTGATGGTTTTAATCCAGACATTGCAATTAATAGCATAAAAACCATAACCACCAATGCTGTCGGTAATTGCATATCCCGAAGCGGTTATCTGATTTTGCACTTTCCAGGGTCCTTCTATTTCCCAACCGTAACTTCCGCTTTCCCAATCCTCATTGAAAACGATTGTGGCAGGACTGAGGTTAAACTCCAAATGATTATGACCTTCTGTAAGATTTACATTTCCGATATAGGGAGTGTAACCTAAAGCAAAAATTTGAATTGGATAGTCCCCGGCATAAGTATTCAAGTTAGCAAAACCATTCACAAAAAGTGTGTCCGGGAAAATATCACCGATAATAACTCTCGCTGAAACGGGTTCTGAACCGCAACGAACACCTATTCTTAAAGTAGCTGGAGGTTTTGGTTCCAAATTGATCTGGATATTTGTCCACGAGCCGTTATTTACTATTTGATTATTGATAATCTTGTCGTAATACCCTTTTTTGCGAGCTATAACGGTGTAAGAACCACTAGCTAAAGGACGGTAAAATTTTCCATTTTGGGGAAAAGAAGTTCTGGGACGAAACCAAGGCGCATTATGTTGCTGGATAATAATTTCAGCTTCTGTTGGTATTCCTGCTGCAGTAACGGTTCCGGTAAGCATTGAAGAAGAAGGAACTGCTGAACTAAACATTAAAGCTCTGTTTATTAACCAGCGGATTCCATTACTGCAACGCTGAACTGTTCCCACCATAACAGTTGAATCTGGTTGAATATCACTGGTTCCACATTCAACTAAAAGAGCGATTGTGCCATATTGCTGATAAAGCCAATCGTGAAATGCACCCTGACGACTCAAATTGGGATATGCCTCATAAGTTCCAGTGCCACTTTGTTTGATAATTTGAGAAGCGAAACCGGTAGCAATAGAAGCAGCAAAATTAAGGTCGGGACTGGGACGAATATATTTCCAGTTAAAAGGATAATAAACCTTTTCCGAGAAATTGCCCGTCCGGGAAGAATGCCAACAAACGGCATAAATGAATTTTCTTTGCTCACAAAGCTGTTGAAAGCCAATAATTTCACTTTCACTCATTGGGGCAGGACCGCGATAATAATCATAGGTCTCATCTCCAACAGGACAATAAAGTGTATCCCCATGCACCCAATTGAAGGCAAAATTGCGATTTATATCCACTCCGTCTATATCGCCTCCGGTTACCGGATCAAAATCAAAAATACCGTTGTTATTGTTATCCCGTTTATTCTTACGATAGGAAACATCCAGATTTTCCGTAACTACATTGTGCCCTTCAGGATTGAGAGTGGGAATAAACCATAAGTCAAGCTGCGAAATCCATTGAGCATAAGGTTGCTGATAGCGGTAAGTTAATATTTCGACAATATTAGCCATAGTTGTTTGAACTCCCAAAACCTCTTCCGCATGAACTTGTCCGACAAATAGCAAAGCCGGTTCGTATTCATCAATTTCTACATTATCGGAAATACGAATAGCATAAATAGGAATATGATCTTGCTGCGAATAACCAATAATATATATTTTAGCAATATCGGGATGTGACTGCTGATGACTTTGCAATAAAGCATAAATTTGGGCATAGGTATAATAACAAGTAGGCAGGGTTGCACTTATTAATGCCGGCAAAAATAGCATAGTGCATAATATTATCTTCATCGCTATCTTCATTGTAACTTCCTTTGTGTAGCCGAAGCTCGCTGTAATTCCTTTTTTTCTTGCAGAGGAATGTTGTCCTCCGGCTACACAGTTATAAAGCAATTTTCAGTCCAAACAACTGTTCTTTGAGTTAAAATCGGTTTTATTTATACTGCCAATCTCTTTTTATTAAACAATATATCTTTGAACTGGTCTATAGTTATCAATTGTTTTCAGCCGATTTTGACACAAAGAAAGAAGCAATCCAGTTATCTGCTTTCTATTTTTCAGTTAGTTAAAAACAAAAATAACTTACCTTTTTGAAATTTATCGGGAACGAAAATCAATCCGGGTTTCACCTTTCCACTTTTTTGTATTGACATAATTCAGCGAGCTAATTTTTAGGTTTACTTGTATTGATTTATAAACAAGGAGAATTAGATAAATGAAGAAAGGAATTCATCCCAAATATGAACTGGTAACAGTTACCTGTGCTTGTGGAAATACATTTCAAACCCGGAGCACAAAAGATAAGTTGCAGGTAGAAATTTGCAATGTATGCCATCCCTTTTACACAGGAAAACAGAAGATAGTTGATACTGCCGGAAGAGTAGAGAAATTCAACAAAAAATATAACCTTAAACAAGAGAATTAGGGTTTTACACCCGATATACGCCATTTTGTCCGTTTCCTGAATACGGGAAAATGGCGTTTTTTCTATCTTAGGGAGAAGAATGCAGGAAAAGAAAGAAATCAATGTTGGCGGTCAAGCTGTAATTGAAGGCGTGATGATGCGCGGTCCGGATAAATTAGCAACAGCTATTCGCAGAAAAGATGGCAGTATTGAATTATTAAAAACCCCTTTTATCAGCATCACACAGAAGAAGAAATTTTTGGGTCTGCCTATAATTCGTGGTTTTGTTTCGCTGATTGAGATGATGATAATTGGCATAAAGACCCTCACCTTTTCTGCCAATCGTTTTGAACTTGATTTACTGGCAGAAGAGGAAAGCAAAGGCAAAAAAACAAAAAAAAGAAGTAAAACGGCAGAAAATACAACAAACATAGTTAGTTATATAATTGCCTTCGGTTTAGCTTTTCTGCTTTTTGGCTGGCTGCCCTATAAACTTGCGGATTGGATGCATCTTTCTCGCAAAGATATTCTATTTAATCTTTTTGCCGGAGCTATTAGAATTGTCTTTTTTGTGCTCTATGTATATCTGATTTCTCTAATGAAAGATATCAAGCGGCTTTTCCGTTATCATGGTGCTGAACATAAAAATGTGAATGCTTATGAACATAATTGTCCCTTGATAGTTGAAAAAATACAGGACCGGTCAACAATTCATCCTCGCTGTGGCACAAGTTTCATCTTTTTTGTGCTCTTGATCAGTATTCTTATTTTTTCTCTTGTAGATACATTGGTTTCAGCGTACATTTTACATACTCCTGTTCCGGTTTATTTGCGCTTGGCATACCATATTTTGCTTTTACCTCTTGTTTCAGGTGTATCTTATGAAGTGCTGAAATATTCCGGTAAGAATTTAAACCACCCTATTGTAAAACTTTTAACTGTTCCAGGAATGGCTTTACAACATATAACTACTCAGCCACCCGATAATGATATGATTGAAATTGGTTTGGTAGCTATGAAAGCTGCTTTGGATATGGATTTAAGTGAACATAAGGTAAAAATTATAGAGGAATAAATCCCTTGCTTCTCCAAGAAAAATTACAAATCCTGGAAAATGAACTGAAGGAAATGCAGGAAAAAATAAGCGATCCTGCTGTTATTAACGATCCCCAAAAATATCGCAACTGCCTGCGCCGCTTTAAGGAATTAAGGGAAATTAATGCTGCCTGGAAACATTATCAAACCCTAAAAAAGCATATTGAAGAAGTTAATGCCCTGGAAAAAACGGAAAATGATCCGGAAATGCTTGATTTGATAAAAGATGAAGAGCGTTCTTTGCAACAACAACTGGAACAGACAGAACTGAAACTAAAGGATTTGCTTATTCCTGCTGACCCTAATGACGCTAAAAATGCCATAGTAGAAATTCGTGCCGGAACAGGTGGCGAAGAAGCAGCTCTTTTTGCTGCCGATTTATTCAGAATGTATAGTTACTATGCAGAAATGAAGGGTTGGAAATTGGAAGTAATTTCTATGAACCAAACAGAACTCGGTGGCTATAAAGAAATCATTTTTCAGCTCAGCGGTAAAGATGTATATTCTTATATGCGCTTTGAAAGTGGTGTCCATAGAGTGCAAAGAATTCCTGTAACCGAATCCTCAGGCAGAATTCATACTTCTGCCGTTACTGTTGCTGTTTTGCCTGAAGCGGAAGATATAGATATAGACATTCAGGAAAGTGATTTACGCATAGATGTTTACAGAAGTACGGGACATGGCGGTCAAAGCGTAAATACAACCGATTCCGCAGTTAGAATTACCCATTTACCTACAGGAATTGTTGTTACCTGCCAGGACGAAAAATCCCAAATTAAAAACAAAGCCAAAGCACTGAAGGTTTTACGCAGTCGCTTATTGGATGAGGAAATCAGCCGCCAGGAACAGGAAATTGCCAAAGCAAGAAAGGCACAGGTCTCTACAGGTGATCGCAGTGCCAAAATCAGAACTTACAATTTTCCCCAATCAAGAGTTACAGATCATAGAATAAACTTGACAAGTTATAATCTGGATTCCTTTTTGGCAGGAAACATAGAGGAGTTTATTCAAGCATTACGACTTGCCTGGAGAAACGAAAAGGTGAACACATAAATGTCTGTGGTTCAGATTGTTCTGATCCTGTTGGTGTTACTTTTCTTTTTATTGCTCTGCTTTTTATTTGCCGGTTTGGAAACAGGAATGCTTTCCATAGACCAGATAAAATTAGAGCAGGAAGCGAAAAAAAGTAAAAGTAAAGCAGCCATTCTGCAGTTTGTCCGTCAACCGGATAGATTTTTAGGGACAACTCTAATCGGCAATAACATTTCCAATGTGATTATGGCATCGCTTTCCACCTATTTAGTTAATCGTCTTTTTGCTCCCGTTTTTGATGCGCGTTACACTTCTCTGGTGGTGGGAATAGTTGTGTTGATTTTTGGTGAAATTGCTCCTAAAGCAATTTTTCGGGATAATGCCGAAACCCTTGTTCCCCTATTATTTCCCTTTTTGCAATTCTTCTATTATTTGCTTAAGCCATTTGTAATGGTTGTTACCTGGTTGAATAACTTTCTGCGTAAATTGCTGAAACTGGAAGAAGGTTATCAATATGACTATTTAACTAAGGATGACCTTTCCTTTTTGCTTTCTCAGGCAGCTAATGCCGAAACGGAAGATAACCAAATGGAAATGATTGAAGACGCTTTGGATTTTACCGAACTGGATGCAGGAAATGTTATGGTTCCGCGCACAGAAATTGTTGCTATTCAAGAAAATACTCCTCTTTCGGAAGTTATCAATATTGTAAGGAAAGAAGGTTTTACCCGCTATCCTGTTTATCGGAATAATATTGATGACATAATAGGGATTTTAATTATCTTTGATATCTTGAAAAAGGATTGCACTCCGGATATGATTGCTGGAGATATTATTCACGAACCCCTTTTTGTTCCTGAAAATATGGATTTGGATGTTCTTTTAAAAGAAATGCAAACCAAGCAACGCAGTATGGCTATTGTAGTTGATTCCTTTGGGGGAACGGCAGGAATTGTAACGATGGAAGATATTTTAGAAGAAATTGTAGGTGATATAGAAGATGAGTATGATATAGATGAAGATGAACATTCTGTCCAGCAAGTTGGTCCCAATACCTGGCTGGTAGCTGCTGATACGGAAATTGATAGATTAGCAGATGATTATGGCATTGAATTGCCTGAAGGTGACTATGAAACAATAGCAGGTTTGATTTTAGACCGCCTGGAAAGAATTCCTCATCAGGGTCAGGTTATTAATATTCCACCCTATAAAATACAAATTTTGCAGGCAACTGCAAAGCAGATTATTAAGGTTAAAATACATAAAACGAGTAAGATAGAGGTTTAATATGAAACTGATGGAATGTGTTCCCAATTTCAGTGAAGGAAGAGACAAGACAATTCTGGATGCCATTGCAACTGCCATTAAAAATGTAAAAGGAGTTGCTTTACTGGATATTGATCCTGGAGCTGATACTAATAGAACTGTTTTTACAATGGCTGGAGAACCTGAAGCAGTTGTAGAAGCAGCTTTTCAGGCAATTAAAAAAGCAGCGGAACTGATTGATATGAGTAAACATAAAGGAGCTCATCCCAGAATGGGAGCTACCGATGTTTGTCCCTTTATTCCAATTTCGGAAATGACTATGGATGAATGTGTTGAATATGCCAAACAATTAGGAAAAAGAGTTGGCGAAGAACTTGGCATACCTGTTTACCTATATGAATATGCAGCCACCAAAGAGGAATGGAGAAACCTGTCTAATATCCGTAACGGTGAATATGAAGCATTACCGGAAAAGGCAAAAGACCCTTATTGGAAACCTGATTTCGGTCCTCATACCTTTAATGCCAAAAGTGGAGCTACTGCTATTGGAGCCAGAGAATTTCTCATTGCCTACAATATAAACCTCAATACCCGTGATAAAAAGAAGGCAAGTGAAATAGCACAAATAATTCGNGAAAGCGGAAGACCCGCCAGAGATGAAAACGGTAAATTACTGAAAGATGAAAACGGTAACACAATTTATATTCCGGGTTTATTTTCTCATTGTAAAGCGGTGGGTTGGTTTATTGAAAGTTATGACCGCGCTCAAATAAGCATAAACCTGACAAATTATAAAATTACCCCTCCTCATCTGGTTTTGGAAAAAGTGCGGGAACTGGCATCTGAAATGGGTATGCAGGTTACCGGAAGCGAACTTGTAGGTTTAATTCCCAAATCCGCTTTAGTGGAAGCTGGGAAGTTTTACTTACAACGCTTACAGGAAAGCACCGGCATTCCGGAAAAAATGATTATGCAAACAGCTATTCAATCAATGGGACTGGCAGAACTGGCTCCCTTTGATGTAAATAAAAAGGTTATTGAATATGCCATTGCCAGAAAAGACCTGCTGGTAAACCTGAAAGTAGATGCCTTTTGTGATCTGCTTTCTACAGATGCACCTGCTCCTGGAGGAGGAAGTATTTCTGCTCTTTGTTCTGCTATAAGTGGAGCTCTTTCTGCAATGGTAGCTAACCTCACAATCGGCAAAAAGGGCTATGAAAAGGCAACTGAAGAAGCAATGAAATTAGCTCCAATAGGACAGGAAATCAAACAAAAGTCACTGGAAGTTATTGATAAAGATACTGATGCCTTTTTTGCTTTGATGGACGCAATGCGTTTACCGAAAAAGACAGAAGAGGAAATTGCATATCGGAAAGCGCAGATTGAAAATTGCACTCAACAGGCAATTAATGCACCTCTGGAAACAATGCGATTGGCATTTTCCGCTTTAGAGCTTGCCTCCAAAATAGCAAAAATAGGCAATACCAATGCTCTTTCCGATGCAGGAGTTGCTGCTTTAACAGCTTTCTGTGCATCTCAATCTGCCTACTATAATATTTTAATTAATATCCCCGGAATTACGGATGAGGAGTTTAAACAAAAAACCCTTGCCGAAGCAAAAGAACTGCTGGAAAAATGTAAGAATATTGCCGATAGTGTAGAAAAATATGTTTGTGAACAGTTAAAAAGTAAAGGGTGAACGGTTTAACAGGTTAACAGGTAAGACCCACGATAGGCATAGTGACCAATTAAGCATTTGTGTTATGGCTATGTTTTTTTCCTTCTTGAGAAAGCAGGAATCAAGATAAAACTCAGCAATACAGAAAAAAACAGGGTTGCTGAATGCCTATTTTCTCCATAATTTCAGTCCGTTTTTTTCAGGACAACTAAACCCTCACATTCTTCATTTTTCATTCGTCATTAGTAATGGCTTGCTTGTATATCTGTGATACTTGTTGCAGAAATTCAGTTTTATTGGCATAACGCATAACACTTCTAGCTGAAGGAGAAGGTAAAATCCCTATTTTTATTTCCCGGTGGGGATTATTTTTCAGGATAAGGGAATTGCCATTATCTCTTATTTCAATTAAATCATAATGTTTCTGCTGTTTCAGATAATCCATAAGCCAATAGTGAACTCTATTTTTGCTGGTGCATAAGATTTTTGTTAGAGAAGGATTGTTATAAAGAATTCCTAAGATATCCTGATATTCCAGAACCGTTAATTTATAGTCCTCTGCGCTGGTTCCTTTTCTGCTAAACTTTAATAGGATATCTGCTATTCCCAGTTGATTTCGGGCTAAAAAGCTCTGTAGAAAATCAATCTGATAAGCTGTTTTAATTTTTCTGTCTTCTTCCAATGACCTCAAGGAAGAGATGTTATCTATTTTATCCGGTTCAAATGCGGTAAATAATATTTCCCAAAGGAGGTTACTGTTACTGCCGTAATAGTAATCCATATCCTTATTTTTCAAGTCATTAGCATTACCGGTACAAAAACGATAGGGAGGTGCACTACCTAAAAGCAGAACTTTAGCATCTTTTGAAATAAAAGGTTTATAGGGATGATTTTGCATTGTCTCCATATCATAAACTCCTAAAAAGTGTAGCTGGAGGAAGCTATTCCTCCGCTTTTTTGGAAAACCCTGTTCTTATGTTTTTTCCCATTTCCAATAAACCTTGTAGTTACTCTATTATTAAAAAAAATTAAATTAAAGCGGAGCTACAGTGAGTTCTGGCTACACAAAAAGGTGAGCTATGTTTACATTTCTGTTTCCTCATCTTCGGGCAAAGGTAAATCAGGAAGAGAGGCAAGTCGTTTTTTTCTAATTCGCCAGGCAATAATTAAAATAATAGGAATCAATAAAGCCAGGAGGGCATTTATACTCCACAACAGATACTGGTAGCGCAAATGTTTAATATATCTTGCATACTCCTTGTGAAAGTCATAAAAAGTAGTATGAAAAGCGCGGTTAAAGCAGTCAGTAAAAGGTGCCTGCAGATTTTTTCTATGCTGTTGAGCTACCATTTCCCAAAAGGAATTCCACTGTTCATTTTTCTTATTTTTCAGATAGCTGATTGCCATTGTGGAAGAAAGATAGAATAGCGACCAGTCCTCTTTTTTTTCCGGGTAGCTATAACTAAGCCGAAAGAGGTCGCTTTTTTCCCCTAAAAAGCTCTGCTGCAGGAAGTATAAATACTGTTCAAAACCCATTTGCCGGGAAAAATGAGTTGCCATTCCTTCGTGAAACCACAAAGGTGTTTGCGTAAAGACCTGTTCCAGATACCAGTGAATATATTCATGCATTAGAATTTTGCGGTGATTTTCCTGAATGGAAGCAAGGGGTTTTACATAAATTCTTTTTTCGGTTCCGCTATAGAAGGCATCGCTGAATTCCACAATTTTTGCCTTACCCAAAGCCAATGTTTGATAACTTCTATTATTTTCAATCAGATAAACCGGAGCAAGGGCATCCACATAAACGCCCAGTTCCATCTGAAAAGAATCAATATTCTCATCCATTGCTTTCAGCATTTCTGCCAGAGGTTGGGAAACAGGATTTTGAGCATAAATCGCCAAGTTATTGGTTTTAAGCTGTAAAGGATAGCTGGAAAAAAGAAATCCCGTTAGGCATAAAAGAATAAACAGCAAAAAATGCCTTTTCAAATTTTGGGTCCTTGTTTTTTTTAACAGTGAACAGCAAATTCCATTTTGGCACAAGGAATTCAGCACTCAGATATCCTTTAAAAGTATATTTTCAGGAAAGGTCTTCTTTGCGCAATAATTCGTAATAGCGGGTAGCGTCCTTTTTAGCTACATTTCCTTCCGGGATTTGAGTTATCCGAATTTCGTGTTCCGCATTATACAAGCGGAAAATTATAATATCTCCTGCCTTTACATCTGCAGAGGCCTTAGCCGGTTTTCCGTTAATAAGCACCAGATTTTTATCGCAGGCATTTTTAGCTATGGAACGGGTTTTTGTCAGACAGAGTTTATGCAAAAGCACATCAATGCGCATATTTATCCTTCCTGCTTAAAGTTCAAGAGAGCCCTTTCCATAAGGAAAAGCCCTTTTAACAATTCATTATTTTTCAAGAAAGTAAGCGTTTTGTCTCCCGCGCAATCATCAATTCTTCGTTAGTGGGTATTTTTAGAACCGTAACCGAAGAATCATTTGCGCTTAAAACTTGAATTCCATCAGTCCGCTTGGAATTTTCTTCCAAATTTAATTTTATACCTATGGCTTCCAGATCACGGCAAACCTGTTCACGCAAAATAGGCATATTTTCACCAACTCCACCAGTAAAAACCAAAACATCCAATCCGTTTAAGACGGCAAAATAACTGCCAATGTATTTCTTGATGCGGTAACAATAGACATCCAATGCCATAATTGCTTTGGGATTGTTTTTTACTAAAACCTCATTTTCAATTTCCCGCATATCATTGGAAATATGACTTAAACCCAACATTCCGCTTTTTTTGTTCAAAATATTGTTTACTTCGTCCACACTTAATCCCAGTTGTTGTTGTAAATGAATCGGAATGGCAGGGTCAATATCTCCACAGCGAGTGCCCATCATTAAACCTTCCAGCGGGGTAAAACCCATAGAAGTATCAATGGATTTGCCGTTTTTGATAGCAGTCATTGAAGCTCCATTTCCCAAATGGCAGGTAATAATTTTTAAGGATTCCAGAGGACGCTGCAAAAATTCTGCCGCTTTCAAACTTACATATTTGTGGCTTGTGCCATGAAAACCATAGCGCCGGATTTTGTAGTTTGTATAAAGCTCCAAAGGTAAAGGATACAAATATGCCATAGCAGGCATTGTTTGATGAAAAGCAGTATCAAAAACACCGCATTGAGGACAATTTGGCATATTTACTTTCACGGCTTCAATCCCTTTTAAATTGGCAGGATTGTGTAAAGGAGCAAGGGAAACACATTCCTGCATCACTTGAATAACATGCTCGGTAACTTTTACTGCATCCGAATAATGTTCTCCGGCATGCACCAAACGATGGCCTACTGCATCAATTTCGTCCAAAGCGTTTAAAACACCATTGGCAGGATCAATCAGGGCTTCAAGAATTAGTTGCAAGCCCTGTTCGTGATTATCCACTACCATTTCCCGTTTCTTTTTGGTGTATTTCTCACTTTTATAGGTGAATAGAGCAATATCTTCCCCTATTTTTTCTACAATACCTTCCGCCATTAAGCTCTCTGTTTCCATATCAATAAGTTGATACTTTATAGAAGAGCTGCCGCAATTCAAAACTAAAATTCTCATTTTTCCTCTTTTTTTCCGTTTATTTTTTTTCTCAAAGTCCTGTTTATGAGCTATATGTCAAATAGTATTTTCTCGGTTTTCCCTTCCCTATCAGCTAAGCATTTTATTTACGGTAAGTTATAACCAATAGAAAGGAACTTTTCATTCTGTTTGTTTTCTCCTTTTCGGGTAAACGGGAGGGCATTAAGTATAATTTTCTACTTTTTTCCGCTCTTTTTTCCTTTTCTTTAAGGTTATATAGATCAATAAGATCCCATATCATTCCCATATCGCGATATGGGAATGATATGGGAATCATATCGGAAGGATATGAGTGTTGGCTAAGTGCGAAAAGTTATCTTTATAG
>JGI11944J13513_1000443_pt1 | contig 41060 bp, 42 predicted proteins | sample TerdegcoTASludge_FD_13513 | JGI IMG/M metagenome (IMG submission 13513) | reverse complement strand
GATCCAGAGCCAATACAAGGAGACAGACGGCTCGGGGTGGATCTTGGGATCAATAACATCGCAGTTTGTAGTGATGACACATTCTGGAAGTCCGGTCCCGTAAAAGCTGTCAAAGGCAAATACCAGTATTTGAGATCAAAGCTTCAGTCCATAAGGCACTCGATCAGCTAAAAGAAAGCTGCAAAAGCTTTCGGGTCGAGAGAGACGGTTTCAAAGGGACGCGAACCATAACATCTCTAACTGGATAGCATCAAAAACGCAATGACGTAATCCTTCGAGTTCAAGAGTTGCGGCTTCCAGATCGATGCTGATTTGAATGCCTCCAGAAATATCGCTGCCTTCAGTAGATCTGATCGTTGCCAGGCTGCCTGTCAACAACAGTAGCGGGCTTACCACTAGCTGCAAGCCACGGCCTTCAGGCAGTGGTAGTTGACCCATCAGTAGCCCTTGTTGCCTCTTGCCTTTACTGCGATAAACCATCGAGCCAAGCTCGCAGCCATCAGGGCCGTCTCTCCCCGGTCGTAGGCAGGCGTAAGCTCGCTTATATCAAAACCCACAGCTCGCGTGGCTAAGCGCTCTATCACCCTCTTGACGTCCCAGGGGGTCAGGCCAAACGGCTCGGGGTTGCCAACTGCTGGAGCATAAGCAGGATCCAGGGCGTCAAGATCGAGGGAGATATACAGCTGCTCGCAGCTGAGGCTCTCCAAAGCAGCATCCAGCACAGAATCAATCCCCATCTCCCTCACCTCGCGACTTGTGAAGAGACATGCCCCATTTTCCGCTGCAAACGAATGCTCCTCTTTGGAACCACTGCGAATTCCGATTGAGGCATAGGATCTTGCGCCCTCTATCTCCAAGATCCTCCTGCTGGTGCAAGCATGGCTAAACCTCGTGCATCCATATTCCTCCCGCAGATCCATGTGAGCGTCCAGCACCAGCACGCCCAGCTCAGAGTGGCGTTTTTGAACCAATCCCCCGATGATCGGAGGCGCGATTGAGTGCTCACCACCCAAGAAAACAGGAACAACGTTATCAGGCAGCAGGGCGATTCCCTCTTTTATGGTCGCCCAGGCATATGCTGGATCGGATCCCAGCTCCATGTTGCCCAGGTCGCAGATATTGAGGTCCGCCAGATCCACATCACAGTCGCGCTCGTAGCTCTCAAAGTTGAGAGAGGCGAGGCGGATGGCGTTTGGGCCATCTCTTGATCCAGATCTAAAGGATGTAGTGGAGTCGAAGGGCAACCCTATCACCACATAATCTGCACCATCCAACTCCCCAGATGCATCGGCGAAGCCGCACTTCTGGAACATACAAATGAACAAAAGGATTTAGCGCAGGTCCAGCTTCGTCCTGCCCATAACGAAGAGGTAGGGGACCTCCTTGCCTTCCTCGATCTTGGGTTTCTGATCCTCGGTGATGGGGACATCTACTGTAGAGAAATCGCCCATGTCCATAAGCTGCACAGATGTGTCACCAATGGATAGAACCTGGCCAGTCTTGCGCACAACAGTGGGCACATAGATCTTGGTGGTAACCGGCGAGACGATGGATCTTTTTTGGTTGTCGAAGATGCCTATGGCGTCCACCCTCGCCTTGGCTGAGCCGTGCTTCCCTGGTTTGGAATGGGATATGCTCTTGATAATACAGGGCTCCTCATCGATGATTACATATCTTCCCTCTTTCAGCTCTCTGACCTCAACCTGCTCCTTCATTTCATCACTCCTAGCGACGAATGCAACTCTCCTATTTAAAGGATGTCTTTCATACGCGCTAGCGCCACCTCAAGCTGTGGACGTGCCGCAGCATAGGATAGACGTATGTACTCTCTTCCGCCCTGCCCGAAGGCAGATCCGGGAACCACAATAACTCCTGCACTGCTCAGGCGTGCGGCAACGACGTCGCCGTCACCCACACGGGGAAATAGGTAGAAAGCGCCTTCAGGGACGACAAGATCCACGCCCATCTCCTGGAAGCCCGATACCATCAAATCCCTCCTGCTTTGAAACTCATCTCTCATCTGGGCGACACAGTCCTGCGGCCCAGTTACTGCAGCCAGGGCTGCCATCTGAGACACTGAGCTGGCACAGGCCTGAACATATTGATGAATTTTGAGCAACTGCTCAAGGGCACAGCCCCTGGCCACGAGATACCCCAGCCTCCAGCCGGTCATGGCATATGTCTTTGAGACGGCGTTTACTGTGATGACGTTATCGGAGAACTGCCCAGGGCTGAAATGCGATCCTCGGTAGATGAAATGCTCGTAGACCTCGTCTGAGAGGACTGCAATGTCTTTGTCTTCAGCGATCTCGGCGATGGAGCGCATCTGCTCTTCTGTCTGAACGGACCCTGTCGGGTTGGAGGGAGAGTTTACTATTATCAACCTGGTCTTATCGGTGATATGTGCAGCTATCGTCTGGGGCGAAAGCCTGAGATCCTCATCGAGAGGCACGCTCACCGGCCTTCCGCCCACCAGCTTGGTCATCTCAGCGTAGGAGAGAAAGCTAGGGTCGCCCATCAAGACCTCGTCGCCCCTATCCACCAGTGCAGCGATTGTCAGAAAGAGAGCCTCGCTGGCACCACTGGTCACCATTATCTCCTCTGGAGTGCATTTGATCCCGTTTTCAACCCTGAACTTCTCTGCCAATGCTGCGCGCAGCTGTGGAAAACCGCAGTTTGGCGTGTAACCCGTCAATCCCTCTTCGATGGCTTTTATAGCAGCTTGCTTGATGTGAATAGGCGTGTCGAAATCAGGTTGTCCCAGCCCCAGGTTCACGGATCCCGGAGGCGCTCCCTCGAAACATTTTCTTATGCCTGAAATCTCTATTTTCCCTGTGCAGCTTGCAAATCTCATGGCTCCTCCCGCACTTTTGCATCTCCCTTCTGCTCTTCCTTATATACGACATTTTGGATTCTGAAGCAATCGAACCTGCTAAGCTCCTCCTTTATGATGTTCATCATGACTCGGCCACCTCTCCAGTAAAGTGTGATCTTCACATCCTCGCTCTCTGTATCCGAAGAGACTGAGTCTATGAACATCTCCAGCGCCCTGGAGTTGGAGAATGGAACGACAAATACGGCCCTGTATTTGTCTTTTTTCCGGGCATAAGAGCTGAGGATATAGCCGTTGTTCTCAAACTCACTGATCTCCTCGAAGCTGCATATCACCTCTTTCTCGTGCTCAGTGGTCGAGTCGACTTTTGATATCAGTATCAGTATCCTTGCAATGAGGGACTTGTCGAATTTTCTTCCAAACCAGATGTTTATAGCACCCTGGGTGAGAATAATGGAGACTGCAGAACCGCTTATCTCTATGGAGATGGGCTCTGGCCTATTGCCAGGGGTGCCGGGCATATTTGCTTAGATCAAGCGGAGCGAATATAACCATTTCGAAGATAATCCCAAGGCAGAGGGATGAAGTTTGAACGATGTTTTGCAGGCCCTGAAGGAACGTTTTTCCATGGAGCCCTACGCGCGATCTCTCGGCATAGAGGTCGTGAAGCTTGAACCAGGCCAGGCTACGCTGAAGATGAAGACCCAAGAGAGCATGAACAACATCTTCGGCTCGACTCACGGTGCAGCCATCTACTCCCTACTGGACGCTGCCTTTGAATTGACTGTAAATTCACATGGGACCGTAGCTGTGGCCTTGGAAGTGAATGTCCACTACCTCAGCGCGGTCAATTCTGGCGAGGTGCTTCTTGCAAAGGGGCGTGAGGTGAGTCGTTCTCGAAGGATCTCGGCCTGCGAGATACAGATCACAGGGGAAGACGGGAGATTGGTCGCTAACTGCCAGACGCTGGCCTACCGAAAAAAAGACCCTCTGCCCTTCCTCTGAATAGGATTTATATTCCATAGCCACTCATGAGATGGGCAATGATACTCCGGTCCTGCATTAAAAGATACAGGGATGATACCCATCGGGCCTTGCCTCCAGAGGAGACGATGGCCCGCGCAGAAGCCAAGATGCCTGCGGCAGGCATAACGAGGGTGGCGGACATAACCAACCTGGACAGAATAGGCATACCCGTTTTTTCATCCATCCGGCCCATGGCAGAACGCGGCGCGATCTCCGTCTACAACGGCAAAGGAGCGACCCCGACCGAAGCCAGGGTCTCGGCAATGATGGAGGGCCTGGAGCGCTACTCTGCAGAGGTTCGAGACCGCAAGCTGACAATTGCTCGCTTCTCTGAGGTGGAGGGCATGGCCCTCAATCCAGCTGACTTGATCTTGCCTGCTGATGCTGATGCAGAGGCTGAGATACCCTGGACCTTGGGCTGGGATATTATGAATGACGAAGAGATCATGGTACCTGCCAACGCCGTATTCCATCCTCTTTCATCCGATTACAAACGCCTCTTCAGGACCAACACCAGCGGCCTTGCATCTGGAAATGAGATGGAAGAAGCCATATTTCATGGCCTGGCCGAGGTCATCGAAAGAGATGCATGGGCCATAGTTGAGGCTGCGCGCAACACCGGGCCGCTAATTGACGGCGTCAACGATGATCTGCCAAAGTCTCTCCTGGACAAGTTCGCAGCCGCGAAGGTCGATGTTTATCTTCGAGATATCACGAGCGATATCGGGGTTCCCACATGTGCTGCAGTCGCCGATGATGTGCAGCTGCGCGATCCGACGCTGCTAACGACCGGCATGGGCACTCATACCTGCGCAAGTGTGGCTGTGCTGCGGGCTCTGACTGAGGTAGCACAAAGTCGATTGACACAGATTCACGGAGCTCGTGAGGACACGACTTTGGCGGATTTCCGCAAGCAGATAGGCTACGAAAGGACAAAGAGGCTCAATTCACACTGGTTTGAGGCCTGCGAAACGAAGGACTACTGCGAGATGGAGTCCTTCGATAGCGACGACTTCCTGCTGGACATAAAATACATGCTTCACAAGCTCGAGGAAGCAGGGCTGGACAGGGTCGTGGTAGTTGATCTGACGAGAGAGGAGATCGGGATCCCAGTCGTAAGAGTAATAGTTCCGGGCCTTGAGATCGCAGCAGTGGACGGAGAAAGAGTCGGCAAGAGATGCAAGGATGCCAGAAATCGTCGTCTTCTTAGGACCAAGCCTTCCTCGCGATAAAGCCGAGCAGATTCTGCAGGCGGACTTCAGGCCACCTGCCAAGCGCGGTGATCTTTTCAAGGCTGCGAAGGATGGTGCAGACGTAATTTGCCTGATTGACGGCGTCTTCTTCCAGGACTGCTCAGTGGCCCACAAAGAGATCCTTTACGCCCTTGAGCATGGGATAAGAGTCATTGGCGCGTCAAGCATGGGGGCTCTGCGAGCTTCCGAGCTGGATGTTTTTGGCATGGAGGGCGTGGGTGAGATCTATCAAGCCTATAAGAGAGGGCGGCTCGTATCTGATGACGAAGTGGCTCTCATATTCGAACCTTTCACCTGGGAGCCTCTCTCCGAGCCGCTGGTCAATATCAGGTTCAACCTTGACAATGCTTGGCAGAGAGGCATAATCGATACTACTACTAGAGACAGGCTTTTCCGATGTGCTGAGTCCTTTTATTTTCCAGAGAGATCCTACGAGCGTATGATGCAGGCTGCAGAAGGCCGAGTGGCTGCAGAAATGCTGCAGCGGTTCCGTGAATTTATAAATACTGAACGCAGGGATTTCAAGATGGAGGATGCCATAAAAGCCTTGCTGATGGTGAAGGCGATCGCAAATGAATCAATTGAAGTTTAATTGAGCTAATAGTATTAAGTAAAACTATTAAATAGATTGAAATAATAGTATCATGTAGATTTTGCCGTCTCGATCACTATGATAGATGAGATTCTTGCTTTAAAGAAGGAACGCAATGCGGTCATCCTGGCTCACAACTACCAGGTACCGAGTGTGCAGGATGTGGCAGACAAAATAGGCGATTCCCTGGAGCTCAGTCGCGCAGCAGCCAGTCTGGCCGGAGACGTGATCGTATTTTGTGGAGTTGACTTCATGGCGGAGACTGCAGCCATTCTATCGCCACAAAAGACTGTGGTTCTGCCAGTGAGAGGCGCATGGTGTCCAATGGCTCACATGATAACCCCAGAGCAGCTCAGAGGGTTGAAAGATCTCTACCCGGACGCAGCCGTCGTCTGTTATGTCAACTCCACTGCAGAGATCAAGGCGGAAAGCGACATTTGCTGCACCTCTGCAAACGGGGTGCAGGTCGTAAATTCGCTGAAAGAAAGCCAGGTGATCTTCGTTCCTGATAGGAATCTGGCTGCGTATGTTGCCCGTCATACTAGGAAGCAGATCATACCATGGGATGGTTATTGCTATGTGCATGACAACTTCACATCCGAAGAGGTAATGGCGGCCCGTGCATTGCATCCCAAGGCTGAAGTCCTTGTGCATCCTGAGTGCAGGCCGGAGGTGATAGACCGGGCAGACTTCGTCTACAGCACCGCAGGGATGGCACGCCATGTCCGATCGAGCGAGGCGCCAGAGTTCATCATAGGCACCGAAGTGGGCATGATCTACCGGCTTGTGAAGGAGAATCCTGGAAAAGCGTTCTATTCGCTCAGTGAGAGGGCAATATGCCAAAACATGAAAAAGACCAACCTGGAAAATGTGCTGCGAGCACTGCAGACCCTGGAGCCACGTGTGAGCGTGCCAGTAGAGATCGCATCAAGGGCGAGAAGGTCGATTGAGAGGATGCTGGCAGTCAAGATCTGAAAAAGCATTTATACTTGTTTCGGCGTAAGGGTTCTGGTTTGTTACTTATCATCTTTGGAGGATTGAAAGATTTGACAACTGTTTACGATGTGCCTCCCCATGACTTGATCGCTGCCGTAGCCCAAGAGCTGAAGGCGGCAGGCAAAGTTGTGCCGCCCGCATGGGCTGAATTTGCCAAGACAGGGGTAAACAAGGAGATGCCTCCCACCAACCCCGACTGGTGGTTTGTGCGGTGCGCGTCTGTACTGCGCAGAATATACATCGACGGCCCTGTAGGCGTCTCACGTCTGCGAAGCTTCTACGGTGGAAAGCACCGCAAGGGCGTGGCTACAGGACACTTCAACAAAGGCAGCGGCTCAGTAGTAAGGGAGGCTTTGCAGCAGCTTGAGAAGGCTGGTTATGTCAAGAAGATCAAGAAAGGGCGCCAAATGACGCCGGAAGGCCAGGCGTTCCTGGACGATATGGCTCATAAGATAAGGAGCAAAATACAGAGCTCTCCGGCGCAGTCCGCGGCTGAATCAGTCGCAGAATAGGCATAAAAGAGGTAAAGTCATATGGCTGATGATGAGCTTGCAGAATTAAGGCGTAAGAGGCTGGAGCAGATCCAAAAGCAACAGATGGATTCGCAGATGATGGCAGCTCAGCAAGAGCAGGCCCAGCAGGAGCTGGAGGCCAAAAAGGCTGCCGTTATGAGGGCCATCCTCACACCCGAAGCCCGGGAGAGGCTGAATGCGATACGCATGACCAGGCCCGAGTTCGTCGCTCAGATCGAAGGTCAGCTCATCATGCTCGCTCAGAGCGGTAGGCTGCGAGGTGCGATCACCGACGAGCAGCTCAAGGCAATCCTCAAGCAGGCCCAGCCCAAGAAGAGAGACATCACGATAACCAGGAAGTAGCGGCAAAGGCATTTGATGAATGTTGCAGTCCTGTTTTCCGGCGGGAAGGACAGTGGTCTGACAACGCTCCTCCTCGAACCATTCTTCGACGAGATCGAGCTTGTCACATTCAGCTTTGGCAGTGACGATGCATGGAAGGTGGCAGCCGCCGCTGCATCTGAGATTGGCCACCCTCACAGGAGGGCTGTCTTCGAGGATGGTGTTCTGGAAAGAAGCCTGGAGATGCTGCTATCTACGGGTTACCCAAACGATGCCCTAAATTACGTTCATCAGGTTGCAGTTGAGACGATGGCCGAGACCCATGAGTTTGTGGCGGATGGAACTAGGCGAGATGATCGGGCGCCGAAAATGAGCTTTAGCGCAATCCGAAGCCTAGAGGACAGATTCCACATGCAATACCTCAGGCCCCTGGCGGGCCTTGGAAAAAAGACCATCAATGCTATGGCACGACGCTATTTTGACTTCGCTGAGGAACCATCCGCGAGGTACCCAGCCTCGGACTTCGAGGTGGGCCTGAGGTATGCGCTCAAAGAGAGGCACGGCCAGAGGGAAGTCGACAGAATATTTCCCTCCAATCATACACACACCAGAGTTATTCGGAGGAAGAGAATTGTCCAAGAAATTGTTAGGCAAGAAGATCAGGCTTGCCAAGGCATTCAATCAGAATCGTAGGGTGCCTGCCTGGGTCATCGTTAAGACCATGAGGCGCGTTGTGACGCACCCCAAGAGACGACACTGGAGAAGAAGTACTTTAGAGGCGTGATAATGGCTGAGACTGAGAGAGTTTACACCATTCCCCTTGGTGTTGTGAAGTCAGTTCCAATTTACAGAAGGTCCAACAGGGCCATGGCCGAGGTGCGCAAGTACCTTGCCAGGCATATGAAGACCCCCGCAGAGGATATCAAGATCGATCCAGGCCTGAATGCGGCAATCTGGGCAAGAGGCGACAGTAAGCCGCCCTTGCGCATCAGAGTTCGGGCGGTCAAGTTCGAGGACGGCGGGGTTGAGGCAGAGTTTGCAGGCGAGCGATAAAAAGCTGAAGATCGCAGGCAGCTGCCTTCTGGGAGTCTTTGCCAGGGCGACAGAGAAGGTGGTCCTCCTTGCACATGGGGCTGCACCAAAGGACCTGAAGGCTCTGCAGGAAGGGTTGAAGGTCGATGCGGTGAGCTTGCTGGCTGCAGGGAGCGCTGTAGTTGGCTCCTTGATCTCTGCCAATAGCTTCGGCTTCGTGATCACCCATCATGCAGCCGACGAGGAGATCAGCATCCTGCGCGAGCATGGACGAGTGGCCAGGCTGCCTTCTAAGATCAATGCGGCAGGCAATGTGATTTTGGCAAACGATCACGCAGCCTTGGTTCACCCAGGACTTTCCGCCAAGGCCTGCGAGACGGTAGCCAGGACCCTGGGCGTAAAGGTAGTTAGGGGAACCATTGGAGGCCTGAAGACGGTCGGCATGGCGGGCGTCGCGACCAACAAGGGCTTGCTCGTGCATCCGCGCGTCTCTGCAGAGGAGATCGCAGTCCTGGAAAAGCTCTTCGAGCTGCCAGTGGATGTGGGCACAGTCAACCTCGGCTCGCCGCTGGTTGGATCAGGCCTGCTGGCCAACAGCAAAGGATACTTTGCGGGCATGGATACCTCGGGACCAGAGCTAGGTCGCATTGAAGACTCATTGGGTTTCCTGGTTTAATTAAAAAATGGCTGAGTTAGGGTGGAGCGATGAGCAGATTCGAAATCAAAGGACAGTATAGGGGTGGGCTTGTCGGCAAGACATGGCTGCCCTTTACAAAGATCGTGGAGAGCGAGAGCGAAAAGAATGCTCGAGAGTGGGTCTATTCCCTAATGGGAAGTGAACACGGCCTAAAGAGGGATCTCATCAAAATAGACGAGGTGAAGGCAATTGAGTAGCTCTCCTAGAGGCGAGGAGGAGATCAGAAGGCTGCTGGCTGCATACCAGCAGTACCAGGCTCAGGCCGAATCCATCATACAACAGATAAATCTGACGCAGTTGACGGCTGAAGGCCTCAACCGCGCAGTTGCCGCAGTAGAAGCTCTGGATAAGGCAGAGGTTGGACAAGAGATGCTGGTCCCCATCGGGTCAGGATCATTCATCTACGGCAAGCTCGCCTCTGTGGAGAAGGTCATTCTCAACGTAGGCGCAGGCGTGAGCATCGAAAAGACCGCAGCCGAGGCCAAGGAGATTTTGCAGGCCCGCAAGGCAGATGTCCTTGAGGGATCGAAAAAGCTTAGCGAGGTGCTAGCCAAGGTCGATCAAGAGATGCAGAGGATCCAGGCCGTGATGCAGAAGTTCGAAGAGGGCCAGCAGTTTCCGGGTCAAGGGAGCGAAGGGATTGTTTAATCGGTTCAAGGAGAAGCTCGCAGGCTTCAAAGAGGCACTGTCCACGAAGGTTATCGAGAAGGTTGGAGCCAAGTTGGAGAACCATGTGCCCAATGAGCCGCCAGCCGACGATGGGGTTGCGCAAAAAGCGGAGATGACACAACAAACTGTTTTGGAGCCCCCCAAAGCCGAGATTCAGACTGCAAAGCCCAAGAATAAATTCTCATTCCTGGAGAAGGCAAAGAGCCTTGTCTTCGAGCAGGAGGTAATCCTGGAGGAAAAGGACCTGGAGGAGCCGCTCTGGGCTTTGGAGATGGCCTTGCTGGAGAGCGACGTTGCCCTGCCTGTAGCAGAGGAGATAGTCAAAGAGGTCAAGTCCGATCTTGTAGGCGCGAAGAAGAAGATCGGTGCGGATACAGGGCGACTGGCTGAGGATGCGCTGAGAAATGCGCTCGTCAATCTGCTCTCTCGGAACCATTTGGACTTCGACGAGTACATTGCAAAGGCAGAGAAGCCTGTCAAGATCCTCTTCGTGGGCGTGAATGGCACTGGAAAGACGACGAGCATTGCCAAAGTTGCGAGATATTTGATGGACCGCGATTACTCTGTGGTTCTGGCTGCAGGCGATACATTCCGCGCCGGTGCCATTGAGCAATTGGAGGTACACGGAGATAACTTGGGGCTGAAGGTGGTCAAGCACAAGACAGGCGGCGACCCTGCAGCTGTGATCTTCGATGCAATCGAATACGCCAAAGCTCACAACAAAGATGTCGTCTTAGCTGATACCGCAGGCAGGCTGCACACCAACATAAACCTCATGGACCAGATGCGCAAGATCGTGCGGGTCACAAAGCCAGATCTGCTCATCTTCGTCGACGAGGCCATCGCTGGCAATGATGCTGTGGAGAGGGCACGCCTCTTCAACGAGTCTGTGCCCATAGGCGGATCGATCCTGACCAAGACGGATGCGGATGCAAAGGGTGGCTCGGCCATCTCGATCGCCTACATCACAGGCAAGCCAGTGCTATTCTTGGGCGTGGGCCAGACCTATCCTGACCTTGTGAAGTTCGAGCCTCACTGGCTGGTGGATAGGCTGATGGGCGAGGCTGAGGCATAAAGCCCAATATCACATCTCACTCTTGACCCTTTTATTGTGCCGATACATGATGGCCAGGGCATCGGCCACCTCCTCGGGCGTGGAGAAGACTGGAATTCCCGCGCTCTCCATTTTGATGACATCTTGCATGGCAAACTCCTTTCCTGCCACGCAGGCGATTATGGGCTTGCCCTTGTAGTCGATGCTCTTCAAGGCATCGACATAGCTGTCCAAGATCTCTGCCTGGAGCACGACGATGAAGCTGCCAACATCGCTGCTCTCCACTCCGATCTCTATCGTCTTCTTAACAATATCGGCATCCTGGCTGAAGGTATAATCGACGGGATTCATGCCGCAGACATAATCCGGCAAGAGCCTCTTGAGACGCTCCTTTAAATGGGGCTCAAGCTCCGAGAGCCGCATGCCGTTGTCTGTAATGGCATCAGCGGCAATGACACCAAGCGAGCCTGCGTAGGTTATTATGAACACGCCCTCCCGGTCCGGGAAGGGCTGCTTGGAGATGGCGCGGGCCAGGCCGAACATGTGCTCGTAGTCTCTGGCGCGAATTATCCCGGACTGCCTGAAGACTGCGCTGAAGATCTGATCGTTGCCTGCCAGAGAGGCTGTATGTGACGCAACTGCTTTTTTGCCCGCGTCGGTGCGCCCGGACTTCAACACCACAATGGGCTTCTCAAGGGTGATCTGCCTGGCCACGTCTATGAACCTGCGGCCTCCCTTCACAGACTCCAGGTACATGCAGATGACATCGATGTTCTCGTCCTTGCTCACAGCCTCAAGGATATCGGTCTCGTTGATGTCCAGTTTGTTGCCGATGGTGGCTATGATGCCGAAGTCCATTATGAGCCTCAGCCCCCAGAGCATTCCAGCAGCGCACACTCCCGCCTGGGAGACGAGGCCGATGTTGCCCTTGCCAAGAGCGTCGACCAAGCCGATGGACTGGACCATGCTGCAATGGGTATTGATGATGCCTGAGCAGTTTGGCCCCAGCAGACGCACTCCGTATCTGTCTGCAATCTCCTTCATCTCAAGTTCTATCTTTTTGCCTTCTGCGCCCAGCTCAGCAAAGCCTGCAGACTCAACGACGATGAAGCGCACACCGCATTTGCAGCACTCTTCGACGACATCTGGCGTCATTCCTGCCGACACAAGGATGATGGCTACATCCACAGGCGCAGGGACGGCACTGATTCTAGGATAGGCCTTGATGCCGCAGATATCCTTCGCCTTTGGATTGATGGGATAGAGCACTCCTGGAAATTTGTGGCTGACCAAATTGGTGAAGACATTCCATCCCAGCTTTCCCGGAGTTCCAGAAGCTCCTATGACCGCAATGCTCTTGGGATAGAATAGGTCGTGCAAATCAAGCCTGGCAGATGCAGGAGCCTCGGCCCTTGGCTCTCCCAGGATTATCCTGGCATCGACTACCGTGTATCCCTCCGGATAAAGGAAGACGGGGTTCAGATCCATCTCTGAGACGTCAGGATTATTCATCACGAAATCCGATATTTGCAGCAGAAGCTGCTTTAATGCTGCAATGTCAGCCGAGTGACCTCGATATCCTTCGAGGAGGGCGTGGCCTTTGATCTCCTCGATCATGCTTTGTGCATCCGACTCAGTGATCGGAATGGACCGGAAAGAGACATCTTTGAGGACCTCGACGAATACGCCGCCAAGGCCAAACATGAGCACTGGCCCGAAAGTGGCATCATTCGCAACGCCGACGATTATCTCTAGTCCTGGCCTCGCCATCTTTTGCACTGATACGCCCACCAGTCCCGTATCATGAAAGTCTCTGATGATTTCTCTGTATGCCCTGCGCACGGCATCCGCATCTTCGAGGTTGAGTTTGACCCCGCCAGCGTCGGATTTATGGACGACCTCTGGTGAGAGCACCTTCATTGCCACAGGGGAGGCGAGGGACTGGAACAGTTTCACGGCCTCGTCTTCAGATCTTGCCAAACCTGCACCGGTGGTATAGATCCCCAAGGATTCCAGAACGGCTTTGCTCTCGTGCTCCATCAGGTAGGTCCTTCCAGATGCAAGCACCTGATCCATAACCTTCCTAGCTTGTCCTGCCATTTCGACCTCTAGATAATAACTGATTCACGAACGCTGCTGCTTTAAAAACCGTAGGTCATATCTCAACATAATGTTGATAAATGTTTTGCATAGCTGGTTTATGGGGCTTAGCTATTTATTCCTGCCCGCATACAGAATTAAGCTTATGTGAGGTTAAGACGATGAAGCATCCTGATCGCATATTTTCATTCAAGGAGATCGAGAGCGAGGATGACCTGGTGGAGGCAATGACCAACCACAAATGGCCTCTTTGTTACAGTTTCTATCACGGTAAACTGCTCTATCTTGGCGACGGCGATAGCGAAGACATACCGGAATATGCAGTCGTTGCCATAGACAAGACTGAGGGCCACCATGGCATTCACGGCCACGAGGTGGGCAGGATCAAGCCCATGGGCATGCAGGCCGCAGATGTAAAAAGGTTCATTCAGGAGATGAACGCAGGCCGCTACCAGAGCGAAAACTCTGTCCAGGTCCTGGCCGAGCCTAAATGGCATCACAGTTGTCAGCATTGCAGGCTTGCAGAGGACTTGTGAAAAAAATATAATTGGGCTCCTCTCTAAATTGTATGGGTGAGATCGGGCATAGGTCATCTCCTCTGCGCTTCTGTGTCTCAGTGGTTGGGTTAGAGCATCGCATTTCACCACAAAGGCGTGGAAGACCAGAGGTATTTTGCGATTCAAGTGTGCATAGTAAATAGCGAAGAGCCCATCTTCGAAACTCTCTTATCTCCAGAGCTAAAGATCCCTTGGTTTGATGTCTTCCAGGAATAGCTTCCATATTAAATCAGCTTTGAGCGAGGTTCAGACCATGTATAACGAAGCAGACCCCGCCCACGACTTCTCCCATATCATGAGGGTCTACAAGAATGCTCAGATCATCGGAGAAAAAGAGGGCGCGGACATGGAGGTGCTGCTTCTGGCAGCTCTTTTGCACGATGCAGGAGAAGGGCCAAAGCTCTCCGATAGGACGGAATCACAACGCCCAAGAATTGTCGATGACTTCTTGATGAAGGTCGGACATTCAATGGAGGTCAGACAAAAAGTGCTTTATGCTGTGGATGCTCACAGGTTCTCCAAGGGCATCGTTCCTGTCACCCTGGAGGCCAAGGTTCTTCAGGACGCCGATCGGCTGGATGCCATGGGCGCTATAGGCATTGCCAGAGTCTTCGCAACTGGAGGGACACTTGGAAGGGCGCTTTACAATCCTGACGACCCCTTTTGCAGGACCAGAGAGCCTGACGACAGAAAGTGGAACCTGGATCATTTCTTCAAAAAGCTCCTGAAGCTTGAATCAGGGATGCATACCAGGACTGCCAGAGAGCTTGCCAGCCAGAGGGCTGAGGTGCTGAAGAGATATCTTTCGGACCTGGAAAGAGAGATTGGTGAGGTTAATGCATCGGGGATCTGAGATGCAACAAGCCAGAAGCGGACAGCAGCGCAAGGACATCCGCCCTGGTCTGGTGGTGGACATAGTCCTCAAGAAGGACCAGCGCACCGGCAAGAGGACTCGAGGGATCGTGAGAGAGATCTTGACGAACTCGAACTTTCATCCGCACGGCATAAAGGTTAGGCTGCTGGACGGCCATGTTGGGAGGGTGCAGGAGATCATCTCATAAAAGTTCTTGATAAGAAATAGCATAATCGATCTCATGTACCACGCAAACATGTATCCGCTCGAAGATGCAGACGCCTGTAAAATCAAAACGGTGACCTATGACATCAGCATATCTCTGGGATGTGTGGCCACATATCCTGGTGACAGACAATTCAACCAGGAGTGGGTGGCAAGATCAGGGGATGGTGCAGGCTACAGCCTCTCGGCTCTTAGCATGAGTTCGCATGCAGGCACCCATCTTGATGCACCATCTCATATTATCAAAGGTGGCAAGCCCTTGGACATGTACCCACCAGGTCGCTTTATCGTTCCAGCCCATGTGCTCTTCTTTGATGGCAAAGACGATGCCGGTCCAATTCCCGTCTCTGCTCTGAACGGCCTCAAGAAAATTAGAGGTGAAGCTCTGCTCTTCAAGACGAAAAACTCCTCTCGTCGCCTATTACACAGCCCCAAATTCTCAAAAGATTACGTTTATCTCTCAAAGGACGCTGCCCAAGTATGTGTCTCCATGGGCGTCAGCCTGGTGGGCATAGATTGCTTCTCTGTGGACAGATATGGTGATGATTCTGCTCCAGTCCATCGAATCCTCCTGGAAAATGACGTCCTCATCCTGGAAGGCATCGATCTTGCAGATGTCTCTCCAGGAAGATATTCTCTCATCTGCCTCCCCCTCAAGGTAAAGGATGCTGAAGCCTCTCCCGTCAGAGCTGTTTTGGTGAATTGCCCAGAAAATCACCGTCCATAGGTCGCCATGGCCTCACCCTGTGCCAGCACGTGGCCTTTCATGGCCGTCTCCAGGTCTTGGCGCGTCGCCCCTGGTCGCAGGTTCAACATGCAGTCCAACCCGAAGACGCGGAAGAAGTACCTGTGCGGTTTTCCGGGAGGCGGACAGGGGCCCGCATACCCTATCTCTCCGAAGCTGTTCGTTCCCTGGACTGCCTGAATGGGCTTCTTGATTGTGGCATTGTTTGGAATCGCCTCAGGTATAATGTTTGTAGGCGGGATGTTCCAGATAAGCCAGTGGGTGAAGGTGCCAGACGGCGCATCCGGGTCATCTACTATCACAGCCATAGATGTGGCGTTCAGCTCCAGAACCTCAATCTTTGGCGAGATGTCTTGTCCTTCGCATGTATGGACATCTGGAACCTTCTCAAAGCCAAGATTCACCTTAATGCTCTTCATAGCAATCTCCTCAGCCCAAACTGCTGAAATTAGCATTATTGTGGCCGACAAGGCGACCACGAGAATATGCTTCATCATTATGCTCCCTCAAGAGCGAACTCCTCCCATGCCCTGAAGGGTGGGAATACAATAGGTCGTTTTGAGATATATGGCTAATGCACAGAGCGAAAGTAATCATGGGAAGGGCTTCGCTCTCATCCTGTTGCGACCGACGTCGCACCTCCCCCGGGGACTTGCAAGTCCGGGAGACTACTGCAGACCTTGGGTAGTGGGCGTTTTTCTGGCATATCTCATGAAGACCTTCTTTGAGAGACACTCGATATCCAAATTCAAACCAGCGACATAATGGGCCAGACACGGCCCACCGCACAGCCACCTATCAGGACAGGTCTGGCATACTTGAGGGGCTTGCACCAGGCAGCGTGCTGCAGCCATTCGATCCAAGAGCCCATCTGCAAAGTCAGGTGTCTTGATGTCGCCCAACCCAAGATTCTGATTGAGAAGTGATGGGCAGACGTAAGATCTGCCATCGGCCAGCACAACCAGAGATCTGCATGAATCAAAATAGCAGTGATGAGTCCTCTTTTCGTCACGACGCAGTGCGCCCTTCATCCGCTCGATCTCCCTGAATCTTATCCTTCGTCCGCCCATCTCAGCAATTCGATCGGCGCGTTTTATGGCAGCTTCAATGCCTTCGGCGGCCGCGCTCGGGTCTGGCTGCATCGAGCGGCTAGCTCTGCCAACTGGCCGCAGGAAGTCCATGGCGATTCCTTCCACGTTCCCAAGATAGCTCAGCAGGTCCACCAGTCCCGCAAGCGCCCCTGCGTTTGCGCTGGAGATAACGCATGTCGCGCCCACTCGAATGCCTTCTTCTCGCAGGGCAAAAATCCCTTTCAGTGCCGACCCTGTGGAGCCTCTGCCATCAGGAAAAGGCCGAAGATGGTCGTTCACCAAAGGAGGGGCGTCCAGGCTCACGCCTACTGCGATCCTGAGGCTCTGGAGAGCCTCGGCAACATCATGATTTATGAGTGTGGCGTTGGTCTGAACCTGGCAGGGAACCTGCAGGCCTATCTCATCAATGTAGGCCACCGCCATCTCAATGAGATCCATATTGAGAAGCGGCTCGCCGCCGGTGAACTGGATCTTGAAGCTCCGAAAGCATTCCGCCATCACATCGATGGCCCGCCTGGCGGTGGTCCAGCTCATCGAGGCGCTCGACTCACCGCCGCAGGCATAGCAGTAGCGGCAGCGAAGGTTGCAATCACTTGTCACGGACAAGGCCAGAAGGCCGGGGCTATCCTCGATCATCGAAGATGTCTCAATGCCTAACTCCTCGAATTATCATCCGTTCGTTGATCATCCTCGATCCACCCCTCGATATCCAGGTAAACGTCCCGAAGCTCCTGCTTCATCTCGTCAGTTGCCTGCCACATCCCCCGCTCCACTGCCTCGAGCAGCCTCTCGGCGATGTTCTGCAGGGCATGGGGATTCACACCTTTTAGCCACTCCTGCATATCCTTGTCCAGGGCGTATCTGCGAGCCAGAGCCTCATACATCCAATCTTCCAAAACCTCGGCGGTCGCATCCCAGCCGAAGGCGATGTCGACCATTCGGGAGAGATCACCTGCGCCCTTGTAGCCGTGCCGCTTCATGCTCTCGATCCACTTGGGGTTGAGAATGCGGGCCCGGAAGATGTGCTTTGTCTCCTCAACAGTGCTCCTGGTCTTCACCCTGTCAGGATCGGAGCTGTCCCCGCAGTACGAACGGGGAAGCTCGCCTTTCAGCGCCTTGACGGCTGCGATCATGCCACCGTGATAGGAGTAGAAATCATCGCCGTCCAGCATATCGTACTCGCGAGTGTCCTCGTTCTTGACCGTGAGGTCGAGTCTGCTGAGCCGCCTTCGGAACTCATCGGGAACCGTCACTCCGAAGTCCTTGCGGCCATAGGCATAGCCTCCCCACTTGACGTAGATCTCTGCCAGGTCTTTTTCATCCTTCCAGTTTTTGGAATCAATGGCATCGGAGACGCCGGCGCCGTAGGCTCCGGGGCGGCAGCCAAAGATGCGGTAGCATGCCTCGATTTTGGCCTGCTCCCTGTCGATTCCTGCGGACGTCTTCTCAGAAATGTCTGCGGATACGTGCTTTGCCAGGAAGTTCTGCTCAGCCGGCTCCTTCTGCTGCGCCACCAGCTCAACGGCCCTGTCTACGAGATGAACTATATTGGGAAAGGCATCCCGGAAGAAGCCGCTGATGCGCAGCATAACGTCTATGCGTGGACGCTGAAGCTCCTCCATGGGAATGAGCTCAATTCCGATAACTCTGCCGCTCTTCACCTCCCAGACAGGCCGGACGCCCATGAGGCATAGGACCTCGGCTATGTCATCGCCCTTGGTTCGCATTGTGGGACTTCCCCAGATAACGATTCCAATGGACTCTGGATAGCGTCCCTCATCCTCCAGATAACGCTTGAGCAGCGCCTCTGCCTGGGCGACGCCCACCTTCCAGGCCGCCTGGGAGGGAATCGCCTGAGGATCGACTGAGTAGAAGTTCCTTCCAGTGGGAAGTATGTCTGCCATTCCACGTGTGGGAGCCCCGGAGGGCCCGGGCGAGACAAAACCGCCCTGACAGGCACAAAGGGTGGCTGAAAGCTCGTCCACAGTTGCATCGATGTTTGGCACAAGCGTGGCTGCTATGTAGTCCAGCACCAATTCAACCTTCGGACTTCTCCTTCCCAGCATCTTCTCTTCCAGGGCAGGAATATGCGCTCTGTCGAAGCCCTGCTCATGAAGCCCTGACACCAGACGAAGGGCGAGAGCGCCCAGATCCTCGATCACCTGGCCACAGGTCTTCGATCCATGGGCGATCTTGCCCCTGTTGGCCAGAAGATAGTCGTAATCGTAGCCCAGGGCCTCTGCCAACGACTGGCGGAGAGAGGGCACAGGGCCGTTGGCAATCCTTGTGAGCGCAACCAGGAACTCATCCAGGCGCGAGCCTTCAGGCGGCTCGCCCAGGATGTGAAGCCCGTCCCTGATCTGAGTGTCTGCCATCTCGTGCAGATATTCGTGAAGCATCTCCAGGAATTTGTCAAAATCCAAGAACGCAGTCTTCTCATCGATCTCAAGGTCATGGTCCAGCTTGGCCTCGCAGACCTTCTCCCAGATCATCCTCTTCTGCGTCTGCAGCTTGGTTGGGTCCTCAGAGGCTGCCTGATAGTAATCAGCAAGCATCACCTCCAGCTCTGCCATCTCGTCGTAGGAATCGGCATTGTGCATCGCTGGAACCAGATGATCGATGATGCAGCAGTAGCTCCTCCTCTTGGCCTGAGTTCCCTCGCCAGGATTGTTTATGATGTAGGGATAGATGTTGGGAAGATCGGATATGGCGATGTCTGGGAAGCATAACTGGGAGAGGCCCACCGACTTTCCAGGAAGCCATTCAAGAGATCCGTGCTTTCCGATGTGCATGACGACATCCGCCCGGAATACATCCCGAATCCAGCGGTAGTATGCATAGTAGTGGTGGGGAATGGGATGATCTGGGCTGTGGTAGATGGCTGCTGGGTCCTCTAGAAAGCCGCGCGGGGGCTGAAGGCCTATGAAGATATTGCCGTTGATGATCCCAGGAATTATCAGGCTCTTCTTATGAACGAAAAGCTCTCCCGGCGGCTCTCCCCAGGCAGAGGTCATCTTCCCTTGCACTGCCACTGGGAGCTGCCCAAACCAGGATTCATATTCCCCCTCCGGTACTGAGTCGATCGCCCTCCTCGCCAGCTCGTCGGGGCTCCTCCAGCGCCTGTCAAGGGTGAGCCCGCTCTTCACCTCCTCGATCAGGGCCTGGCCGCTCTTGGGCATTCTCTCAATCGTGTATCCTGCGTCCTTCATAGCCTTCATGATGTTCAAGACCGATACGGGCGAGTCCAGGCCGAAGGCCGAGCCTATGCGGTCGTCCCTGGGAGGGTAGTTGTGAAAGATGATTGCCACCTTCTTCTGGGAATTGGGAATATGCCGAAGCTTCGCCCAGTTCAGGCTCAGTCGCACGATCTTGGAGATGCGCTCGGGCAGCGGCTCAAACCTGATGATCCTCGCTCCAGTCAGCGGATCTATGTCTGATCTCTCCCTGGCTGCCACAGGAACTGCAATCAGCATTCCGTCAAACTCCGGCATGGCGACACCCATGGAGATGTCCAGGGGGCTCAAGCCCTGAAGCGACTGCATCCACTCTGCGGGAGAGTTGTAGGTCACTGGGGCCTTCAGGACTGGGACATTCAGCCGCTTCAAGAACCACTGCTCAGATCTTGCGACCTCCTCAGCCCCGTCTCTGCCCGATCCCTCCCAAGGCTTGATGGAGAGCGAGAACATGAGGGTGCTGATCAGGACGTCGATGAGGGGCCGTCCGTCCAACATGAAGAAATTTTCGACCACCCACTCCGCACCCTTCGTTCCCCGCTCGACGTCTTTTTGGGCGTGAAGGAAGACTGGAATGACATTTGCGCCCTGCCCCTCGATCTCAGCGATCAGCCCGTCGATGAAGGCAGTGTTTCCCGCACGCCAGAGGCTCTGGTAGAACCACAGGCCAACCGTAGGCCGACCGGCTACGTACTTGCTCTTCAGATACTCATCCAGGGTCGGAACATGATCGAATGATGGATGATAGATGCCCTCCCAGGTGGGCCTCACGGGCTTGGAGAAAGCATAATCTGCTCCTGCGAGATGATTGGCCAGGTAGAGGAGGAGGTTGTAGAAGTTCTCCCGTCCGCCATAGTCGAGATATTGAGAGACTCTCCTGTAGACCTCGCCGTCGACGGTCGACAGCCTCATGAGATCGACCTCGGGCTCGTTTGAGGCTGACTGGGCAAAGATCGAGGCGCCGCTGTTTTGCAGCCTCTGGATCAGCTCGTCGAAGGAGGGAAGGCTCTTCTTTCCGCCGTGCAAATTGAAGATGACCAGATGACAGCCTCTGGCAAACTGCACAAACTGCTCCATTTGGGCGGCATCCTTGAGGTCCTCGCCGGATCTGACTGCTACCTCTGCCACCTCCCCTTTCTGGCGGATCAGCTCTTTTAGTGCTGATGTGAGAGGGAAGACGTCGCTTGCTTCCTGTGTTGTGACATAGGCAATCTTGACCTTCATCGTATTAATCCATCCCGCTATCTTTGATCATGCTGACCTTCATGTAACAAAACATTTTTTAATTTAATGCTAGTTTAGTTGATTAAATAAAGCTTTCGAGGGCATTCTAGATCATCTGGCGAGTATGATCTGGCGAGTATGGATCAAATGATTCTTTGGGTTATAGCGAGGAGACTGATAGTATGCCATGCGAAGAGCTGAAGGTTGCACTCGTTCACGCGTCGATCTCCTGGAAGGACAAGGATAAAAATATCGGCAGGCTATTAGCTTTAAATGAGGAGGCAGCTCAAGTGGGCTCCCGAATAATCGTGAATACTGAGCTTGCCACTACCGGCTACGCCTTTGAGAGCCGCAGGGAGATTGCTCCTCTTGCTGAGAGCATTCCTGGGCCGACGACTGAGGCCTTTGGTCAGATCGCAAAGGAGCATTGCTGCTACATCTGCATCGGCATGCCTGAGCGCGATCCAAGGACTGACATTTTCTATAACTCAGCGGCCTTGTTGGGACCGTCGGGATGCGTCGTGGCCAGACACCGCAAGCTGTCTCCTGCCTTCAGGGAAAATCTCTGGGCTGCAAAGGGCAATATCCCAGTTAGCGTGGTCCAGACAGAGTTTGGACCGATCAGCATGTTGATCTGCTCCGACACTTACTCATACAAGCCCGCGAGGATCGCGGCCCTTCAAGGTGCTAGGATCCTGCTGGTTCCGGCCAACTGGCCTCCTGAGCACCACAACCCCGAAAAATTTTGGCGGGCCAGAGCCCTAGAAAACGGCATGTACATCCTGGCATGCAACAGGACAGGGAGGGACAGGGTCATGGACTGCAATGGTGCTCAATCCTTCATCGTAGGTCCTCGAGGAGAAGCGATGGTGCAGATCGGCTCTCCTGAGGAGACCATCATCTACGGCGCTTTGCCCTCGAGCAGCATCAGGATGCAGAATGCCTTGAGCTGCAGGCGGCCTAAATTCTATGGAGACATAACTTTGGATCCATACTCCCATATCAATATCGAGTTCCTTCTAGGTTTGCCGCAGGCTGCAAATTTTACGGCAGCAACCCTGCAGTTATGCCCTGAGCCTCTGGATGTGCCTGCCAATGTGTTGAGGGCCCTCAGGCTCATAGACGAGGCAGTGGAAAAAGCTGCCCGAGACGAGCAGAAGGTCAACCTCGTCGTTCTGCCGGAGCTCTCCACATCTGGAGCACTTTTCAGCTCAGAGGAGGCGGAGATATGCTCGGAGGAGATACCTGGGAAGACGACAGACCTTTTTGCCAGAAAAGCGCAAGAAAAGGATCTCTTCATCGTCTTTGGCATGGCTGAGTGGGACGAGAGGGGGCTCTATAACAGCTCTGTCCTGGTTGGTCCCAATGGGGTCCTGGGAAAGTACAGAGCAGTTCACCTCACCCCGCGTGATAAGAGATGGGCATGTTTAGGAGACTGCGGTTTTGAGGCCTTTGACCTTCCCTTCGCCAGGATAGGAATGCTCCTCGGCCACGACCTTATGTTTCCTGAGGCCGCAGATTCTCTGGCAAAGCTTGGCGCAGACATGCTCTGTGTGCCTGCCCTCTGGGACGATGCCACAACCAGGTTCATCTGGGAGGCAAGGCTGGGCGAGCAGATGCACCTGGCCGTGTCCAATCAATGGGGAGACTGCAGAGGGCTTTATGCCATTGGAGAGAGCTTGCTGTGCAGTTACTCCAGGTATCCTGAAAGGATCTTTTGCCTGTCATCTCCACCAGATAAAGATGCCATCAATATTGCAAAGTTCGAGACGAAAGACTCCAGAGAGAAGAGGTTCCTGGAGAACATAGACTATGGAGTGCTGCTTGATTTAAGCGATCTTAAAATTGTTATGTAAAGGAGGCCAGAAGAATGAGACTTGCAGAGTTTTATGGCGGCATTGAGCTATGCCGGGAGGAGAAGATAGTCTACGCCAGGCTCATGACCCCTCATCGGGTCCTGTCCACCTGCCGCAGCTCCGCCGGCGGGCTGCATGACGATCTCATGTACATCTTCAACCACCAATCATGCGAGCCTGCAGGAGGTCACATGAATGCCCGGATTTACCGTCTTGCAGTAGACAGTCCTGACGAATATAAGAGAGAGGTAGCCGACCGCCACAGCCTCCCCTTCAGCAAGTGCGCAACGCTTGGAACCGCGGCCAACATGAACAACGCCACAATCTGCCACGAGAGGTTCTGCGACCTTGAGGTCGTGGCAGTATGCACAGGCGGTGTAGAGGGAAATGCAGGCAGAGCTGGAGATCCCGCCACCTACTACGAGCCGCAAGATGATAGAGCAGTAAAAGAGCATGAATGCGACCTGCGACCTGGCACCATAAACGCCATGATATTCATCAACAGAGAGCTGACGCCCGGCGCCATGGTCACCGCAGTCATCACTGCGACAGAGGCCAAGAGTGCAGCCCTCCAGGAGCTGGAGGTCCCCTCCCGGTATTCTGAGGGCATTGCGACGGGAACTGGAACCGACCAGATCGCAGTGGCATCCAAACTCGGGGGCAAGGCGATCTCTTTTGCCGGAAAGCATTCGAAGGTGGGCGAGCTCATCGGGCGCACGATGCATGACGCAGTCCTTGGGGCTCTCGCCCTCCAAAATGGGCTGACGCCAGCTGGCCAGTGCTCATCTCTCTCCCATCTTGAGAGGTTCAGGATCGATGGGCAGCAGATGTGCCAGGGAATTGCAAAGCTCCTATCCAGGGACAACGCCGATCTCTTCGAGAAGAGCTTCTCGAATATCATCAAGGATCCACTCACGGTAGCGGCAGTCGCTGCCCTTGTCCATCTGCGTGACAAGTTCGTATGGGGCGTCCTCCCAAAGAGCTGCATCCCAGAGGTCATGGCCCTTTACGGAGCACAGATCTCGGCTGCAGTTTCGGGCAAAAGCCACAGAATTTGCGACTACATGAATGCCCTCTCCTCATCGCAGATGTCCCTTGACAAGAACGCGTTTCTGGAGTTCGTATACCAGGCATTCGCCCTGGGCTTCCAAGAGAAATGGAGCGATTGAGCAGAGCGAGGCTGTGTGAAGGGGCTGGGCTTAAGGCCACTGCATGAGATACTCAAAGACATGGAAGCATTGAAGGGTGTACTGGCGGGAATCAGCCCTGAGCTCATCCTAAGTCGTTCCAATAGAGCTCTTCAAAGGTCGTTGGTTTGCCCCTCTCCTTGGATATTTTAATCATCTCGCCTAGTATCTCAATTTGGTCCTTTTTTACGCTGCCATCATCGTTCATGAAGCTCTGAGGCTCGATGGTCACTACAGCGAACCCCCAATCGTTAAATGCAACATTGATATTATTTGTGAAGACGCTTATCGGCAGCATGCCATCGTAGCTCCTGCTATTGGAATCCCAAAGATTTACACTGATGACAGCAGGGAGCCTGTACAAGCCGCGAATTGGATCGGAGACTCCCAAATAATCCACTGGTTCGACCGATGGGCGTGGTTCTGACATCTTCTGGGAACTAAATATCTTCATGCCCGAATCGCGAACCGCGTTGAACCCAGCCTCATCGAAGACGTCATATGGCACAGAAAATGAGATAGGTCTCTTTCCAAAATACTTTTCTATAAATATAACGGATGCATTCAGCCCATCTGAGAGCTCTTTCTCAGTTCTATTCGAATAACTAGCATCAAACTCGTTTATCTTGTGATCATAGCCATGAATGCTCAGGCCGATGAGGCCCTCTTGTACATATGGTTTTATAAATGGTATCATGTACGAATCCTGACCCATCTCGTGTGGAATAATACCAACATCTAACGGCGTCCCGCTCTTGTCAAAAAGGTCTAGTATTTCCTGAACTGCAGGCAGACTCGATCTAGCCGCAGATACATCATCGAGCCGAAAGATGACTTTATTGCCCTCAAGGCGGCCACCAATCAGATCATCATTGACGTATCTGTTGCGATCATCACCATCCAATCTATTCTGAGAGCCATAATTTATGCCGTCATCAGTCGCAAAAACATTTAATATTTGAAGAGCCAATGCAAGTAAAATAAACAATCTCAATCCCAATTTATCTTTGTTTTTGCCAGTGTTTGGGAAACTGCACAGATTGTGGGCAAGCATATCAGCGTCAACGTATGCATTCACTTCATATTTATTAGATCTGTGAATATAAATCACCATATACTTAAATTTAATTAGAATTTCAATCCATAATCAGACATCATATAGTTGTAGAGATAGATCCCGAGATTCTTGGCCCCGTTCTCCCTTGCCAAACTCAAAGCCAAATTTACCTCGTCATTTTTCAATTTGTGATCATTGTTCCAATCAGTCCCCTGTATTTTTAATATGACCTTATCGGAACCGACCTTTTGTACGGCATCTTTTGTCACAATACCAACCCAGCCAACTGGATGAATCGGATCTAGTTTGTGATATGCCATGACAGCGACATAGTCTGCACTATCTGCAATATCATTGAAGTTATTACATATATCATTACTAGGCTCCAGAGTGACAGTCTCTGGATACACATTTACGGCTACCACCACTCTTGGATCTATGGCCTTGACCTCTGCAGTTATGTCTCTGACCAAATGAGTTATCTGCTTTGCCTTCCAATCGCAAAAAATAGCTGCATCCGAATCCGATTGCAGTATATCCCCTGTCAATTTTTTTCCAAAAGAGTGCTCAAATGCCCTCATGGATGCATTGTCGAAGCCTTCCTCATAGCTTAGATATAGATCGTCCTGCAATAAAAATCCGTCTACATGATACCTTTGAGCGATCTCCTTGTACAGGCTTTTTATGAACTCATTATTATCATCCACGAAGGGGCTGACCCTCCTGTACCACCCTGTGTCCTCTGTGTATCTTCCATTTATATAGGCCTTGACCCTCCATTCAGGGTGCGATTCATAAACCACGGGCATGTCGAGCGTAACCATCCACGCCCAGACGCTGAGATTTTTTTCATGGGCTCTGTCAATGAACATGCCAAGCAGATCTCTCTTCGTAGGCACCAGGCTTGAGTTCCAATAAACTCCATCCTCTCCTTCGTCCGGGAAGACCTGCAAGGCAACTGTATTTATTCCTCCTTCGATCAGATCATCTATCACGGCTTGGCTGCCATGGCCAATTACCGTCTGGGCATCGATCTGTGCTAGATAGACGGGCCTTGCAAAAGGCTCTGCGCTGCATACATTTATACGACCTGCGGCAATAGTACAAATTATAAGAAGGCCACAAATCACCATTTGATCTCTTCTCACCCTCTCTTTCACCCGAACTCGTTCAATGGTCATTGTCGCCTTTTTCTTCAGCTAAAAAGCAGATTTTACAGACATGCTTTGTAGTACTCGATCGTCCTGATCAACCCTTCTTCCAATCCAACGCTGGGCTCCCAACCAAGCATTTTCTTTATTTTGCTTGGGTCAGAATACTTATCCTGCAAATCCGTCGGTCTCCTTTTCGGAATATATGCTATCTCTGATTTTGAATCACATAGACCGATAATAAGGTTCGCCAAGTCATTCATGTTGATCGATCTTCCAGTCCCTATGTTGAAGACCTCTCCGCCGTATCCCCCGTCGCAGATCCTGATGGTTGCATCAACTGTATCGTCTATATATGTGAAATCTCTTATCTGCTTTCCGTTGCCATGGACTTCAATTGGTTTATTTCTTAGTGCGGCATGGATCATATGAGGAATTGCATATCCATTTAAAGACTGTCGTGGGCCGTAAACGTTAAAATACCTGGCAGAGGAGGTCCTAAGTCCATAGTCTTCATAATATCTCTTGCATAGCATCTCGGCGCGAAACTTCGCTCTTCCATATTCGGTATCTGATGAGAAATCGTCATCCTCCGACATAGGCAATTTTTCCTGCTGATAGTGGCCATAAACCTCTGAGCTCGAAGCAAAAAATAATTTACTAACGCCAGAATCTTTACATGCATCGAGCAAATTTTTGGTTCCATTCAGGTCTACATCCACAGTTTCGCTATCTGGCAACTTAGTGACTACATTGACGCCGACTATTGCCGCCATATGATAGACTGTGCCAACCCCATCTAGGCATTTATCGATGGCCCTTCTATCACGTATGTCTCCTTCAAAGCATTCTATCTGATCGATCACGCCAGTGAGATTGGACTTCCTGCCAGCGCTAAAATCATCGAAGACCACTACCTCATCGCCGCGCTTCAATAAGCATTCAGCAAGGTGCGAGCCTATGAAACCTGCTCCACCTGTAATCAATACTTTTTCGCCCATTGTAACCAGCCTATATGCTTCTTCTACAAAGGATAAATACCTTTAGAGGTCTGTCGAAAGCCAGCACTAGACCTGAACGTTGCTGTTATTTTCTCCAATTCCGATCACCCCGTGCAATGTCGTAGGCAAACTTTCCTAACATATAAATATCGAGAGACAAGCTCAGCAGTCTGATGATCTCTGAGAGAAAAAGGCTTGAGATGAGGCCTTCCTTTTCATCATCGGGCACTGATGCATACGTGGTAATCGAATACACCCCAAATTCAGCCAATACCATCGCTATCGCAAACTCAGGCAAAAGGAGAGCAAGATATATCAGAATCAAAGGATAGGTTATTTTTTCGAGCATTGGCGGTGCGATACACCAGCCAAGAGGTTGCCTGTGATTATTTTCTGAGGATGAGTGGGAAAATGAAGAAATTGCCTTGTATTCTCCCTTTGACCTCCCCTTGGATTGCGGAAGTGCAGCTAGCCTGAGATCTTTTTTCCTAAAGCTCTTTGTCAAACTCCCAAAATAGTATGCGCTCTGAATAAAGGAAGAGCCCCACAGTATTGACTGATGTGGTAAGCGCTTGATGTGAGGCTCTGTTGTGACCATAAATGTATCCTTTACCTGGGCATTTACCAGACCCTTGTTACAAAATCCAAACCCCACGAAGATATCCTCAGATGTGGTCAGGTTATCTCCAAGGGCTCTCTCAAAATCATCGAAGATCGTTTTTAGTTTCTCTCTGTCATACATGACCCCACAGCCGACAGGAAAAAGCGTTGTTCCAAACAGTCTGAGCTGACTGTCTCGCATGAAGTACTGGTCGGAGGTGTACAGGCCATGGCGGTACTTCTCTACGAGCCATCTGGTGGAATAATACCTCAAACTCTCTTTAAACCCCATCTTCACATCAAGCTCGTCTAGCAGAGATTTTTTATCCTGAGGGCAGGAGCTCTGCAATCGCATAACGAGTGGCTCGATCTGCGATCTGTAGAATGTAAATTTCTGTTTCCTCGTGAGAGGCCGTACAATTCCAAAGGAGCTGGCAACCTTTTCGTTGTAGTGAGGTGCCCTCACCCTTTCAATATAATTTGGCGCGAGGATCGTATCTTCATCGAAGACGAACAATTTTTCTGACCCTCCCCTTCTTGCAATCTGCTTGATCGAAGGTGTCTTGCCTTGGGACCTCTCCCTCCTTATGATCTCTAAGTCCAAACCAAGCTCTTCCCCAAACAGCTTTGCAGCATCTGAAGTCCTGTCCGGAGAGCCATCATCGACAATTGTAATTTTTCCGATATTGCTGTAGGTTTGATCTGCTAATGAAGTCAGAGCGTATGGGATTCGTTTAGCTGCACCGAATGCAGGTATGACGACGTCCACCTCTGGCATATAGTTCGCTGGGCATTCGTATTTAACGGGATCTCTTTTCAGCTTTGCATATGCGCCCAATAATGCTTGGGAACCTATGGCAGGGATGGCAACTGGAAAGCCCATATTAAAATGAGTCCTTAACCTATCGATTATAAATGTTTGCCAGTGTTAAGCTTTTACAATTTTCAGCGATCTACTGCAGGTCCTTATTTTTAACACCTACATATTATTAGCAGATTATTCATATACTCGAGGCCCAAAGCCTTCAACGATAAAAACAAAAAATGGTGTTGAGATGAACAGCAGAAATTTTTGGGTATTATTGGCGGCATCAGCTTTGATTGTGATGGGCTCGATGGCACAAGCCCAGGAGACAAGGAGCGGAGGGCAGACATCAGCTATCTCTGCTAAGCTGCAGGAGAACATATCGAATGATGGCGAATTTTCCTCCCCTGTAGTCATAAAAGTCCCAATCAAACTTGTTAATAATAGTACTAAGATTGCCTGGAGCAGTCCAGGAGGAATACCAACGTTCGTCGTTGCAGGCATAACAAATAACGGGAAACTCAATATGGATGTCACTGTTGTATCATTATCATCAGACTCCAAAGAAAGGAACTGGATGTATGCAGGTGAAATTTTGCCGGAAGACGGGCTGGTTGTATTTGGAAGGTTCGTTGAGCTGTGGATCAAATGCCAGAATTCTACGACGAAGCAATACTGCACTGGGACGCTTGAGACAGCCACCTGGATTCCCCAGTGATGCGGACAAAACTGCTGTCTGCTCACTGGATTTTTTTACAATCCTAGTCATCAGTAATGCTATTAGGGATCGCGCATACGAACTGGATACACTTAGATCTTTATAAATTTTGTGTGCGTAAATTATGGTGTACCTTTGGACCGCTTTATACGTCCTTTAATAACAGGAGGGTTTTTAGTGAAAGAAAAAGCGCGATTGATCGCGTGCATTATGTTGGCGGTAATCTTTCTTGCGCCATGCGCCTACTCTGTCACTTTATCCGTTAGTAGTGATAAAGGAAGCTATACCACGAAGCTTGGGGCGGGTGTGAATGACGTAGTCAAAGGCTTTACCACCATCGATAAATGGGGCCTGACGCACTCGGTTTCGAGCACTGCAAAGGGAACCGGAACTGTTAGCCTGACAGATAGCCACAGTGTCGGCAACAAGGCAGGATCTTACGTCGAAGTGGGTGTAAATATACAGAGAGCAAAGGGATATTCATACACCTACAGCCTGTATCCAGGGGAGGGCACCTCCTTCGCAGCAAATACCGATCCAGTCCTCGCAGGTGAAGCCTTGGATGTCAATTCAGCGAAGTCCATCAAGGCGTATGCAAAGGCCTGCAATGGAGCAGGATACGATGTGGGGGTTAGCACAAGTGTTACTAACGGAAACCTTCTCGGATATCACAATCTCGCTGAGGCTTCTGCAAGCGGTGTGTGTGCCTTCCAGTCGTTTGACGGAGCCACCGGCACAATTAAGCTCGATTCAACTGCCCGCCAGGTGCCAGCCGCCGTATCAAGAACCAAGAGTAGCCTGAATAATGCAGAGTTAGCCAACTCGCCGATTGCATCCATAAGCACCACCGCCAAGGGCACAGTGACTGGCCTAATTGAAGGCGCTGCGATGAAGCAGGATAATACTCAGCTCGAGCAGGATGCCCATATCGTGGGAACTTATAGCAGCACCTCGACGGCATCAGGTGCGACTCCGGTGACGCTTGCATCTACATCCAGCACTACCGTCGACCTGGTCAGGAGGGCTGGCATAGTGAGCGGCGTGGGCTCTGTGGACTTGGCAAACTACGTGCCACCGGCTACAACTACGCCGACTGCTAGCAATGTCAAGAAAGTCATCATAAGGGCAGATGACACCTGGTGGAGTTCTGCGGGATTCGACTGGATGAAGAGCATTGCAACTTCTCAGACGGGCTCAACGAAGCTTGCAGCAACATTTGCTGTTGTGCCAATCACAGTCCCAGATGCAACTCAGGCATCGAACCTGGCAAATTGGGAGCTATACTACATCAACTGGCTACAGAATCTGGATCCAAATTATGTCGAGATTGCCCAGCATGGATATCAGCACACGTCATTTAAGGGAGAGACTTATACGCAGCAATTGGGCGATATGCAAACTGGCATGGATATATTGAAAGCCGCGATTGGAACATCTGTCCCAACCGCCCAAGGCGCAACCGCATCGAGTGCCAATCCCAATTGGCGGCCTTATACATTCGTCCCTCCGTATGATGAGGCCGATGTGAACACCGTTCTCGCAGCCAAAACCCTGGGCTTCCATTCGATATCAGGCGAAGCTGTCACAGGAGCTGACGCATCAATCGAGCAATTCGTACCTAGCTACTATTGGGAGGACTGGACAGACGAGGGACTGTTCTTGGGGTACAATGACGTCGATGCAGAATTTAAACCGGCATTCAATGCGTTTCTGTCATCCAACAACAACTATTTCCTGATTGAGATCCATCCAAATACGTTCTATTCAGGACCTTATGACGAGGACGGCAATTGGGTTGGTTTCTATCAGACTGAACAACAACAGAAAGACTCTGCCGCATTTGAGGCAGCGATCCAATGGATGATAAGCACCGGAGGAGACCAGATTCAGTTCACAACCATCGAACAGGCCTATCAGGCAGACCATGCAACGACATAAAACGACAGCTTTCAGGGCAGCATATCCAGGCAAAACATCCTGGATATGTTTTATTTCAATGGCCTGATTGGCACTCTCCTTTAAGCTGCCTTATATTTTCCTATGTTTTCTATCAGCTCTTTATGCCTGATCCATAAAATAACGATGGTCGCGAGCGATGCTACCAGCCAGAAGGCAAACCACAGCTTGAAATATCCAAGGGTCGCAGTCATTTGAGACCGGATGAAGACTGCCGCACCTATGGTCACTATTGCGGAGAAGAGCATATTGGCAGACGGAGCCAAGCCATCCCGGTACTCTGTGCAGAATTGCTCCCATTCACGCTCAGCCTCTCCAGCAGAGGAGATTGGATGCTTCCCCAGGAAGATGCCTATGCGCTTTATTCTCGAATCAGCAGACATGATGTAAAGATCGTAGCTGATCGCGACGAGTGGAACGAAGTAGAGAAGCCAACAGATATCGGAGATTATAATTTTAGGGTTTATTGAACTCAGGCCGAACAGGACTGTGATGAAGGCCAGCTTTCTGGTGACGAGCTCTGCTCGCTCATTCTGGGTGCGAATCTTCTCTTCATGCAGAGCGCGCAAGAATTCCTGGTCGTTCTCCTCCATCGACAGCTCCCATGAGAAGGATGCATCAGANATATTAATAATTTTTGTCTGTTATTCTATTTGCACATGGAAAACGGATTTATCCTAATTCGACTGAAACGACTGGGATGATGAATTCAATGGACCAGGTGCTGGAAACAGCAGAAAAGATCCGCAGCATGCAAATCAGAGGAGCCGGCAGGATTGCCACTGCAGCGGCTGCCTCTTTGAGGGATTTTTCCCTCGGTCTGCAAGTCCAGAGCCTCGAAGAGTTCAACTCAGAGATTCAGTGGGCTGCCGATGTGCTTTTTAAAACCAGGCCCACAGCAGTTTCCCTCTCCAACGCCATACGGATGGTTACAAAATATCAAGCCAGCGACCTGGAATCCGCTCGCCAGGCAGTGATAGAAAATGCCGATCGCTTCATTAAGAGCTCCAGGAAAGCTGTGGAGAGGATAGGTCAGATCGGCAGCCGCAGGATTAGAGACGGAGATACAGTGCTGACTCACTGCAACTCCCGGGCTGCTCTTTCAGTCATAAGCACTGCACATAAGGCAGGAAAGAAGATCAAAGTCATAGCAACGGAGTCGAGGCCCAGGTTTCAGGGCATTACCACAATCGGAATGCTTGACAAGCTCGGAGTCGAGACAGAGCTGATCGTCGACTCGGCTGTTAGAAGCGTCATGAATGAGGTCGACCTGGTGGTGGTGGGTGCGGATGTGATCACCGCCAATGGTACACTGGTCAATAAAATCGGCACCGCCCAGATAGCCCTCTCTGCCCGAGAGGCCAGAACGAGCTTCATGGTGGCAGCAGAAACTTACAAGTTCAGCCCCAAGACCATCCTGGGAGAGCTGGTCACAATCGAAGAGCGAGAGCCCGAGGAGGTCTTGCCTGATATCTCCAAATACAAGCACGTGAAGGTGCGAAACCCTGCGTTCGACGTCACGCCCCACCAGTACATAGATCTGATCTGCACAGAGGCGGGGGCCATACCGCCGGAGATGAGCTACTTGATAATAAGAGAGAGACTTGGGTGGGAGCTGGAGGAAGAGAGCTTAGGAGAAGTCTCTGGCAGCCATCAGTGAGGATCTTGTGATATGCTCAAAATTACACCATACCTCGGAATCATAGTCCTGATAGTCTCCATCGGCGGGGTCTTCTATCCCAAGCTTGGCTATTTTCTCTTGCTCGTTTTTGCCAGCTTGATGATCATTGCTCCCTTTCGGGGCAGGTGGTTTTGCGGCAACCTCTGCCCCAGAGGAAGCTTCGCCGACTTCTGGATCGCCCCAATCAGCCGCAAAGCCAAGATCCCGCCGACTTTTAGAAGCATGTGGATTCGGACCCCCATCTTCGTGGCCCTGATGGGATTCATGGTCTTTCGCATAATTCAGACGCAGGGCGTTGTGGATAAAGTTGGAATGGTCTTCGTCACCATGTGCATCCTTACCACGTCGGTCTCAATCCTTTTCGGAGTGGCGTTCGCACCCAGGGCGTGGTGCTCCTTTTGCCCAATGGGAACTCTTCAAAGAGCCATTGGAGGAAGCAAACACCCGCTTGTGGTAGATAGGCAGAAGTGCATCAAATGCGGCAAGTGCCAGAAGGTCTGCCCCATGCAGCTGCCTGTGAAAGAAATCCAAGAGATGCCCGACTGCATCAAATGCGGGCGTTGCGTTGAGGCATGCCCTAAAGGCGCGCTGAGCTTCTAGTTTGCGTATTCATAATGCCTGTATCCCTGGTTATCTATTTTCACCAGCGCAAACTCTCTGGAGGGAGCGATGATGCTCTTCTCCATTTTTCCTTCATGCAGCTTCTCGTAATCCTGCAGCGATATTTGCACTCTCTCCTCCAGCATCTTGCAAATTTGCCTCAGAGGAAGAAGGGTCGCGCTGCTCTGGACCATTCCAGAGAAGACGAGGGCTGAGCATCCGCTTCCATAGGCGCCAAAGCACAACCGCTCTCCAGGCAAGATCTTCCGGCTCTCAATCAGGCTTGCCAGGCCCAGGTAGATGGAGCCAGTGTAAATGTTTCCAACCTGGCGGGATATGATGGTCGTGTCCTTGACTTTGGTGCTGAAGGCCTGCAAGAATTGCTTCGACCTGGCAAATCGCTTCCCAAAATCGGCATCTTCTCCCAGGAATTGCCCAGCAGACCCACAGGCTCCAGCCTGAGGTTCGGGTCCTATCTCTGCTTCGATATCCTTCCAGCGGGGCAGACCTCTCCAGTCGTGCCTGAATATGGCAGCTGATGCGTACTCTACCATCCTTGGATAAGGAATATGAAATAGGAGATGATCACAAAAGTCGGTGACGCAATGCCCCTCCTCCAGCTTTATGATGCCTTTTTGCCTGGCCTTTCTTGCAAAGGCATCAAAGGCGCCCTGCATGGCGTCCAGGTAGCACTGGTTGCTGTGCTTCCCGTTTACTACGGCTGTGACATCTCCTATTGGCCTGAAGAAGTCGTTCTCATCCCGGGTGAATGTTCCATAGATCTGCTCAAGGGCGACGAGCCGGGGGTTCTTTTTGATCAGGAGAGATACAGATCCTGCGCCCTGGGTGTACTCTCCCGAGGAGCGGAGGGGATACTTGGCCACGTCTGAGGCAATTGCTATGCCTGCTCTTCCGTCTTCGTCTGCTGCTACGCTGTAGCTCAGGGCTTCAAGCGCCTGGGTGGTGCCGATACACGCTGATTTGAACTCCACTGTTGAGCAATCCTGAAAGGAGCCCTTGCCGTATATTTGCTCGAGCATGCCTATTACATATGTCCCAATGGCCTTGGCTTCATCGACTGCTGATTCAGTTCCTACATAGATCTTGCCGATATCCTCGGGACGAATGCTAGCGCGCCGCATGAGATCCAGGAGCGACATGGCCGCCATGGTCGCAGCGTCTTCATGTGCATCTGGAATGGCCATTTTCTCTATGCCGATCCCATGGATCAACTTGGCAGGATCGATACCCCGCGAGGTGGAAAACTCTCCTGCGGCAGGCAGGAAGAGTCTGGGCACGTACACCGATAGCTCATCAATTCCCACAGCACTGGTCAAGATCGATACATCTCCTCAAACCATGACTTCAGGCAGAAGGAGATAGTATGTTATTTCAAAATTTTGCTTCCATTCCCAAGATCAGTTCACTTAGCAAATTATATCAATGATAAAACCCAATAGTAAATTGAATTTTAGGAGTGGATAATCGTATGGTCGACGGAGATGTATACAAAATAATTGAGCTGGTCGGGACGTCCACTACGAGCTGGGAAGATGCTGTCAAGACAGTGGTCGAAAGAGCCACCAAGACCCTCAGAGACCTGCGCATCGCTGAGGTCAAGGAGCTGGACGTTAGGCTTGAGAACGGAAGGATCGCGGAATACAGGGCCAAGGTCCGGCTCTCTTTCAAGTATGAAGGCGAGAGCGACTAGGATCGACTGAAGAATTTTAGGATGAACTCAGGGCTAATCCCCACCATTTCAATGGCAGGGATCTGCCCTGAGTTCATACTGAATGTATATATTCATTACCTGTGGAATTGGAAGAATATACCACCCGCTTTCTTAAAGAAGGGATAATTCAGACCTTGAAGAGCATCTGCCGGGTCGAAGGTGGGCGATACTTTCTCTTTCATCCCTGTGGGATCTTCTGGATCAGGAGGATGGTCTCTTGAAATGAGCCGTCCCCATCCTCCTGCTTATTTCACAACAGGCCTGATCTCGTAAACATCCAAACGGCGCTGGATTGTGAAGACATCGTAGCCCTTTCTGCGGCTCTCCATCAGAGATTTGCCCACATCTTTGGGAAGCAAGAACTCCTCGTTGTCCAGCCGGACGAGGAAGGATTTCTTGCTCCTGCCCATCTCCATGTCTCTGTACCGACCAGAAACCTTTTCACCTATTTTCAGGATTCTAGGTCCCATAGTTTCACCTCGATAATCATTATTATTATGTTGATCTACTTCTAATTTCCGGTTCCTTATCTTTGAACACACCCATCATTCCCACGCCAAAAAATTCCAACAAGAATATCCTCCAAAATCTTTTTATATACACTATTTTGATTAATTATAATACATCACTTCGAGGTCGTCCCTATGGTCCAGAGATCATTAGGTTTTACTCTGATGTGCCTCGTAGCCCTATGGGCCATAGCATTGCCTGCGTTTGGCATCTCGATAAGCTGCTCTTACGGCGAAGGCGAGGGGTTCGTCTCCTCTTCAGAGAGATTCGATCTCGACCGGTCCACATCTATGCAGAATGGCATTGCCATTGGCTCTGGAGGAATCTCTCAAAGCCTTCAGGCGAGCGGCACGGGGACAAACAACATGGCTCAATCCGTATCAGGTAGTGGATATTCTCTGCAAGATGAGATCGACAGCCAGGGCTCTTTAAAGGTGTCTAGATCATCCTTTGCATCCGCACAAATGGCGATCCTCAGCCAGGGGCTGGCTGGCTCTGGGAGCGTGAATTTCGCCGTGCAGAGCAACCAGGGGTCCGCACAGGCAGGCCAGGAGGCGAGCGTCGCAGGCGGTGCGCTTGCAAGCTCACAGAGCCTGTCCGTGACGGCGGGCGTCTCAGCTGGCCAGAGCACCCAGATGGCAGGTACATCGGGCTGTGTGGTGGCGAAGGCCACCGGGGAGGAGAACGTGATGTCTGCAGCTGGCAGTTTCTTTGGGCCTGGAGCTTTGAGCGCAGAGTTCGTCTCATCGGCTGCAGAGAGCGCTTCAGTCGGCGGAGCTGCTGCTGTGGATGGAGTAAACTGGCTGAATGATGGATCTTTCAGGGCGATATCCTCCGGGAGTTTGGGCATGGGCGTGTCAGGCCTCCGGGACGCCGGCATGGGGCTGGGTTTTTTTGAGGTAAGAGTCCTCAATTTAGAGCTGAGAGGGGAGCAGCAGGGCGGTGCAGTATCTCCTGGCGCGACCAGCCCATCTGGCGCGTCTTCTGGTGGCGGGGGGTATGATAGCTCCTATTCGCTCACAGGCTATCGGCTGAACCGGAAGGATGCGCAGTTACAGCTTTATCTGAACTCGAAAAATACGCCGTCGGGCTTGACGGAAGAATCTGTCAGGGATGCCATTGCTGCGGCTGCCAATGCATGGGATGATGCCGCTGCCCAGAACATCTTTGCAGACGGAGATGCAGTTAAGGTCGATAATAGTTTGCAGGTGGACAATCCTTTCACCAGCACTCCCGTGAGCGACGGCTACAGCGTGAACGGCTGGTGGGGCCTGGGGAGCAGCTACCTGGGGATAGCTCGCTGGTGGAGCAATGGTCAGTTGTCCGATGGATATTATTCCATTACTGAAGCCGATATCTGGTATAACAAGGACAAACAGTGGACCGTGGATTGGAACACTGCAGTCGGCAATGGATTTGTATATGATCTTCAAAGCGTTGCAACCCATGAGCTGGGTCACAGCATAGGCATGGGGGATATTTACTCCACAGCCTATGGCGGGACGCTGCCATCCAGCGATCCGCGCACAAGCGACTTCGAGCAGGTGATGAACGTCTATGATGGACCGCAGCGGGCACTTGGGAATGGAGACAGGACTGGGGTGCAGAAGCTGTACGGCACCCCTCTGGAAGAGGGCATGTATCTGTACGTATCAAGCTATCCGTTTGTGTAAACGCATTCACTGTAAAATGGTCTCGGAAGTTTTTAGTAGTATGATTAATACCTTATCTCAAAGCCTGAATTGCGTCGATGGGGAAGGGTTCCTATGGCCTGCAGATATTTGTGTATGATCTTTGCTTTCCTTCTAGTCTCATTTGCATTTACAGCCCCTGTGTGGTGCATCTCAGTTAGCTACTCATCGGGAGGTGGTGCAGGGTCAGCGTCGCTAGCCTCACATACACTTCGGGCGAGCGTCTCTCAGCTTCATGTTCTCGAGGCATCAAAGCCCTATCCTCAATCAAACGCAATCCCTCTCCTCAAGTCATCCCCTGGTATCAGCCATCCTTCTTTCAGCCTTCTCGCCTTCAGCCTCTTTAGCGATCCCACTAGCTTCTCTCGGGCCCTTGCCGCCGTCCCGTCATCTTGCAATACCTTCCCCTCTAGCAGTGCATCCATCACGAACCCAGTCTTCGCCGCCACCATATCTTCGAGCTCTTCCTGCGTCATCCAGATGTCTTGAATGCGGGCGGGCTTCGAGAATGGCGGCAGTTCATGCCGCTCTTTCAGTTCCGGCAGGCCGGTGGCCACGACGATGAGATCAACATCGCTGTCCCTATGCGCCTCTCCCCTGGCCACTGAGCCGAATAAAATTACACTCTTCACATTGGGGCAATGCCCTCTGAGCTTGGCCAGATAATCGGCAATCATCTCTTCAAACATCGCCCCATCCTCTCCAGCACGGCCTCCAGATCCACTATGCCAAATGCCGCAAAGAAGTCGTGTGCAGCAGACATGACAGTTCTTGACCGGCCTATTATCTCCTCTGCCTTTTCTTCGTCATATATCTCCGATGGCTTTATGATTCTATCCCTGGTCTCCCATCCGTATCTCGGCATGCTTCGTTGCTTTTCGATGTATGCGGCGTTATCTGCCATGGACAGCAGAAATCCAATGGCGTCTTTAGAGAGTGTCAGCTCGCGCAAAGTCTCTGGATTGTTTAGGACATCTCCCACAAGTATATCCGATGGGAAATGCGTCTTTCCTTGCACTACTCCGAAGAAATACAACACCGATTTAAGAATCTTTTCTGTGCATTGCTGGGCGTGAAAGACGCTGCTTGGATACCTCCCCTCGCCCAGGTCTGAAACGGCATCATCCATATCATCCAGTGCCATCTCCAGCCAGTCCTTCGTCTTTTGAATGCTCTTCATTCTTATCGGCCACCATTCATCATCCTCTCGTACTCAGCCAGCATGCTATCCGTCTCCTCCATCGAGATCGGCAGCACGTGCATTCCAGAGGAGAGGTTCCTCAGCTTCATGTTCTCGAAGCGCTTCAATTCCGAGAAGTCCATGAGTTCTTGAAGTAGAAGAGGCTGTTATGGGATATATGGCTAGTGCACAGATCGAAAGTAATCTGGGGAGTGGCTTCGCTTCCAAAAGTAAGACGCATTCACTGTAAAATGGTCTCGGAAGTTTTTAGTAGTATGATTAATACCTTATCTCAAAGCCTGAATTGCGTCGATGGGGAAGGGTTCCTATGGCCTGCAGATATTTGTGTATGATCTTTGCTTTCCTTCTAGTCTCATTTGCATTTACAGCTCCTGTGTGGTGCATCTCAGTTAGCTACTCATCGGGAGGTGGTGCAGGGTCCGCGTCCTCTTCCGAGAGGTTAGATCTGGATGATTTCACATCTTTGCAGGAGGGAGTAACATTGGGCCTAGGCTCTTTCAGCCAGAGCCGCCAGGTGAGCGGCTCGGGAAAGAACAGCCTGAAGCAGTCGGTCACGGGAGATGATTTCAGTCTGCAAAATAGCATCGAGAGCCAGGGGTCCGTCAGCGCCTCAACATCGACCTATGCCAGCTCTGCAGGAGCATCCATCGCCCAGGGCGTCGCGGGGACAGGCAGCATGAGCCTTGATTTGAAGGGCGTGCAGGGGTCCGCAGAGGCCGGGCAGGAGGCGAGCGTCGCAGGCGGTGCGCTTGCAAGCGTGCAGAGCCTGTCCGTGACGGCGGGCGTCTCAGCCGGCCAGAGCACCCAGATGGCGGGCGTGGCTGGGTACGTCGGCACGGGTGCGTTCTCAGAGGACAGGGCAATGCTGGCCACAGGGACCTTCTCGGGCGCAGGCCTGATGCAGGCGCAGATGAGCGCGGTTGCAAGCGAAAAGATGCAGCCGCAGGCGAGCGGACAGGCCTCTTTGGACGGGGTGACATGGTTGGACGGCTCGACCTTCCAGTCGGTATCCGAGGGCGAGAGGGGCATCTGTGTGCAGGGCCTGAGGGATCTGCCAGGGGGCCCCGGATCGGTAGAGGTCAACGCCGTGAACATGGGCCGCGAGTCCTTTGGCGGCCTCGACAAGAGCAATGCCCTGGCAGTGGAAAATCTGGGCGGCGGCTCGTATTCGTCTTTTGTGCTAAACGGCAGGCGCTGGAACCAGAACAACCCGCAAATTCAGCTTTACTACAACTCCGCAGGCCAGCCCTCCAACCTGAACAAGGACTCTGTCAAGAGCAGCATAGCTGCGGCTGCCAATACCTGGGACGACGCCGTGGCCCAAAATCTCTTTGCGGACACTTCTTTGGTATTGGACACGGCCGCCACGTCCAATTCCAATGACGGAAATAATGTTCATCTGTTCGGATCTCTTCCCAGCGGAATCCTTGGCCAGACCACCACCAAGTACGGCGGGCCGACGGTGAACGGGTACTCCTCCATCTACGATTCGGACGTGGTCTATAACAAGGGCGTGAGCTGGACCACCGACCTGCAGACAGCTGTGAACAACAACCATGCATCGCCGAGGATCTTCGACCTGCAGACCGCATCGTTGCATGAGCTAGGGCACACCATAGGCATGGGGGACCTGTACTCAATCGACTCCTCCGGAAACGTTAAGACGACGGACCTGGAGCAGGTCATGGACGCCTACGATGCACCGCAGAGGACGCTCGGGAATGGAGATAAGGCTGGGGCGCAGGTGTTGTATGGTGGAACAAGCTTGTATAGTGCTGTAGGCTGGCTGCACGGTGATTTCAATGGAGATGGTAAGACCGACCTGATCGAGTTGAATGGTGGTGATCATCTTGATGTGTTGCTGTCGAACGGCGATGGCACATTCCAGGTCAACTCCTATTCTCCGTGGTCCGGCTATGGCACATCAGCCGGTCAGTGGCAAGTTCTGGACCTCAATGGCGATGGGAGATCTGACTTAGAACATATCTGGGGTGGCACATCGATCAACAGTTGGCTGTCGAACGGTGATGGCACATTCCAGGTCAANTCCTATTCTCCGTGGTCCGGCTATGGCACATCACTCGGTCAGTGGCAAGTTCTGGACCTCAATGGCGATGGGAGATCNGACTTAGAACATATCTGGGGTGGCACATCGATCAACAGCTGGCTGTCGAACGGCGATGGCACATTCCAGGTCAACTCCTATTCTCCGTGGTCCGGCTATGGCACATCACTCGGTCAGTGGCAAGTTCTGGACCTCAATGGCGATGGGAGATCTGA
>JGI11944J13513_1000440_pt1 | contig 41210 bp, 36 predicted proteins | sample TerdegcoTASludge_FD_13513 | JGI IMG/M metagenome (IMG submission 13513) | reverse complement strand
AGGATAGCAGGCTCGTCATGAACCATGCTGATGATATTGAGGTTAAGGACATCACGGAGATTATACAGGAACTGATTTAGAGAACCAAAGAAACCTTACATGAGGACATAAAGAAGTGAAAACAGAACAAGTGGAAAAACAACAAATCGAAGAACTTTGCAGGAGCCTCGAGAACAGTAATATCGGAGACGTCATGGTTGTCGGCGGAGGGATCAGCGGTATTCAGGCATCCCTTGACCTTGCCACAGCGGGCTTCAAGGTATACCTGGTCGAGAAATCACCGGCTATTGGCGGCAAGATGGCCCAGCTCGATAAGACATTCCCGACCAATGACTGTTCGATGTGTATTGAATCCCCGAAGTTTGTTGAATGCAGCAGACACCCGAACATAGAGATCCTCACGTACACAGACATAGAGAAAGTAACAGGGGAAGCAGGGGAATTCAAAATAACCCTTATTAAGAAACCCCGATACATTGAAGAGGATAAATGTACGGGATGTGGCGTATGCGTGGAGTACTGCCCTGTTCAGGTGGAGGATGAATATAACCAAAAATTATCCAAAAACAAGGCAATTCATATCTATTTTTCTCAAGCAGTCCCCCTTGTTACTTACGTTGATCGTGAAAAGTGCTCCTTCCTCAAAGAAGAGAGATGTACAATCTGTCAGGGAGTCTGTAAGAATAATGCTATAGATCTCTTTCAGAAGCCGGAGACGCGTGAGGTAGAAGTTGGTGCAATAATACTGGCGCCTGGCTATGAAGCATTCGATCCTGCAATATTGAGAGATAGCTATGGGTACGGAAAGTTTGAGAATGTTGTGACCAGCTTGGATTACGAACGAATATTGTGTGCCACTGGGCCATATGAAGGTGAGATACGGCGGACATCTGATAAAAAACATCCGCATAAACTGGCATGGATCCAATGCGTTGGGTCCCGGCAAGTTATCGAAGGCGGTAACAGCTACTGCTCAGCAGTTTGCTGCGCATACACCCAGAAGCAGGTTATCCTTACCAAAGACCATGACGGGGATGCAGAGTGTACTGTATTCCATAATGATATCAGAGCATTCGGAAAGGATTTCGAACGATTTTACCAGAGAGCGGAGAAGCTTCCAGGAATTCGGTTTATACGAAGCTATGTATCAATAGGAAAAGAGGATCCGGTAACAAAAAACATTACCGTGAGGTATTCTACCCCTAACGATGGGGTGAAAGAAGAAGAGTTTGATATGGTGGTTTTGTCAGTGGGTATGAATCCGCCTGAAGACGCAGTTGATATGGCGAAAAAATTTGGCCTTGAGCTAAACGATCATGGTTTTTGTAAGGTCAACCCTGTCAACCCCATACAAACTTCACGCCCAGGTGTTTTCATAAGTGGTGCCTTTCAGGGTCCTGTTGATATCCCTGAATCGGTTATGACAGCCAGTGGAGCAAGTTCTCAATGCGGACAGCTTCTCGACTACAGGCGGAATGAACTGACGAAAGAAAGGGAATATCCGGAAGAAAGAGATGCGTCCCAGGAGGCTCCAAAGGTAGGAGTTTTTGTATGCCACTGCGGGGCTAACATCGGAAGGGTAGTGGATGTTCCTTCAGTGGTTGAATATGCGAAGACCTTACCTAATGTCAGCTATGCGCAAGAGGCTCTCTTTGCATGTTCCACCGATACAGCCCGGCAGATATCCGAAACGATCAAAGAAAAAGGACTCAATCGTGTTGTTGTGGCTGCGTGCACCCCACGGACGCATGAACCACTCTTTCGGGACACGCTCCGTGAGGGAGGCATAAACCAGTATTATTATGAAATGGCCAATATCAGGGAACATTGCTCATGGGTCCATTCAAAAGAAAAAGACATAGCAACGCAAAAGGCAAAGGATATTGTCCGCATGTCGGTGGCGAGATCACAGCTTCTTGAACCATTGCAGGAGTTCGAACTGCCAGTGGATAAACGAGTGCTGGTAGTTGGAGGCGGCGTGGCAGGAATGACAAGTGCGCTGAGTCTTGCCGAACAGGGATTTGAGGTTTTTCTCCTTGAAAAGGATGCTGAGCTTGGAGGAATGGCTCGAAGGATTCACTATACCCTTGAAGGACTGGATGTTCAAGCATATTTACGTGACCTAATCAGCAGGGTATATCGCAATCCTTTATTACACGTTTTTACTGATGCCACAATTAAAGACGTGAATGGGTATGTTGGAAACTTTGTCACCACAATGACATATGGAGACGTGGTTAAGGAAATACACCATGGCGTTGCAATTATTGCATCTGGAGCTGAAGAATATAAACCACATGAATATCTGTATGGGCACGATGACAGAGTAATAACCAACCTTGAATTGGAAGAAAAGATTGTTCGTGACGATGAAAGGGTGAAAAATGCCCAAAGCCTTGTGATGATCCAATGCGTGGGATGCAGAAATACAGACAGAAACTACTGTGCAAGGATATGCTGCAGTCAGTCGATAAAGAACTCTTTAAAATTGAAAGAGATAAACCCAGAAATGAATATCTACATCCTTTTCCGGGATATGAGAACCTACGGGTTTAAAGAAGATTATTACCGTGAAGCAGCTAATAAGGGTGTTCGATTCATCCGGTATGAGCCACAGGAACCACCCAAGATTGAGCCTGGAAAGGCAGAAGATGGCCGGCTGGTTCTTAAGGTTACCGCTATAGACTATATTCTCGATAAGAACCTTGAACTGGATGCCGATATTATTGCTTTGGCCGCAGCTGCAATTCCTTCAAAGACAAATAATGATTTGGCTCGGTTTTTCAAGGTAGCTTTGAACCCTGATGGTTTTTTCCAGGAAGCCCATGTCAAGCTACGACCTGTTGATTTTGCCGCAGATGGTGTTTTTCTGTGTGGAGCAGCCCATTATCCGAAACATCTTTCTGAGACGATCAGCCAAGCTTATGGAGCTGCAGGCCGGGCAGTCACAATTCTTTCAAAAGATACTGTCATAGCGTCCGGCGCAGTGTGTGAGGTGAAAGAAAACGACTGTGTATCGTGCGGAGCGTGTATTTCGGTCTGCAAGTATGGAGCAATAGAGTTCCGAGATACGCCAAAGGGAAAGAAGGCCTCCGTCAATCCTGTACTTTGTAAAGGAGATGGTCTTTGCAACCCGGTGTGTCCTACGCGGGCGATTTCTCTCAAGCATTTTACCGATGAAGAGCTTTTGAAACAAATTGATGAGGCCCTTCCATCCTTTACCGAGGCCCGTTCATGATTGATTGGGATTACCGAATTAGGAGGAGATAAAAATGGCGAAAGGATTCGAATTTAAACCAAAGATATTAGGCTTTATCTGTTTCTGGTGAGGTTACGGCGCCGCTGACCTGGCTGGAGTTTCCAGACTGCAATATGCAACAGATATGAGGCTAATCCGTGTTATGTGTACAGGGAGGGTCGATCCTGCCTTTATGCTCCGCGCTTTTTCAAATGGAGCTGATGGAGTATATATTGGTGGATGCTGGCCAGGCGAATGTCACTACGTGACAGAAGGCAATTATCATGCGTTAAGCAACGTTCTTCTTATGCGAAAAGTATTAGCCCACATAGGGGTAAACCCTGAACGACTGAGAATAGAATGGGTTGGTGCATCTGAAGGGGTTCGTTTTGCCGAGATCATGAATGATGTTTCCAAAAAGATAAAGGAGCTGGGACCCCTCGGCACAGCCGAAGGAATAGATCCAAAAAAACTATCATTCAAGCTGGAAGCAGTGAAGAACATAATTCCTTACATGAGACTCGTGGAGAGAGAACGGTTAAGAATGCATTTCACGAAAGAAGAAGAGTACCGGGAATATTACAACAGCGATGAGCTGAATAGATTGTTCACGGATTTAATCGCAGATAAACTCGCGGTAAGTGAAATTATGTTACTCCTCCGCGAGGGACCAAAGTCAGGAGAGGAAATCTCTGAAATTCTGGGTTTAAAGCCTTCTGAAGTTTCACGGCACGTAAACATGTCGGCAAGACAAGGATTGGTAAGATTTGACAAAGCCCAGAGGGTTGAACTCCCAAAGACGATAAGGGGACAGGCACAGGTGTAGGGTGAAATGGAGGTAGACAGGCACCATGGATAACAAGAGAATTGACGAGATTATTAGTAAGTATGATGGCAAGCCCAATTCAGTCATTATGGTGCTGATGGATATTCAGCATGAAAATCACTGGCTTCCAAGAGAGGTTTTAGAGAAAGTCAGCGAAAAGTTGGGCGTTTCCCTCAGCGAAATACTGCACATTGCGACATTCTATAAAACATTTAGCCTAAAACCTCAGGGACAGCATGAAATTCATGTATGCACAGGTACTTCCTGTCATCAACGAGGTTCGGCAAAAATCCTTGAAAAAGTCCAGGACTTGATTGGAATCAACCCTGGCGAAACGACTTCTGACTTCAGATTTAGCCTTGAGAAAGGAAGTTGTCTTGGATGTTGCACCTTGGGCCCCGAGATGGTTGTTGACGGAATTCATCATAGCAACATTACGCCGGATGATGTAGAAGATATTTTGAAAAACTACAGGTAAGGGAAGAGTATGGCAAGAATAAATTCTGTTAAAGAATTGGAAAAGGTGAGAAAGGGCATCATATCGAAAAGAGATCCGAATAAACCCTGTGTAGCGATATGCGGAGGAATAGGCTGTCTTGGTGGCCGTGACAATCTTATCCATGCTTTTGAAAGAGAAATCAAGGATCAAAATTTAGAAGGACAGGTGGATGTTCGGGTAACAGGATGTCATGGCTTTTGCGCCCAAGGGCCAAATATCGTTATTTATCCGGAAGAAATCTGCTATGTCAAGGTACAACCTGAAGATGCTTCTGAAATTGTCAAACAGACCCTGATTGGGAAGAAGGTTGTTGAACGCCTGGTGTATGCCGATCCGAATACTGGTGAAAAAGCTGTTTATCAATCAGAAATTCCGTATTACCGCAAACAGATGAGGAATCTTCTCGGGACGAATCCCAAGATTGATCCGAAAAGCATCGATGACTACCTGGCTATAAACGGGTATTCATCCCTCGCAAAAGCACTTTTCAAGATGACTCCCGAGCAGGTTCTGGAAGAGATAAAGAAAGCAAACTTACGCGGAAGAGGTGGCGGAGGGTTCCCCGCTGGTTTAAAATGGGAAACGGCTCGTAATGCCCCTGCCGAGATAAAATATGTCATATGTAATGGCCACGAAGGTGAGCCGGGTGCATATATGGACAGAGCTATTTTTCAGGGAAACCCGCACTTAATTATCGAAGGTTTGATAATTGGTGGCTATGCAATCGGAGCAAAACAGGGATTCATCTATACCCGTCATGATATGCCGAGATTGAGAGAAAATATCGATATTGCCCTCAAGGCTGCGTACAATTATGGTTTCCTGGGCACGAACATCCTTGGGTCCGGATTCGATTTTGACATCGAAGTGCACCTCGATGTGGGAATATTCGTATCCGGTGAGGCGAGTGCGTTGATGAGGTCGATAGAGGGAAAAGCTCCCGAGCCACGACCGAAATATACGAGAACCGCAGTGAAGGGCATCTGGGAGCGTCCAAGCAACTTAAACAATGTTGAGACATGGGCAAACGTACCTCAGATTATAGGTAAAGGCGCTGACTGGTATCTGGGAATCGGAACAGAAGGAAGCAAGGGAACAAAGATGATATCCCTCTCCGGCAACATAGTAAATAGCGGTGTCGTTGAAGTCCCCTTCGGTACATCCTTGAAGGAGATTGTGTATGACATCGGCGGGGGAATTCCAAATGGGAAAAAGTTGAAAGCCATCCATTTTGGAGCGGCAATGGGAGGATCGCTCCCCGCAGAACTCATTGATACCCCATTAGATTTCGATGTAATGTCGAAGCTGGGAGCAGCAATCGGCGCCGGTGGGTTGTTTGTCATGGACGAAGATACCAACATGGTCAATATGAACAAATTCTTCCTTGACTTCCTCGCCAACGAGTCATGCGGTAAATGTGCTCCGTGCCGAGAAGGCATCAGACAAATGTTACGCATTCTCACCCGTATGAGCAAAGGAGAGGGTAGAGAGGGTGATATCGAGGCGCTGGAAGAGTTGTGTGAAGTGGGTTCGCTCGCCTCGCTCTGTGCATTGGGTAAAACAACCTCAAGCCCAATCTACAGCGCCCTTCGGTATTTTAAGAAAGAATATGAGGCAAGCATTAAGGAGAAAGGGTGCAACGCATAACTGCTGAGGTCAGAGAAGCAAGAACGATAGCCAAAGAGAGTAGAAACGATGAGCGATATCATTTTAACGATTGACGGAAAAGAAGTACGAGCCAAAGAGGGAATGACAGTTTTGAATGCGGCACACAGTGCTGGCATATTTATTCCTACACTGTGTCATCATGAAAAATTGGAACCGTATGGCGGCTGCCGTATTTGTACGGTAGAAGTGGAATCGCGAGGGAGGACAAATTACGTTGCTTCCTGCCTGTATCCTGTAGAAAAAAATTTGATTGTGAGAACGAGATCAGAAAAGGTGGATAAGATTCGGAAGGTGCTCCTTGAGCTGCTCATGGCTCATGCCCCCGATTCACCCCAATTGAAGGAGCTTGCTGAAGAATACGGGGCAAAAAGTGCTCGATTTGAAAAGGAAGCGTCCTTTTGTATCCTGTGTGGCTTATGCGTAAGGTATTGTGCCGAGGTCAAGAAGAAGAGCGCGATTGCTTTTGTCGATCAGGGTCCGAAACGAGAAATAAATTTTATTCCCGAAATCGCTTCAAAGGAATGCTGGAACTGCAAAGAGTGTTTTCCTCTTTGCCCAACATCATATTTACAGGCAGCGTATGTCCTGACGCAGGGACTTGTAGGCTTCAAAAATAGCTAACCATACGATAGACGTCGGATGTTTTTTCTGAATACAGGTATTGCTTGCCTATATGGTTATGAGAAAAGGCTTTTATGCACGAAAGTTTTAAGGGACCCATTCTTATCTGCACGGATTATATCATGAGCCTCATCATGTTTGAAGTTGAGGTTTCTTCTTTTTCACGCGTGCCGACATCGCAATACCGTATGTTATCCCGTATATGAAAACGAAATCAAAGCTTATTCAGATCAGATTTCTTCGATGGGAGAATGGTTCAAGAATTTTTATGTAAAATCTGATTTTTTGAGCTCGCGAGGTGAACCGGCTTGCAATTGAATGGAATTCAAATTTATCAATTTCTTATCTGATAATGAGTTACAGAATTATTTTATTGTTTACACGCAATGTAAAATATCATATAATGAATGAAATTCAATATTGAATTCCAGGCAGTGATGATGTCAAAGAAGGATTTGAGGAGACAGCAGATCATACAGGCAGCAGCAGAAGTCTTTGGAAACAGTAATTTTCAAAATGCAAGCATTTCCGAGATTGCCCAAAGGGCAAATATCGCTGAAGGTACTGTTTACCAATACTTCAAAAATAAAGAGGATCTTTTTTTCTCCATTCCTGCCCAAAAAACGGAAGAATTTTGTAAAGAGTTTAATCTACACCTCCAGGGAATTCATGATCCTGTTGGAAAAATCAGGAAATTGATCTGGTATTATCTATATTTTTTTAAAACAAATCCAGCGTATGCCAGGAGCCTGATGCTTGAAATGCGCGTGAGCAGAGGGTTTATTCGGTCGGAAACATATGACAAGATAAAGGCATTCACGAAAAATGTTCTCGATATCATCAAAGAGGGTCAGAGTGAAGGCCAAATCAGGAAAGATGTGGGTGTATACGCTATACGTGAGCTTATTCTCGGTGTGCTCGAGTACAGGGTAACTCGCTGGCTGTTGAAAGAGGAAAAGTACGATTTGATTCAGGATTATGATGAAGTATGTACTTTGATTTTTAGTGGAATAAAATCTTCCTAACAGGGTAGAGGGAAGAAATATTTATAAGGAGGAACAGAAACGCTATGGCTATGCAGGTAATCAAATCAGACTGTATAATGTGTATCAACAGCTGTGGTATCAACGCATATGTTGAAGACGGGAAGCTTGTCAAAGTGGAAGGAATGAAAGAACACCCGATCAGTTTAGGGGAAATATGTCCGAGAGGAACTGCGCTTCCCGAGTGGGTCTACTCAAAAGACAGACTCACATTTCCTCTGAAGAAGAAAACTGACGGCGGATGGGAACGTATTTCCTGGGATTATGCGCTTGACACGATTGCCCAGAAGTTTCAGGAAATAAAGGAAAAATATGGTGCACGAGCTCTTGCTGTCTATACTGGTTCTTTAGGAACAGAAAACATCGAATTAGCTGCTTTTGCGCAGAGATTTCGAGGAGTCTATGGGACTCCCAACCTCTTGTCTGTCGAAGGTAACTGTTTCCGCTCACGTATTATGGCGAGGCAGATGACCTTTGGTGGGTACCCTATAGAAGAGCCATGGAATTCCAAATGTATTATAGTCTTTGGCCAGAATATGGATAACTCACGGATAACCGTTGGCCGCAAGATCTATAAAGCAATGGATGCCGGGACGCTAAAGCACGTTATTATTGTTGACCCAAAAAAGATCCCTATGGCAGAAAGAGGGATCCATATCCAGATCAGACCCGGCACGGATACTGCGCTATGTCTCGGCATGCTGAACGTGATTATAGAGCAGGGTCTTTATGACAAAGATTTTGTGGAAAAATACTGCATTGGCTTCGACAAACTTGCTGAGCATGTAAAGCAGTATACACCGGAGAAGATGTCGGAAATCACGTGGGTGCCCGCGGAGGATATCAAGAGAATCGCTTTGCTATTTGCGACAGTAAAACCAGCTTCAATTGTTCCTGGAACGTGCTCCATAGACCAGCATGTGAATGGCTTCCAGGGCAACCGAGTACATGCCATTCTGCAAGCCATAACAGGTAATATTGACGTTCCTGGCGGCTGGGTGAGCATACCTTTTATCCGCCTCGGTGATATGCGGGTAACTGAGATCAGTGACCCCATCGGCACAGATGAGCATCCACTTTTCCGCCGTTTCTGGGGTAGGACCTCGCCGTATGGCCAGCAGATGCTCTTTGCAGATGCAGTTTTAAAAGGCAAACCCTATCCAATCAAAGGTCTGATCTGTACAGGCGGTAACCCTGCAGTCACCTTACCAGATTCGGAGCGTATCAAAGAAGCTATTAAAGCACTCGACTTTGTAGTGGTGTCTGAGTTGTTCATGACAGAGACCGCCAAGCTTGCTGATATCGTGTTGCCTGCCTGTTCATTCCTTGAAAAAGCAGGTGTTGGTTATGTGTATGGTGTTACAAATTGCATTCCGTATGCAATGGTACGGAAGAAAGTAATAGAGCCGATTGGCGAATGCTGGCCGGATTGGAAGATCTGGACCGAGATAGGAAGAAGAATGGGCTATGGTGAGTTCTTCCCCTGGAATACCGAGGAAGAGATCATTGACTTTTTCCTGAAGCCGAGCGGGCTGACAAGAGAGCAGCTTACAAAGGACCATCCCGAAGGTGCCTATTACACGGAGATGAAATACGTGCAGCAGAAACGGTATAATACCCCCTCGGGGAAAATAGAGCTGTATTCACAGACATTGGCTGAGAATGGGTATGACCCTCTGCCAAAACCTGTGGAACCAAGCAAGAGCCCGATAAGCAATCCTGAGATGTTCAAAAAGTATCCGGTCATCTTGACAACGGGGGCGCGGATTCCCGAGTATACCCATACCCAGATGAGGGGCGTTCCATATGTGAGCAAGACAGCACCTGAGCCTTTCGCAGAGATCCATCCTGATACTGCAGCCCAGTATGGCATTGCTGATGGCGATATGATGTGTGTAGAAACCCCGAAGGGGAAGATTTATATAAAGGCACAGACCACCGATAAATTGGTTCGCGGGGTATTGAGTGTTCCCCACGGCTGGGATAAAGCAAATGCAAATTTATTGACTGAGCTTGAACCGAGAGATCCTGTTACTGGTTACACTGAGATGAAGGCGCTGCTTTGCAGGATATCAAAAGTCTCTCCGGAAGTGGCAAAGGCTGCAGCAGAGGTAGTTGCATCCACGAGCTGTTTTCCATCAGATGTGTGTGCAGTGTAGAGGCATGGTAGTTCGGACAATAATGAAAAAGTAACAGCTTCCGTAAAAAACCGCCGTCTTTGAGGACGGCGGTTTTTATTGTTTATAAGGTTTAATAATCCCTATCTCGTAATCCTATGCCCCTGTTTTTCTGTTATGCAAGAGTAGCCAGAACTTCCTTCAGCATGCGTTCGAGTTTTGCCTCTTCGGTATCATCCGCATACTTTGGCCGTTCCACATCGGGAAAGAGGCTGAATATACCATTCATGATCACCTCTGCATGAGGCGGGCAGCCCACCAGTGATATACCATTTTCCGAATGGTGGAGCTGACAGATACCCATGAAAATGTTTGTCTCCTTGGGATCAGCATTGGCACCTTCGTATGGGCCTAAGTAAATATTGACCTTTGGGTCAAAAGGCCTGTCAATCAATAATCTGTTTGGGTCAGCCGGATCTGGTCTCCGCAATTTGTTGAGGACAAAGTGGAGGTACCCTCTACAGCCGGTACAGGCATCAGCGCCATGGATTTTGAAATACTTGCCGCTTTCTAAATTGAGGAAGGGTTGCTTGAATGTACTTGCCACCTCGTCGATAGGTGTTCCGAGTACCTCTATTTTTTCTGGCTCTATAGGCCCGAACCCCTGGAGGTACGCAAGCAGAACAGGTGGAGAAATGTGAGGATCAAGACCCATGACCCGCATAGTGACGGCATCAACAGCAACCGGATTCTCTCCGCCAATAAGGAGATTCATCGTCTTAGGCGTGCCTGATACTGGCCCAAAATCCTCCTGACCTACTATACCGTCAATAATGGTCAGCTTCGGTTTCACAACATGGTGTATATTGACAAGGTTCTGCCAGAGGCCGAAAAAGTGGGTCATGTATTTCTCAAGAGGAGGCATAGCTCCCTGAAGGTTTTTAACGCCGAGAGAAACACCTGCTGCAAAATGGATTTTCATCACCGGGACACTTATGATAATGTCTGCTTCGTCAATTGTTCGGGGAACCTTGCGGGATTTCATTCGCTTACCTGCCGGTACCTGTTTTTCCACCAGTTGGTCGGTATTTAAATCCACGAGGCTGACCTTTTTAGGATCAAGGTCTATGAGTTTCGGGTATCCATAGATTTCAAACATTTTAGCAGTGGCGCTTCTGTTTATTGAGGATCCCTCTGCGACAATAACTTTCCCAGCAACGGGCAAAAGAAGCTCAATAAGGCCCTTCAGAACCCGTATATCCGTTACCACGCCGCCTGTATACGTGCCGCCCATCATGCCGTGATCAGCCACCACATTCGGTTTGAGCACTACGGTCTGCCCCGGTTTCACATATTTATCTATGCCGCCGAGCCTCATCAGGAGATCTTGAAGCGCTGTTTTGATTTCTGCTTCTGACTGGGGAGGGGCAACCCGTTCAATGACGACTTTTTCTTTTTTCCGATAGGGCTTTATAGGTTTGTATTCCTTGAGATGTTTGAAAAAGACAACTGTGCTTAGCTCCATCTTGATGAGAGAATAACCGAAAACTTTGATTGTTCTGGTTGGTCGGAAACCGTATTCTCCCAACATGTAAAACTTCTCTGTATCCTGTTCAAGGATCTCTGCAGATACGAGACTTTCCCGTGCAATGAGAGCATCTATTGCCTGAAAATGAGTCAACGCCTTGCCTTTTTCTCCATTCACGATGATTTCTTCGATGGTGCTGGTAGTTTTGCTGTAAATAATCCAGCCGATTGTTTTATTCTCTTTTCTGATGAGGTAGATAGTTATATCATGTCTTTGTTTCCACTGATCCCATCGCGTATTGATGTATGTTTGTTCGAGACCGGGAATTGTGGAATAGTAATTTCTCAAGCATTCAAATAAGGTCGATGACAATTTACCCTTTTTTAGTGTTATTTCTGACATATGCGTACCCTTTTTTGGAATATTTGTCTTAGCCGCAGCCTCATACTCAAGATCATATAAAAATGGCCAATAATGTACTATACCTGAGAATCATAGTAAAATCAATATTATTAGGATGTTGGATTCCTTTTATTCCAGAGGTTTAAACCTGTCCCGTTGAAAACGGGACGCCCCTCAACCATCCGAGATATAATCAGGTGATTTTTTGAGGAATGTATTCCGTACTTACTCCAGACACAATCACAAAAAGCAAAAGCCCCTGTGTAATCAAGCAGGTTTTCTGGTTCTCATGAACCGAGAATCAATTCGTCAATAAACTATCATCAGTCCTTCCCGAGCTCCCACTGTGGGCCGGCTTCGAAGCTTTATGAACGCATAAGCTCCGAAGCCGGAGGCGAGCGAAATTATGTATATGCCACCAACATCAAGCACTTGTCTCAGGGAGATGATTACGTCTTCTCTCGGGCCCGCTATAATCTCCTCCGATTCCTCTCACCTTATCGATATGAATGTCAACCCATCTGCCTTCTGAAGGTCGAAAGAACTGTTTGATTTGTCTTAATTCTATGAGCTTGTCAAGGTGATTTGCTTCAACAAAGTCGTGTCGGTGATCCTGATACTGCACGTGAAGAAACAATGTTTTCCTCCTCCAGTCGTAAGATTATTGAACCCCTTCGCTTAAAAAGAGAATCTGTCATCCGTACAGCATCCTCTCCGTGCCTTTCACATGGTGACATCCTCTCCAAGTAGGATAAATTTCAGCAATTCCCGTGCCAAGTTGGTCATATACCCTTCAGGGGCCATTTTACAGGGAATTTGTGACGGTGACTGATAGCGTATAGTCCTTCCGCTGACACGCGTCTGGGAGGTTAGCTACGAGATTTGTAGATTTACGGAACATTCTCGATGATATTACTGAATTCCTTCACCTATGAGTGGCAATACTGTATTGGTTGCCTCAGGGTCATTTGAAGGGATTGCTACGATTGCGCCCGTGAGTCCCAATGAAGGAACAAACCGGATTTTGAACTTGCATGAGCCTTTAGCGGATATGGACGTATTCGAGCAGAAATCATCGACGATGATGAATGCAGCGTTGTCAGAGGTTATTGTGCCAACGAGAAGGTTTCTTTTGCCTTTTGGTATCTTATTTTTTATGGTGAAGGCAATGGTCTTGGTTTTGGTGAGCTTTACCTTCCCGAAGTTTTTTTGGGCTGGCACGACTTTAATCGTGGGGTCGCTTACAAAAATTGCCGTAACAGCCTGATTATCAATTATACCAAGAGTGCAGGACTTTTTAGTGCTGCTGCAGGATCCTGACCATCCTTTAAATACGGATCCTGGATCAGGTTTCGCAACAACCTTTACTGTTGAACCCAGAGAAAAGCTTGCCTCACAAATACTGCCACAGTCAATACCGGCAGGGTTGCTCTTAATAACACCAGTTCCTGTACCTGTCTTATCTACCGTAATTGTTTTTTCTTCCTGGAGACCGTCCCATAGACTACTTATCCAACCACTGGTCAAATATTTTTTGCAGAGGCCTCTGTTGTAGTCAGAGTCTCCCTCAAGGGAATCGTTACAGCATGGCGTCGTAGTACTGCACGCCAGACCGTTCCAAAGCAGTGCGGCCAGTAGGTTCTGGCCGTATTTGCTGGGATGGAAGCATTCGCATACGCTTAATTGTACATTCCCGGATGCGTCCCTGTATTTGAATTTAGCATTCCCAATGACATCGGTCGTCAGTAAGTAGACATTGTTTGCTCTCATAATGTTGCCTGTGCCAAATGTCTGGTTGGAGGGGATTGTATCACCTGCTCCATAGAGGTTATATTCATTGACAAGCCTATTGGCGATATCGCGATAGGCTGCCCATGTTGTATAGGCGTCAGCAACACGATCGGTTGTGCAGTCAGTAAGTGAGGGGCAAACGCCATCCTGTCCAAACAGTTCGGTCGTATTCCAAAGATCCTTGCAGCGAACTGTTAACCACCATTCATCGACAACTTTTTGCTCTTTGAAATTACAGAGCTGTGATACCCGTATCGGATGGATAATGGCTATTTGCGAATCAGGGATGGTAATGAGTATGTCAAGCATTTGGCGCATCTGTTGTTCATAGGCAAAGGTCGAGGTCCGGCAGTAGTTGTTTGGATCCCGATTGGCACTCGAACACGAAGCATGATACTTGTCTTTTTCGCCTGAGCAAATATCATTGTGACCGAGGAAAACTGTTATGAGACGAGGAGTGGCTTGATTCAGTAACCACGTTTTAGCTGCCTGCGCCTGGTCATCTCCATGTGCCATTCGTGCTCCGTCCTGACCGAAATTGGCAGTGGCTACCCCGCTTCCCTTGTAAGCAATAACCCGCTCTGCAATGCTGTTAGTCGTATTGGCTATTGTATTTGTCGAGAAACTATAGGCAGGAGTATCCTGATACTCACAGGATTCGAACTCTGAGTATGCCGCATTAAACGCCGCTGTTATGCTGTCGCCTATAGCTGCTATGGATCCGATCACCTTGGTCGGGAAGGCGGCCATTTTTGTGATACCTTCTCCCTTCAGTCCATCGTCAGCGAAGCTGTAGTTTGTCCAGGAGATGAGTGAAATTCCTAATAGCAGCCAGAGTCGTCTTTTCATGATACTGCCTTGTTACAATATGTTTAATGTTCTTTGCCTGAATAATAGTATATCATTTTGTCAAGATTCTTCCCTGACAAAAAAGAAATCAGGGCAAGGATGGAAATGTTTATTCTGACATATCGACTGAACAAAGATTATGGCTTGAATTCTGAGTTACAGATATAATTCCAGCGTGATGTCATCTCCATCTTTCAGGCCGAGGGAATCCTTCAAATGAACGGCGGCGAGGATTTCAAGGAGACATTCGTCATAGTTTGGCACAAGAGGCAATACTACACCGCATTCGTATGTGGCGGCAATCATACCTCGAAAAATGAGGGCGTCACAGAAACCCTCTGCCTCACTCCGGAGACGGTCTCCCCCATGAATCTTGAGGCTTTGCTGTATTTCCGGACTGTCGACAATGATATTGAGTGTTCCCTGATAGGGCAGAAAACCAAGCTTTTCCTCCATTTGTTTGGCGACCCAGGGGATTGCCATGAAGTGTGCTGATTCTCCGACTCCCCTGACGATTTTACCCGTTATTTTCATGATTAATTCACTTGAGGGTTAGTATTCAGGTTAAAGGACCATACATTACTATTGAGGTTAACGTTTTATGTTTCTTTCGCCTATTGCCTCTTACCTATCGCCCATAAACTGTTTTCTATGTCTTTACAATCTTAATCTCTTCTTTTGAGCTGCTTCCCCATCGTCGGAAGAGAGAAGCGTCGATACCAAAAAGATCAAGCATTTTTCCGACCGACTGATCAATTATATCGTCGATTGTCTTTGGCATATGATAGAAAGCCGGTGCAGGAGGCATAATGATACCCCCCATCCGGGTTACCTTCATCATGAGGTCGAGGTGTCCTTCATGGAGGGGAGTCTCCCTGACAAGAAGAACAACCCTTCTCCTCTCTTTGAGGTTTACATCCGCGGCCCTGATGAGAAGGTTGTAATTAAATGAGTTTGCGATTGCCGATAGCGTCTTAATGGAGCATGGCGCGATGACCATGCCATCAACCTGAAAAGAGCCGCTTGCAATTGCTCCACCCACATCATCAACATCATAGATTGTTGAGGCAAAAGGCTCGAGGTCCGCAATAGTATAGTTTGTTTCGATATGCATGTTTTTGATGGCCGAAGAGGTAATAACGAGATGAGTTTCTGCACCGCTTTGGAAAAGGGCCTTCAGCATTCGAATCCCATAAATAACCCCAGTTGCTCCTGATATGCCCACAACAATCTTGATCATTCAGCACCTCCCGGTAATCTTGCTCATAACAGCCTGTATTCGTTTCGCGTTGCCTTTGCTGACCATTGCCCTTTCCTCGATCGATTTGCCCTGAATGGTTGCGTTAATGCCTATTTTTGTGACTCCGTAAACATCTTCCACGGTAGGATCTATGGGCTGTCCCTGAAGTTTATTGATGATGATGAAGTCTTCATCGGCCTTGCATCTGGTAATAACAGCCCACTCCACATCATAGGGATCCTCTGCATTCACATCATCATCTACTACAACAACCTTTTTGATCATAGGGAAGGAAAGGAGAAAAAGCATGAGATTTCTGATCTTGAATTTTTCCGGTGTTCTGACATTCACCACAAGGGAAGAACCGAAGGTCTTTGGGACAAAGGTAATATTGACAACGAACGGAAAAAGTTTTTTTGTGCTTTCGTCAAGGTGGGCCCGACTTACAAAGGTGAGGTACCTGTCCGATTCGGGGCTTGTGGGAAGAAGTGCATGGTAAATGAGATCATCACCGTAATACATGTGTTGTACAACAATGGTAGGTGTCTTCTCGAGCGACAAATAATAGCCGCTGATTTCTCCCAAGGGCCCATCCTTCTTGCACATGGATTCATCAACATATCCCTCCAGAAGCAGTTCACCAGAAGCAGGTACATCAATGCCGAGTTGAGGGGATTGTATTACTTCTATGCCTTTTCCCTTCAAGCCTCCTGCAACTTCGAACTTATCAGTTCCTGAAGGAACCTTGAGTGCCATGGAAATGAAAAAGGCAGGGTCGACGCCAATGGTTATAGCGACCGGCATTTTTAGTCCTCGGGAGAGGTATTTCTCGTGAATCGTTGTAAGAGGTGGATTGAGAAGGGTAACGCCGAGGTGATTCTTGCCCCGGTATTCCATCCGGTGAATTCCTCTTCCTACAATTCCAGAGTCAGGATCAGATGAAGAAATAATCCCTGTTGTAATGAAAGGCGCAGAGTCCTTTTCGTAATGTTTCAATATGGGTATAAAATCTAAAAGATCTTTTCCAGATACATCGATGTGTTTGCGTTTTTTTCCTTTAACATGGATTTGTTTCTCCGTCCTCTGAATTGCATTGATAAAATATTCATAGGGGTTTTCCGTGCCAAAGAGCACCTTGAACACATCGTGGGAAGGGACAAGATTCGCTACAAGCTTACACTCATAACCTTTTATTTTCTCAAAAAGAAGAATCTTCCCTTCCCACGAAAGTTTTTCAATAAGCGCAGGAATGTCTTCCCGGTAAACCTTCTCTTTTATGGTGAGAACCCAGTTTTTTGTTTGTACGAGATCTAGGTACTCTTTCAGAGAGGCAACCAACTTACAATCCTTTCGGAATCATGTTCACAAACTCCAGGATCTTCATAGAGCAGGGGGTAGGGACGAGCTGACCCCTGCCGAGACGAATCCAGACCTTCTCTGAATATTTACCAGGATCTTTCGAAATGATGATCTTTGCGTACGTGGAGCGGTATTTGTACTTGCCTGAAGTGAGATCGCGGATTACCGTGACCTGTTCCATTTCTTCGGGCATATCTTTGAAGTTTACGTTAATATAGGTATCCCATTCTGCCATGATATCCTCCTAATCCTTAAATCCGTATGTTTTCCACTTTGCAAGAACTTTCTCCTGAATGTCTTTCGGATACACGTTATCGAACGAGACCTTTATCGGTATATCTGAAGCCGACCAATCAAGAGGGAACGTACAGTCAAATATAACCTTGCCGGCAACGCCGAGACGTCTTTCAGCCGGAGTAGCAAAGGGATTCAGTGGAGTGCCAACACCAAATTCCTCAACCCTTATGCCGTTAACGGGGTGGCATTTCGTGCTGAGAGCATGGATTAACTCATCCTTGTCATAAATGTTTGTTTTATCATCGACAACCACAACCATATGGAACCAGGGACCTAGCTTGCTACCAAATACGAGCTGCCCAATCTGTGTAGCAATGTTTGGATATGCAGGTTTTACACCGACAACAGTGAGATGGTGTGTTGATTCTGGAAGCATGTATACACCTGTGATAGGAATACCCTGGTCGCGGAGCATTTTATCCATTTCCAGTCCAAGGGAGAATGATCTTAAAAGTTGGCCTTCATCTGTCGGTACTCCCATATTGGACATAGCCATAATAGGTTGTTTTCTCATGGTTATTGCCTTAACATAGTACACGGTTCTGGGTTCACGAGGGCTTGTTCTGTAACCGGTGTACTCGCCGAAAGGAGCTTCATCAATTGTGACGTTCGGTACAAGCACACCCTCGACGATGATTTCCGCGTGTGCCGGGACATAGAGATCACAGGTAACGCATTTTACTACTTCCACAGGTTCTCCCATAAGCTGGCTTGTAAATTCATCTTCCGGAATCTGCGCCGGTGCACAGCTTGCGATTGCAGAAAGAGGATCCGGGTTGATTACTACTGCGAAGGGCATGGGGATATTTTTTGGTTGATACTTGTTGTGCCACATTTTACCCATGTCGGAGAAGGGAAGCACAGGACCAACCATGGTCTTTTCATCAAAGGCCATCTGACGGTACATACCCCAGTTGACAAAAGGTGTGTCAAGATCTTTGGCTACAACAAACTGCCATGTCCCTATGTACCTACCACCATCGCCGTCATGGACCATAGGTGCGGGGAGATTCAAAATGTTTGCGTCATCGCCTTGGAGTATGACTTCCTGACAGGGCGCATTTGTGATAACCTTTGGGGGGTATGACTTCCCTCTAGTTCTGCGCAGATACTCTGCCGAAATCTCAGGGATAGGGGTGTCAGGATCCAAACCAAAAGCAATTGCAAGTCTTCTGTATGTCGCTATGGGAGCGCCAACGCATTCAAAGCCCGGATAATCTTTAATGTTCCTAAAAAAGACAGCCGGACCCTTTTTCTCACAGGTTCTTCGGACGATTGCGCCCATTTCAAGATCCCAATCCACCTCTTCGTTCACTACCACGGCATCGCCTGTTTTTACACATGCCTCTATAAATGCCCTGTTGTCTTTGTAATACTTGTAAGCCATAATTCCTCCGGTTAATAGTTATTTAAATTCTCCAAGGAAATTGTCCCACTTTCCCTGGGCCTCAAGGATGAACTGGGCCAGCTCCCTTACAACTCCCCTTCCACCACCTGCGCTTGTTACGTAATCCGCTATATCCCGTGCTTCCGGGGACCCATCGGAAGGAGCAACAGAGAATCCGCACCGTTTCATGACTGCAAGGTCGATCATCTCGTCGCCTGCATAGCAGATTTCCTCATCTTTGAGGCCTGTCTCCTGCTCAAACTGGTCGACCCTTGCCATTTTAGCTCCCTGTCCCCAAAGATTCTCCGGAGGGAGACCATAGATTTTCGCCATCTGCTCATCAGCTCGAGATATCTTTGTTGTCAGAAAGGATACGCCGATTCCTTCGTCCATTAATGCCTTAATGCCAATTCTGTCATGGAGCGAAAAGGCTTCCGATTTTATCCCATCCTGTGTGTAGAAAAGAGTATTGTCGGTCATGATTCCATGGATATCAAGAATGACAAATTTTACTTTTTTTGCTTTTTCTTTTGCATCCGCTTTCTCAATTGCCATCGTGTACCCCCTATTTGTATCCCATTTTGGTGACTTTTCCTACCCATTCATCCCATTTGCCCATGGCACGAAGGATGAATTCACACACCTCTCTCATTGCGCCTCTGCCGCCGGGATTCGTGGTAATATATGCGGCAAGGGCCTTGACTTCGTCTCTCGCGTCTGCAGTGGCAACACCAAAACCGACTTTCCGCATAACAGGGATGTCTGAAACCTCACAGCCGAGAAAGCCGACTTCGTCGAAGGAAATGCCCATTTCTTTTGTTAACTCCTCCAATTTTGCGGTTTTGTCTGTGATACGAAAGTATAACTTGTCGAGTTTCAATTCCTTTGCCCTGAAGAGTCCTTCGTCATCGATGGAAGTTGTATCAAGAAACGCAACCTTAATGTCGTTTGCTGTGAGAGAAAGATCCCCAAAACCATCCATATGCCAGAAGCCATACCGCCTGTTCCCTTCAATGTCAACGATAACATTATTCGTCGTGAGGGCTCCGTGAATATCGTGGCCGAAAAGCTTGACCTTTCGTGCCCTTTCCTGGGCGCTGTTTATGTCCTTTTCAAATGCCATGCCGTACCTCCTCCTTTTAGTCTATACCGTATTCGTTCCATCGTGCCTTGACCTTCTCGAACATGGCCTGATTGAGCTTGATCTCGGTAGGTTTAATCTTCCAATCGAAAGGTATTGTAGCGTCAAGAATGATCCGTGATGTTATGAATTTGTTTTCATCTGCGCCGATTGCCGGATCGAGAGGCGTTGACCTGCCTCTGTTGATCAACTGAGTTCCCCTCAGCGGATTGTATCGGGTGCCGAGTGCCCACCAGACCCTCGGGAGATCATCTGCATCGATATCATCATCAACAATGATAATCATCTTGATCCCATATGTTCCGGTGTTGCTTGCAATGACCGCGGCACCTACCTGATCTGCATGACCAGGGTACATTTGTTGTACGGAAACAACCACAATAAATCGTCCTGAACCTTCCGGCAATGTGTAAACAGACTTGATTCCAGGGATTTCCATTTTTGTAAGGTCGGTCCAGAGACTTGCATTCCTGGTAAAGGCATACAGTATGTGCTGATCTCCGACGGGCCTTCCCACGCTTGTTTCCCATAGAATCGGGTTGTTCCGGTAGTAGATCCTTTTCACATCAAGTGCTGGTTTTGGAATGGGTTTGATAAGCTCTTCGGTGTAGTAACCTGTGTATTCACCGAAGGGTCCTTCGTTTCGGAGCTGAGTAGGGTCGATCTCACCTTCAAGAACAATTTCTGCGGCAGCAGGAATGGGAAGTCCGGTGACCTGACCTTTTACAATTTCAACAGGTTCGCCGCGAAGCGAGCTCACTACATCGTATCCGCTCTTTGCTTTTATTGTGGCTGCTCCCGCGAAGATGTGCAGGGGGTCTCCACCGATGATTGCGCATGCAGGCATCTTCTTGCCTTGTTTTGCGTATTTCTTCATGATCCGGTCAGCCTTCTTGCCTTTGAGGATTTGGACACCCACTGACTTTTCATCCAGTATTCCCATACGGTAGGTTCCAAGGTTTACATCACCTGTCTCAGGGTCCTGGATTACCATAAAAACAGCGGTACCAAAGTAACGTCCTCCATCAAGCTCATAAAATTTTGGTGATGGAAAGGCAAAGGTATCAACTTTGTCGCCTTCGAGAATATTCTCGAAGATGGGGCCATCTTTTACTTCTTTTGCTGGGGTAAGGGCTTTAACGGCAGTATTGACCCATTCCCTGGTCAACTGGACCATAGAAAGATTTGGATCCTTTCCGAGAATGATAGCCAGCCTCTGGGTAGTGCCGAATGCGCCAGTTAAGACGGGACTCGTATATCCCTTTACTTTCTCAAACAGCAACGCCGGACCGGATTTTTCCTCCACAACTTTCGCTACGTGAGAAATCTCGAGGTCCCAGTCAACTTCTGCTTTCACACGCTTTAATTGACCTACCTTTTCGCATTGTGCTACAAAGTCTCGCAAATCCATATATAACCCCCTTCTCTTTGTGGTATTTAGCAAAATTCTACGTTAAATCCTTGACTTGTCAATTTATTTCTTCTTATACTTCATAAGAAAAAATTATGTTATCGTATTCGATAAATTCTCTCCTTGTTTTCTATGAAGTAGTCAAAGCACGCAGCTTTTCGAAGGCCGCTGACGTATTATTCATGACTCAACCGGGTGTTTCCAACCACGTTTCCCAACTCGAAGCTCAAACTGGTCATCTGCTTTTGAAACGCGAAAGAGGAAAATTTCAGCTTACCAAGGAAGGCAGGATAGTCTTCAAGTATGCAGAGAAGATTGAAATATTAGCAAGAGAATTGGAGCATACCATCAGAAACTTGCAGAAAGATGTAAAGCCTCTTCTCAGGATCGGTTCTCCGCCGGTGTATTCACGAATAGTTATGCCGTATATTTTAGCGAGCTTCCAAAAAGCATACCCAGATATTATGATAAGGCTTGACGTAGGCGGATCGGACGAAATGTTGCAATCAGTTATGTCAATGCACAATGATATCGTAATAGTGGCGAATACCAGGGCATCGAAGAAGCTTTACGTTTTACCCTTTCTTAAAGAAGAACTGGTTCTTATCGTTTCGGTCAAGCATCCCCTTGCGGCAAAAGACCAGGTTTCTTTAAAAGATGTTGAGCCCTATCCATTTATCCTCAGAGAAGAGGGTTCCGGAACAAGGAAGGCTGTTCTTTCTTCTTTTCAGTCGATGGACATAAATCCTTCAGGTTTCGTCGAGGTTAAGAGTACGGAGTTCATAAAAGAATGGGTTTCTCAGGGGAAGGGAGTATCAATTCTTGTTAAGCGTGCAGTCTCTGATGATGAATTAAAATATCTGAAGGTTATTTCTTTAAAAGAGGATTTGTCGATGGAGATTTCAGTCTGTTTTCTGAAATCGAGGAAGAATGATCGAGCAATACAGAAGTTCTCTGATCATGTAAAAGAACTCAGCCAGAAGCCTCCATTCAAAACGGGTGAATAATCTGATTAACCCAAATTTGCCACGTGCATGGGGGTATATGGTTTTCCACAACGTTTTCACCCGGCAAATGTTTGATTAAGCGAAATGGGTTTTAAACTTCGCTATAATGTCATCCAAAATCGATTGACACAGCTTCGTTATTGTTTTTATCTCAGGGTCAGTAAGATTATCCCAATGAATACCTGCTGAAACAACCACGTTTTTCCCAAGACGTTTGGCCAATTCTTCTGACATCATCTTTGCCACCATATCCTCTTTGTGGCCGACAAACGTGAAAACAGAACTTGTTGCAGCGCGCTGTGTTGGGTCTCTCAAGCTTGGACGAGCCTGTGCCAAGCCTACTGCTCCAACGTGAGGTCGTGTTCCTCCCCAAAGAATAACCAGGCAGTCAGGTCCAAGTTCAAAGACCTTTGCAAAAACTTCAAACCTTCCGTCACCTTCGGATACATCAAAAAATCGAGCCCCAGAAGAAGGTACCTTTCCATTGGTAGTTGTCATCGTTAGCCTCCTTGCGTATTCTTTTGTTGAATCATGGCATGGAGCACGTCTACTGCCCGTAATGCAAAGTCAGGATCGCTTATATGCATATTGATCTCTTCGATAGGGATGTGAGGTGATAAAAGTTCTTTCAATGTTTTCGTAAAAACAGCATCCACGGAAGGATCATAGAGAGATGCGCCTTCCTTGTCTGCGTCAGACCATCCTTTTAGCGGGATAAGGACATACGTGAATCCCTTCGATGTATTCAGTTTATCGGCAACAATGCTGGCAAATGCCCTCATCTCTTCCCGTTCCATCCGTACGCAGAACCTGGTATCGTGACCGTGAATCCTCCTGCCTTTGAGCGAATCGGGCATTGGGTAAACTGGACTGAAGACTGCATTGTCGAGGCCACCAGGAGCAAAAACAAGGGGGACACCCATGCGTCCTGCCGTCTCCAATCGTGTCGGTCCTATACCCTTGCAATATCCGCCGAACATCTCATCAGCAATTTCATGGGGATTAAAATCAAGAACTCCTGCGATTCGGCCTTCGGCGATAAGCTCTTCCATGGCCATACCACCGCAACCATTGGCGTGAAATCCAAGCATCTCGTATCCTTTGGCCTCGAGGAAGGCCTCAGCATTCAAAGCTACACCGGAGTTGATACCATAGGCTGTGACGCCGATCATAGGCTTCTCTTTTCCGAGAGGACTGGTTCCCTCCATCATTCCGCATACAGCACACGTGGCCTGCTTAAGAATGAGGCGGATAAACTCATTGAAGCCAAGGAGGTCAGCTACGGAATGAAACATAACAATATCTTTCGTACCTATGAACTGACGGATATCCCGAGAAGCTACCGTAGAAACGATTACCTTTGGGAGACCAAAAGGGAGGGTGCGCATGATAGATGAGACAATTGCTGTTCCCGTTCCGCCTCCAAGACCAATTACACCATCAAGCTTGTTTTGATCAAGGAGTCGTCGAGCAACAATGGCCCCGCCATCCTCCATGGCCTGAACAGCCTTTGCCCTGTCTTTTTTCTGTATCAATTCCGTGAGATCAACGCCTGTCGCCGCAGCAAGGTCCATTTTTGATATGTTTGCAACTATGGGAGGTTCCCCAAGAATGCCAATATCCATGACCATGGGATTAACCCCCAAGGCCTGCGCGCAATTTCTGACGAATTCCGTTTCACGACCCTTTGTGTCGAGCGTGGCAATAATGAGAAGCTGTTTCTTCATAGTTCCCTCACATTTTATTATGTTCAATCATACGACAACAATGTTTTTCTTAAACAAATAAGGGAGAGCAGTTTTGTGGCCACCCTCCCTTACGGTCTACAAGAATTGTCCCTTATCCCTGAGGCGGTTTAGGTTCAGTCAGAGGCCAGAAATTGAAGAACCCTGTAAATGAGGCAATAACAGGAAATGTGAAACCGAGCAATGCGGTTGCAATCCAGAGTTCCTGTACGTAACCAGGGGGGCCGCCTGGCAGTGGGCCAACCGAGATGACCATAAACCATCTATAGAGATAGTACATAACCACAGCGAGGATGATATTGAAAATAATTAAAACAATCCCCTTACCAGGCTGTTTTACGGTCTGAACTGGCCATGTCTGCATCAGGAGCAGCATAATAAACTCTCCAAAGATGATACAGATAGGAACCTTAAGTGTATAAATAAAAATGTCCATTCCCATGCCATCCACGAAGATTTTCTGGATTATCAATGAGACGATTATCACAATTATGCTGACTACAATACCCCAGATAGGCTGTTTGCCAAAAGCAGGCGCCTTTGGAGGGATTGAACTTAATGGCCAGAAATCGAGCTCCACCCATGCCAGGATTACGGCAAGGCACGTGAGAAAGAAGCCCAAACTATAAAAGGCATTGAATGCTCCGCTCGGGGGTGCCACAGCAGCATAGAAAGGTGCGTCTTTCATAAAATCAAAGTTAAACAACGTTTTCCAGAGTATATATGCAACGATGTATGAGACAATAAGCGTTCCGAAACCAACGAAAGCAGGGTGGTTGCCTTTAATACCAGCAGCAGGCCAGCACCCCCATACGACGACACACCAGAAGGTCATAATGACCGTCATAATTGTAAAGAATATAAGCGGTGGGGTGGGGGGCGTCACAAAAGCACCAACGGTCTTAATCGACCAGCCTGCAACGAGAGCTCCCACGAGCATGTTGAAGAAAAGAAGATAGGCTCCTTTAAATGGTTGAGCTAATGTAGCCGCCGGTGCAGGGTAGTTACTTTGCCATACCATCCCAATGATGATTGAACACGGTATAAGACACATGGCCAATTCACCCGCCCAGGGGATGAATGTTTCAGGCTTAAACCAGTGAATTATGCCATAGGCAATAAAAAGAACGATGAAAAAGCCAATAATTCCTAATGCAGGTTGCTTCAATCCTCCTTGTTGCTCCATAATACCCCTCCCTTTTTAGGTTTTTTGTGGGATTTCTATTACAATCCCAATATCAAAAAGATATCCCCCATCTATTTGATACACATTTTTTATGGATGACAAGTTACGGTACAAAAATTATATTTTGTATATTTTCCTTGCCTTGGTCAATCACCTCCTTTAGACATTTACACTGAACAGATGGTATTGTACTTGTTTGTATTTATTTTATCTTTACTCCGGCAAGTAAATTACTGAGGAGGCGATCCATAGGATCCTTTTTTGCCTCCACTTTTGCAGTAGCCTCTTTTTTACTCCAGACGGATTCGGGCCTGACCTGCAATATGATAATGTTTTCGGGAAATGGATAGTCCGCGTCTATGCCAAACTCTATATCATAGGGCTTTCCGTAATACTGCTCAATGAGCTTTCCTATTCTGGCCAGTTCTTTTATTTCCTGTTGGGAAAGACACGACACCCCTCTCTTTTCTTCGGGAACGTCTTTTTGTACAATATCGCTCCCTTCTTCTTTATAGACGCACATAGTTTCCTTACTGCCTATGGTTGTCTTGATAAGATCGAACGTAACCTTATCAACGAGATATGTATCAGGTGTTACAAGTCCGCTTACAACAGCCTCGCCAAGCCCGTAGCTTGCATCAATTGAAATCTTTGAAGGATCTCCGTTGACGGGATTGATGGTAAAGATAATTCCAGAGACACGGGAATTGACCATTTTTGGTATACCCACACCAATATTGAAAAGGAAGGGCATTCCCTTGTTCATCCGGTACATGATTGCCTCAGTATTATATGCGCTTGCCCAGCATTTTTTTATATAGTCAATAAGGTCCTTCTCACCGCAAATGTTCAGATATGTTTCCATCTGACCCGGCATTGATACCGCACCGCTGCTCCTGACAGCCACAGGGCAGGCGCTCATACAGGTTTGGTCGCAGAGTTTCTTATAGTTATCGAGTATCTCTCGTTCGATAACTTCCGGCATCGGGGCATTTTCGATGAGTTCCATTGCAATAGTGCTTGCTTGCTTGGCAGTCTCATATGTTACCTGGCCCAGCGAGGTGATCTGTTTTTCGATTTTTTCCTTGATGCCTGTAAGAATGAGAAACTGATCGTTTGCATAAATGGTAATGGCAAAGCCATGGGAGACGGGAATTCCAGCCTTTATCATTTCACCAAGATTGGAGTTCTTTTTGCCTACGATGGGAAAATCCGCTCCCTCCATTTCGTTGTACCATAAGATGTATCTATTTTCCTTATCTCCCATGATTTCCTCCAAGATGTACCGTCTTCTCAGGAATGGACCCCAGTATACTTGAAGTCCATTCCTCTATACATTGAAAGTTATATTCTATGCTCTTTGGAGAATGGTTACCGTTCCGGTGTCGCCATCCATCCTGATAAGATCTCCTGTTTTGATCACTTGAGTACCTTTTCCGGTTCCCACTACTGTGGGTAGCCCATATTCCCGGCACACAATAGCTGCGTGACACATAGGCCCACCAACGTCGGTGACAGCCCCTGCAATCTTCACAAATGCAGGCGCCCAGCTCGGTGATGTCGTTGTTGCTACCAGGATCTCACCTTCCTTTAAGTCCACGAGCTGGTCAACGTTCTTGAGAACCCGTGCTTTACCTTCGGCAACGCCTGAGGAACCAGGAGAACCCTGAATTACATTTGGATCTCCTCCGGCTTCTTCGCCTCCTTTTAGCCATGTCTGGAGAACGTTGCTCGTAACGCCCCAAAGCACGATAGTGAACGGCTCAGTAACGACATCGGGCGGTGTGCCGAGGGCAGAGGGTGGTGTCCACTCTTTGAATTTTTCATATACTCCCTTCCTCCACTCGATTTCCTTAGGCCAGTATGATGGTCCTCGTGGCTTAACGCCAGTTGCCCAGGCAGTACAGAGATCCCACAGCGCCTGTTTGATTTCATCTCGTTTCAGGAACCAGACATCGTCTGCGCTTCCAAAAAAGCCAGCATTTGAGAGAACCTGGCCTACCTGGCGGACTTTGGCCCAAAAGAGAGTGTGGAACCAGTGCTCAACATAAAAGTTATGGTCCTCTGCATAGGGCAGAACCAGCCTAGCAAGATTCAGGCCTTGGTCAAAAGCCTCTTTGTCTGCATCAGTTTTTAGAAGATTTCTATACTCATCAGCAATCCTGTCCCGTTCCTTCAGTATTTGATCGGTTGGTCTGCCGAGTACCTTCCCGGCCTTGATGGCCTTTATGTTGGTCCTGATGTTGTCGAAGGGAATCTCCAGGTTGTCATTCCAACTGATGTGTGTGTGATACCAGCCCGTCCCAACGGAGATATGGAACCATGGATACCTGGCCCTTTCCAGTTCTTTCAGCCACTCCTTGCCTATCGAATCCTGGGCCAGAGCTTTCATCAACTCATCAGCCTTCAAGGGTTTCAGAATGAGTTCATCGCAACCGATCTCAACGGCAAGCTTGGCCAATCTTATCAGCTCCGCGTCAGGTTTAAAAAGGATCGGATCAAAACCGGCCGACATCTTCGTTAATGTTGCCATGGGTATGCCAGGAAAGAGCTGATCCATGGTCTGGAAAAAGGTAACCTGAACAGCATAGGCGAGGTTCAAGAACTCAAAATGGTACTGCCAGCATTCGAGTCCGAGGTCAATAAGTTTATCGTACTTTTTCAGGAGCTCGTAGCCAGATCCTTTGCCAATGCCTTCTTTAATAACGCTCATGTCTTCCATTTCCGGCAGATCGGTAAAGTTCATCGCCTGAAGCTCTTCGATGACATTGTTCATCTTCTTTTTCCAGTTCTTCTCATAGAGATCATTCCAGTTCTGGAAATAGTACCCGGCCCGCTCCATAAAATGAGGCACCCGTTTTGGAATATCGTCAGGATTTGCCACAGGAACCGGGCTAATGTAAACATAGCCGTTCACGATCCTATGGTCGATACCCATAGCGGGCGGAATCAACCAATGACGTGTATTGTACTGTGACAGCGCGAGGTACCATGCCTCATCCCAGATGAGATCAAAAGGATAATGAGGTTCAGGGTAGTGCAATCCATCGTAATACCAGATCTGACCGCTCTCGTATGCTGCCCTCTCAGGGTCATCTTTGGTAAACTGGTACTGATAGGGGTACATCTTCTCCCAGCCTTCCGTACCGGGAATAGTTGGAACATCGTGTGGATCTAGAAACTTGTTCGCCATAAAACCCTCCCTTTTTTTAATTTTAGAGCCTGAACCACTTTGGTTCGTCAAACCTCTCCGTGCAACGGAGTATGCGGCTTTGATAATTCCACACAAAATCAGTCCTGAGCTTCAATGTTATTTTTCTGAAATCATCATTATTGAGAAGACGGCCAATATCTATGGGATCTTTTACGGTAAATTCTGCAATGATCTCGCTGACCCCACCAAGCACCACATTCCATCCCCCAGTCACCTCGACGTAGTCGATTTTCTCCATGGTCGGTAAATGAACGTTCAAAATGTAGTCCTTGTACTCTGCTTTTTTTCCAGGGCGAAGATCATAATATTGGTTGAATTTCCAGACACCTTTCTGGATCAAATATTGGTCTTTTCTAAAACGTCCAGTAGGCTCCAGAACTGCTGTTCTGTAATTGTATACCATTGACTTTAGTTTAAGAATAAGATCCTTGAATCGTTGGCTGGTGATAATTTCTGCAAGCTTCTGATGGCTTTCGCATGAGTTCACTCCTATGACCCTGGGGCCGAATCCAACCTCGACATAGTATCCCCCAACAGGAAGAAGCCCCATCGCAGTTACTTCTGGTATAAATGAATTTGCGATGAATTCCGAGTATTCATGTTCATTCCCCGGTATAATGTCCCAGCTGATGTTAAAAAGAATTGGCATGAAAAACCTCCTTAATTTTGTTTTATTTGTTTGTTAATATTTGAATATCATCCTTCAGACGTACCATCAGCTCTTTGAAAACCCACCCTTAACGTGAACCCCACATGTGTAATCTCTGATATTAATCTTTAAAGCATTGTAGCCCAATCACTTTTCAAGTCAACTTATTTAATCTTATAATATATAAGAATAACTTATACTATTAATTACAACCCCGTATAATCGTGGACTGAAAAGGAAATATGAATTGATCAAAGATCCGCACACTCATGAATCACGTGTTCAAAAATGTACACAAAATATTTTCTTCTTTACTAAAACAAAAAGCAAGAACTATTTTGCAGATAAAAACAAACTATACCAATCAACGTATTTTCTCAATCTGCTGAAACACCCATATATAATGGACATCCATAAATATAACGAAAGATGTTTTGCAATGTAATATTTTTTTTAGTGATTTTTTCAAATATTTTGTATACAATATGATCAATAAAATTTGTCCTTAAATTGCGGAGAAAAAGACAGTTGTTGCAGGTTAGATGGCTATTAACTCCAGGTTATATCAAGAATTACGATATATGCCAGAGGAATTGTGAAACAACACAAGCATATAAAGATACCCATTGAAAAATGAAAATGACTTATGATACTATTCATTTCTTTCATTTGTTTGGAAGGAAACTTTTTAAGGTGAACATATGAATACGTTGAACCTGACAAAAAGCATGGATTTGACTTTCATTGAACAAGTTAGCAGAGAAAGCGGACAAAACCCTTCGCTGTGTTATCAGTGTGGAAACTGTACAGCAGGCTGTCCTTATACCCATTATTTCGATTATCCGGTAAGTCAGATTATGAGACTCCTTCAGGCTGGCCAACGGGACACAATCCTTTCCTCCAAAGCAATTTGGTTGTGTGCGACATGTGAAACATGTACGACCCGATGTCCCTGTGAGATCGATGTGGCTATGGTAATGGATACATTAAGGATTATCGCCCGTCGCGAAAATAAGGTGTCGGAAAAAGACATAAAACTTTTTTACGACTCCTTTCTTGAGTCTATGAAGGGGCATGGGAGGCTGTTTGAGATGGGAACACTTCTCGCATACAATATGAAGTCGGGACATCTCTTTGCAGACGCGGATTTAGGCCCTAAGGTCCTGGAAAAGGGGAAAATCCATTTCTTCCCTAAAAATATTAAAGGAAAGGACAAAGTAGCAAAAATTTTTACAAGATTCCAGGAGAAGGCAAAAAAACATGGCTGAGAAAGAGTACGCATATTACGCTGGTTGTTCATTAGAGGGAACGGCAGTAGAATACGATATGTCAATGCGACAGGTATTTAAGGTTCTTGGAGTGAACATCAGAGAGCCTGATGACTGGAGCTGTTGCGGATCAACACCGGCCCATACGGTGGATCATGTTTTTGCAGCAGCCTTGGCGGCTCGAAACCTGACAATCATAGAGAAGATGGGAGCCGATACGGTGACTGTTCCGTGCCCATCCTGCCTTTCGGCTTTTAAGAGAGCCCACCTGGGTATGACAGCCGACGAATCTTTCAAAAACGAGGTAAACGAGCTTCTCGATGAACCGTATACAGGTGGTGTGGTTCCAAAGTCAACCCTCCAAGTCATGTTTGAGGATGTGGGTCTTGAGGCCATCGCTTCCAAAGTCACCCATGCCTTGCCTGGTCTCATAGTGGCTCCTTACTATGGATGTATTCTCACGAGGCCTCCTGAGATCGCACAATTTGATGATCCAGAAAACCCCATATCCATGGACAAGATTCTTGAGGCAGTCGGTATTAAAGTTGCTGATTATGCATTTAAAATGGAATGTTGCGGTGCAGCCTTCGGCGTGCCCAAGAAGGATATGGTAAACCAGCTTACCTACCGGGTGCTTTCCATGGCTCTTGACGCAGGGGCAAACTGTATAGCGGTGGCATGCCCCCTCTGCCAGCAAAATCTTGATTTGCGTCAGAGCCAGGTGAATAGTACTATGGGTTCATCCCTCACCATTCCGATTCTGTATTTTTCCCAGCTCGTTGGTCTCACCTATGGCCTTTCACCGAAAGAGCTTGGTATAGATAAACTGGTTGTGAGTGCGGATGAGATTGTTCGCTCACGAATTACTCTCGAAGAATTGGCACAGAGAGAGGCAAAAGTCAAGGCGGCCGAGGCTGAAGCGAAAGCTGCAGCAAAGTCAAAGAAGGTTCAAGTCAAAGAAGAAGACTCAAAGACGGAGGAGACGTAATCCATGCGGGTTGGCGTATTTATTTGTCATTGCGGTAGTAATATTGCTGGTACTGTGGATGTTGCACGAGCAGCAGCTGAATTAAGGAAAGTCCCTGGCGTAGCCTTTGCCACGAATTACATGTATACCTGTTCAGAACCAGGCCAAGAAGAGATCAAGCAAGCAATTCAGAGGGAGCACCTGGATAGGATCGTCGTAGCGGCTTGTTCACCGAGGATGCATGAGCTTACATTCAGGAGAACTATAGAAAAGGCCGGTTTAAATCGTTATTTCCTGGAAATGGCCAACATCAGAGAACATATCTCCTGGGTAGGCCTTGATAAGGAAGCGAACACCAAGAAAGCAATTGAAGCAATAAAGATGGCTGTTGCAAAAGTCATGCAGAACAAACCTCTTTATTCATCTTCTTTCAAGGTGAATAAGAGGGTCCTCGTGATTGGCGGTGGAGTGGCGGGTATGCAGGCTGCATTAGATTGCGGAGATGGCGGCCTTGAGGTAGTACTTGTTGAGAAAAGTCCGAGTGTAGGCGGTATGATGGCCCGTCTCGATAAAACTTTTCCTACCATAGACTGCTCAATTTGCATTTTAGGTCCTAAGATGGTAGATGTGGCCCAGCATGATAAGATAAAGCTGTACGCCTATTCAGAGATTGAGGATATAAAAGGGTACGTTGGCAATTACCAGGTAAAAATACGCAGGAAAGCAACATATGTTGATTGGACAAAATGTACAGGGTGCGGACTTTGTATGGAAAAATGTCCGTCAAAGAACTCGTACGACTATTTTAATTTTGGTGTTGCACCCACCAGGGCGATCAATATACCATTCCCTCAGGCCATTCCGAAAAAGGCCAAGATAGATCCCAACTATTGCCGGCAATTCACGAGAGGGAAATGCGGCGTTTGTGCCAAGATCTGTCCCACTGGCGCAATTAACTATGAGATGGAGGATGAGATTGTGACCGAAGATGTTGGCGCCATTATCGTGGCATCGGGTTATGGTCTCATTGATATGGACAAGTTTCCTGAATACGGAGGCGGCCGTTATCCGGACGTTATTACCGGCATCCAATATGAAAGGCTTCTGAACGCTTCGGGTCCCACAGAAGGGCATATCGTGAGGCCTTCAGACCATACCGAACCAAAAACAGTTGTGTTTGTTTCTTGCGCTGGATCAAGGGATAAATCTCTCGGTATACCGTATTGTTCAAACTTCTGCTGTATGTATATTGCGAAACAGGCAATTCTTACAAAAGATCATATTCCCGATTCCCAATCATACGTTTTCTACATGGACATACGTTCACCCGGAAAAGGATACGACGAGTTCACTCGGAGGGCTCAAGAGGACTACGGGGCGAAATATATAAGGGGAAGAGTATCCCGCATCTATCCGAAAGGAAAGAAGTTAATTGTCGTTGGGGCAGATACGCTTCTCGGTACACAGGTTGAAATAGAAGCTGATCTTGTCGTTCTTGCCACAGCGGTAACTGCTGCGCCGGGTGCGGCACAGCTTGCCGAGAAACTTCATATCTCGTATGACACGTTTGGATTTTATGTGGAAAGTCATCCGAAATTACGACCGGTCGAAACAAACACATCAGGTGTCTTTCTGGCAGGTGCAGCCCAGGGTCCCAAAGATATACCGGCATCGGTGGGGCAGGGTAGTGCGGCAGCCAGCAAGGTTTTAGCTCTTTTCTCCAAGGATATGCTCGAATCTGATCCGGCCGTGGCAAAAGTAAATGAAAATACGTGTGTAGGATGCCTGAAGTGTAAATTAACCTGTCCTTTCGGTGCCATACAGGAAAAAGAGCTTCGTGGCGGCAAAGTTGTTGCAAGTGTCATCGAGACAGTCTGTGCAGGGTGCGGTGTTTGTACATCAACATGTCCATGCGGAGCCATTCAGCTATCTCATTTTACCGATAATCAATTGTTAGCGGAGGTCAATGCTATATGTCAGAAGTAGACCCCAAGGAGCTCAGAATAGTCGGTTTTCTCTGTAACTGGTGCTCATATGGCGGAGCAGATACAGCCGGGGTAAGCCGTTTTAAACAGCCTACCGACCTAAGGATCATCAGGGTCCCATGTTCTGGTCGTGTTGATCCGCTTTTTATTATAAAGGCCCTGATTAATGGAGCTGACGGGGTTCTTGTGTCCGGCTGCCATCCCCGTGATTGCCATTACTCGGACGGTAATTTTTACGCACGGAGAAGGCTGGAGATGTTAAAGCGGTTGCTTCCTTTCCTGGGTATAGACGATAAACGCTTCCATTATACATGGATATCAGCCTCCGAAGGCCAGCGGTGGCAGAAGACTGTAACCGACTTTACCAGTCAAATACATAGGTTAGGCCCGCTCCATTCAGGTAAGGAGGCACAACCGTGAGTCTTGATAAGCTAAAGCAAATTATAACCGATGTGCTCAAGGATGTGGATGTAGTTATAGGGTATAAACAGGGTTTTGATGCACTCCATGCTACCCCGTGTTTTGTTACAAAGCCTGAGCAGGTAGACGAGATCATCTGGAGCCCGCTCTGCGTGCAAAATCTTGCCGGTTATCTGACATCCCTGAAAAAGAAGGTTGGTATTGTTGTAAAGGGATGCGACAGCAGGACAATAGTCCAGTATATGCAGGAAGGGTTGATCGATCGCAACAAGGTTGTGGTCATCGGCATACCATGTACCGGTATTTTGAGCGTGAAAAAGGTTCTCGAAAAGGTGAAGCATGAGCCTGTCGAGGAGGTAACATTCGGGAATGACGGTACAGTCATTGTAAAGACGCCATCAGGTGATACAAAGATGGCTCTTTCAGAGGTCGCGCCTGATAAGTGTGAAACATGTCTCTATCCAACGCCTGTTGTTTACGACCATCTGGCGGATGAGCCTATTGCTTCCACGAAAGATCCACAAAACGTATTCAAAGACGTTGAAGAATTTAATAAAAAATCTCTGGAAGAAAAAAAGAAATACTGGGAAAAGGAATTTGATCGGTGTATTCGGTGTTATGCGTGTAGGAATGCATGCCCCATGTGCGTGTGTCAGGACAGCTGCATTGCTGAAACACGCGATCCTCACTGGATTAGCCAGAGATCAAACCTTACTGAAAAAATGATGTTTCATATGATCCACGCCCTCCACCTTGCAGGACGCTGTGTTGAGTGTGGAGAGTGTGAACGGGTATGTCCCATGGGGATACCTGTAAACAAGCTGAAAAAGAAGATCAACAGCGATATGAAAGCACTCTTTGGTTATGAGCCGGGGGTGAAGCCGGAGGATAAGCCTCCTATGTTAACGTTCAGCGTAGAAGAAAAGAATATAGAGGAGCATAAACTCTAATGGCAGACACAGGATTTATCCCAAAAGAGAAATGGGGAGCGTTTATTGAAGGGTTGTCAGCAAAAGCTCAGGTTTGGGTACCTTGCCTTGAGGAAGATATTGTTATCTTCAGACCATATAGTAAAGAACGGGTAATATGCTTTGATAGGCCTGCCAACACTCCTCCCAAAGGAGTTATTTTTCCCCAGAGCGATACCCTTTTCTCCTTTGCCTTTACAAAGGATCCGGAGAATCCTCAGAAAGTTATGGTCGAGCTTGAAGAAAAACTTGATTTTCCAAAGACTATAATCATTGGCTCTCGTCCGTGTGATGCAAAAGGCTTCCTTATATATGACCGGCCCTATACACAGACAGACACTCCAGATCCTTACTACAAAGGGAGAAGGGAACAGACAACTATTATAACAATGTCTTGTCAATCACCCTCACCAGGATGTTTCTGTACAGCGGTTGGCGGTGGCCCGGCAGACAAAGTGGGGTCGGATATCCTGATCACGGAGGTGAACACAGGATATTTTATTGAGGCCATTACAGAAAAAGGGAAGGAGATTTTGCAGCAGAGTGGCGCTGAAAATGGGAGCAGTCATGAGGCTGAAGCCAGAAAAAAACAGGAAGAGGTCCATTCCAGAGTCCAGGACCGGTTCTGTGCTGATGGAAAACCAAAAATATCGCGAGATTTATTTGAGAATGATGATTTCTGGCAGGAAGAGCTCGCCAAATGTGTAAGTTGCGGAGCGTGTACATATCTCTGCCCCACGTGTTACTGTTTTAATATTACAGATGAGAAGACGTTTGAAAAGGGTGAGCGTATCCGCAGTTGGGATGGGTGTATGTATACCCATTTTACCCTTGAGGCAAGCGGCCATAACCCAAGACCAACAAAATATCAGCGATTTAAAAACAGGGTGGGACATAAGTTTATCTTCTATCCTGAAAAATACGACGGTGTAATTGCCTGCTGTGGGTGCGGCCGGTGTATCCGGTACTGCCCGATGTCGGTAGATATTAGCGAAGTTGTATCAAAATTACAGAAACAGACAGGGAGCGCAAGCAATGGCAAGTAACAAAAACCCCTACCTACCTGAACTGGTTACCATCACGAACATAATAGAAGAAACACCGAACATCAAATCCTTCCAAGTTGTTTTCAACGATCCGGAAAGGATGAAGACATTTACATTTGAGCCCGGTCAGGTCGGGCAGCTTTCAGTCTTTGGTGTAGGGGAGTCTACCTTTGTAATCAATTCTCCCCCCACTCGGATGGAGTATCTCCAGTTTAGTGTAATGAGAGCCGGGGAAGTGACGGGAGCCCTCCATGAGCTGTTTCCGGGAGACCAGATGGGTCTCAGGGCGCCTCTGGGAAATTGGTTTCCCTATGATACAATGAAGGGCAAGAAGATTCTGTTTATCGGCGGCGGTATTGGATTGGCACCTCTTCGGACGCTAATCCTCTACATGCTTGACAACAGAGGTGATTACAAGGATATCACTATAATTTATGGTGCACGAACCCCTCCTGATCTCTGCTACAAAGAGGACCTTAAGGACTGGGAATCACGTTCTGACGTAAATCTCATACTCACAGTTGATGCGGAGTATCCTGGCTGGGATAAGCGAATCGGCTTCGTACCCACTGTGCTCAATGAGGTTGCCCCATCTCCGGAAGACACGATAGCCATAACCTGCGGACCGCCAATTATGATCAAATTTGTACTCCAGAACCTTGCAAAGCTAAACTTCAAGGATGAAGATATTATCACTACCCTTGAGGCGAGGATGAAATGTGGGATTGGTATCTGCGGTCGTTGCAACCTCGGTTCCAAATACATCTGTAAAGATGGACCGGTATTTTCTCTGGCACAGTTGCGGGATTTCCCGGGAGTTATTTAAAACATAGCCCAATCTCCGTATTGTGTCTCTCAAAAGGTCTTTTGCGGTCGTTGAAGGAGAATGTATGGCTCTGTGCCTGTGTTGAGAAATACATTTTGACACCGTGGCTTGACAGTTTCATAAAGAGTCAATTATGTTCGACATGAGAGACATCAACCGTATGACAATAAACCGTATCGCTGCAGATATGCTTCGATCTTTAGGAAGGCAACCTGAATCCGATTGTGTGCATTTTCTTGAACTTATATTGTGGAGTCTTGAACTCGGACATATAGAGGTAGAAAGGGCTGTATCCGAAACGTTGCAGGCCATGACAACCTGGCGTCCCCAGAGGATTATGAATTTTCTCGATCTTATTCCAGGCCAGGAGTACGAACCTGCGGGGTGGAAGTCTGCACAAACGCCCATAGACCTGGCGTTGTTGGTGCTGCAAGACGTGGAAGACAGAATGTTTGTGAAGTTTCCATGGTATGGAAGCTTTGAATCGTGATTCTGGATTGCCTGCTGCTACCTGTTGAGTACCGAGTTTTCTTGATTTTATTCGCACAGTGTATTAGAACTATGTGCCTTACACATTAATATCAAACAAGGGGTTTTCACAATGCCAAACGTAGGTGTGGTAGGAGTTCAGTGGGGTGACGAGGGGAAAGGCAAGATCATTGATATCTTAAGCGGGTATGCCGATGTCATCGTTCGCTTTCAAGGTGGGGCGAATGCGGGTCATACGATTGTTGCAGGTGGCAAGAAGATCGTTCTCCACCTCATTCCTTCAGGCATACTTCACGAAGGTAAATTCTGTATAATCGGAAATGGCGTTGTCCTTGACCCCGAGGTTTTTGAAAAAGAGGTCAATGAGTTAAAGGGGCTTGGATTTATAAAGGATGATAGAAAACTCATGGTAAGCGGTCTTACCCATGTTATCATGCCTTACCACAAAAGACTTGATGCCCTCAAGGAATTAAAAGGAAAAAAAAAGATAGGGACGACCGGACGTGGCATTGGTCCAGCGTATGAAGATAAAATCAGCAGAATGGGCATTCGTGTAATAGATCTTCTTGACAAGAAGGTGTTTTCAGAGAAGGTGAAGCAGAATCTTGAGATCAAGAATTTTATTATTAAACGATATTACAAGGATGAGGGATTTCAGGCGCGTACACTTATCAAGGAATATGGAGAATACCGAAAAATATTGAAGAGATACACTGCCGATACAACAAGTTTTCTCCATAAATGCATCGGACAAAAAAAGGCCATTCTCTTTGAAGGAGCACAGGGAACATACCTCGACATCGATCATGGAACATATCCTTACGTAACGTCGTCGAATACCGTTTCTGGGAACATGTTTTCAGGTTCAGGGGCTCCGCCAACATCTGTAGACTACATTTTAGGGATTTGTAAGGCATATACCACAAGGGTAGGGGAAGGCCCGTTTCCTACTGAGTTGTTCGGGGAAGAGGGGGAGCTCATACGAAAAATCGGCGACGAATACGGAGCCACAACAGGTAGACCGAGACGGTGCGGATGGTTTGATGCGGTGATCGTACGAAGGGCTGTAAAAACTAATGGCATCAAAGGGTTATGTATAATGAAGCTCGATGTCCTTGATACCTTTGATAAAATTAGGATTTGTACCGGATATCGATCCGGAAAAAGAATTGTGTTTCAGCCCCCCATGAGCATTGTTGATTATTCCAAGTATCAACCTGTGTACGAAGAGATGGATGGATGGAGGGCGTCAACGAGGGGCATTACGAAGTATGAAGACCTTCCCTCGAATGCAAAGAGCTACCTTCAACGATTAAGCCAATTGATTGAAGCACAGATTGATATTATTTCGACCGGTCCTGAGCGTGAAAGCACCATAATTTTGAATAACCCTTTTGTAAACAGTGAGAAGTAAAAAGTAAAAGATTTACGAAGATTCATTTTAAAATCTTGTCACTTTTAACTTTTTTTACCTTTCACTCGCTAATAACTCCACAATTCTCGGAAAAATATATTCTGCCATATCAATCCGAGAACCACCGTGGGTTATGATAATGTATCGGCCTTCACAGATCTCTTCGGCAACAGTTTTCACTTCTTTTACAAGGCGGGGATAGAATTCTCGTGTCAGACCGACATCGCCGTAATCACCCTGGGCAGTGTCATGACCGAGATTATGAAAAATTAGGTAAGGGTTAAAATCGCGAACCCTGGGAAAAAATTCAGATTGAACTTTCACCAAATACTCTTCGTCTCCTATCCTATCATCTATGTTGATATCAACTTTTGTTCCATGCTCAATGCTGTTGGTGTAATAGCAGAAACAGACATGAAGAATGTTCGGATTGTCCTCAAAAACAGCACGCGTTCCGTCGCCATGATGCCTGTCTGTATCGAGGATTGCAAAACGGCGTTCATTGGATATCTCTGCAAGTCTTGCAACCGTTGGACCTATGCATGAGAGATAGGTTCCTCCCCACGCTGAGTCTGGAGAAGCATGATGGCCTGCACCAACTGAGAAGACAAGGGCATTGTTCAGCTCACCCTGAATAATTTTTTCCCCGGCTTCCACGCATCCACCAACGGCAAGGGTTGCACCCCTGTAATACCAAGCGTGTTTAACCTCCTGGAGGTACCTATGGGTGTGAACTTTGTAGAGCAGTTCTTCGTTCACCGGTTGTGACTCAAAGAGTTCAACATTTGGTAATGTAAGTGCTTTTTCCATCACTTTCGGAAAATTGGCAAACTTGTCCCCGATAATCGGCCAGTCCTTGTTTTTGAATTCGTCGTGAAAAAATACACCAGTCATCGTAGAATCCGTCACGTGTAATGCGTTATCCGTAATCGGTTTTTTGGCTTGTTAGGCGTCATGGATCACGCATCACGGGCTTATCCCCCTAATCCTCTAATCCTGAATCCCTTCCTTCCGAAGCTTTGTCGATAACTTTTATTATTTCCATATGTTGCCGATGGAGATTGGCAGTAAACTCTCTCAGGTCTAACACGATTACCGTAATGTTATCGGTGCTTCCTGAGTCTATTGCTGACGTTTTAATGTTTTCAGCGGCATCCTGGGCATTGGCTGCGGCCCGCACCACAGCGATAACAATGTCGGGAGAGAGGACATCCCACACGCCGTCGCAAGCAATTACCGCGAAATCATTTTCCTGTCCGAGGTAGCCTTCTGTAATCCTCGGTTCAGCGATTATGTAAGGTTTTAGTGGGCGATCGCCTATGGACCTGCTCACTGCCAGGATACCCTGAACTCGAGGTACGCCGAAAGACACGACGTATCCCCCGTCATCCTCAATTCTTTGAAGTTCCTCGGGCACGTTCGGTTTGTGGTCAAGAGTGAGCGTGGAAACGCCGTCATATACTCCGATTACGATACGCGTGTCACCGCAATTGACTGCATAGAAATGATCTTCGATTAGGTAGAAGCCGGCTGCAGTTGTACCACAATCGAACCCGTTCTCAATAACATATTTGTCAGCTGCAAGATAGGAAGTCCTGAGAAGTTCATTTACGGGAGACTGTTCTTTTAGAGGTTTCTCAAGCTCTCTCAACCAGGCATGGAGAAAATAGGGGGTAATCGTTTCAGCCGCAGCAACCGCAGCTTTTCTCCCCCCATGGCCGTCATATACTTCAGCGCTGAAAAAACTTCTTTCAGGATTTTGATATATTGCGTGCTCATCTTCCATGGTATTTCGGTAACCTATGTCTTCACAGACGCCTATATGAATTTTAGAATGTTCATGCATAGTGATGAGATTATAGAATGGAAAATGATGACATTCAAATGCTTCTTCACTTTTGTGATCAAAAAAAGATACAATGAAACCGACGACAATTTTTTCTCAATTATTTATAAAAGTAAGGTTTTTGAGAAGAAAAATGCTCTCAAGCAAGCTATATTACAGGAAAAAAAAATATTTGTGTAATTGCTTGACAATTGCGAAAAAATAAGTATAATTAGTACTGCTTTCAAGCGATAGGGTTACTGTTCTTTGAAAACAAAAAATAGCAGGTCCTCGTTCAAGTAATGAACAATTTTAAGTTTGATCTGAGAGTTTGATCCTGGCTCAGAACGAACGCTGGCGGCGTGCCTAACACATGCAAGTCGAGCGAGAAAGTCCCTTCGGGGGCGAGTAGAGCGGCGGACGGGTGAGTAATACGTGGATAATCTCCCCTCGAGCTTGGGATAACCCTGCGAAAGTGGGGCTAATACCGGATAAGACCACATGGCATATGCCACGGGGTAGAAGGTGGCTTATATTTATATGAGCTATCACTTGAGGATGAGTCCATGGCCTATCAGCTTGTTGGTGAGGTAAGAGCTCACCAAGGCTATGACGGGTAGCTGGTCTGAGAGGACGACCAGCCACACTGGGACTGAGACACGGCCCAGACTCCTACGGGAGGCAGCAGTGGGGAATATTGGGCAATGGGCGAAAGCCTGACCCAGCGACGCCGCGTGGGTGATGAAGGCCTTCGGGTTGTAAAGCCCTTTCGTGCGGAAAGAAC
>JGI11944J13513_1000436_pt1 | contig 41412 bp, 39 predicted proteins | sample TerdegcoTASludge_FD_13513 | JGI IMG/M metagenome (IMG submission 13513) | reverse complement strand
CGGCTCGCACATCTCAACGGGCAGGAGGTCTGTGACCCGGCTCTCTCCTTCATCGATGACCCGTCCAACACCCGGGGGATCGGGAGCTGCCGCTGGGATGGGGAAGGTACCCCGACACGGACGCTTCACCTCGTCGAGAAGGGTGTCCTCCGCTGTTTCGCCTATGACCTCAAGACAGCTTACCAGTATGGGTGCATGACTACCGGCAACGCGGTCCGTTCAGGCATGGGAGGGGGTATTGCAATCGGCTTCCACTGCATGACCCTCGACGGCCCGAGGGACGAGATCCTGGAAAAGGACGCAATCTTTGTCCATGACGTTGTCGGTGCCCATACCACAAACCCCCTCACGGGGGATTTCTCGGTCGAACTGGCAAATGCGTATCTGTACCGGGGAGGAAACCCCGAGTATCCCGTCCGGAAGGCCATGCTTGCCGGGAACGTTTTTGAGATGCTGGGCGAAACCGGTGGTCTGTCGGGAGAGGAGAAAGTCGTCGGATGCTGTGTCCTTCCCTCGATAAGATTAAAAAACCAGAAAATCATTGGTAATTAAGAATGAACCTTGATTACACTGTCCTTGCTGCAGGAGTCCTGATTGCTGTCGTGCTCTTCTTCGTCTTAAAGGACATCACGAAACTTATCATCAACTCGGTTCTCGGGCTCCTGACACTCTTTTTGGTGAACCTCCTGGGTTTCATGCATGTCATGGGAAGGGCGGACATCCCGTACTCCCTGGTCAATGTACTCCTCTGCATCCTCGGAGGGATTCCGGGGGCACTCATCGTCATCGTGCTCCATCTCATCGGGTTTGAAGGATTTTAAAAACCCGGCTCCCTTTTAAAAGACGTTTGCCTCCGTGTAAACGAGGACCTGGTTCTGCTGGATCTCGTAGGGCTTGATTTCGCGTGAGTGCGGTGAAAGCCTCATTTTGACGACTTCCAGCGCGAGGTGGACATCTGTCAGGTCAGACGGACGGACGTACCGCAGGAGGATAACGGTATCGGCAAGGTACTCGATGAGGTTGTGCCGGCTTGCGAAAGGGTTGTTCTTGTCCGTCTCGCTCGTCATAAGGGTTGTGCACTGCTGGTCCCGGAGGGTGTCGATGAACCGGAACATCTCCCGCCTGCGGTCAGAATCGCGGTCGAAGAGGTCTTCGAAGAGGGAGACGGGATCAATCACAACCCTTTTTGCTTTCATCTGGCGTACAAGGGCAGGAAGCTCATTCTTGATGCTGTTGATGGCAAGATTGAAGTCCGACGGGTCAAGCTTGAGCACCGTGAACCTTCCGTCAGAAAAGGGCGCGATATCCCATCCCTTGTCCTGCATGTACGTAAAAAGCCTGTCCTCGCGTTCCTCGAGGCTGATGTAGATGACGTTCTCACCGTTCGTCAGGCCCTCCCACGCGAACTGCAGTCCGAACGTCGTCTTACCCGTCCCGTATGTGCCGATGATTGCACAGATACTGCCCGGGATAAGTCCTCCCCCCATCATCTGGTCAAGGCCCTCTATCCCAATCCTGACACGCTCCCCCCCTATCATATGACCACTCTGATGTTACTCACGTCGAAACCCTCGTTCGTGGATATGCGCACGGCAAATTTAACGAGGTCGTTTTCCTCGAGGTGGGGCATGAGCCCGCGGAACTTCTCGAAATACATCACCCTCTGCCGCCGGCCCCCCGTTGTCTCCTCCCAGCGGAAGAAGATGACAGCATCCGATATATCTGATATTTCTAACTCGCGGGAATTATCAAGGATTCCCCTCGTGAGGATGAGGTACACCGTCGATTCCCACTCTTTTGCGACCCTCTGGAGCCCGCGGAGAAAAGCTGCAAAATCACTCCAGATGCCGTCCTTTGCATACTGGGTGGCAAGGTCAGTAAGGGAATCAAAGACGATGAGACTGCGGGGGGGGATTGTACCAAGGTTGGTTGCAAGCGCCCCGAGGATACTGTCGTGTCCCCCCCGCGACTGGAGACGCGAAAAGATATCCTTTTTCGAATACCAGTCGAGCGGGACGATGCTTGAATCAAAGTAGATCTGGGAAAGATCGATGAACTTTATATCCGTGATACCCCTTGTGAGGTCAGGGTGAAACGCCAGTGTCATCTCCGAGAGGACATCCTCTTTTCCTTTCGTGAACGTGACATACCAGACCTCCCGGGGGATCGTCTCTGTGTCTGCCGGTTTGTCGTGAATCAGGCGGGAAAGGAGCATCACGGAGGTATATGCAAACTCCGGACCCCCTGCGCCGATATCCCCGAGAAGGAGGATAAGGGAGCCCGCAGGGACACCTCCTTCCATCACCGGGTCGAGGGAAGGGATTCCGGTCGGCATCAGCGTCTTGTGTGCCTTGTCATCGTCCATTGGGAACCTCGGTATTCCGTTGTGGTATCATGAGTTTTTAAGGGTACATGTACATTTCTGTCATTTTACCCAAAAATAGTTACATCCCGTATGGCAGTCCATGGGAAACTCCCGCATCCCCTTCCGTCATGATTTTATATACCTGTGCGGGAAAAACATCCTAAAGGATTTGAGCGTCCTTTTTCGCAGACGCAGGGCAGGTCGTTCCAGTGGCTCTCAAAATACCGGATATTCATGGCGTGGTAAAACGGCTCAGACCGGTCAGCGGGGGGGACGTTGTGGAGACCGCACCTCCCGAATTCTCCTTTACATCGTTCCTGAAGAAAAAAAAGACATCTGTCTCCTTTCCCGAGTATGACTTCAAACGTGACGGAACCCTCGTCGACGCCGAGATTCCGCCGCGTTACAGTGAGGTCGAACGGTACTACGTCGATGAAGGGAGGTCACTTGTTGTCATTGCACTGAACGAAAAGACCAACCAGTACGAGTACCTCCTCTTCGAACCAAAACTGTCGGAGTTCGAGTACGAACTGCTCGAGAGGCTCCATGAAGACATGCGCTCGGCCCTCATCCTTACCGACGACGAAATTGCAATGGACAAGAGAACGCTCCTCCTTGAAAAAATGCAGGAACTTCTGCACGAGTACGGGATAAAACCCGAGGATAAGAGCATTTTCCGCATCCAGTACTACCTCACCCGCAATTTCATCGGGTGGGGCCGGATCGATGCCCTCATGAAGGACCGCAATCTCGAGGACATCTCATGCGATGGTCACAGGATTCCCCTCTTTCTCTATCACCGGAAGTTCCGCAACGTCAGGACGAATATCATGTTTGAGCCCGAGGTCTTAAACTCGCTTGCCATAACACTTGCCCAGCGCTCCGGAAAACACATTTCCACCGGGACGCCGATGCTCGATGCAACTCTTCCGGACGGCTCGAGGCTCCAGCTCACCCTCGGGACAGAGGTCACGACACGCGGGACCTCGTTTACAATCAGGAAATTCAGGGAGGAACCCTTCTCCCCCGTCGAACTGTTGCAGTACAGGACGTTCAGCGTTGACGAGCTTGTCTATTTCTGGCTCGCAATCGAGAATCAAAAAAGCCTCCTCTTCGTAGGCGGGACAGCATCAGGCAAGACCACGTCACTCAACGCGGTCTCATTCTTCATCCCACCGATGGCCAAGGTCGTCAGCATCGAGGATACACGCGAGATCACCCTCTTTCACGAGAACTGGATTGCAAGCGTGACGCGCGAAATGGTCTCGGAGGGTGCAAATATCATCACCATGTTCGATCTTTTGCGGGCTGCAATGCGCCAGCGCCCGGAATACATTCTTGTCGGCGAGGTCAGGGGAGTGGAGGCACAGACACTTTTCCAGGCTATGAATACGGGGCATACAACGTTTTCCACCATGCACGCCGGAAGCGTGGACGCCGCCATCCACCGCCTCGAGAACGAGCCGCTCAACGTTCCCCGGAACATGATCACGGCATTGAACATCGTCAGTGTGCAGGCCCTGATTTACCGGGGAACCGAGCGTGTCCGGCGATCCCTCGAGATCGTCGAGATCGCCGGGATCGATCCCTCGACCGGGAACCTCCGTGTCAATACCGTCTTTGTATACGATCCGGTCCATGATGTCTTCACGTACAAGGGGAGGTCCCAGATCTACGCTGATATTGCCGAGCGGCGGGGATGGAGCCGGGAGAAACTCGAGGCCGAGATCGCGACACGGAAGAGTATCCTCCTGGCCATGGAGAAGCAGGGTATCATTGATTATGTGAGGGCATCCCGGATATTCCAGGCATATCACATCAATCCCGAAAGTGTGACCGGGAACCTCGAGGACCTCTCACGAGTGCTGGAATGAGCCTCAATTCCTTCCTGAGAAACCGGGTCAGGCAAAACCCCCTCAAGTACCAGAAACTCGAATCCGATCTTGAATCGGCCCGTTTCGGCGTCACTGTGGAACGATACCTTGCGCGTGCCATACAGATCGGGGTGGCTACCGGGATTGCTTTTGCCCTGCTGGGGTTCTGGCTCACCGGAATCATTGTCTACACCGCAGGGGGAGGGAGTTACACGGGTGTATACAACGTATTTTCCATTCCCTTCCCCGAAAAAATCGAGCCGCAATCCGCCTACGCATTGCCGCTGCAGGTCACGGGAGCCATTGTTGCCTTTATCATGGGGTTCATGATCGTCTACCTCATCGCGCTGCACTATCCCTCGATGCAGAAGAAAAACAGGGCCACGAAGATCAACCTGACCCTCCATAACGCGGTTGCATACATGTACGCGATGAGAAAGGGCGGGGCCCAGATGATGACAATCTTTCGTTCGCTCTCGGAAAACGCAAAGATTTACGGTGAAGTGGCCCTCGAGTTCCGGCAGGTTGTCCGCGATGCTGATTTCTTCGGGTACGACCTCGTTACCGCCCTCCGCCACCTGATCAGGACAACCCCGTCAGAGAAGATGAAACAGTTCCTGGAGGACCTTGTCTCTGTCATCGAGAGCGGCGGTGACCTCGTCGGTTTCCTCTCCGGAAGGGTCCGGCTCTATCAGGAAGAGGCACGTTTTGAGCAGAAACAGTTCCTCCAGTTTCTTTCCCTCGTCGCCGAGTCTTATGTCACCCTCTTTGTGGCCGGTCCCCTGTTCTTGATCATCATCATGGTCGTCATGGGAATGATGGGAGGCATGGCAATCCTCCAGCTGACGGCTGTCGTATACCTCGTCTTTCCCATTGGTTCTGCCGTTTTCATCCTCCTCATCGACCTCATTTCACTCAAAAGTGAGGTCGTCGAACGGTTCGTGCGGGCAAAACTGCTCCACGAGTACAGCGATGTTCCCGTTTACCACCGTGAAGGGGAGGAACCGTTCTTTTCACGGCTTGCCCGCTATGACAGGGTGAGGAGAATCCGGGAATTCTTCCGGCACCCATTCGAGTTCTTTGTCAAGAATTATAATTACACCCTCCTGTTTTCCGTTCCCCTTGCTGTCCTTTACCTCGTTGCCCTGTTTCTCGTCGTCCCGCAATACAACGACATCGAGATCTATATCGATGTCATCGATGACCATGTCATGATTGCCCTTCTCATCGTGCTCGTCCCGTACTCGTTCTTTTACGAGATGTGGAGGCGGAACATCGAGGGGATGGAAGCACTCATCCCCGAGTTCCTCGAAAGGATGGCAGGGATCAACCAGGTCGGACTCACGATCGCGCAGGCAATCTCGATCATGGTCAACACGAATCTTGGCCTTCTTTCCTACGAGATCAGGAGAATAAAGAGGGATATCGACTGGGGAGCCAGTTTTGCAGACGCTCTCGTCCGTTTCGAGGACCGCGTGCGGACTCCCCTGATTGCCCGTACCGTTTCGCTCATCACGAAGGCAAGCCAGATGAGCGGGTCCATCGGTGACGTCCTCGCGATTGCTGCCAGCGACGCAAAGATGTCAGACCTTCTCAAGCGGGAGCGGCTCTCGGACATGTTCATCTATACCGCGATTATTTACATGGCATTCGTGGTCTTTGTCTTTGTCGTGGGTGTCATCTCGAACAGTTTCATCCCCATCCTCGGGAACGTCGGCGGCGGGACAATTCCGCAGGGAACACCCCTCGCCAGTATCAGCTCCTCTTCCATCAAGGCAATCCTGCGCCTGATGTACCATTCCGTCGTCCTGCAGGCATTGATGTCCGGGCTCATCGCAGGCCAGATGGGAGAGGGGTCCCTCAAGGCAGGGGTGAAACACTCGTGCATCATGCTGGTCATCGCTCTCGTGATTTTCAACCTCGTGCTCTGAAAGGATGGGATTGTCCCTTGTATTGCCCCGTTGTACAACCCGGTCCTGACGAACTGCTCCTGATAAGGGGAGAGAACTCTTTCATCGTCGCAGGGCAGGCCGGGACCCGCTTCAGCCTTTGCATCGAGACTCCTGACGACGAATACTGCCAGTCAGTCTGGCCGCATCACATCATCGCGGTTTCTGCACCGGAAGGGGGATCGCTTTCGGCTGCATCGATGCTTTTTTGCCTTGTCCGGGACCATCACCTCCCTCTCCTCGTCATGCGAAAGGATCACCCGGGGTCGCGGAGGCTCCGGTATGTTGTCTCCGCCGGCGAACGAATTCTCCTCTCCTGCGCCATCGTTCGCGGGACTCACCCGGAACAGGATCTCCTCTGTTCATCCGCGGAACTGGCGGGGATTCTCCTTGAGGGTCGTGAATCGGGAATTCGCATCACGAACTGTCCACATTCGGCGGAAGTGACGGTTATTCCCTTCCCGAAAAACCGGCCGGATAAAACCCGGGACAGGTGGCCCCCCGCGGGAGGCGGGAGGGGGCCCGATTCCCTGCCGGGGGAATCCGGGTAATCTCCCTTATTCTCCTTAAAAAACTTCTGTTTTGATTTTGAACCATCCAACACCCACTTTTCCCCGAAAAATATCAACAGATATAAGAACAATTCCGGTCTAACAATTCAATGCCGTGAGAGGAGGGTTGGATGAAGACTGAGGTCTTGCAGAAGATTAAACTGACTGAATCTGAGTATGAAAAAATGATCAGCGAGGCGGTCGCCGAAGCAAAGCGTACCAGTGCTCACGCCGAGCTGGAAGCTGACAACCTCATTATGAAGGCAACGCACGATGCGGAGGAGTACAAAAAGGCCAGAATGGCCGAGATCAGGGAAAACGCGGCAAGGAGACGCGAGGAGATCCTGAAGGATGGCAGGGCACGTGCTGCCGAATTGAGGCAGAGGGGTTCCCGCAATCTTGAAAAGGCTGCTTCTCTCCTTGTATCGCGGTTCAGGGAGCGGCTCCATGTTCACTCCTGAAGGGATGACTCGTGTCCTCATTGCGGCCACGAAATCCCAGATGGAGCCTGTTATCCGGGAGTTGTACCGGCAACACCTGTTTCACATCGAAGAATTCGTTGAAAAAGACAGCAAAGAGTACGAGGGGTACCGCATAGGTACCCCCCTCCCTGCGGCAAACGAAACTTCCCGTGAATTGATCAGGCTCCGGGGAATCACCAGTTCATTTGGTATCCGCGAGGACGAAGAGGTCCCTGTAAGCCAGAAAGTGAAGAGCTCGCACCTGAGAGAAGTGATCGAGAAGGAACTTCCCCTCCTCGAACAGGAAACCGAGGAACTCCTTGCAAAGAGGGCAAAACTCGATGCCCAGATAAAGGAGTACGAGCAGAAGATTGAAACGCTGCGTCCTTTCCAGGACGTCCCGTTTGATCTTTCGCTCCTCCGGGGTTTTCGGATGTTCTCGGTATATTGCGGGTACATCTCAAAGAGTCTCTCTCTTGATGTACCCCACGAGATATTTTCCGCCGATACGAAGAAGGGGAAATTCGTCATCATCGTGGTCCAGCAGAAAGACAGGGCGGGTGTCGACCAGGCCCTTCCCGAGGCCCAGTTCCAGGCCGTTCCCATTCCTGACGAGGACGGCCTCGCACGGGACCGGATCGGGTTTTATGAAAGCCAGATCCTTGCCAGGAAGGGTGAGATGGAGGAGATCAACCGGAAGCTCGATGACATCAGGACGCGCCACAGGGATCTCTTCCTCGCCTGCCACGAACTGCTCAGTGCAGACGTGGAGATGGCCGAGGCACCCCTGCGGTTTGCAACGACGGGCCGGTCATTCGTCGTCGAGGGGTGGGTTCCGACCGTCCATCTGGAGAGACTGAAAGAGGGGATTCACTACGCAACCGGCGGAAAGGTCTTCGTGTACGAGTGCGAACCATCCGAGATTTCGGACGTTCCCCCGACAGAATACCATAACCCGGGTTTCGCCAAACCGACCGAGATGCTCATGGACGTGTATTCACGGCCCCGGTACACTGAACTGGATCCGACGCTGATCGTCTCGATCATCTTTCCCATCTTCTTTGGGATAATCCTCGGAGACGTGGGTTACGGCGCAGTCCTTCTTGTCCTGAGCCTTGCCCTGCACAGGTTCCTGAAGGGCGAGGAAGCCCGCAGGCTTGCCATCATTCTCCGGAACGCGAGCATATCGAGTATTATCTTCGGTATCCTCTTCTCGGAGATATTTGGGTTCTCGCTCCCCTGGAAACCGTTATTGTTCTCCCGGCACCTCAACATCGGGGGTCATGCAGGCGGACACGGCCCGGACGTGACGGGGCTGATGATCATGGCAGTATGGATCGGCATCCTCCAGATCACGCTCGGACGCGTGCTCGGGATGGTCAACCATGCCCGCCAGGACCACGGATCGCACAGGGTAAAGGCAGTACTTGCCAACCTCGGATGGATCATGGTCCTCTGGGGTATCCTGCTGATGATATGGGCATCTTTCTCGATGCCGTTCATGCCTGACCTGACCGGCATGCCACCGATCGGGATGGGGTTAAACCTCGCCTCGATCGGCGGACTCGTCATGATCGTGACCGGAGTCCTTTTCATCATCCTGGATTCACCCCTCGAGGTGGTCGAGTTGCCGACGATCCTGAGCCACGTTCTTTCCTATGCCCGTCTGGTGGGCGTCGGGCTCTCGTCCGTGGCTATTGCCATGGTTGTGAACTTCATCGCCATCGGGCTGATCATTGAACCCCAGCTCGAGTCCCTGACCGCATTGGGGGTCATTTTCATCATCATCGGCGGCATCGTCCTCGTTGTCGGGCATCTCTTAAACACGATCCTCGGGATGCTCGGCGGGGCACTCCAGTCGCTCAGGTTACAGTACGTTGAATTCTTCACCAAGTTCTACAAGGGTGGAGGCAGAAAATACAATCCTTTCGGGATGAAAAAGAGATTTATGGAGGATTAAAATGGCAGAAGCAGCAGCAGTAGCAGCAACAGAAATGACCGTCGAAATGGTCAAGGCATCGCAGCTTGGAATGAAAGCCCTCGGTGCAGGGCTCGCTGTCGGGCTCACGGGTATCGGGACCGGTCTTGCCGAAATGGCAATCGGTTCTGCCGCAGTGGGAGCCACGGCCGAGAACAAGGACATCTTTGGGCTGGTTCTCCTGCTCACTGTCATCCCTGAGACCATCGTTATCTTCGGTCTTGTGGTCGGACTCCTGTTACTCTTCTAGGGAGCGGACCATGGGATTGGAGGCAGTCCTTGAGGAGATCCGCGAGCGAGGGAGAAAGGAAGTAGAGAGGATCAGGAGAGAGAGCCAGGAAGAGACTACCAGGGTTCTTTCGGCTGCCCAGGAACGTGCCGCAAAGATCAAGCAGGCTGCAAACGAGGAGGTCGAGAGGCAGGCCGCGTACGTCATGAACCAGGAAGCCTCGGCAGCCAACCTCCAGGTAAAGCGGGAGTTGCTCAACACCCAGAAGGAACTCCTTGACCAGGTATACCTCCGCGCAAAGGAGTTAATCGCAGGTCTGCCCGAGAGCTTCCACCGCGAGGCCATCACCAACCTCCTGAAAGAGGCAAAAACCCAGATCGGGGAGGGTGTCGTGCACGTCAATCCCCGTGACCGCAAAGTCCTTGAACAGGTTCTTGCCCAGAACCCCGAGTTCAAATCTTTTTCAGTGGGAAGTGACGCCGATATTGATGGCGGGGTGATCGTCGAGAGAAAGGATGGGAGCCTGCAGCTCGATTACAGTTACCACACATTCCTGGACATGGTGTGGGAATCAGGACTCAAAGATGCATCAGACCTGCTCTTTGGATAGGGGGGTGCTCACGTGGCAGAAATAAGAGCCGGCCCGGTCCCCTACATCTATGTCTGTACAAGGATGCGGGTGCGCAAGTCCAAACTCCTTCCCCGCGAGGAATACATGCGGATGCTGAACATGGGGCTTGCAGAGATCACGAGGTTCGTGGGTGAATCGCAGTACAAGAGAGAAGTGGATGAACTGGCAACTTCTTTCCGGGGAATAGACCTCATCGAAACGGCACTGTCGTGGAATCTCGCAAAGGAGTACCAGAACATCCAGAAGATCACACCCGGGACACTCAAGGACCTGACCCGTGCCTATCTCAGGCGGTGGGACATCCAGAATGTCCTGACAATCATCCGGGGCAAGCTCCACGGAGAGAAGAAAGGGAAGATCAGGGAAGTCCTGGTACCTGCAGGAGAACTTGACAGGGTATTTCTCGACAGGCTTCTCGAAGAACCAACCCCCGAGCGGATGATCGAAGCCCTCAAGGGGAAAGGTATCTACCCGATCCTGTCGCGGATGACGGAGGGGGGTGTCAGGGAGGAGATCCTTCCAAAGGTAGAGAACGAACTCTACAAGCAGTTCTACGCCGACCTGATTGCATATGCTCACAGCGGAATCAAGGGTGGCAGGCAGTTCCTCGACTACATCACTCTGGATATCGATATCACCAACATCAGGACACTATTCCGCGTCCGGGCCGATCCCTCGGTGAGTGATATATCCGGAGTCCTCATTGCGGGGGGAACGATTTCACCCCAGGCACTCCAGCGGGTATTCCAGATAAAGGATACAAACGAGTTCATCGATGCACTCGTGCCCCTGATAAAGGTCAGGCCCCTCCGGGAGCTGCTGGAGAAGCTCCGGGAGGAGAGATCGCTTCGTGAGATCGAGATCGAACTCATCAAGGTGCAGCTTGCCGAGATGGAGACCATGTCAAAACTCCACCCGTTCTCCATCCATCCCATCCTTGCCTACCTGGAGATGAAGAAGTACGAGATCTTCAATCTCCGGGCCCTTGCAAGGGGGAAGGAATCCGGGCTTGCGCCTGAAAGAATCCGGGGATATCTGGTGGTATAATGGAGATCGCAGTGATAGGAAACCAGGAGTTCATCCTTGGATTCCGCCTGGCGGGTATCCGGAAGACCTATCCGGCGGAGAGCGACGAGAAACTCGTGGAGTACATCAACCGCGTCCTCGATGACCCGGAAGTGGGAATCCTGGTCCTGCAGAGCGGAGACATCAGGAAGATCCCGCGGAGGTTGCAGATGACCCTTGAAGAGTCCGTGAAACCGACGGTCATCACGATCGGAGCAGAAGAAGGGGGTCTCTCCATGAGGGAGAGGATAAAGCGTTCAGTGGGTGTTGATCTGTGGAAGTGAAAGCACAGGACACAAAGACAACAAAGACAGGGGTTCTCAAGCGAATTGCCGGTCCGGTGGTCACTGCTGTGGGAATTGAAGCCCACATGTACGACGTGGTCAAGGTCGGTAAAGAAGAACTCATGGGAGAGGTGATCAAGATCCAGGGTGAAAATATCATCATCCAGGTCTACGAAGACACCTCGGGCATTCGGCCGGGCGAACCTGTGATCAACACAGGGCTCTCCCTTGCCGTTGAACTCGGGCCGGGACTGCTGACCAGTATCTACGATGGTATCCAGCGGCCCCTGTCCGTACTCGTTGACAAGATGGGTGATTTCATCCAGAGGGGTGTGTCTGCGCCGGGTCTTGACCACTCGAAAAAGTGGGAGTTCCGCCCCCTCGTCAAGGAAGGGCAGGAAGTCGGGCCCGGAACGGTCATCGGGGAAGTCCAGGAGACAAACATTGTCCACAGGATCCTCGTGCCTCCCAATGTCAAGGGTGGTACGGTAAAAAGTATCAGGTCAGGTTCATTCACCGTTGACGAGGTTATCTGCACGCTGGATGACGGGACGTCCCTGACCATGATGCAGAAATGGCCGGTCCGTGTCCCAAGGCCCGTCCTCGAGAAGATGAACCCGACGGTTCCGCTCATCACCGGCCAGCGTATTCTCGATGGTCTCTTCCCGATCGCCAAGGGGGGCACGGCGGCCATCCCCGGTCCGTTCGGGAGCGGAAAGACGGTGACCCAGCAGCAGCTGGCCAAGTGGAGCGATGCCGAGATCGTGGTCTACATCGGGTGCGGCGAGCGGGGCAACGAGATGACGGAGGTCCTGACAGAGTTCCCCGAACTCGAGGATCCAAAGACAGGAAAACCCCTGATGGAAAGGACCGTGCTGATTGCAAACACGAGCAACATGCCGGTCGCTGCAAGGGAAGCATCCGTGTATACCGGGATAACGATCGCCGAGTACTTCAGGGACATGGGATACGATGTCTCGCTCATGGCAGACTCGACATCGCGCTGGGCAGAAGCCATGCGTGAAATCTCGTCCCGTCTCGAGGAGATGCCGGGCGAGGAGGGGTATCCTGCATACCTTGCCGCCCGCCTCTCGGAATTTTACGAGCGTGCAGGGCGGGTCAGGACACTGGGCGGAAAAATGGGATCGGTCTCGGTCATCGGGGCTGTCTCGCCACCCGGTGGTGACTTCTCCGAACCCGTCACGCAGAACACCCTCCGTATCGTGAAGGTGTTCTGGGCACTCGATGCGAAGCTGTCGCAGAGACGCCACTTCCCTGCCATCAACTGGCTCAACTCGTACTCGCTGTACCTCGACAGCCTGCAGGAGTGGTACGACAGGGAAGTCTCGCCCGAGTGGAACTCCCTGCGCTCATGGGCGATGGAGATCCTCCAGAAGGAGGCAGAACTCCAGGAGATCGTCCAGCTCGTCGGGTCCGATGCACTGCCGGAGGCCGAGCAGATTACCATCGAGGTGGCGCGGATGATCCGCGAGATCTTCCTCCAGCAGAACGCCTACGATGCCGTTGACACGTTCTGCGACATGAAGAAGCAGTACGACATGATGAAGGCGATTCGGCAGTACTCTGATCTTGCCTACGCTGCCCAGAACGCGGGCGTGACACCCCAGCAGATCCTTTCAGTCAGGTCCAAGAACGAGCTGCCCCAGATCAAGTTCATCAAGGACTACGTCCCGGCGCTCGCAAAGATCCAGGCCGATATGGAATCAGAGTTCAATGCACTGAGGTCGGCAGCATGAAGGAATACAGGACAATTACCCAGATTGCAGGTCCCCTCGTCTTCGTTGAGAAGACGGAGCCTGTCGGGTACGGAGAACTGGTCAACATCGTGCTCTACGATGGTTCCATCAAGCGGGGGCAGGTCCTCGACACGAGCGACGAGCTCGTTGTGGTCCAGGTCTTCGAGACGACTGCCGGGATAGGCAGGGACAGCGGCATCCGCTTCACGGGCGAGACCATCAAGATGCCGGTCGGGCGGGACATGCTCGGGCGCATCCTCTCCGGAGGTGGAAAACCCATCGACGGCGGACCCGAGATAGTCCCGGAAAAACGGCTCGACATCACCGGTGCGGCAATCAACCCCTATGCCCGCGGATCTCCAAACGACTTCATCCAGACAGGTATTTCAACCATTGACGGGACAAATACCCTCGTCCGTGGCCAGAAACTCCCGATCTTCTCGGGAGCGGGACTCCCGCACAACCAGATCGCACTCCAGATAGCCCGACAGGCAAAGGTGCCCGGATCCAAGGAAGCCTTTGCCGTCGTGTTTGCGGCAATGGGTATCACCAAGGAAGAGGCCAACTACTTCATGCAGGACTTCGAGCGGACGGGGGCGCTCGAGCGTGCAGTGGTCTTCCTGAACCTCGCCGACGATCCTGCCGTTGAACGTATCATCACGCCCCGTCTGGCCTTAACGACCGCCGAGTACCTCGCATTCGATCTCGGGATGCACGTCCTTGTCATCCTGACGGACATGACGAACTACTGCGAGGCGCTCCGCCAGATCGGCGCGGCCCGCGAGGAAGTGCCCGGCCGGCGCGGTTACCCGGGTTACATGTATACCGACCTTGCAGGTATCTACGAGAGGGCGGGCATTGTCAAGGGCAAGAAGGGTTCGATCACCCAGTTCCCGATCCTGACGATGCCGGGGGATGACATCACGCACCCGATTCCCGACCTGACCGGGTACATCACCGAGGGCCAGATCGTTGTCAGCAGGGAACTCCACAGGAAGGGTATCTATCCCCCCATCAACGTCCTCCCATCCCTCTCCCGGCTCATGAACCTCGGGATTGGGAAAGGCCACACGCGCGAGGATCACAAGAAGGTCTCCGACCAGCTGTACGCGGCCTACGCTGAGGGCAACGATCTCCGCGGCCTCGTCGCAATCGTCGGGAAGGACGCACTCTCCGAGCGGGACAGGATGTTCCTCGAATTTGCAGACCTCTTCGAGAACAGGTTTGTCCGGCAGGGGTACACTGAAGACCGCACGATCGAGGAAACCCTCGACCTCGGGTGGAACCTCCTCTCAACGCTGCCCGTGGAACAGCTCGTCCGTATCGACCGTGACCTGATCAACAAGTACCACCCCAAGTTCCGGCAGACTGCAAAGGCAGAGGGGTAGATCCACATGGCACTCCGAGATATCAAGCCCACGCGGTCGGAACTGATCAACCTCAAGAAGAAGATAGCACTCTCCGAGAGGGGGTATAAAATCCTCAAGATGAAGAGGGATGGGCTTATCCTGGAGTTCTTCAAGGTGCTGGAGCAGGCAAAGGACACCCGGGGCGACCTCATGGAAAAATACGAACGTGCCAGGGAACTGATGGCAGTTGCAAACACCGTCGAGGGGGCCATCGGGGTCAAGGCAGCAGCGTTTTCCGTCCAGGAGGTTCCTGCAATCACCGTGGCCAGCAAGAACATCATGGGTGTGGTGGTCCCCGAGATCGATGCATCGAAAGTCAAAAAAGGCCTGATGGAACGGGGTTACGGTATCCTCGGGACAACTCCCGTCATCGACGAGACGGCGCTCGCATTCGAGGAGCTGGTGGAGGCTATCATCCGCAGCGCGGAAGTGGAGACGACCATGAAGCGGCTTCTCGACGAGATAGAGTCCACGAAGCGCAGGGTAAACGCACTCGAGTTCAAGGTCATTCCCGAGATGACGGCAGCCCGTGACTTCATCAAGATGCGCCTTGACGAGATGGAAAGGGAAGAACTCTTCCGTTTGAAGAAGATCAAGGCAAGGACCACCTGAAACGGGGGAGGGATAGTGATGCCAATCGGGACGCTGAAGGATATCCGGCCGGAGAACAAGACCCTGCTCCTCCGGCTGGATCTCAATTCCCCCATTGACCCGGCAACCCATCACATCCTCGATGACAAACGATTCCGCGAACACCTCCCCACAATCCAGGCCCTCTCGGGGTCGCGCGTGGTTATCATCACCCACCAGAGCAGGCCGGGAAAAAAGGATTTTACCACGCTCGAAGGGCATGCCGAGAGACTGGAAGGTCTGCTCCAGAGAAAGGTCAGGTACATCGACGATATCTTCGGGCAGTGTGCCCGCGATGCCGTGCGGCGGATGAAGAACGGCGACGTCCTGATGCTCGAGAACGTCAGGTTCAATGCCGAAGAGAATCTCAAACTAAAGCCGGAAGAGGCCTCGAAAACCCACCTTGTCCAAAAGCTCTCCCAGATGGGGGATATCTTCGTAAACGACGCCTTCGGGACATCACACCGCTCCCAGCCGACGATGGTCGGTCTCCCCATGGTCATGCGGTCTGTCGCGGGCCTCCTGATGGAAAAGGAGGTCACCACCCTGAGCAGGGTTTTTGAGAACGCGCCGGGGCCCGTGTGCATGGTTCTTGGCGGGACAAAGGTGGACGATTCCCTCTCCGTCGCAGAGTATGTGCTTCCCAACAATGTTGCCGATCTCGTCATCGTGACAGGTGTCGTTGCAAACGTCTTTTTGCGTGCAGCAGGGTTCAGGATTGGCAGGGGATCGGACCAGATCATCCAGCAGCTCGGTTACGAAAAGGAGGTCGAGCGGGCCCGTCTCCTCCTCGACTCCTACAGGGACCGGATCATGTATCCGGGCTCCGTTGCTGTCAAGGAGGGGGGGCGCAGGGTGGAATACCCTGCAGACTCGATTCCCGGGGATGCGATGATCCTCGACGCGGGAATGGATGCGATCTCCTGCCTTGCAGAACGTATCCGTTCCTCAAGGACCGTTGTCTTCAACGGGCCCGCGGGTGTCTTCGAAGACCCCGATTATGCAACAGGGACGCATGAACTTCTCCGGGCAGCATCGAAGGTGGAGTTCTCCATCATCGGGGGAGGTCATACCGCAGCGGTCGTGGAAAAGATGGGCATTGACAAGGATTTTTCGCACATATCGACGGGAGGCGGAGCATGCATCGAGTTCCTCACCGGAAAGAAGCTCCCCGCAGTCGATGCACTCGAGCGGTCCCGCGCATTGTTTGGATAAAAATTCATCCCTTAACCTGTTTTTCGCGGGTTTTTTTATCATTCCCACTCTCTGTCTCCTCTTTCCTGCTGTGGAAACTTCCCTTTCCCCGAGCACGCGGGAAATTCCTGACAGATATGAAAAACTATAGCGGGCAGGAAGGTTTTGTCATTTCTCTCTCTTTGAAAGCGGGGGCTCCCTTTCCATGCCAAGGTTCTTTTAAGAGCCACGTTCCAGTTATCCCTGATGCAGGATTTATTCCCGACTTATTCCCGGATGAAGTGTATCGGGCCTGCCCTCGGGCAGGAGCCGGTTGACACCCTTTTTACAAATGCATGCCTCTATGACCCCTTCACGTGCAGCTGGACTGAAACCGACATTGCAGTCAGCAACGGATGGGTTGTTGGAACCGGCAAGGGATACGGGGGAGGGACAATTCACGACCTGGGGGGAAAGAGGGTAATCCCCGGTCTCATCGATGCCCACGTGCACATCGAGAGCTCGCTCCTCGTTCCGGCTGAATACGCACGGGTGGTTGCTTCGCACGGGACGACCACCGTGATAGCAGATCCCCACGAGATTGCAAATGTCTGTGGTGCCCGGGGGATCGAGTATATGCTGAACGAGAGGGAGGGTCTCCCGGTGGACATCCTCTTCATGCTCTCCTCCTGCGTCCCTGCAACACCCCTCGACACGGGTGGCGCAAGTCTCCCGGCCCGTGACCTGCAGGTATTCACGGGAAGAGACGGTGTCATCGGGCTGGGGGAAATGATGAACGTTCCCGGTGTCCTCGAAAAGGACCCGGGAGTCTGGGAGAAACTCGCGCTCTTTTCCCTAAGAGACGGGCATGCACCGCTGCTGTCCGGTAGAGCACTCAATGCGTACATCTGTGCCGGGCTCCAGAGTGACCACGAGTGCACCGGCACGGAGGAAGCACGCGCCAGGCTCGAGCGTGGCATGTACATTTTCATCAGGGAAGGGACGACCGAGAGAAACCTCCACGCTCTCCTTCCTCTCGCGTCTCCCTCGACAGCACCCCGCCTTGCCTTTGCAACAGATGACAGGCATGCCGACATCCTTTGCCGGGACGGGCACATCGATGACTGTATCCGGAAATCACTCGAATACGGGCTCGATCTCGAGACTGCGCTCCGGATGGCAACACTCTCTCCTGCCGAGCGGTTCCGGCTCGATGACCGCGGGGCGATTGCTCCCGGCAGGCGGGCCGATTTCTGTATCCTGGATGATGGAAAGGTATTTTCCATAAAAAAGACTTATTCGAGGGGAAATCTGGTTTCGATCTACCCGAAAAAGGACTCCCTCCCCCTGCCATCTCCCATGGAGGCCACGGTCCCCCGGGTGCAGGACCTTGCGATACGAGGGCACGGGACCGGACGGGTGATAGGGATCGTGCCCGGACAGATCCTGACGGAAGCACTCACTATCGATGTCGAGGGAGAGAGAATCCCTGATACCGATCGGGATATCCTGAAGGTCGTTGTCTGCAGCCGCTACAGGAAAGGGATGACGGCCGTGGGCCTCGTCCACGGGTTTGGGATGCATGCCGGTGCAATTGCCGGGAGCGTGGCCCACGATGCACATAACCTCGTTGCCGTCGGTGCCGACGATGTATCGATCAGGGAAGCACTCTTGCCGATCATCAGGTCAGGTGGGGGCCTTGCTGCCTCGGATGGGAAGACAACGACGTTACTGCCCCTCGAATGTGCTGGTCTCATGTCCCTCCTTCCAGCAGAAGACGTTGCATCCAGGCTCGGTGCGCTCCACGAAAGGGCAGAAATGCTTGGGGCGGTTCCCGGTTCGTTCATGTACCTCTCCTTCCTCTGCCTGACCGTCATCCCGCATCTCAGGATAACCGAAAGGGGACTTTTCGATGTCGGGAAGTTTCAGGATGTTCCCCTCTTCCTTTGATATCCCCTGCCTTTGATATCCCCTGCTTTTTTTCCTGCCATTCCTTTTTATGATACAGGGACTGGATACCATTGCATCACAATACCATGACAGGAACGCTTTGAATTCCCGGACAAAGGCGGGCAGGAGAGATGCGAGAGTCTTCCTGGCCTTTCTCCTGCCACCTCTTTTTTTTCTGTCGTTTCTCCCCTTTTTCCAATGATGAAAGGGTTAAGTACAACAGCAGAGATAATCTCTTGACGAAATGGCAGCGGCGCACGGGAACGGAAAGATCTCGGTCCTTTTCATCGATGATGAACCGGCCCTTCTCGAGATCACGAAACTATTCCTGGAAAGGTCGGGAGAGCTTCAGGTCGAGACATGCCGATCTGCCGTCGAAGCCCTCGAGGTTCTGAAAGCACGGAGCTTCGACGCCATTGTCTGCGATTACGAGATGCCCCTGATGGACGGCATCGTTCTCCTCAAGATACTCCGGGCCGAGGGGGACTTTACGCCTTTCATCATCTTCACAGGAAAAGGAAGGGAGCACGTGGTTGTGGAAGCCCTCAACAACAGGGCCGATTTCTACCTCTCGAAGGGACAGGATCCAAAAGCCCAGTTCGCCGAACTCGACCGGATGATCCGCCAGGCCATCAGCCGCCGGGCCGCTGAAGAGTCGCTCCATAGTGCCGACCGGCAGATGGTCGATATCATCAATCACCTTCCCGATGCGACGTTTGCTATCGATCGCGAGGGACGCGTTATCTCCTGGAACAAGGCAATGGAAGACCTCACGGGCATCCCTGCTTCAGAGATGATCGGAAAGGGTAATTTCGAATATGCGGTTCCCTTCTATGGAAAGAAGCGGCCCCTCCTTGTCAACCTCCTCAATAGTCCCGAAGCGGAAGTCAGGGCCCTGTCCTACCAGAACATCCAGAGGGACGGGAACTCACTCACCGCCGAAAACCCGGAAGCGATTCTCCGGGGTCGTCCGGCAGTCCTCTGGTCAAGGGCAACCCTGATACTGGACCGCAAAGGGACAACTATCGGGGCGATCGAATCCGTCCGCGATATCACGGATATCCGGGAGATGACAGAAAAACAGCAGGCCGAGATCTCAAGGGAAAAGGAGATCGGACTCTTCGACAGGATATTCGGGAAATCGACCGCAAGCTGGTTCAAGAGAGGGGTGGACCTCTACTACAAGCAGGGCCGTTTCATCGATGCCGTAGAGTGTTTTGACCGCGTTATCGAGATGGACCCCGCCCACATGGAGGCATGGAGAGAGAAGGGAATATGCCTCAAGGAACTGGGGAGGTACGAGGAGGCGCTCCAGTGTTTTGACAGGGCCATTGACCTTGGTGGGAAGGTCCCTGCGACGTATTACGCCAAGGGAGAGACCCTCGAGAGACTCGGGAGGGAGACGGGAGATTATTCACTCTACGAAAGGGCGATTGAGTATTTTGACCTCGTTCTCCAGAAGGATCCTGACAACGTGAACGCCTGGAATTACAGGGGAGTCTGTCTCAAGGAGCTGGGGAGATACGAGGAGGCAAGGCGTTCCTTTGACAAGGCCCAGACCATTCTTCGGACAGATCCCCGGAAACTCACCCGGTAACAGACAGGCATTCACCGTGTCTATTCCTTAGTCTTCCTTACACCGGGTCTTTTCACCGATGTTTTAAATGAGTTCAAAGATAAACAAATGAGACACAGAGTGGTGCCAGGATGCAGGAGCCCGTGGTTCTATTCCAGAGGACAAATGCCCGCCTTTTCACTCTTGGTGCAATCACCCTCGTTGCGTTCGTCGCGTATGCCTGGGGATTGTCAGGCGGTCTCTCGGTCTTCACCCCGCTCCTCTTTTACTTTCCTATCATCCTTGCGGCATACTGGTTTCCCCGGCAGGGCGTGATATTCGCGGTTATCACGGGGATCCTGGAAGTCTTCCTGGTCTACCTCTTCTCGTACCCGGACCTGACAGAGATCACCTTTGCCGTCACGACCGCGAGTTTCTACGTCCTTGTCGCTGTTGCCGTGGTCATTTCATCCCTGTCCGGGGAGATGCGGGACAGGGAGGCCCGATACAGGGGGATCTTCAACAGTTCGGAAGCCGGCATATTCGTCGTCAGGAACGGTGCCCGCGAGCTCATCATCGAGGAAGCGAATCCCCGCGGGAGTGTCATCCTGATGGAACATCCCCGTGACCTGCGGGGAAAAAAATTTACGGAATTCTGGAAGGATGAATCTGCCCGGAAATATTTCCTCGGGGTGCTGGAGAACGACGGGACAGCTCCCCAGTACGAGACATCGATTGCAAGGGCCGATGGCACGACAGTCCCTGTCCTGATCTCTGGCGCGAGGCTCCCCGGTCACATGATGGTCCTCATGGTCATTGACATCTCTGCAAGGATAGCGCAGGAGAGAGAGATACAGACGAAGAACGACCAGCTTGAACTGATCAACCGGGTAACTGCGGATGCATCGTCTGCATCCGATATCGGATGGCTGATGCATTCTGTGCTTGGACACACCAGAAAATTTTCGGGCTGCGATCTCTGTGGGGCTTATGTGTTCCACGAAGGACAGCCCCCGCTGCTTTTCATGGACGGGGATTCAGAACTCCTGAAACTTGTAGAATCGTCGGACTCGGAAATCTCGCTGGCATGGAGAGATGCAACGACGAAAGGTTTACCCCTCCGGTGGAACGGCAACCGGAAAGTCCCGGAGGGTCTGCCCCTTGCGGGAATGGTCATACCCCTTGCGAGCGGCGAAGAAATTGTGGGTGTGCTGTTCTTCCTCTCGATGAAAAATGTCGGGGCGTTTCCGGACCAGCTGGCAAAGTCTGTTGCCGGTGAGATTGCAACGGCAGTAACGAGAATCCATCTGATGGAAAGACTCGCGGAGGCCAACAGGCAGGCAAACCTGTACCTGGATATCCTGATGCACGACATCAACAATGCAAACCTCGCCTCCCTCTGGTACGGTGATCTCCTCCTCGAGATGCTCTCCGGAGAGCCGCGTATTGTTGCCGGTAAGTTGATCGACGGAATCAAGAAAAGCCGCGAGATTATCAGGAACGTCGAAACGATCCGGAAGCTGCACGGGATGGGAACCGAACTGAAGCCTGTTGATCTTGAGGCTGCCATTAAAAAGGAGATGCACCTGTACCCCGACATTTCTCTCGAGTACACCGGATTTCCTGTCCGTGTATGGGCAGATGAACTCCTCGGGGAGGTCTTCTCGAACCTCATCGGGAACAGTATCAAGTTCGGCGGTCCGAACGTGAAAATCACCATCGCCGTGGAGAGAACCGAACCGGGCAAAATCAGGGTTATCGTTTCCGATACCGGCCCGGGAATTCCCGATGACCTCAAGAGAGTTATCTTTGGGCGTTTTGCCCGGTTCGAACCGGGAGAACACAGCAAGGGTCTTGGACTCTATATCGTGAAGGCACTCATCTCCCGGTACGGGGGTGACATCGAGGTCTCAGACAGGATCGCGGGTGACCACGGGAAGGGCGCCTCGTTCCGGATGACCCTTCGCGAGGTTACAGGCCGGTAAGGCACTCCTGATGGTGACACGGATAACCGATAACATCCCGCATTTCCCGGTGCATTATTTCCGCTCTTCTTACCTGATCCCGGGGATTCCCCATAGAAGGAAAATTGCGAGAAGAATTGCAGGCTGGTGCAGCAGGTATATGATCAGGGAATGCCGTCCGAGGAAGCAGATCACACTCCTTCCCATGAAAGGGATGTCGGGAATGTTGTATTTCCTCTTTCCACCCGGATAAAGGATCTTTCCGGTAAAGACACCCATCAGAACGACACCCAGCCATGGTACAAGGGGCGTGTAATCGAGGCTTGAAAAAGCAGCCGGATGAATACCAAGCCAGAGCAGGTATTCCGGCCCGGTGACCGCGCCTAACGCTGCGCCTGCCGCTATCAACGCAAGACCTGCAACCAGGTTCGCACGCGTATAAGGAAGGTAGAGGGGTGCGAGCATGACAGAGACCCCGATCAGGTGGAGGATTCCAAAGAGTATGGGTGCCCCGGGAACAAGCAGGAGGGTGACAAGGGTTATCAGGAGCCCGAGCATGAAGATACCCGCACCCCTCCTGATGAACTTGAGTACATATGCATGCCTGTCGAGCATGTCCCCTGCCCTTGCGCTGCTTATGGTCAGGGAGAGCCCGACGAGGAAGAGGAAAAGGGTCGCAGTGCAGAGAGCAAGGAACCTCCAGGGACCAAACGAGACCCGGATATCGAGAATTCCCAGATAGGCAAGATCGAACACGGTGTGGAACACCACCATCATGACAACAGCAGACCCCCGCAGGAAATCGATCTCCCAAAAACGACCGGAGGGGACTGATACTGCCTTCCTTCCTCCTGACTTCTGCCAGGGAAGTACAAAATTCATTATTTCCTTCATCCCTATGTTGGCCCCGGAGAACAAATATCAATCCTTTATACCTTCTGTGCACGGTACCCTGTGCAGGGACAGCTTCTCCGCATGAAAGGGCAGGAGTCGTCCGCCATTCCACCCGGAAGAGGTGATTATCCATGATTGACAAGCTCCTCGAAGGAAACAGGAAATTCAGAGAAGGTTTTTTCAGGGAAAACCTGGAACATTACAGGGAACTCACGAAGGGGCAGAACCCCTCCGTGCTCTGGATAGGGTGTTCGGATTCAAGGATCCAATCCGGGCATATTACCCAGGCCATGCCCGGGACGCTGTTTATACACCGGAACATCGGGAACATCGCTCCCCTGCACGACTGGAACTTTGCGACGGTTCTCGAATATGCCATCCGTCATCTCAAGGTCAAGGACATCGTGATCTGTGGTCACTCGGACTGCGGGGCAATCAAGGCACTTGACAAGGAGACGACAGACGTGTATATCCCCCTCTGGCTCAACAATGCAGTCGAGGCAAAGAAGCGCGTGGATGCCCGTATCCCTCCCCCGAAAACACCCGAGGAGAGGAAGGCACGATCAGAGATGATTGAAAAGGAAAATATCATGCTTCAGATCGAACACCTGAAGAATTACCCCCTCGTGAAAGAAGCGCTCCTCGAAAAGAAAATCCAGGTCCATGGACTCTATTATAACCTGGAAACCGGGGAGCTCACGAAGGTTGCCTGAGGCCTTCCATCCTCTTTTCTATCTTTTTCTGCATCAGGGGCAGGGAAATTCTTCCCATCGGAACAAGGGTACCGTTGATGATCACGAACGGGATCGGCGGGTAATTCTCTGCAATAATGTCCCTGATATGGGAAGGGATCTCATTATCTATCAGTGTCAGCGTGATTTCTATGGTATCCCCGTACTGGCTGATGAGCTCCTTTTTCAGTGCTTCGAATGCCGGGACGAGCTTTCCTGTCGGGTGGCAGTCATAGAGACCACAACTCCGGGTGTTGTCACAGGGAAACGGTGAACACGAAGAGTCCGCGAGGCCTACTATCTCGATGACAACTTTTTCAGCCATGCATTACCTGTTTGGCGCAGGGATACAAGAGCGTGTGCACATGACCCCCTGTCAGGGGATCGGATGAATCCTTTTGTCCCCCTGCCCATAGTTAATTCTCTTCCTCCCCTGCCTCACATGAAACGCTCAAACCGGTCCTTTGATGCCTTGCAGATCGGGCAGACGAGGGGTGGTGTGTCCCGGGCACAGAGGTACCCGCATACCCTGCACCGCCAGACGGGCAGGGGAACGTCGATCATTTTCCCGGTGCGCGTTGTCATGGATACCCTTTCTGACCTCGGCGGGCGCCTTTCCGGAACAGGTACGGGTGGAGACTTTCCCTGTGCAACTGATGGTGAAACATAGAGGGCACAGTAACAGGCCCCGAATTCCCCGAGGTCAGCATCCCGGTAGTCACAGGGGCAGATGATGTCCCGGTCTTCCTCCCTCCTGCCAACGGCGAGCCTGCAGGGACAGGAGGGGTACCCGTATCGTTTTTCGTTGATACACAGTCCCCTTGCGAGCTGCCGGACAAATCCGGCATCCGGATTGAGAAAATACCCCCCTGACTCTGCATCCTTCCGGAGGAGAGAGACTTTCTCCTCGATACGTTCCCCGGGAATTTCGTCACCACTCACTGGAGTGCCTCCCGTATTTCAGCTTCCCTGAACCCGACGATAACCCTCGATCCGTTGATGACAAGGGTGGGAAAGGACCCCGCGGGGTTGAATTTCTCCACTTCCCGGAGGGCATCCTCAAGCTCCTTCTGGGCAAGGAGATCGACAAAGACATAGCTATATTCTACTCCAAGAGAGTTGAGGAGTTCCTTTGTCTTTGCACACCACCCGCAGGTGGAGAGTGCATAGAGGCGAATATCGCCCCTGTTCCTGCCATTGACCCTGACCATCTCTGTCATGATGCAACCACTTCGGAATTCTTTCGCAATAGGGCATCGGCGGGAGACTGCATAACAGTATCACCCGGGGAACCGGCAGCCTGAAAGGGTGCATGGAGGATACAAAAATTTCAAAAAAAAAGATGAGTTGTTGCCCGGCGGGAAAATCACAGGACAGGAAAAAAGGGCTTTTCCCTTTGAGACGCCGGTTCTTCTACCTTTATTAGAGGTACTCGGAAATCTTCTGAATCTGGACTATCAGGTAGTCGAACCACTGCCTGAGTGCATCGAATACCCCGATCACCTGTTCCTGGGAAAAAGTGACGAACTGCATGATTGCACTCTCCTCCTGGCCGGATGCACCACCTGTCTTGAGCATCACAGTCAGTCCGATGATCACGATAAGGGCAAGGATGATGATAATCATCAGGACCGCAATGAGAAGCATTGTCACCGAACTCGTCCGCATGCTCCCCTCACCGATGGATTATGCCTACGACGACATAAAGGCTTACTTTCCCTTTTCCCGGAAAAAAATCGGATTTTTTCATTCACTCTCCCCGTTCCTTCCTCAATTCGAAGATGAGCATGACACAGAGGATTACAGAGAATCCGAGCACGATAAGGGTGAGAAAGAGGCTGACAAAGATCATCACACCCTGGGCGGAGAGAAAACCTACCCAGAGCAGGGCTACAAAACAGATCAGGTAGTAAAAGACCCATCCACGGGGGTCCTGCAAATCCATGTAAAGCCCTTTCTCAGTGTCGCGATAAAAACGTTGTGATCCGCAAACGACAATCCGGCATGGCGGATCAATCACCCATTCGAACCGGGTGACCGGCACCCGGACCAGGTATGGCCCCATGGGAAAAACCGCGAATAGACAAGCCGGTAGTGTAAATCGAAAGATATATGCCTCCAAAGCTTCCCATTCGATATATATGTGTGCGCGTTTTTTTGACCGATTTTTAAAACCGCGTCCCCACATCGTGGAAAGTCCCCCTCCCCCGTCTATCGCACACGGACCGGGCGTGTATGTCCCCGAGTTCAAGATAAAACCATACTTTATCGTGGCATCCGTGGAGATGGGCAACACCACAACAAAGTGTATCCTGACCGGTGTGAATCTCGAGACCGGGATGAGTTACGTCATCCACAAGACCGTCCGGATGAGCAGGGATGTCAGGAAACCCAAACCAGGAGAAGAGATCTTTGGCGAGACACTCGACGGGACGAAGCTCACACGCGAATCGGTGACCGAACTCGTCCGCGACACCCTCCTCCAGTGCCACGAGGAGGCTCATCTCGACATCCAGAAAGATCTCGACTTCGTGGTCCGGAGCACCGGTGTGGTCGCAGCAATGGACTCGCCGGACCAGGTGGGCGAATTTGTTCTCGCCCTAGCCAATGGCTGCCTGCTGGCAGGTGTACCACCCCGGAAGATGACCCCCCCGATGTCGAAGGCAAACCAGGCGGCGAAGCTTCAGCCCTTCAGCTACGCAGACAAGGTCGTCTTCGTGGGGGCAGTTGCCGGAGTCATCCCCCCGGTCGGGAGCACGGGAGTCGAGATGGTCGCAAACGAGATGGAGGGGGAACTTGCAATGGCCGGAATAAAGGAAGGAGCAAAGTGGACACCTGTCGATTTCAGGAACCCCTGCATATCCATCGATTTCGGGACGACACTCGATGGCAGGATAACAAGTGACGTCGACCCCAAAGATCCAAATCCCTTCGCAAAGACTATTGGTAATTTCTGCGGGCTCGCAGGGGCAGTCCCGGATGCGATTATCAAGGGGACCGGTCTGGTCGATCCCCAGACAGGAACAGCCCTCGACGTGTTTGGTGACCGGAGCGTGGTGAGTGACTTTGTTCTGAGGGGTCAGAGCGACGTCGTCAGGAATTACGTCGAACGCGCCCACGAGCTCATCGACATACGACTGGTTCCACCCGAGAGGAAGCGGTTCGGGAGGGTGCCGGTCTATGCCGACGTGGCAAAGGAATCGGGGGTGGCCCTCATCGGTTGCGATGCCGGTGAGAACGGAAGCACTCTCCCGGACCTCGCACAACTGGGGCGTGAGATATACGAGCGGCATGGTCTTGGCCTCCTCAACGAGGTCATCGACAGGGTCTGCGCACGCATGGCGCTGCGGCTCGTGGACGTTGCAAACGATCTCGGTCTCGTCCTTCCCAATTCCAGTATCGGGTTCACGGGGAGGGCAGCGATATCCGGGAGGAAACCGGAATACATCCTCGAGGGAATCATCGAGCGGAATCTCTTTGACAATCCCAATGATCATCTTGTCTTTGTGGATGACGGCCTTGCCCGCGGGGCTGCACTCATGGGCAGGTGCATGAATTCCCTTGGAAAACCAAAAAACCCCATCGGAGGAGTCCGCGGGGGACCCTGCATCATGGCCCGCAGGATAAAAGTGGGCAAATGAGGATAATGCATCATGACACCTGAAATGAAAGATCCAGACAGGAAAACTGATTCACAGGCAGGTAGTGGCCCGGAAGAGCAGCTCTTCGATCTCCTGATACCTCCCGGTGTCCCCCGTTCGATCATCGCGGATATCATCCGGAAATTCGAGGTGCAACTCGTGGAACGGAAACAGAGGCTGTACTTTGCCAACATGGACGGGGACGAGAGAGAACTGCTCGCGTTCAGGGGGAAGAAGGAGGTGGTGGAGCGGGTCCAGGACTACCTCTACGAGGAGTTGAAGAAATTCATCGGGGATTGACTGTCCTTCTTCCGGAATCTTTCAATTTTTTCTCTCTCTTCGTCATCCCGAACGGGCGCGGTGCACGGTTATCTTTACAGCTTTTTCGCAGTCCCGGTTGGATTCGATGATGAAGAGAGGTGGCTCTTCCTTATCCTGAATGCGTAGTGAGGAACGAGTGTGAGGGCGAAGCAACCCCCCCACCTCCCCGGGGAGTGTCCGGGGGATTGTCCATGGTTCCGGAAATTCAGTGGATTTACGGGTTTAAGCGAAACCATGGAAAAAACGGATGCCTGATACCGGGAAGAGCGCTTCCAATCCAGGTTTTTCTCATCACTACAGGGTTAGCCCGGTCAACCCTGCAGTCTCTCGCAGTCCCCTCAGTCCTGCATCAGGAACGCAAGGAGTGCTTTCTGGGCATGGAGGCGGTTCTCCGCCTCGTCAAAGACGACACTCCGGGGACCTTCAATCACGTCGTCCGTGACTTCCTGCCCCCGGTGGGCCGGGAGACAGTGCATGAAAATTGCGTCAGGTGCTGCGAGGTCCATCATGTCCGCGTTGATGGTATATCCCGAGAACGCCCGGAGCCTTGCATCACGCTCCTCTTCCGTGCCCATCGAGACCCACGTATCGGTCACGACCACGTGTGCGTCCCTGACAGCCTCACGCGGGTCACTGACCACCCTCACCCGGCCACCCCCGGCCCGGGCCCTTCTGAGGATCTCTTCAGGAGGCTGGAAACGGGGGGGTGTCGCAACGGTGACCTCCATCCCGGTGAGGACCGACGAGAGGATCAGCGAGTTGCACACGTTGTCTCCATCCCCGACCCACCCGACCCTGATACCTTCAGTCTTTTGGAAATTCTCCTTTATCGTCATGATGTCGGCAAGGATCTGGCAGGGGTGTTCCAGGTCGGAAAGGCCGTTGATGACCGGTATCGTGGCGTAACGGGCAAACTCCTCGATGGTGGAATGGCGGTATGCACGGATCATCACGCCCGAGACGTACCGCGATGCAACCCGGGCGGTATCGCGTATTTCCTCCCCCCTCCCGATCTGGAGGTCATGCACACTCAGAAAGAGTGCTGTCCCCCCCAGTTCAGCCATTCCGACCTCGAAAGAGATACGGGTGCGTGTCGATGATTTCTCGAAAATCATGGCGAGGGTTTTGCCAGGCAGGCAGCGGTGAGGCTGTCCTTTCCTCCGCATCTCCTTCATCCGGGCAGCAGTGGCAAGGAGCTGATCCAGTTCACCCGCTGTAATGTCGAGGATCGAGATAAGGTCGCGTTTCATCGGAGTTCCCTCATGTGCGATATCCGGCGTTTCAGGAGTTCCCCGGTCCCGATGTCCCTCCGGTGCCTCACCCTCCCCCTCACATTCGAAGCCGCTGTCTCGGCAATCCTTTCGGCCATATCGAGCGTGTCGCCGAGACCCACGAATGCCAGTGTCCGCGAAGAACGTGTATACAGCGTCCCGTCTCTCTCCTCGACGTTTGCATAGTAAAGGATGGCTGGCTCGTATGGTCCGATGGTCAGGGGTTCTCCCGTTACCGGGGCCTCGGGATAACCCTCGGGCACGATGTACTTGCAGACCGTGGCTTTCCGGGAGAACCGGACCGGCATGTTCCCGAGGGTTCCATCCACAATCCGCTCCATGATGCTGAAAAGGTCCGTCTCGAGGAGTGAGAGCACGTTCATCGCCTCGGGATCGCCGAAGCGTGCGTTGAACTCGATCACCATCGGGCCATCCCTCGTGTTCATGAACTGGCCATACAGGATCCCGCGATAGGGTGTCCCTGCATTCTCCATTGCCGCGACAGCAGATCGCATGATATCCAGTGCCCTCTCCCTGTCGCTCCCGGTTACAAAGGGGAGGGTATGGTCCGGGAGTGAATAGGAGCCCATTCCACCGGTATTGGGGCCCTGGTCACCCTCGTATGCCCTTTTATGGTCCTGGACGAGGGGCATCGGGATGATGTTTTTCCCGTCAGAGAACGCCTGGAGCGTGAACTCTTCCCCGAGCAGTCTTTCCTCGAGAACGACTCCGCCCTGCAGGCCGCGGATGTACTCCTCAGCCCCTTTCCGATCGACGTGTTCCCCTACGATCCTGACGCCTTTTCCGCCTGTAAGCCCTGTCGGCTTGATGGCAAGGTCGCCGGGATATTCTTTCAGGAAACTGATTGCGTCTTCTGCAGTGCGGAATGCACGGTAGCGCGGGCACCCGGCGATCCCGTGACTCTCCATCATCTTCCTGCAGAACGCCTTGTCTGTCTCGAGCCGGGCGGCAGCACGGGTCGGCCCGACGCAGGGAATGCCCGCCTTTTCGAGGCTGTCGACCACCCCTGCCTCGAGGGGCGCTTCGGGTCCGATTATTGCATAATCCAGTGAGTTCTGCTGTGCGAACCGTGTGACGGCAGCAACATCCGTCTCTTTCCCGATGGAGAACTTCCGGCATAGCTTTGCAATGCCGGGGTTCTGCTGCGCCATCACGGCGTACAGGTCCACATCGCTGTTGCGGGACAGCGCCATGGCAATGGCATGTTCCCTGCCACCACCCCCCACAACCAGGATTTTCATAGTCATGTATCGTAACCGCGTCTGTTAACGCTTGCTATTCTCGCGTCCGGCATTGAGGATTTCGGATGCCTTCGCAAGGGCCTCCAGTCGCACGCCCTCGCGTCCGAGGCTCTCCACCGCGCCCGCTTCCCTGTCGACCACGACAACGGCGGTATCGATAATTCCCCCCGCCTCCCGCAGTGCCCTTATCCCCTGGATGGCCGACCCCCCGGAGGTTGTCACGTCTTCCACGAGGAGGACACGCCTGCCACTTACATCGCCGATCACCCTGCCTGATTTTCCGTGCCCTTTCTCCTGGCTGCGCACAATTGCAAAGGGTTTTTTGCTCTCGAGCGAGACGGCAACCGCGAGGGGGACACCCCCGACAGCGACACCGGCAACGGTATCGAACTCAAACCTGCGTGCAATCAGCGCTGCGATCAATTGCAATGCCTCCGGTCTCGTCACCACCTTCTTGATATCAAGGTAATAGGAGCTCTTCTCACCTGACGCGAGGACGAATTCCCCGAATTCGAGTGCCCCGTAACGGAGCAGGAGTTGCACGATCTCGTTTACCATGGTACGTCTTTTACTCCCGTAATGAAACCAATCACGTTGGCCATCTTGTGCAGCAGGGGCGTGAGGACCAGTATCCAGAAGAGCACCGGGAGCGTGACCGCTCCGAGGAGCCAGGCAGGATCAAAGAGTGCAAGAAGAAGGAAAGCCCCTGCAACGAGATCATACTGGTCTGCGACCGGCCACTTCCCGCCGCTCGGGATCTTCAGGCGGCGCTTGAAGAAGCTCTTGAGAAGATCTCCGAGCAGTGCCCCGACAGCAAGCAATAGCACCGAAAGGGGGGTCTGGGCCGGGAGAAAGGACAAATCGAGGGATCCCTGGAGCGCCATCTGGACAAGGCCGACGATTATCCCTCCGGCAACGCCTGCAAAGAAACCCCTGTATGTCTTGCCATCGCCAAAGATCCGCGTCCCGTCGGATAATGTCCTCCCTCCGTCGATTGGCCGTCCGCCCCCGAAGCATGCTGCCACCGAGTTGGGCACATATGCCGGCAGCATGCACCATAACGCAGCAACCAGTGCTATTATGAAGGAATCGAGACTAATAATATGCTCTCCAGGTACTGTGATAAAGCGTAATTATAAGCATTAAGATATCCCAGAAATTATCAATCTGACGGTGGATTGGTGTCATGCCGGCAATACTCAAGAAGACCAGGAGCCTCTGCCCGAAATGCAACGCGGTGCTCGATGCAACAATCCTGGAAGACGGGGGGAAAGTCTGGCTCGAGCGCACCTGCCCGGAGCACGGTCATTTCCGTGACTTGTACTGGTCTGATGCAGAACTGTGGAAGAAGTTCGAGAGGTTCGAATCGATAGGGAAGGGGATCGAGAACCCGCACCGGGATGCCCCTCCGGATGGCTGCCCCTCCTACTGCGGGATATGCACCAACCACAAGTCTGCGACCCTGCTTGCAAACATTGACCTGACGAACCGGTGTAACCTCAACTGCGACTTCTGCTTTGCGAATGCCCGGGCCTGCGGTTACATCTACGAACCCACGTTCGACCAGGTCATGGCGATGCTCCGGCTCCTCCGCGAGGAAAAACCCGTCCCGACACCCGCTGTCCAGTTTTCCGGCGGAGAGCCCACGATGAGGGATGACCTGCCCCGGATCATCTCTGCGGCAAAGGATATGGGGTTTCCACAGGTACAGATAGCAACAAACGGTCTCAAGCTCGCCCGGGATATATCGTATCTCCGCGAGTTGAAGGACGCGGGACTGTCAACCCTTTACCTGCATTTCGATGGCGTCACGAAGGAGACCAATTTCAAGATCGAAACAGACAAGAATGTCGTCGGGAACTGCGAGGAACTCGGGATCGGAATCGTCCTCGTCCCGACAATCATCAAGGGACGAAACGACCACGAGGTTGGTGCGATCATCCGGTTTGCAGCAGACCATATCAGGGTCGTGAGGGGCGTCAATTTCCAGCCGATAGCATTTACCGGGGCAGCGAGCGAGGAAGACGTGGCCCGCGAGAGGATAACAATACCAGAGCTTCTCCAGGATATCGAGAGCCAGACAAGCGGGATTATCAAGAAAGACGATTTCTACCCTGTTCCCTGCGTTGTCCCCATATCGGATTTCGTCGAAGCCTTCACGGGAAAACCCCAGATTCGGTTCACGGCACACCAGCACTGCGGGGCTGCGACATACGTTTTTGTCAATGACGACGGGCTGACCCCTGTCAACCGGATGGTCGACGTCGAGAACTTCCTCTCGGCCCTCAACGAGACCGCGGAAAAACTGAAAAAAGGTGGTTTCCTCATGAAGTACCGCGCCCTGTTCGAGACCATCTCCCAGCTCAACCATTCCGTTAAGAAAGACGAGTACAAGACCGGACGTGACCTCTGGAAGCTCCTCGGAAAGACACTCATATTCCATAATTTCGATGCGCTCCGCGAGTTCCACTGGAATGCACTTTTTGTCGGGACCATGCACTTCATGGACCGGTACAATTACGACCTCTCCCGCGTCCAGCGCTGCTGTATCCATTATGCGACACCGGACGGAATCCTCATCCCGTTCTGTACCTATAACAGCGGTCCCGTGTACAGGGAAGTTGTCTGGAAGAAGTGGAGCAAACCGCTCGATACCTGAGCACACTGCTGAACGATACAGGATTCCTTTTCCCCTTTTTTTGGGGGGAACCCGGGGTTTCCAGCTGTTATATGCCCTGTAAGCTATTCCAATCCCCGACAGTTCCGGAACGCCGGTTGAATGCTAAAGAAACGGCAGGTCGATTGCCTCTGCCGAACCCATCGCGATGGCAGCGATAGCAAGGTCCTGGATGGCAAGGCCTGTTGAGTCAAAGACGGTAATCTCGTCCGGGCTCTTCCGGCCTTTTCTGCCGATGACAACCTCTCCCAGGGTTCCTGCAATGCGCCCGGGGTCAAAGAGACCTTTTGCAATGGGGACGTTGATTTCGCCCGAGTGGATCGCCTGTGCAGGGTCATCCACGAAAACCGTCGCTCTCCGGAGGATCGCGGGGTCAAGTTCCTGCTTGCCCGGTGCATCTGCACCGATTGCGTTGATGTGCGTTCCCCCGGATATCCAACGGTCCATGACCAGCGGTTCCCGGGATGGTGTTGTCGTGACAAGGATATCGCAGTCGCAGACCGTTTTGAGGTCTTCGCTCCGGCACTCCGGCAAGAGGGGGTCTTCGCAGAACTTTTCGGCATTCGCCCTGTTCCTGCTCCATACGAGTACTTCGGTGATGGAAAGTTCCTGCCCGATCGCCATGACCTGTGCACGGGCCTGCCGCCCTGAACCGACAAGCCCGAGCCGGACCTTCCGCTTCGGCGAAAGGTACTTTGCAGCGACTGCCCCTGCGGCCCCCGTCCGGATATCGGTCAGACCCGTTGCATTCAGTATGGACTCCGGGCGCCCCGTCTCCACGTCGAGAATGACCGTGAGCGCCATGACCGTGGGAAGTCCGAGGGAAGGATTACCCGGGTGAACATTGACGATCTTCACGCCGGCAATACCAAGGGACGGGATGTATGCCGGCATCGTCCTGAAATCCCCCTTTTCGAGAGTCACGTAGAGCTTGGGGGGCATCTGCACGTGTCCCCGCGCGTGCTCTGCAAAGGCCTCCTCGATGGCGCGGTTTACGCGCCGGAGATCGATATCCCTTGCCGGGTCGGGATAGTACCGCATACCGGAAAAATATGGTACAGACCGGAAAAGAATGTAACGCCCCTTTTCACGAACCACTTCCACGAAGGATACAAAGCACACTTAATACACCTGCAGTCCCAAATACTGCCACTGCACAATCTTCTGGGAGACCCATGATCCATATCATCCCCAAACCGACCGATACCCCCGGTGACAACTCGACATCAATGGTCGCCCGCGAGATAACGAGGCAGGGCGGGGACTACGCGCTCATCGATCCGGCAGATATCGATCCCTTTGCGACGGGACTATCCGACTCGCTCATATGGGTTTGCGGGCTTGCCCAGGACGAGGTCCAGTTCGAGGTCGTCAACGCGCTATCCGTGGATAACAGGGTCATCAATTCTCCCCTTGCAATATTCACCTGTGCAAGCAAGGTCCTGACGAGCACCCTCCTCGTGCGGCGCGGTATCCCGACACCGGAAACCTGCTTTACCCAGTCCCGTGAGACCGCGGCTGCTTTTCTCTCCCGGCACAAGAAGGTCGTTTCAAAGCCCGTATACGGCTACGACGGGCATGGAATCATTCTCGTGCAGTCACCCCGGGACCTTGGGCCGCCTCCCTACTACCTGCAGGAATATGTCCCAAACGACAGGGATTTCCGCGTCTTCGTCATCGACGGGGAGGCCGTGGGGGCGATCGAGCGGGTTTCCGACACGCTCGCCCATAACATTCACCAGGGAGGTACAGGAAGGCCCGTTCTGATCGATTCCCTGATGGCAGACCGTGCTGTCGCCGCTGCACGTGCCGTCGGGGTGGATTACGGGGGTGTCGATCTTCTCCGCCGGGGAGACGATTACTGCGTCCTCGAGGTGAACGGCACCCCGAACTGGCACTGCATGGGGGTTAATATTCCCGGACTCCTGGCAGAGTACCTCCTCGAACAGGAGAGAATGGGACGAAAGTAACTGGTCCTGCCAGACGGGTGCAGAAAAAAAGGTTATTGAACGTATTCCATTTCCTTCAGTGTCTTTGCGGCAAGCTCCCTCATCCGTGCCGATATCCTTCCGGACGCAGAGAACTCGACCTCCTTCATCGCATCTGCAAGCTCGTTGCCGAGGACGAAGATGGCATACTTGTGTTCCATCTTGCTCTTGTGCAGTTGCGACGGGTTAATTTTGAGTGAGTAATAGTTGCTGAACTTCAGGTCCGAGTTGATCGACTCGAAGTAGTCCTTGATCTCAGAGAGCATCTGGTGAAGCGTGATCAGTTCCTCCTTGTGCATACACTCACTTCCGGAAAGGAGAATATGCGTGGAGGGGATAAATAGATAACTCCGGGAAAAAAATCAGGTGATTTTAAGGAGCCTCATGGAGAGAGGGCGCTTGATTATGCCCTTGTACCCCCTGGCTGCGACATATTCAAACCCCTTTCCGACCATGCGGTCGATCATCTTCTGGGTCACCTCGCCGTCGATGACAAGTCCGCGTGCGTTCCCGTTCAGCTCCTCGAGGGTCCGCTCGACGTCGTCAAGTTTCACTTCCCGCAGGACCGTGTACTCAGACGAGAGAAAACGTGCCATGCGCTGTCCCCTCACCTCGGAGAGGTGCTCTGAAAGTGTCCGGGGACCTGTCTTCTCTGCCGCTGAAGCCTGGTGTGCCTTTGGCTCACGTTTCTTCCGCTGGACCGCCCCCTCCCCGGCCGGGGCGCCCTCGTCGGGAACTCCTGCAGGATTAAGCTGCGGGGTCTTTTCGTCGTCCTCCTCCCCGACCGGCTCCTCGCGGACGTAATCGGCCGGGATCTTGTTCCTGAGGGCCTTGACGATCTCTTTCCGGGAGAGGTCCTCGACACTCTTTCCGCGGGGTGCATAAGCGACAAAGTCGATCTCAGCAACCTGGAGGAGCTCGCGCAGGATCAGGTCTCCACCCCTGTCTCCGTCGAAGAAGGCTGTAGCTGTCTTCTTCTCGCAGAGCTCGATGATGGTGCGCGGGATCCGGGACCCTTCCACGGCCACCGCGTTTTTGATGCCGAACCGGAGGAGGTTGAGCACGTCTGCCCTCCCCTCGACGATGATGATCGCATCCGATTCGAGGACGTTGGGACCGGCAGGGAGCTTGTCTTCCCCGACCGTTCCGATCTTCTCCATCCTCATGCTCTCGCGAACCTCGTCGATTAAGAGGGTGCTGTCAATCGATCCATCCTCGAAAGCATCCAGGAGCAGTTCCTTGGCACGGGCAACGACCTGCTTCCGTTTGCTGACGCGGATATCCTCGATCGATTCGACGCGCACCTTTGCAGCGCAGGGACCCACCCGATCGATCGTCTCGAAGGATGCTGCAAGGATTGCCGTCTCTGCCCTGTCAAGGGACGAAGCTATGTATATCTCCCCCTTCGTCTCCCCCTTCTTACTGGTGACCTGGACATCTATCCTTCCAAGCCGCCCTGTCCTCTGCAAGTCACGCAGGTCGAGGTCTTCGCCGAGTAAACCTTCAGTCTGGCCGAAAATGGCCCCCACTACGTCAGGTTTCTCGACCACCCCCTCTGCGTCGAGGTGAATATGAATTAAGTACTTCGTGGTATCGCTGGAGTACATTCACTCCACTCCGTGAATCATGACGTGTCACGTAACGTCTGCCATGTGAGAATCCTGCATCAGTCATGTGACAAATATACGTTATATTTTATATGATATGAATATATTTTTTCAGAACGCCCGGCTGGCAGGAAATGTCTTCACCCGGAACTCCCGTGGCCCGAGAGGATCGCAAGGACCTTCTCCTGGTCCAGGCCCTCGACGAGCACCCTTTTCCTGTGCGACGATGCCCCCGAGAGAATCCTGACCCGGGACGAAGGGAGGGAGAATAACTGCGAGATGACCTTCACGATTTCCTCGTTGGCCCTTCCACCCTCCGGCGGTTCTCGTACCAGAAAAACAATGCTCTTTCTCCAGGCATTATACCCATGCGGAAAAGCAGTTTCCTTTGCTCCGGCTGTCACATCGAGTGCGATGACCGTGCCTTTGCGGGTCGGTGTGAGGGCGCCCCTGTAATCATCCATACAGAAAACAGGTTATGTCGCCCGGCATTAACAACTGCGGATCATCGGTGGCATGCTGCCGTCCCTCCCCCGTTTTACCCATTACCGGGCGGTGCCTGTCGCACGACCGGGTTGTCCCGTGGTTCACCCCCAGGCATCCCGCCAGATGGTCCCCCGGGGACCTATGGCCGTGCTGTATCGGCACCATTTTCTCTCTGCGTGCCGTGTATATATCCCCTTCCCATGAACCACCGCGGTCTGCCCGTCCCGAATGCCCCGTTCCTGTAAACGATATCCCCGGCCATGACAACCGTTTCGGGGAATATTGCAGGCATTCCCTCGAAGGGAGTCCATCCTGCCCGCGAGTGGAGTTCGTCGGCAATGATTCTGGACTCGTGCCTCGGGTAAACCGCAAAGTCCGCCCTGTCGCCGACCGAAAACCCGGCAGGGGGTATGCCCAGGATGCGGGCAGGGTTGAGATTCGTCTTCTCCACGAGTGTCGAAAGGGAGATCTTTTTCCTCCGGCAGGCAGCAAGTGCAAGCGGGACCATCGTCTCCACACCGGGGATACCTGCCGGTGCGTCGGGGAATGGCTGTTCCTTGTCCTGCACGGTGTGGGGGGCATGGTCGGATGCAAGGACATCGATCCTTTCCCAGACGGACCAGAGTTCCCTCCTGACCACTTCCGGCCTCAGGGGGGGATTGACCTTCCCGCGGGGGTCCCTTGCAGCAAAGTCATCGAGGGCGAGAAAGAGGTGATGCGGGGTTACCTCGACTGTCGCGTCCCCTGCACGAAGAACGGAAACGGCGGAACTCAGGTGGCAGAAATGGAGCCTGCATCCCTTCCGGTTCATTTTCCTGACGTCTTCCACCACGCGTGCTTCGCCATCGGGTGACCGGATGGCATGGTGGGAACGCAGGTCCCGGTCATCTCCACTTCCCACCTCCTCTGCGTGGATGGTGCAGAGCCCCCCGATGGCTCCAACCGAGTCAAGAACCATCGCTAATTCAGCGGGTGTCAGCCCGGAGCCATAACTGGAGGCAGCAGTGAATACCTCGCCGAATGCCATCGCCCCTGCAGACCAGAGCGGGGAGGGGTCTGTTCCCGGCACGACACCGGCATTGATGGCAAAGTGGCAGAGTGACCCTTCCCGTGCTTCCCTGACCCGCTCGGAAAACGATTCAGGCGTATTGAGCGGGGGAACAGTATTCGGCTGGTCAACGACGACCGTGACCCCCCCGGCAAGGGCACTCCTGCTTCCGCTCGTCCAGTCCTCCTTCTCCTTCTGGGACCTTCCCCGCATGTGGACGTGCATGTCGATTGCCCCCGGAAGGACGATCTTTCCCCTGCAGGGGACCACCCGGGATGAAGCAAGAGCGGCACCCACGTGGCAGACCCTGCCGTCCCTGATCGAGATATCGGCGACCCTTCCGCCGGGGAGGGAAACGTCACGGAGGACGAGGTCACATGCGTGAGGGGCGGGTGTCATTTGAAAGAGATTCCACACGATAACAGATGATACTTTAGTTCCGCGCCCGGGAAGATGTGACTATTCTCCTCCTTTTTTCCGGCAGGGAACCATGCAGGATCGCGAGGGAACCCCGGGCTCTGCATGGAAAGCCCGGGCAAATGTTAATGATGCCCGCTGCTGATTTCCATCCGGAATTTATTCCAGAGTGTGTTGACAGATGAAACCGGTTATGACCATCATTCTCGTATCGATCCTGTTATTCCTGGTCACTCTTCCCGCAGGGGCAGAAGAGACCCTCCCCGGCACCGTGACACCCGCAGAGACACAGGCTGTCACCGAAGCAGTAACCCTTCCGGGATACATCGGCGGGGATGTCGGTTACTTCTCCATCAACTCGGTGCCATCGGGGGCCGACGTGATATTCGACGGGAAGTACCTCGGCGAGACCCCGATCGTTGCAGAAGTCTACACGACAGCCTCTCCGTCGCATACCATTTCCGTCAGCAGGCAGGGCTACAAGACCTGGATCCAGACCTACTCCCGGAACCCCGCAGCAGGCCAGACGATTGAGGTCACTGCAAATCTCGAACCTGTCGTCCAGACAGGCTCCATCCAGGTGACCTCTTCGCCCGCCGGCGCAATTGCACGGCTCGACGGCGGCGAAACACTCGTGACGCCGGGCACGTTCCGGTATGTTCCTCCCGGTTACCACACCGTCGAACTTGCACTCTACGGCTACTTCCCTTACAGCACATCGGTCAACGTGGCTGCCGGCGGGACATCGAGCGTGAGTGCCTCGCTCTCTCCCATGCAGACGACCGGGTCCCTCCGGGTTACATCGTCGCCTTCGGGTGCCGAAATCTATGTCGACGAGATCTACAGGGGATATACACCGCTGACAATCGGCTCGCTTTCCACGGGACGGCATGAAGTCCGCCTCCACCTCTCGGGCTACCAGGACTATACGCGTACCGTAGAAATTGAGAGCGGGAGCCAGTCTTCATTTTCCGTGACGCTCACCCCGGTCTACCAGCCGACCACAGGGGATATCGTCGTGACATCGGTCCCGGACGGTGCTGCCATTTACCTCGACGGGAATTACCGTGGTACGACGAACGAGAGAAACCCCTTCGATATCACGGGAGTCGCACCCGGTACCCACACGGTTACCCTTCTGAAGAACAGGTATAAGGACTATTCTGCAGATGTAGCGGTTCTGGCCGGAAAGACGGTCACCGTCTCTGCAGTACTGACCCCCGGTTCTGTCACCCCGTCCACGGGGGATATATCCGTCGAGTCCTCGCCGTCGGGAGCAGAAGTGTACCTCGATAACGCCTACGAGGGTTTTGCACCTCTCACCATCCATAACGTCCCGGCAGGCTCCCATGTTGTCATGCTCCGGATGAGCGGATACCAGGATTTCCAGTATACAGTCCAGGTGAGCGGGGGTCAGACTGCATCCGTCATCGGCGGACTTACGCCGGTTCCCACCACGGTCCCCACGAAATCCCCCCTCTCTCCTGCTGTGGCCGTCCTGGGAGTCCTGGCAGGCCTTGCCCTCCTGTATGTGGGGAGAGAGTAGGGAAAACCCGATTATTTTTCTTTTAAAAAAGAAGATCCTGATGCGAGGGATGGGATTTGAACCCAAGAACTCCTGCGAGACTAGACCCTGAATCTAGCGCCGTTGACCTGGCTTGGCTACCCTCGCTCCTCCTACTTTTTGGTCGCCCGGGAAAATAAAGATGTGGTAAAACCGGATGAACCCCGGACTATCCCGTTCCTTCTTTCCCGCCGGACAGGTTTTCCTGGCCCGATTTTGCCCTCATCTCCCTCTCCCTGAGGACGTTCCTCCGTATCTTGCCTGAAATTGTCTTGGGCAGGTCATCCACGAACTCGATTGCCCGCGGATACTTGTAGGGGGCAGTGATTTTCTTCACGAACTTCTGAATATCCTTTGCCAGCTGGTCGGTGGGTTGGTAGCCATCCTTCAGAACGATGAATGCCTTGACGATCATGCCGCGGATGACGTCCGGTGACCCGATGACTGCGGCCTCCTTGACGGCGGGGTGCTCGAGCAGGGCAGACTCGACCTCGAATGGTCCGATGCGGTAGCCCGAGCTCTTGATCACGTCATCGTCCCTCCCGACGAACCAGAAGTACCCGTCATCGTCCCTGTATGCCTTGTCCCCGGTGTAATAGTAGTCACCGACAAAAACGGCAGAAGTTGCCTCCTTGTCGTAAAGGTAGCCCTCGAAGAGTCCCACCGGACGCGGTTTCACCTTAATGGCGATCCTCCCCACCTCGCCCGGCGGAACGGGTTTTCCTTCCTCGTCATGGAGCTCTATGTGCCATCCGGGTGCGGGCTTTCCCATCGACCCGGGCTTTGGTTCCATGCAGGGAAAAGTCCCGATGACAAGCACGAGTTCAGTCTGCCCGTATCCCTCGTAAATCTGGAGACCTGTCCCCTCTTTCCAGACCCGGATGACCTCGGGGTTGAGCGGTTCTCCCGCACTCACGCAGTGGCGCAGTTCCTTGAGGTCGTACTTCTTGAGGTCTGCGAGGATCAGCATGCGGTAGACCGTCGGCGGTGCGCAGAAAACCGTCACCTCGTACTTCTCGAGGATGGGCAGGAGCTCGGTTGCCTTGAACTTACCACGAATATCGTACACGAGGATGCAGGCCCCCTGGATCCACGGTCCGAAAAACTTGCCCCATGAAGACTTGGCCCACCCTGTGTCTGCAAGGGTGAAATGGAGATCGTTTTCAGTCAGGTCCAGCCAGAACCGCCCGGTTGTCACGTGCCCGAGGGGAAGGGCATGGTTGTGCAGGACCATCTTGGGCTCGCCGGTCGTCCCGGACGTAAAGTAGATGACGAGCGGGTCCGTAGCCTTCGTCCTTTCCATGCCCGTCATGGAAACAAGCTTCCGCGAGACCGGGGCAGGGTATTCCTGTTCAACCGTGTAGCTGATCCATCCGGGCAGCTCGCCATCGGTAACGAGGCGGGACTGGAGCGTCGGGCAGCTGCTGCATATCTCCTCGATTTTTCCGGCATTCTCCCGGTCGGTGATCACCATCCTGATCTTTGCGGCATTGATACGGTACTTGAGATCCTTTGGTGTGAGCATCGTCGGACAGGGACAGAAGACCGCGCCGAGCTTGATGCAGGCCAGTGCAAATATCCACCACTCGGGGACCCGTGGGAGCATGATGATGACACGGTCCCCCTTCTTGATACCGTACTTGAGGAGCATGTTGGCGGCAGAATTCGAGAGGTTCATCA
>JGI11944J13513_1000430_pt1 | contig 41887 bp, 36 predicted proteins | sample TerdegcoTASludge_FD_13513 | JGI IMG/M metagenome (IMG submission 13513) | reverse complement strand
CGGCCGTCGGAAGGCGCCGCCCTGACGGCCGCCACGATCCGGCTGGATCACAACGTCCCGCATATCTCGATCGAGCCGGAAGGCCGCCAGCTCAAGACCCAGTATTCCCGTCGCATCATCCCGCTGGCAGGTGTATCCCTGGAGGCGTTCCGGGCCTTTCCGGACGGGTTTCCGCGCTATCGCGGCGCCAGCGCAACGCTCAGCGGCACGGTGAACAAGTATTTCCGGGAGAACGGCCTGCTGGAAAGCCCGGAACATTCATTCTACTCGCTCAGGCATTCTTTCGAAGACCGGATGCTGGCGGCCGGAGTCGACGACCGTATACGGAGAGATCTGTTCGGGCATCGCCTTGACCGGGAGCGTTATGGCAAGGGCGCGACGCTCGATCATCTGGCTCAGATCGTGGAAGCCCTCGCTCTGTAGACTGACGGGTCCGCCCCTTGCGCGGCTGAGCGCGGGCCGGGCCGGCCTGACGCAGATAGGCCGTCAGCCGCGCCTGCCGGGAGAGGAGCGTGTCGCGTTCGGCTTCCAGCCGTTCGAGCACCGGCCAGTAATCCGCGCCGGACTGCTCAATCAGGCTGGCGACGGTCAGAATGGCGCGTTCGATCCGGCTTAAATCGGTCATGGCGGTGTTCCTCCGCGGGCAGACAAGGCGCGCCTTGCCCGTCTGAACCCGGCATCGGAGGCCAGGAACGTCTCCAGCATCGCGGGAATGAGGGTTTCTGTCTTCTCCGCCTCACCATAAGTGGCGGCATACACGGCGGCATAATCGGCCAGGGCGGCGGCAAGACCTGGCTCGATCAGGAGCGTCACGCGGACGGGCGCGCGGTCGGGAAGGCGGGCAAGGCGCAGCGTCATGGGGCATGTTCTCCGGCATAGGGGATCAGGACGAGGTCTCGCGTGACGAGGACCTTTACCGGCCATCCGGGCCGGACCCGGACCGTGGGCGGGATCCCGAGATTGCGGTCGACCACGCGTTGGCCGGCCTGGCTGAGCGTATCGGCAGCGCCGCGCCGGATGGCCCGGCTGATATCGCTGCCGGTGTCTTCGCCAAGCTCGGTTCCGATCCCGAGGAGCGTTGCCAGGCCGGCGGCGGCAAACACCCGGTCCCAGTGACTGTCCGTGCGGTCAGAAAGGCCCGCGGCGCCGGAGGCGTCGGTGCCGGGTTCGGCAATCCGGAGAGAGCTGCCATCCGGCATCAGGATCCGGTCCCAGACCACCATGGCGCGGTCCTGACCAAAGCCGAGGCCTGACTGGTAGCGTCCGATCAGCCGGGCGCCCTGCGGGATCAGCAGATGCGCGCCGCTGACGGTATCATAGACCGGCTGGGTGATCTGGGCGACGACAGTGCCTGGCAGATCAGAATTAAGCCCGGTGATCAGCGAGGCTGAAATCAGGGAGCCGGCCATCAGCTGATAGGGGGAGACAGGCGTCTGCAACGCATAAGGATTATAGATATCCGCGCCGGGCGCGGCGGGCACGAAGCCTGCTCCGGGCCCTGCTGCGGCCACCCCGTCCGCGCGGGCGGTATCGGCGCCGTCGACGCGTCCGGCCAGTGCCAGGAAGGCGGACGTCTCGCCGGTCATCGGGCCTGCGGGCGGGGCGTCAGACAGGGCGCTGCGGCGCGGGCCGTTGAGATCGAAGAAGACGCCCGCCCGGACGGCCTGGTCTGCCAGTTTTGCGTCCGCGAGCCGGCGGGCGCGCAGCGCCTCGTCTTCCGGCGAGGGCCGGAAGTCATCTTCGGGCATGACCTCCCAGTCCCGGGCCAGGCCCCAGCGATCCTCTTCGGCGACGATGGTGCCGCCAAGATCTCCGCTTTGCGGGGTGCCGAGCAGGGGGAAGCCCGGGCCGGGCTGCCATCCCTCATAGGAGACGGGCAGCGCCGAGAGCCCCTCCGGGGGCCGTCTGGCAGACAGGGTGTAGAGTTCAGCTGATACGGTCTCGACGCCCGCCCGGGTCTGACCGGCAGATACGGACAGCGCGGCCAGAACGGCGAAGAGGCAGAGCGCGCTGCCCAGGAAGAGGACCCTGCGGTTGATCCGGGAGACAGGCTTTGCCGCCGCGCTGAGCTTCAGCGCATCGGCCTGCTTCGGAAAGGGAGCCGGCCCGGTCATCCGCGCCTCCCGGCGCCGCGGCCCGGGGCCTGCCGGCGGATACGCACGACCGTCTGGGGTTTCCGGCCGAGCCGGAGCTCGGCGGTTTCAAAGAGCGTGTCGACGATATAGTAGGTCCCCCGGACGCGGTAATTGACGAGTTCGGCGCTGCCCTGCGTGCTCAGCACGAACAGGGGCGGGGCATCGGTCGCGGCCAGCTCTGCCGGCATCTGGATGAACACCTGGCGCCCGTCATCAAACACCCGCAGGGGACGCCAGGGCGGCGTGTCGCCGTCTATCCGGTAGCCGAAATTGAGATCAGCCAGCCGCACATCGGGCGTGACGGACACCGCTTCCCGGCTCAGCGCCCGGGCGTTGCGGTGTGTCAGCTCTGCCAGCTGATCGGCGGGATACCGCCAGGACAGGGCCGCCATATAGCCTGCTTCCAGGCTTGTCAGTTCCAGATGATAGGTCCGCCGGTCGGTGGCGATCATGAGATTGGTGGACAGTCCGGCCGCGACCGGTTTGACCAGCACATGGGCCCGGGTGCCGGCCCCGGCGCCGGAGACGGTATCGCCCACGACCCAGCGCACCGTATCGCCGGCCGACACCGAGACGAGTTCCTCCCCGGGTTGAAGGGCAATGTCGGACACCTGTCCGGGGCTTGTATAGAGCCGGTAGAGCGCGCCCTCCGTATAGGGATAGACCTGAATCGCGTTGACATAACCGTCCGTGGAGGGCTCGATCCGGGCCGCGCGGGTGCCTTCGCTGACGGCGGTGGCAGGAGAAACCGCCGGGGCCGGCGATGGCGCGGTGACCGGTTTCATCTGCCCCGGCAGGGGAAGGGGCGTTGCCGTTTCAACGATCTCGACCGGCCGGACCAGGCCGGATTCAATCAGGGCCGCTTCGGTGAACACCGCGCCCGCGCCCTCTGCCAGCACCGCCGGGCGGGCCGGGGCGCCCGGTCCGCCGGCGCAGGCTGCCAGAAACATCACGGCCGGGCCTGTGAAAAGTGTACGGATCATTTTCTGTCTCCTGTGGTGAGATCTTCGCTCCAGTTGAGGCTGTGGATGTAAAGGCCGAGGGGATTGGCGCGCAGGGTGGCGGCGTCCCGCGGGGGCTCGTGGATCAGCGTGAAGAGACCGGTGAAGGCCTTCACGCCGGAGAGCGCGCCATTCTCATAGGTCTTCTCGAGCCACCGGGCCTGGAATGTGCTGTCTGACCCGGAGACGCGGACAACCGATACGACCTCGACCATGCGCGTCCGGCGTCCTATATCCGCAAACGGATTGTTCTCCCGGGCATATTCAGACAGGGTGACTGCGGCCCTGTCGGTGACAAAGTCATAGGCCCTGAGCCAGTTCTGGCGGACGATGACGGGATCGGCCGGCAGGCTGCGCACATGATTGATGAAGCCGGCGAGGTGATGGGCCGTCTGGGCGTCACCGGGCGTATAACGTTCCAGCGCCGGAGCGACCGCCCGCACGCCGCCGCCTTCCTCGACCTCCACCACATAGGGCGTGACCGTTGACTGCAGCGACCGCCAGATCAGGGCCGCGGTTGTGGCCGCGTTCAGGAGGAGGAGGCCGAGGGCCACCAGCCGCCAGTTACGGGCCTGGACGCGCGCCGATCCGATCCGGTCATCCCAGACCTGGCCGGCCTTCCGGTAGGGCGTTTCCGCCGCAGGGGCGGGTCCGTAGCAGGCTCTGTTCCGGCGGAAGATCATGGTTTAATCCTTGTCCTGATCAAGAGAGGGGCTGGCCGGGCCCATGCCCCGCTCCCCGTCCCGGAGGGTGTGGGCGGTCATCGCGCGGGTTTCGCTGAGCTGCCTGGCCCAGTCCGGGCGCCTGCCGGCGGGCCCGCCCGGATCCGGGCCGGCCCCGGGCGCCTCATCCCTGAGGGCGTCATAGGCGCGGTGGCGCCCGGCGGTGTAGGCCTCACGAAGGGCGTCACCCGGGCGGGTGAGGCGGGCATGGACCGCGCCGCCCGCTTCGCGCACCACGCTGTCGAGACCGGCGGCGACGGCGCCGGGCCCGGTCTTCATGGCGGCCCCGGCAGAATAGGCGGTATGGGCCGCGCCGGCGAGCGAAGCGCCGGCTTTCACCCCGGAAGCTGCGCCGCGGACGGCCGCGATGCCACCCGCGCCCGCCAGCGCGGTTCCGGCCGCCGCCACCGCGACGGTGCCGGCCGCAGAGCCTGCGCCCAGCTGGGGCCCGCCGGTGACGAGACCGGAGGCGATGCCGGGCCCGAAGAAGCCGAGGCAGAGGAAGACGGTGGCGGCCAGCACGGTCCCCATCACCTGGGCGAGGGTGAGATCATCGCTGCCAGAGAACGCGTCCGTGAAGCCATGCGTCAGGCAAGGGATCTTGCCGAAGCCGAACGGGGCCGGGCCCGGACCCTTTCCTTCCTCGGCCGGCCGGGCAGCGGAGACTGACGCATGGAAGAGATGGACGTCATCGACCGGTTCCTGGAAACCTTCATCGCCTATATCGACAGCGGCTTCGGGCTGCTGGCCGGGGATGTGGCCTATCTCGTCTCTACACTGATTGTCATCGACATCACGCTCGCCGGTCTCTTCTGGGCCCTGTCGGCCCAGACCGATGTCATCGCCGCGCTTCTGAAGAAGGTGCTCTATGTCGGCTTCTTCGCCCTGATCCTCGGCAACTTTCCGCTGCTGTCCGGCATCCTCTTCGAAAGCTTTGCCGAGCTCGGCATCCGGGCCGGATCGGCCACGCTGACCGCCGCAGACCTCCTGCGGCCCGGCTATATTGCCGGGGTCGGGTTCGAGGCGGCCTCGCCGCTGCTGGCAGAAGTCAGTGAACTGCTCGGACCGATCGCCTTCTTCCACAACTTCATCATGATCGCCGTCATGATGATCGCCTGGGCGTTTATCCTGATCGCCTTCTTCATCCTCGCCGTCCAGCTGTTCATCGCCATCCTGGAATTCAAGCTGACGACGCTCGCCGGGTTCGTGCTGGTGCCCTTCGCGCTCTGGAACCGCACCGCCTTTCTCGCCGAGCGGGTGCTTGGCAATGTCATCACCAGCGGCATCAAGCTGATGGTCCTCGCCATCATCATCGGCATCGGCTCGACCCTGTTTTCGTCCGTCGGCCCGGTGCTGGGCGGCGAGCATCGCTTCCATCTGGATCAGCTGCTGGGCGGTGAGCGCGCTCAGCTGATTGCCGGCCTGGGCGGCCTGCAGCTGTCCGATGGCGGCCTGGCTTTCCCGCACGAGCTGTCCGATGGCGTCTCCGTCGGCGGCATTGTTCTCCAGAACGGCCGCGGTGACTTCCAGGGCATGGCGCCAGGCCGCGCGGGACTGGCGCCAGCGTTCGCGGGACGCGGCCACGAGCTCTGCCTGGCCGGGGGCCCGGCTATAGCTTTCCGGATAGAGCGCGTCATATTCGCGTTCGATGGCATCCGCCGCCGGCCCGATCCCCTCGATCTGCCGCATCAGTTCCTCTATCCGCATGATCCGGTCCCGGAGGATGGCATGAGCGACATTGACGGGCAGGGATTCAAGGTTGCGGGCCATGTTCTCGAGCATCTCGATCTCATGGGAGAGCTGGCGCAGCTGGTTTTCGAGTTCCTGCAGCGCCCGGGCCGCCTGAAGGACGTTCTGGGCATGATTGGCCGGGTCATAGACCGTCATCTGGGCGAGGGCGGTCTGCGGCAGACCCGGCCAGCCGGGCGCCAGGAGAAGCAGGGCAAGGGCGGGCAGACATCTCACGGGCAGGCCTCCTCTTCAGGGCCCGCAGGTGCCGGGCCGCGCGGCGGCGGGCCGGGCCAGAGGGCGAGGAGCTCGGCGGCCCAGGCGAGATCCCTGGCGATCAGGAAATCGCGGGCGAAGGCCTCGCCCCCCTGGTCCGCGCGGGCCTGGCCTGCAAGGAGCTGGTCTTCCGCCGGGGCGGCGGCGCAGAAAGCCAGACCGACCGGACCGAGCCCGAGATCGAACAGCCGGCAGCCGGCCGGTGAGGTAAAGTAATAGTCCCGCTTTGGAATAGCCTGCGAAAGGATGCCGATCTGCCGGTCATTGAGCCCGAACCGCCGGTAGACGGCGCCCTGCGCGGGCTCAAGCGCGCGTTCATTCGGCAGGAAGATGCGGGTACGGCAGGATTCGGTCAGGGCCGGGGCGATCGAGGCGGTTTCGATGTCGGCGACCGACTGGGTGGCAAAGATCACCGATACATTCTTTTTACGGAGCGTTTTCAGCCAGGTTCTCAGCTGCGCGGCGAAGACGGGATGGTCCAGGAAGACCCAGGCCTCATCCAGTATCAGCAGGGTCGGCCGCCCGTCGAACCGCGCTTCGAGCCGGTGGAAGAGCCAGGTCATGACCGGCAGCGCCGCGCCGGGTGACTGCATCAGCTCCTCCATTTCAAAACACACGATATCGGCGAGACGGAGCGTTTCGCTGTCTCCGTCGAGCAGCCGGCCATGAGGCCCTTCCAGCGTGAACGGATGCAGGGCCGCTTTCAGGGCCGGGGACTGCAGCAGCAGGCAGAGGCCCGTCAGGGTGCGCTCTTCAGCGGGGGCGCCGGCAAGGGCCTGGACGGCCTCCCAGAGCGCGGTCCTGAGATCGGGCGTCATCCCGAGGCCTTCCCCGGCGCAGAGGCCGGCCAGCCAGTGCGCCGCAAAGGCGGCGCCGGACGCAGTATCGATGTCGCGCAGCGGCTGCAGCGCCGGGAGACCGGAGCTTCCCGGGGCGATGTGCAGGCCACCCAGGGCGAGCGTGGCCGCTCTGGCCGACCGGCCCCTGTCGAACAGGAAGACCTGCGCGCCCTCATAGCGGGTCCACTGCATCGCGATGAGGCTGAGCAGGACCGACTTGCCGCTTCCCGTCGGCCCGACAATCAGCGTATGTCCGCAATCGCCGGCATGCAGGTTGAGGCGGAAGGGCGTCGTCCCGTCGGTGCGCGCCTCTGTCAGGGCGGGCCCCTTCAGATGCGCGTTGACCGCGTCGCCGGCCCAGACGGCCGAGAGCGGCAATATGTGGGCAAGGTTCAGCGTACTGAGGACCGGCTGGCGGACGTTGGCGTAGACATGTCCCGGCAGGCTGCCGAGCCAGGCCTCAGCCCCGTTCAGGGTCTCCCGGATGGAGGTAAACCCGCGGGACTGGAGGATCTGCTCGGCCGCGCGCAGCTGCTCTTCCACTTCGGCCCGGTCGGGATCACAGAGGGTCAGGGTCGTGGTGACATAGCCGAACGCCACAAGATCGGCGCCGAGTTCCTGCAGGGCGGCGTCGGCGTCAGCCGCCTTGTTCTCCGCATCGGTATCGAGGAGCGCGGAGGGTTCCCGCCCGCGCCGCATCCCCCGGCCGCCCGCCCCGGATACCTGGCTGGCAACCGCCGAAGCCGCCAGCCATCTGGGGATCACGCCCAAGACCCTCGCCAATATGCGCTCCCTCGGAACGGGCCCGCATTTTCACAAATTCGGCGGCAAGGTCTGGTACCGCAGTGAGGACATCCTGGCCTACCGGGACCGCAACCGCTTCCGCGGGACCGGCGCGCGCCATGAAAGCTGATCTGACGCGCGGCCTTCTCCTGACCGGGCTTGTCCTGATGGCCGCCTCAGCCCTGCCCGTTGCGCCCCGGCTGATCTGGAACCGGAGCGAAAGCGTGCCAGCCGGGCTCTACCTCGTCTTGCCCGCCACGACCGCCGGACGCGGTGATCTGGTCGCATTCCGTCCCTCCGGAGACCTCTCCGGCTGGCTGGAATCCAGAGGCTATACGGGTCGCAACTGGCCACTTCTGAAGCGTGTTGCCGGGCTTGCGGGCGATGAAATATGCCGCCATGGCGAGGCTGTTTCGATCAATGGAATGCCCGCTGCCCGGGCGCTGGCAGAGGACGTTTCCGGGCGCCCGATGCCGGTCTGGTCGGGCTGCCGGAAACTCGGCCCGGAGGAGGTGTTTCTCCTCGGGGATCACGCCCGCTCGGTCGACGGCCGGTATTTCGGCCCGCAGGCCAGACGCGGAATTCTCGGGAAAAGCCTGCCGCTGCTGATCGGGGCGAAGCCGCGGGGCGCAGAGATGAGCCTGCCGGGAAGGTCAGACAGAGGGAGGCAGGCGCGGAGGGCAAGATTAAGGGGCTGTCACCTGACCGGCCGGAGTCTGCGACGGGGCCGGGAATGTTCAGGTGACAGAGGCGCGCCGGGGCGGGTGACAGGGAAAGCCGCGCCCGAATGAGCGATGAGCTGCCCTTCGAGCCGCGGCCAGGACCGGTCGGCGACCAGAACTCCCTGCCCGCGCAGGCCGGGCTGACCGTCCTGTCCGCCCTGGCACGCCGGGGGCTCGCCCGGCGCCCAGGTCCCAGTCGCCTGAAACCGGGCGCCGTCCGCGCCGGACGGGGCAGCGCGGCCGCCGCGATGGCCCGGCACAGCGCCCATGCCGGTCAGAGACGGGCCGTCGTCACGGTCCATATCGCCCCGGCGGGAACGGGCGGTCACGCCGCCTTCACCCGCCACCTGGCTTACATCCAGCGCGAAGGCAGCGCGCCGGACGGCTCCCGCAGCCCGCTTTACGGCCGCGATGGCGCGCCCGCCGATGCCGGCGCGTTCGGGGAGACGATGCTCAACGAAAGGCAACGCGGACATGACAGTTGTCCAGGATGGCGTTGTTTTCGCCATAAGCGTTTTCCACCTGATTGAGCGACTGGGCGATGAGGAAGGCCCGGACACCATAGCCGGCCATGAAGGACAGCGCGGTCTCGAAGAAGTCGAGCCGTCCGAGGGCGGGAAATTCGTCCAGCATGAGCAGCGTCCGGCGGCGCGGCGATCCGTCTTCGGGGAGCGCTTCGCACAGCCGCCGGGTGATCTGATTGAGCACGAGGCGGATCAGGGGCCGGGTGCGCGAAAGCTCCGAAGGCGGAACGATCAGGTAGAGCGAGACCGGGCGCGCGCCGGTCAGAAGGTCGGCGATCTTCCAGTCGGAGGCGGAGGTGGCCCGCGCGATCAGGGGGTCGCGGTAAAGCCCCAGAAAAGAGAGCGCGGTCGAGATGACGGAGGATCGTTCATTCTCCGATTTGTTGAGCACTTCCCGGGCGGCCTGGGCGACCACGGGATGGGGGCGCGGGGCCGCGCCGGTGCCGAGGTGATTGGCGCAGATCATCTCCTCAAGGGTTTCGTCCACGGGCCGTGAAGGATCGGAAAGGAGCGCGGCGACCCCGGCAAGGGTCTTGTCCTCTCCGGCGTAGAGCACATGCAGGATGGCGCCGGTCAGCAGCGAATGGGCGGTCTTGTCCCAGTGGCTGCGTCTCTGCAGCGCGCCTTCGGGGTCAACGAGGATATCGGCGATGTTCTGGGCGTCGCGCACGTCATGCGGCGCGCGGCGGATTTCCAGCAGCGGATTGAACCGCTCGCCGGACAGGTCTGTCGGATCAAAGCGGATGCAGCGGGAAAAGCTGCCGCGCCAGGCCGATGTCAGCTGCCAGTTCTCTCCCTTGATGTCATGGATGACGGCATTGTCTGTCCAGGACAGCAGGGTGGGGACGACCAGTCCCACGCCTTTGCCCGACCGGGTGGGCGCAAAGGCCATGACATGTTCGGGCCCGTCATGCCGGAGAGCCGAACCGGCGCAGCACATTATTGACGCGCGCGGTCACGGCGACGAGTTCTTCGGGCGTCGAGCTTTCCAGATCCGGGCCGCGATAGCGGAAGGTCGTCTGGAAACTGCCATCCTTGTTGAGCACGATGCCCGGGGCGACCAGGCAGGCCCAGGGGAGGTAGTCGGCCAGCAGGCGGGGCCTGGCGGCATATTCTGAAAGGTTCAGCATGACAGATACTCCCGGTGCCGGACTCCGGAGCAGGCGCGCATCCCGCGCTAGTCGCGCGGATTCCAGAGGATCACATGGCGGCCCTGACAGCCTCTGACGGGGGCAAGATTTGCAAAGATCCTGCGGGGACAGAGGACGGGGTCCGCGAGGGTGGCTGATTTCCAACACCCATGGTCAATGGCAGGCGCTGGACTCCGCAACCCACACACAGAAGATCCTGAAGGTCCCGGAACTCCCCGCAGGGATTGAGGGAAGTTTCGCGTGGCACAAGGCTGACTGGGACGTTAATGGACGACGCGTTGCGATCAGCGAGATGTATGACGGACGCCGTCGCGACGGCGCGCAGGTCAGGACAGAGACGATCAACGGCGTCAGGCTGGAGGAGACCGCGCCGGTGCCGGACGAAGTGTCCGTGCAGATCACCCGCTTGATCGCAGCAGATCTCGTCATTGGAGAGACAATCGGGTCCTGGATTTTTACGGGGTGCACCTCAGCCGGACATTCCTTTTCGCGCGGCCCGCTCCTCTATGTGACGCTCACCTGTTTCGAAGACACGGTGGCTCACACAAAGCTGATGCGGATCAATCTGGACACCGGGACGCCGGAGGAGATCTTCAGGGCCGATGCTATTCTCCAGGATTCCCATCCAAGACTTTCCCCCGACGGACGGTACGTCGCCTTTGCCCTGAATGATGACGGGTCAAACTGGGCGGCCTTCATGGACCTTGCTATCCTCGACGCCTCAACCGGTGAGATCGTGCAGCGGCTCCGGCCGGGTCCGGATCAGGGTCTGACGCCTTCGAATGGTTATTTCTGGGCTGCCGACGGAAACGCGATCTATGTGAGAGCCCGGGCCGCCGGACTGGACGAAATCTGGTCGCTGTCGCTTTCAGGCGAGCGCAGGCGTCTCGCGGGCGGAGAGCGCCGGCGCTATGGCATGTCTGTATCGCCCGATGGCGCAAGGCTCAGCTATATCACTGCCGATGGCTACGGCTACCGCGATGTCCGGACCCTTGATGTCGCCACGGGACAGGAGACGGTCTATGCTGTCGTAGACGATCCGGCAGCTGACTATAATCTGGGGCATTGGGAACAGATCGAATGGGCGTCAGATGGCGGGATCCGCCCGAAAGGCTGGCTGATCAAGCCTCCCGCTTTTGACCCTGAAAAACGCTACCCACTCTATGTTTACGTTCACGGAAACGGAATAGGTAGTGACCTTTACCTCGACGGCGCATTTACAGGATCGTTAAGCGGCGGCCCGCTTGAATGGCACGCGCTGGCTGCACTTGGGTATCTGGTATTTGTTCCCGATTACCGTATGAGCGGCAATTACGGACCCGGCCCGATCCGGCAAAGCCAGAAAGAAAGGCTTGATGGCGCCGTTTATGATGCCCGCGACGTAATCTCCGGCGTGAAACACCTGGTGTCCCTCGGATCCGTGGATCCAGGCAGGATTGCCATCATGGGGCACAGTGCCGGCGGCCCGCGCACGTTCAAAGCCCTGACAGATGAACCCGGCCTTTTTGCCGCCGGCATCCTGAACGATTCCTCTCCGCTGGACCTTCAGTCTGTAATCCAGTCCGCCTCCACCGGAAGCCGGACGGGCTCTGACTTCAACCGGTTCCTCCGGCGCCTTCTGGGGCCGGAACTCAGCGAAGAACCGGGACCCTACAAAGTGAACTATGTGCTCGACGCCGTAAATATCCGTACACCCACACTCATCCTGCGGGGAGGCTATGGCGGAGCAGTTTCGCCAACACAGTATGTTTCCCATGAACTGGCCTTTACCCTGATCCGGCAATCCGGTGTCCCGGCTAAATACATAACGTTCCTGGATCAAGGGCACACCTACACGACACCGGAGGCCGCGATTATCGCTTTCGGCCTGGTGACGGATTGGCTTGCAGAACATATGCCTCCCTCGCTCCAAATTTCTGATCAGGTTGCACCGAAGCCGGAGCAGGACTGACGAGGCTGCCGAGGTGTCAGTGACATGCAAAACAGAGCAGCACGAGCCAATCATGACTGCCGTGAAAAGCATGGCAAGCAGCGTGAGTCCCGATTGTATGCTTCCCAATGAACGGTCAGCCGGCTCAGACTGAGGTCACATCCGTACGGCGTGGGAGAAAATTCCTGTCGGGCCCTTTGGCAATTCAATCCGCACTTGTCATTTGCAGGCTCTATGACCTGCCCCTCACAATCGGTGTCTCACTGCGGTATGCTCTGGACCAGAGGCCCGGCATCTGGCCCCGGGCGCCTGGCTTCGGAAAATGGCAGAATCGAGATGGGTCCGCGTTGCTCTGACGGCACCATCTCAATTTATAAGCCGCCTGCTTCGCTCAGCTGCTGGCTTGTTTCTCGTATTTGAGGCGCGCTGCCCCGCCGGGCTTGCTATAGAGGGCGCGCAGCTCCTGTTTGGTTATCTTGCCGCTCATGGTCCTTGGCAGAGGTGCGCCATGTCCGATTATGTATTTCGGGCGCTTGTAGTCTGCCAGTTCATGAGCACAAAGTTCGCACAGGGTGTTGATATCGACCGCGCTGGCATCGGCTGTCACGATCAAGGGGACTTCTCCCCATTGACTGTCTTCCGTGCCGATCACGCAGAAATCCTCCAGGCCGCTCAGTCCGCCAATCGCCTTTTCGATCTCGGCCGGATACACGTTCAGGCCTCCTGAAATCAGCATGTCTTTCGTGCGGTCGACAATTTTCAGGAAGCCCTCTTCATCGAGAATGCCGATATCTCCGGTATGGAGCCAGCCGCCGGCAAGAGCTTTCTCGGTTTCTTCAGGGCGGTTGAGATAACCGGACATGATCGACGAGCCCCGCACCCAGATTTCCCCGGGTTCGTTCGCAGGCAGAGGGTTGCCATCCTCATCCACGATGATCACGTCCAGGTTTGGCATCGGCCGCCCCGCTGTTCCCATCTTGCGGGCCGCATCATCCGTACCAAGAAGAGATATATGAGATCCGGCCGACTCGGTCTGCCCGTATCCCTGAACAATAGGGATGCCGCGATCAAGCCAGGTCTGAAGCAGGTGTTTGGTTACCATGGCACCGCCCGTCTGGGCATAAGTCAGGCTCGAGAGGTCCGCGGTGGCAAAGCGGGGCGAGTTCATCATGTTCTCGAACAAAACGGTCACGCCCTGCACGCTGGTGATGCGGTGGCGCTCGATCAGGCTGAGCATGGCGTCCCCTGTGGGTTTGGTCAGATAGTAGATTGTACAGCCTGCATTGACGCCGTCGCGCATGAAGAACACCGAACCTGCCGTATAGGCCAGCGGCATGGGGATCAGCATACGCTCTTTGAAGGAGTGCGCCACGGTGTAGGTTCGCGCAGCGCCCGCCGCGCAGATCGCAGCATGGCTGATCATTGCGCCCTTCGGAACGCCAGTTGTTCCGGAGGTGTAGCTGACGAGCGCTATGTCGGCCCCATCAATGTCGATATCGGGTTTGCGTCCGCCGTTTATCCGCAGTTCCTCAAGTGCCGGCAGGCTGCCGGCCCGGTCAGCGGTGTAGACCCGGGTGTGGGGAGAATATTCTGGCAGGTCGGCCAGCAGGGGCAGAAATTCCGGATCAGCGATTATGACGCTCAGGGCGGCATCCGTCACCGGGTGCTGGATTTCTTTCCGCGTGTATCTGATGTTCAGAAGCACAATGGTCGCGCCCGCTTTCAGCACGCCATACATAGCCTCGGCGAACTCAACCCGGTTCTGCATGAGGAGGCCGACGCGGTCGCCTCGCTTTACGCCGATCCCGGCGAGCCCACACGCGATTTCATTGCTGGACTGTTCCAGCTGCGTATAGCTCAGGGGGCGATCGTCAACCACGATAGCCGGCTTCTGAGGCATCACCTTTGCCCAGTAAGCGAGGTTTCGAATGAGATTATCACCAGCCATTTTGTTCACCACGATTCAATTGCTTCAAGGGAGTTGAGGTCCATCGCCGCCGTCGAGAAGCGATCGACCATTGTCGTGCAGTTTTCTTCCGGCTGCATCTCGGGCGGACACATCACCCAGCCGATACCGTGGAATACGGTTGTCCGGTAGGCGAGCCAAGCTTCTTCTTCCGTACAGGGATCAGGCACGCCGAATTCCTTCAGCTTGGCAAGATAGTGTCTCAGAAGGTCGCGTTCATGCAGGCGCCGGTCGGCCACCGACAGGGCGCCGGCCATGAAATAGGACACATCATGCGACCAGTGAGCGGTCTGCACAGCCTGCCAGTCCAGCAGCCGGACTTCACCGTCAGGGATGATGTAAGCCTGGCCGAAATGGCAATCCCCATGGCACAGCGCCCAGGGCTCCCTGCGGCAATAATCCTCCAGCACCTGCCTGTGCAACCGGGCCAGCAGGGCAGGGTCTCGCAGCGGCGGGGCGAGCTTCTGGTATCGCGGAAGCTGCGTATATGTCTGCCATCGCGCGGGCTCATACAGCCAGCTGACAAGGTCATAGGCATGATGCGACCCGCCCGAATGCAGCCAGGGATTCCCGGAAAGCTCCTCCGCCATCCAGGAAGAGGCCTGATACCGGGCTATGGCTTCCAGTGCGGCGGCCACGAATTCGGGTGATCCGGCGCTTGTGATATCCACAAAGGTGGCGCCGGTTTCCAGCAGGTCATCCAGCACGATGAGGCTGTGCCCATCTTCGCTGGTGGCGGCAAAATGGCAGGCAGGCGTGCGCGTGTCATACTTCCCGGCCAGTTCACTGTAGTACAGCGTCTCGCCTGCATAGACCGCCTGCAGACCATCTCTGCGGCTATGGGGCTCCATGCCGGACTTGATCCACACGCGCTTGCGGTTTTCCCTGGCGCCGAGATCCATCTCTACAAGGATCTTTGTCGCCGTTCCATTGATGATTTCGCATATCTCCGCAGCGCGGACATCGGGGAATATCTGACGGAGCCATTCGGTCGTCACCTGTTCAGGTGATGCAGGAATGGCAATTGAGCTGGCAGCCATACAAAGTCCTCCCGGTGTCGCTTAATTATTTTCCTCAAAAGACGACAAAAAGAAAATAGTGTCAATCAAATATGGAGACACCAAATCAAGCGTCAGCTTGGGAACAAAGCCGCTGGCAAAGGTTGCTGGCATGCCTGTCTGGAAAAATGAAACAACGAAAAACACAATATAAACAGCACATATGAGCTCTAGTGTTTCGTGTTCGCGCACGGCCGCGCGGTGGCAAGGGAGGACGATCAGGTCCGGTCATCGTAAAAAATTGGCAGAAGATGGCTTTGCGAGGGAGTTGACAAAAAACTCTTTATGTCTTTTTTGCGCAATGCGTGCTGTCAGCGCGGTGTACCGGACGTCAGAGCCGGGCAAACATTCCGGGGAGGATATTCGGATCATGAAGACATGGCATTATCGGCGTGTGCTGGCGGCAACGGCCGGAACCCTGATTCTGGCCTCGCCCGGCTGGGCGCAGGAGACAGAGGCGCCCGCGCAGGCTGAGCCCGCGCCTGCAGAAGCGGTTGACACCGGAACCGAAACCGAGCTGCGCCGCGAAACCATCATTGTCACCGCGCGGCGCCGTGAAGAAAGCCTTCAGGATGTGCCGCTCGCTCTGACCGCCTTCAACGGCAAGGGGCTTGAGCAGCAGGGCGTGGTTGACCTTGCGAGCCTGGCGGGCAAGGTGCCGGGCCTCCTTAGTGGCAACTCCCTCGGCGGCGGACGCTCCACGCCCACCTTTGCCATCCGTGGGCAGAGCCAGCAGGAGCTTGCCAGTATCGCGGACCCGTCCGTGTCACTTTATGTCAATGATGTGGTGGTGCCCCGCGCGCACGGCGCCAATATGGCCTTCTTCGATATTGCCAGCGTTGAAGTTGCCAAGGGGCCACAGGGAACCCTCTTCGGCCGTAACACCACCGGCGGTGCCATCCTTGTGCGGACGAACCGTCCAATCAATGAATTCGAGGGTTATGTTTCCCAGGAATTCGGAAACTATGGCCATTCTGTCACCGAGGGCATGGTCAACATGCCGCTGGGAGAGGTGGGCGCGCTCCGTATCGCCGGGCAGCACCGTCAGCGTGACGGCTATATCGACGATGCCATCACCGGCGCAGACATCAATTTCGTGGAGGAAGACGCCGTTCGCGGCACGCTGCTCCTCAACCCGTCAGACAACTGGCAGACAACCACGACCGTCTCATACGCCGATGCGGACAATGGTGGCACCGGCGGGATCATAAGTTTCTCGACACTGCCCTTCTTCCAACCAGGCCTGCAGGCGCAGGCGGCGCGGGACATCTACACGACCGAAAGCGGTGTACCGATGTTCTCGAAGATAACGACGTTCAGTGCAGAGAATGAAACAACCGTCGATATCGGCGACAATTTTGTCCTCAAGAACATTCTGGCCTATCGCAATCTGGATGTGCACTCCCTGGAAGACCTTGATGCTGTCTCCGCGATGATCTTCCCGGTTGAGCGGATCGTCGATCAGGAACAGTTCAGTGAAGAGCTGCAGTTGCAGGGCGAGATCGGAAATCTCAATTTCATCGCCGGCGGGTTCTACTTCCGCGAAAAGGCCAGCGATCAGGCCCTCACGGCGGGTCTGCTCACGGCCACTGTTACCACAGACCCCGGCCTCATCGAGCCCGGGTCCATCTCGGAATTTTTCCCCAGATACTCCAACACATGGGTCAAACCCGAAAACGAAAGTTACGCAGTCTTCTTTCAGGGGACATATGCCGCTACGGATCGTCTGTCCCTCACGGTCGGGATACGGCAGAACTGGGATGACCGCGCCATAACGATGCTTAACCGGACGTACAATCCGGCGGTTTCCACGACCGATCAGACCTGCCGTTTCACTGTGGACGCAGACGGTGATCCGTCGACCTCCGAGGTGCTTCCTGATATCGCAAACTGTGTCTTCACCGATTCTACCTCCTTCGACGAGCTGACGTACAATCTGTCAGCAGAATACAAGTTGCGCGATGACATGCTGATCTATCTGGCGCACCGTCATGGCTACAGGACCGGCGGATATTCCGCACGCGGCAACAGCTTTGCGACCCTCTCGGACACCTTCGAACCGGAATTCGTGGATGACGTCGAACTCGGCATCAAGGCAGACTGGAATATCGGCGGCGCGTTCCTGCGCACCAACCTCGCCGCATATTACGCTTCCTACAAGGATCAGCAGCGCATCCTGGTTCTCGGGTCCACGCCGCCGGTAACCCTCACCGCCAACGCAGCCAACTCCAATGTCCATGGCGCCGAGTTTGACTTTGTCTTCCGGCCCAATGAAATTTTCGAATTTTCCGGCTTCTACGCCTATACCAAGGGAGAGTTTGACGATTACGCAGGCCCCAATGGCGAGGATCTTTCTCCTCAGAATTATCCCCGCGCCCCGGAAAATGCCTACTCGCTCACCGGCGCTGCCTATCTGCCGGTAAACCCGGAACGGGGCGAAATGCGCCTCGCGCTGACCTACAGCCATCAGGATGAGTACGACTACAATGACGACTATGCTGTGGAGATGACGGCGGCCGGCGTGCCGATCCCGGCGGCCATCGCCATAAATCGTGCACAGATCATCGAAGCACAGGACCTTTTGAACCTGCGCTATGACTGGACCGGCGTCATGGGCTCGCGCTTCGATGTGTCGGCATTCGTGAACAACCTGACAGACGAGGAATACCTGGGGCCCTATATGGGCATCCAGGGCGCCTATGAGACGCGGGTGGCCGGCGCGCCGCGCATGTATGGTGTCCGTCTGCGATACGGTTTCTAACGGCTTCCCGTAAGACCTGATCCCGGAGCCCCAGGCGGGCTCCGGGCTTTTTTAGTCTGATGTCTTGTGACGAAGCCGCTGGATTTCCAGCGCCTGGCTCGCAACCAGGCTTTTCAGCATACGGTTTTCAGCGGCCATGCGGTCAAACCGGAACACTGTTTCGCCTTCCGCGGTGGCCGGGGCCGCGCTGATCAGGGGGGAGACAACAAACCGCCGCACGAAGGACTTGGTGTCAGTCGACAGCAGAAGCCACCGGTCCAGCGCGCTCAGAAGGCCAAGCTGGGCAAAGAGAATCCACTCCACGATATGATCGAGGTCGAGATCGGCAGCCAGTTCGCCGCGCAGCTGCGCTTCTTCCAGCATCCTGCTCCACCGTGCGCGCTGCCAGATAAACAGCGACATGTCGCCCTCGCGAGGGCGCGGCATCAGCTGGCTGTTCTCGATAACGCGCCTCAGATAGGGGTTCTCCAGAGAAATCTCGACAGAGATGGTAATGGCATCGGTCAGCCTGTCGGCAAAGGACTGGTTCCGGTTCACGCGCCCGCGCAGCGTCTTGTTGACCTTCTCGATCTCGAGGAAACCGATACGGTTGATAATGTCTTCCTTGCTCGAGAAGTGCTTGTAGAGCGTCTGGCGCGAAAATCCCGCCGCAGTGGCGATATCGCCCATCTTGGTTTCGTTGACGCCGATCGTGTCAAAGCAGGACCGTGCCGCTTCAATGATTCTGGCTTCCGCGGCTCCCAATTCCGCGCCGGGCACCATGTGATGCGTATCCTGATCTTCTGCCATGTGTGGCTCCTGATGTGTCCGGGGTGCCGTCTTGGGGGGGGGCGGCTACACTCCGGATTATTGGGCGGGATACCCTCCTGCCGCAAGCTGTGTCGATGGGTTCGTTCTGTTTCTTGCCCGCCCCGGCCTTTCAGTGGCCCCCGGGGACAGTCTAAAGAAGATGACGAAAATTAAAAATGTAAATTCTTGCCCCCGTGCTCCATGTAACCGCCTTTCTGTAATATTCGGTAAAATAACACATAAATTAGACTGTCCGGCATAGGCTGAGTACCGCTGGAAGGCTGAGGGACGATTCTAACGATTGACAAAAATAGTAAAATGACGCCCATTGGGACGAGGCGCTGTGATCGTATTTTGATTATCCGGCGCAATGGCAAAGCATACTGGGAGGCGTTCATGTCCGAGAGCGAAATGGCGGTGGCGCTGGACAAAGGGGTTCTTGAAAATCTTCTCCGGCATATCGAAGAGGGGACGACCGATCTGGCGCTTTCCGCGATGAAGGTACCCGTCTCACACTTTACCTCACCCGAACGTCTCGCGCTCGAGATTGATTTGATGAAGACGCTGCCGCTGATCGTGGGCCATGTCTCCGACATTCCCGAGCCGGGGTCCTTCATCACGCGAGACATTCTGGGCATTCCGCTCCTGATCGTGCGCCAGAAAGACCAGTCGGTTGCTGTCTTCCGCAATATGTGTCGCCATCGCGGCGGCAGAGTGGAAGACGAGGCATCCGGTAAGCGTCAGCTGTTCATGTGCCGCTATCATGGCTGGTCCTACGCGGCCGAAGCCGGCAAGCTCCAGGCGGTACCCTTTGAGCATACCTCCGGCGGGATAGACCGGGGGTGCAACAGCCTCCTGCGCTTCCGCAGCGAGGTGCGGCACGGGTTGATCTTTGCTACCCTTTCTGACGGCCCCGCTCATCCGGTGGAAGACTATCTTGGTAAGGATATTGACAGCCAGATCGCGCCCTGGGGGCTTGAGGCTTCCTATGTCCTGATTGACGAGATGGTTGAGCTTGGCGTCAACTGGAAGCTCGTGATGGACGGCACCATCGATAATCTCCACGCGCAGTTCCTGCATCCCAAGCCCGGCGGCGTTGGCGCACGCACGGTCAACCATTCCGCCGTATTCCGGGAATTTGGCCGCCACGGAAAGATGTTCATGGCGCGGGCCAAACTGAAAACGCTGATTGATCGCGGCGAAGTGACGGCGGCGAGTTCGAAATACATCGGCACGGTCATGATGCTCTATCCCAACAATGTGCTGGTTGAAGCGCCCGAGCATGTTGAACTCTGGAACGTTATGCCCAAGCTTGGCGATCCGTCCCGTTGCCTTGTCAGGTTCCGTTTTCTGGTCCGTACAGAGAAGAAGACGCCCGAGCTGGAAGCGAGAGTTCGCAAGAGCTGGGAGATCCTGAGATTTGCCGGTATGGAAGAAGACTTCCCGATGGAAGAAACCATCCAGCAGAACGCCGCGGCGTGGGAAGGCGGCTGGTACAATTACGGTATCAACGAGAAGCCCGTTCAGCACCTGCATCGCCAGCTTCACAAGGATATTGATAAGGATGAGCAGGGCGCTGCAACGGTCCAGTTCGGATGAGCGCGGAGTCCACGCGGCCGCAGGCGCCAGCTGGCGGCGGCGTCTGGCGCGAGGTTACGTCAGGATGGGCGGTGATTGCGGCAGCTTTCCTGCCGGTCGCGCTCCATGCATTGCCCAATTACGGCTTCAGCGCCCTCATCGGGCCAATGGCGCAAGGGTTCGGCGTAGAGGTTTCGCGGATAGCGCTCTGGACCCTGTTCTGGAGTTTCGGCGCGATCCTGTGCTCGATCTTCGCCGGGCGGGTCGTGGACCGTTGGGGCCCGCGGTCCGTCATTCTGATCCTGCTGCCGGTCTATGCGCTGGTTCTGTCCGGAATGGCGATACTCAGCGTCAACATGGCGGTGCTTTTCACCTTTGCCTTTCTTACGGGCATTGCGTGTACGGGCATCGGGTCGATCCCGTCCGGCCGGCTGATTGCAGACCGGTTTGATGCCGGGCTTGGCACAGCGTTCGGCCTGATGGCTGCCGGCATCGGGCTTGCTGCCCTTCTGGGGCCGGTCCTGCTGCAGCAGGTTACAGACCGGTTCGGATGGCGTGCAGGCTATCTTTGCATCGCCGTCCTCGTACTCCTGGCCTGGCCGGTCTTCTACGGTCTCACGCGCCGCCAGACGGCTGGTTCTGGTGGCACGACGCAGCGCCCGGAACAGGTATCGGTCAGCCACCTCATCCGTTCACGCACATTCATTCTGATGGCCGCAGGCACTTTTCTCTTTGGAATGGTGGTCACCGGCGCAACCGTGAACATCATCCTGTTCCTTGGCAGTCATGGGCTGGAGCGGTCGGAGGCGGCCGGTTTCGCGGGCCTCTTCGGTATCAGCACGATAGCCGGCCGCATGATCACGGGGTTGGCTCTGGACCGTATTCCGCTTCACATTGCTGAATTCACGGCCATCGTGCTTACGGGACTGGCGGCCTGTCTGGCGCTGATGTCAGCCGATAGCCTTGCCATTGTGCTTCTCATGGTCGGCCTGTTTGGGTTTGCGGTCGGGGCGGAGGCGGATTGCCTTTCTTATTCTGTCGTGCGGTTGTTCGGCCGCAAAGTGTATGGCCAGATGTATGGCTTCCTCGGGGTGGGGGCCCTGCTCACCGGATCAGGCTTTGGCCCGCTGATATTCAATTCTATTTTCGAGACCACCGGAAATTATGCGGACACATTGCGCATCTGGAGCATGGTTGCCCTGCTCAGTGCCTTCCTGTTCCTGCTCGTCCGGAAAGCTCCTTATGCAGAGGTAAAACCCCTTAAATGACTTACGATCTTCTATCTGATGTCCTCGTCCTCGAAGTGTCCCAGTTCGGCCCCGATGCGCTCGGCGGATATCTTGCAGATCTGGGCGCGAGGGTCATCAAGGCAGAGCAGCCGGGAGAGGGAGACCCCCTGCGCCGCGCCGGTCCGCACTCTGCAGGCGAGCCGGATGGTTTCGGATATATGCATCTGCGATGGAACAGGGGCAAGGAAAGCCTGGAGCTCGACTTGCGGAGTGAAGCGGGAAAGGCCGATTTCCTCAAGATCGCTGCCAGGGCAGATGTCGTCATCGAGGGGATGCGCGCAGGCGCGCTGGACAAGCTGGGGCTTGGCTATACCGATCTGAAGAAGATCAATCCGGCCATCGTGTTTTGCTCGGTATCAGGGATGGGCCGCGATGGCCCCTATAGCGCAATGGCCTCGCACGGCCCGAGCTTTGATGCCTTTGGTGGGATAGGGGTTCCTGTGGGCCCATCAATCAGCCGTTATGAAGGCCGTCTGCCTGCGCCTGTCGGCATGCATTCGGTCAGCCTGCATGCGGCCGTCGGCGTGCTCGCTGCGCTGCACAAGGCGCGCAGTAGGGGCATGGGCGCCCTTGTGGAAGTGTCTGCCGCTGAATCGGCCGCCCACTGGATGCCCGAAGTTCTCGACACGGCGCTTAACGAGGGTGTCACCTTCAAACGGCCGGGCTTTGTGGATGCCGAAGGCCGGATGAGGTTTTGGGCACGAATGGAAAACTATCGCACGCAAGATGGCCGCATCCTCTTCATCCAGTGCCTAACAAGGAAATCCTGGATGGCGCTTCTGTCCGTTCTCGGCCGGACGGATCTGCAGGAAATCTATGACAGAACGCCCCAGACCGGAACCGAAGACAGAGAGGTATCCGTCAGGCTGGCCGAGGTGCTGGCCACGAAAACCCTGTCAGACTGGCTCAGCCTGTTCAGGCCGGCAAATGTCGCCGCCATGCCCGTCCATGATTTTGAAGATGTCGTGCGCGATCCCCATTTCACGGCACGTCGCAACACCTATCAGGCCGCCCTTCCGGATGGCACTGCCCTCACGCTGACATCTACGCCGATACGCGTTGAGGGACAGGCCTTCTCTGCCCCGCTCGCGCCGGAACTGGGCCAGCATAGTGCCCTCCTGAAACAGGAATTCGGCCTCGGTGCCGGTGCAGCGGAGACCGTGCGATGACCGCTGAGCCGGACACCTTTCTCTCGCGTCACAGCCTTGCGGCAGACTCCGTCCGGGTGCAGCTGGAAGGCTCGGTTCTGCGGCTTACGCTGGAGCGGCCCGATCGCCTTAACGCGCTCAATCCCGGCATGGTGCGAACGCTGCGGGATATCTTTCAGGCGCTCTACTGGGACAATTTGGTACGTGTGGTGGTGCTGTCGGGCGCAGGCCGCACTTTCTGTGCGGGCCTTGATCTTGGCCAGCTGGACCGGGATGAGGCAGAACGTGGGGGCATCACGCAGATGCTCACGCGGCAGAGATCCCTGGCGGAGGTCTATGTCGCCATGCGCCGTTGTCCTCAGCCCATCATTGCCTGCGTTCAGGGCGCGGCCAGCGGCGGGGGCCTGGCGCTCGCGCTGGCTTCGGATATCCGTCTTCTGGCGGATGATGCACGCATGAATGCCGCCTTCATCCGCATCGGTCTCAGCGCCTGCGATATGGGCGTTTCCTATTTTCTCCCCAGAATGATCGGAATCTCGCGGGCCAGCCGTTACATGCTGACAGGCCGGTTCATGGATGCCGGCGAGTGCCTCTCCACCGGGCTGGCAAGCGAGGTGTGCCCGGCTTCTGGTCTTCGCAGCCTGGCAGATGAGTACGCAGAAGACATGCTTCGCGCTACGCCTCTTGGACTGCGCCTGACAAAGGATGTCCTGAACTTCACGCTCGATGCGCCGGGTCTGGAGTCTGTCATGGCGCTCGAAGACCGCAGCCAGATGCTCGCCGTGTCAGACCCGGATTTCAAGGAAGGCCTGAGCGCCTTTCTCGAAAAGCGGCGGCCGGTTTATGATTGAGCGCCGCTATATAACCCAGCCGGACGGCGTGCGCCTCGCAGCCGAAATTGCCGGCCCCGCAGGTGCCCCGGCTGTCGTGTTTGCCCATGGCGGCGGCCAGACCCGTCATTCCTGGTCTGGCGCTTTCCATCGTCTGGCCTCGGAAGGCTACCGGGTCATCAACTATGATGCGCGCGGGCATGGCGAAAGTGACTGGTCGCCGGACAACCGCTATCCCATCACCCGCCGCTGGTCGGATATGCAGTCAGTGCTTGCGCTGGCCGGGCGGCCCGTCGCGGTGATCGGGGCTTCGATGGGAGGGGGCACGGCGCTCTACGGGGTGGGGCAGGGGTTTCGTCCGGATGCGCTGCTCCTGGTTGACATCGCTCCGAATTCAGACCGCGCCGGCATGCAGCGCGTTCGGGACTTCATGCAATCGGGCCTGGAGGGGTTTGCTTCGCTCGACGAGGCCGCCGATGCGGTGGCCGCCTACAATCCTTCACGGCCGCGTCCGCGCGATGTTTCGGGTCTCCGCAGAAACCTCCGCCAACAGACGGATGGCCGCTGGTACTGGCATTGGGACCCCGGCATGGTCATGCTCGACATAGACGCCGAGCGCGCCATCATGGGTCGTACCATGGAAGGTCTCGAGGCTGCCGCCAGTCTTCCCGTCGTCCTGATACGGGGCGTCAACAGCGATGTCGTCACAGGGGATACCGTGCAGGAATTCCGGGAACGCCTTCCGCATATTGAAGTGATAGATGTCGAAGGCGCAGGCCACATGGTGGCCGGTGACCGCAATGATGCCTTCCTTGCAGGGATTATCGGGTTTCTTTCAAAACACCTGCCCGCCGGCCCGCCCGGCAGATGAGCAGGACATGTCTTTCACGGGAGGAGGAATGATGACAGCCGGTCAGGTTTACACAAGCGGCGCTGATGGCCCGTTCTTTGAGGGTTTGCAACAGGGAGACCTCCGGCTTCCTGCCTGTGCCGGGTGCGGCGCCTGGCATTGGCCGGCCGTGTTCCGCTGCCCCGAATGTGGCTCATGGGATCATGTCTGGCACATGGCCGAGCCTTCCGGCCATATCTACAGCTGGACCCGCACCTGGCACCCGTTTGCCGGGGCAGAAGCCTTCAAGCCTCCCTATGTCTCGCTGGTGGTTGAACTCAACCATCCCAGCCGGGCAAGGCTGATGGGTGTGCTGAAAGATACGGATACGGAATTCAGCATCGGCTCGGAAGTGCGCGGACAGCCGGTGATGTCCGGCCCGCCGGAACACCAGGTTCCGGCGCTTGTCTGGTCTTTGAAGTGAGGACACGCAAATGATGGATGTATGCGGAAAGATTGCCGCCGCCGGCGCAGGCCTGCGCCAGTATAAACGCGGCACAGCGCCCCTGCCGGAAAGAGGCGTTCTGACAGGCGCCATAATGGACGCTTGCGATGATGCCGGCATCTCCCCTTCGGAGATCGACGGTTTCGCCACCTATGGCGATGACCATAACGAACCGGTGCGGCTCATGCCTGATCTCGGCATCCGGGAACTGCGCTGGTCATCCAATGTCTTTGGCGGGGGCGGCGGCGGCATTGCGGGCGCCATAGGCCAGGCGGTGGGCGCCATCCTCACCGGACAGGCCAGTGTCGTTGTCGTCTACCGGGCGCTTGTTCAAGGCAATAGCGGACGGCTTTCCGGCGCCGTGATGGCGCACCACCTCAACAGTCACATGGTCGGCGCGGGCCTTGTCTCTCCCGCGCAGATGTGCGCGCTCCGCGCCACGCGGCTGTTCGATCATTTCAACGTGCCGCGAGAAACCGCTGAAGCCATCGTGCGGGCCGACTATTTCCACGCCGCCCGCAATCCCGGCGCCGTTGCCTATGGCACTGAGTATTCGGCTGAAACCTATGCCAGCTCGCGCTGGATCAGCGAACCCTTCCGCCTGCATGATTGCTCGCGCGAAAATGACGGGGCAGGCGCCATCATTTTCGTGTCGGCCGAGCGTGCCCGCAATCTGAAGAAAAAGCCGGTCTATGTCCTAGGGGTTGCTCAGGGCGCGGCAAAGGGATGGGGCGACCTCCTGGAGAACGACGACGATGATCAGTATGCCACATCAGGCTTCCGCGGTGTGGTCAGCCATCTCTGGAACATGTCCCGGCTTGGCCCGAAAGACATTGACGTTGCCCAGATTTACGAGAATTTCAGCGCTCAGGCGGTGTCCTCGATCATCGATCACGGTTTCTGCAACCTGGAAGAGGCGGGCGAGTTTATCCGCTACGAAAACCTGATCGCGCCATCGGGAAAGTTGCCGATCAACACGGCAGGCGGCAACATCGCGCAGGGCTTCGTGCACGGCATCGGCATGATCATCGAATGCGTGCATCAGCTGCGCGGGGAGTCGGCCAATCCGGTTCCCGGCGCAAAAACCTGTCTCCTGGCGGGCGGCCCCGGTGCTCCAATCGTCAGTTCGGCCGTGTTCGGCAGTGTGGTGCCAGACTGAGCCCTTCGGAAGGTTCCCTTCATCCGCAGGCGGCCTGTTCGCTTTCCAGAACTTGCAGAACCACCAGTATATCCTCAATTACCGTCTGCGTCGCCGGGGAGAGCGATGATCCGCGCAGCGTAACGATGGCCAGATCAACACGCTCCGGAAACGGCAGACCGGCCTTGGACAGGGTGGCGAGCTTTCCCGAATCCAGCTCGCCCCGGATTGCATCGCGTGACGACATGCATACAGCGTCGGTCGACAGCACCACCCGCGTCAGAACATCGTAACTGTCGCTCGTGAGGCTGAGCGGGCCCAATCCAAAGAAGCTGGTGCCCGGATCAAACTCGGCGGGCCGGCCAACCGGGCGCGTATGGGCGCCGATGATGGGAAACGCATTGATCTCGTCAATGGATATCCTGTCCCGGCCCGCCAGCGGATGACCAGAACGCACGACCATATCGAACCTTATCTTTCCGGCAGGCCGCACATCAAAGTCGTGCAGCTCCGGGAGGGCCAGCGGAGGGCAGAGAAGGAAGTCATACTTTGCCGCAATGAGGCCATCGCTGAGCGATGCATTCGGCTGTATGTCCGTATACAGCCGGATACCGGGCCGCTGGTTCAGCACGCGCGTGCAGATTTCCGAAAGGGCGGCCCCGGCGGGCAGGGGTGCAATACCGGCAAACACATTGCCCGATGATCCTTCTGCCTCCGCCCGGAGCGTTTCATCCAGATGCGCAACATTCTGCAAGGTGGCGCGGGCCAGCCGGACGACTTCCTCGCCAGCGCGGGTCAGCACAGAGCCCGCCGGATCGCGGTCAATCAGGCGCACGCCGTAGGCGTCCTCGATCGCCTTGATGCTGCGGCTGAGCGCAGGCTGCGTCAGCGCGAGGCGATCCGCCGCCCGGCTGAAATGCCCTTCTTCACTCAGGACGACGAGATGTTTGAGCTGGCGGAGGGTGATAGACATAACAAAAACGCATGAGCAACCACAGAGAGATGCATTGGACGCATGAAAATCACCGGAGGTAAATAGGCCGGGCATGATTTGATTTTCAGGGAGGAAGGCATGGCCGGTCACACATTCACGATGGGCGATCTGAAATATCTTCTGCTGGCGACAGTGGTGATCTTGCTGCTCGAGGCGGTCACCGGTCATCTCAAGGGCGCCCGGCGGCGCGACTTTGGCCTGACGCTTGTCTGCATCCTTGCAAACTCCTCGGTCACGCGCCCGCTCGCGGGCATCGGCATCGGTGCCCTCGCCGCCATCCTGCTCCCGGTCTATCAGGGCACGCTTTCCCATCTTCCTCTCTGGCAGTCCTTCGCGATCAACTTTGTACTGATGGAGCTCGGTTTCTACTGGATGCACCGCTGGTCCCATGAAGGCCAGCGCGCAGGATCGCGCCTGGGATGGCTGTGGAAGATCCACAGAACCCATCATTCTGCGGATCATCTCAACGTGTCCGTCACCATGCGCCAGAACATTTTCTGGGCCTTTCTTGTGCCCAACACATGGGTCGTCGCCTTTGCGGTCTATCTGGGGATGGGGTCGGGCGCCGCGCTCGCCCTGATGGTCATCTATGCCTGGAACCTGCTCACGCACACGCATTGGCGCTGGGATGCAGGCATGCTGCGCTCGCCCATTTACCGCGCGTTGGCCCACATCATCATCATGCCCAGCCAGCACCACTCCCATCACGGCTATGGAAAGGACGGCAAGATGTACCGCAACTATGCCGTGATGCTCGCTGCCTATGACTGGATGTTCGGTACGCTCCACCTTCCGGAAGGCCGTCCCGCGCGATATGGCGTGCCGGGACATCAGGCTCACTGGGCCGAAGAGGCCTTTTATCCGCTCAGCCTGCTCGCACCCGGTCTCAGGGTTTCTGCAGTAAAAAAACCCGCCCTCACCGAAAAGGGGTAAGGTGTCTGCGCCCATGCCGGTCAGGACGGTCTCTATAAACCGCTCTGCAAGCAGAAGATGTCAGATCGTTCCGGACCTACCGTACACGTGGTAACGTGTTGGCCGCATCACGATACTTTTCCCGCATGCCGGGCTTTGAAAGCTTGCCGGTCGGCGTCCGGGGCAGGGGCTCCTGTTCCAGCGCCACATATCTGGGAACCTTGTAATCTGCGAGCCGGCTGTTGCAATGCGCGATCAGGGCGGGAACATTAATGTCCTGCCGCGTATAAACCACCGCCAGCGGCGTTTCCCCGAATTTAGCGTCCTTGGCCGCAATCACCATGCACTCTTCAATACCGGGGAAAGTGAGCACCGCGCGCTCAACCTCGGCCGCCGAGATGTTCAGGCCGCCGGAGATGATGAGGTCTTTCATCCGGTCAATGAAAGTCAGCAGGCCGTCCTCATCCACAACGCCGAGGTCGCCGGTATGTAGCCAGCCGTTTTTCAAGACCTTGGCAGTTTCCTCCGGATTATTCCAATATTCGATCATATTGCCCGGCCCGCGCAGGATTATCTCTCCCACCGTGCCCGGAGGAACGCGGTTGCCGTCCTCGTCAACAATGCCAATTTCGTTGAAAAGGCCGCCCATACCGCATTTCTGCGGCTGCACACGGGCAATATGCTCGGGCATTATCGTGCCATTGCCCCCGCATTCTGTCTGGCCATAAATCTGGCGCAGCACGATGCCCTTCTTCATCCATGTGTCCTGCAGGGCCTGGGTCACCGGCGCTCCGCCACAGGTCGCCATGGTGATGTTTGAAAGGTCGGCGTTTTCAAATTCCGGCAGCCGCGAAACGGCTTCAAAGAACACCGGCACGGCGCCAAAGCCGTTGATCTTCTTCTCCACCAGCGTCTTCAGGAACAACGCCGGTTCAAACGCGCTGAGGAAATGCAGCGTGCACCCCAGAACCGTGTAATGCGTCAGCTGAACAAATCCGGCCGAGGTGCTGAGTGGGGCAGGGATGATGACCCGCGATCCCCGGCCCAGGCTCTGTTCCTCCATGGCGTGGGTGGCGACATAGCCGGTCATGCTGCGGTGAGAGAACACCACGCCCTTGGGCTTGGCGGTCGATCCGCTGGTCGAGATGATGACCGCCCGATCATCCGGCTTTGGTTCATGCGAAATCTGGGCGCGCGGGCCCATGCGCATGGGCAGCACCCTCGCAATATCAAATGCCACTGAGGAAAGGCCTTCGACCTTGGCCAGTCTTTCGCTGTCGGCAAATATGAAGCGGGGCGCGGTGTCCTCGGCGATCTCGGCCAGCTCATGGGGCGTATATCGCATGTTCATGGGCAGAACGGTGCCGCCCGCCCGTAGAATGCCCAGGATCAGGACGCAATAATGCAGGCTATTGGCTGCGCAGATGCCAACCCGGTCGCCCGGCTCCAGACCGCGCGCGATGAGGTCGGCGGCGATCCGTTCCGACCAGTCGCGATAGTCCCGGTAGGTGACCCGGTCTTCCCCGAAATCAAGCGCAACCGCGTCCGGCATGACTCTGGCCCACCAGTGAATGGCGTCGTTGATTGTCTGCACGAATATCCTCCCAGAAGCGGGACGTTGCTTCGCCCGCTTAAAACCTATTGGCAATAGTTTAATTGTTGCCGCCGTTCATGCAATCCCTTTATATGAGCGCAGTCTGAGTTTTACCGGGAGGAAGCCACCGCATGAACCTGTCTTTCACGCGCGACGAAGAGGTGTTCCGGGAGGAGGTCCGCGATTTTCTCGCCGGTCATCTGAGCCCGTCCCTGCGGGCCTATGCGCGCCGGATGACGAGCGTTTACGCCACCAGGGAAGTGGCCATGGCGTGGCAGGCCATTCTGGTGAAGCAGGGATGGGCCGCGCCCTCCTGGCCGGTGGAATATGGCGGCACGGACTGGACGCCCGCCCAGCGCTACATCTTTGACGTGGAAATGGCCCGCGCGGGCGCCCCACCGCTTTCCCCCATGGGCATCGGCATGTGTGGCCCCGCCCTGATTGGCCATGGCTCGAAGGCGCAGAAGGACTATTACCTGCCGCGCATTCTTTCGGGAGAAGACTTCTGGTGCCAGGGCTATTCGGAGCCCCATGCCGGCTCGGACCTTGCCGCCCTCACCATGTCGGCGATCCCGGATGGCGACGATTTCATCTGCAATGGCTCCAAGATCTGGACCACCCACGCCCACGAAGCCAACAAGATGTTCTGCCTGGTACGGACGGACAGTTCCGGCAAGCTGCAGCAGGGCATCACCTTCCTGCTGATCGACATGGATGCCCCCGGCGTGCGCGTTGACCCGATCCTGATGCTCTCGGGCGAGCATATCCAGAACGCGGTCTTCTTTTCCGATGTCCGCGTGCCAAAAGACAATGTCGTCGGCCAGGTGAACCATGGCTGGACGGTCGCCAAGTATCTGCTGGAGTTCGAGCGTGGCGGCTCTTCCTACGGCCCCCGCCTCCTGGCCCGCGTGCGCGCCCTCCGCGCCGCCGCAGCCGAGGAGGGCCTGCTGGAGCCGGGCTTTGCCCGCAAACTGTCCCTGGCCGAAGCCGAGATCATGGCGCTTGAGGCAGCCGAGCTGCAGCAGATGGCAGACCTTGCCGGCGGCGGCGCGCCGGGCCTCAAGGCCTCGATGATGAAGATCCGCGGGACCGAGCTTAGCCAGCATCTCACCGAACTCGCCATCGAACTGGCCGGAGAATATGTAGCCCCGTTCCAGCCGCAATACCTCTCCCCAGGCGGCCCGGTGCGGGTGCCGCATGCTGAAAACCTGTCCGCCAACGCACCTTTCGTCGGCCCGGAAAGCGCGCTGACCGTCTCGTCGAAATACCTCAACGACCGGGCCGGCTCGATCTATGCCGGTTCCAATGAAATCCAGCGCGGCATCCTGTCGAAAGGCCAGCTCGGGCTTTGATCGGAGGGGAGGCTGGATGCCCCCGCGTTATCAATTGACTTATTCGGCGCTGAACCATAAACTAATGATGTTAGGTAATAAGAAGACGCCGAGTAGCGCCGCACCAGAGGGGTAGGACTTCCATGAACCTGATCGACAAATCCATTCCGGCCGTGCCGCCTGCCGCTGAACCGGGGCTCAAGCGCATCCAGACGCTCGAAGACCTGAGCGCGGACCAGATCCGCGCCATCCGGCAAATCCCCAGCCACGATCAGGCGACCCCCCGCGCCATTGATGAGCGCCGCCCGGCTTCGATCTTCCTCGATGACGCCAGGTTTGACCTGGAGCAGCAGAACGTGTTCCGGAAGTTTGCGGTGCCGGTCACGGTCTCCGCCCGCCTGCCGCGCAATGGCAGCGTGATTGCCCATGACGGCTATGGCGTGCCGCTGCTGATCAGCCGCGATACCGACGGCAAGGTCCGCGCCTTCCTCAATGCGTGTACGCACAAAGGATCAAAGCTCGTCGAGGATTGCGAAACCCATCTCACGAAAAAGCTGACCTGTCCTTACCATGCCTGGACCTTTGCGCTCGACGGGCGGCTGGTCGCCGTGCCGCGCGAAGAAACGATCGCGAATTTCGACAAGAAGGAACGCGGGCTGGCAGAGCTTGCCTGCCGCGAAGCGGGTGGCATTGTCTGGGTGATGCTGGACCGGCACGCAGAGCCGGACTTCCGCGGCATGGACGATCTTCTTGCCGCTGACATGGAGGCTTTTGACCTGCCGCGCATGCATGTCTATGGCCAGAAGACCTTTGATCTCGCCGCCAACTGGAAGCTGGTTCAGGAGCCCTTCCTGGAGGGCTATCACGTCCAGCGCCTGCACGCGCGCTCGGTTGGGCCGATGTTTGCCGATGTGCCAAACGTCACGGATGTCCTTGGGCTGAACATCCGTCAGATTTCCGGCAAGGTGAACTTCACCCCCGAATGTCTTGATATCGAGGGCGAGAATATCCACAAATCGGTCACCCACGCCTATCTGGTTTTCCCCAACACGGTCATCGTGACGAGCCCCTACTATATCAGCGTCATGTTTATCATTCCGCGCGGTCCCGGCCGCACCATCGTGGATTACATGATGCTCACGCGTGGCAAGGCGGATAATGACAAGGCCGAAGATGTCTATCGACGCTCCTATGAGATGATCCTCAACGTGTTCGGCAATGAAGATTTCCGCGCCGCCGAGATCTCGCATGCCGGCCTCTCCTCGGGCGCGATGAGTGATGTGGTCTATTGCGGCCTCGAAGAAACGATCCCGCTTTATTACGAGATCCTCGAACGTTTCCTCTGAGTGAGGCGTCTCATCCTGAGGGTTTACCCCCTCAGGATGATGTCTGCCGCCCGCCAGGCCATCGCCATCACCGGGCCATTTGTATTTCCCGAAGGAATGGCGGGCAGGGCCGATGTGTCCATGATCCGGATGCCCTGGAGTCCGTGCACGCGCATGGCCGGGTCGATCACGCTGGTTGCGGGATCCCGCCCCATCCGGCAACTGCCCACGGCGTGATAACCGCAGGTGCCGAAGCGGTCATAAGCCTCAAGAATTTTTTCATCGCTTTCATAGTCCGGGCCCGGCATGGTCTCGGCCTCCACAATAGCCTTCAGCGCCGGCTGCTGAACCAGCCTGCGCGCCATGCGCACCGCACCGATCATCGACTGGCGGTCTTCTTCCGTATCGCGATAATTCGTCACCAGCTCTGGCGGCGCATCCGGATCAAGCCGGGTAATGTGAACCGATCCCCGCGAGGTGGGTCTCAGGGGATAAGTCACCAGATGCATGCCGGGGAAGCGTTCGACATCCTGCCGGTTTTTGGCAAAGTCAAAACTGAAGGGTGCCAGCAGGAACTGCACATCCGGCCGGTTGAGGCCGGGCCTGGACTTGAACCAGGCCACCTGCTCATAAGCAGCTGCCGAGAGTGGCCCCTTGCGTGTCAGATAATACTGAAGGCCGCTGAGCAGCACGCGCCAGCCATGATATTTCTTGTTATGAGAGATGTCCCGGTTGAGCTTCCACTGCATGATCAGTCCGCGGTGCTCTATCAGGTTCTCCCCGACATTCTGGTTTTCCAGCCGCAGGGCGATGCCGAGCTTCTCCAGCCGCTCCCGCGCGCCGATACCCGAGCGTTCAAGAATTCCGGGCGACGCCATTGCGCCTGCGCACAGGATCACCTCCCGGCGTGCGCGGATTGTCTGCGCGTTGCCCGAGGCGATCACCTCAACCCCGGTTACTTGACTGCCTTCCATCGACACCCTGTCGGCCATGCAGTCCGTCAGGATCGTGAGGTTTGGCCGGCCGCGCACAGGATCGAGAAAGGCCGTCGCCGCGCTCACCCGGCGGCCCTTGTAGACCGTGCGCGGGGCATAGCCGATCCCTTCAATGTCTTCGGGTGCGTTCGTGTCGGGCTTGTAGCGCCAGCCAAGCGACTGCCCGGCGGTGACGAAGGCGTCTGTCAGCTCGTCCCTCGTGTCGGGCATGGTCACGTTCAGCGGGCCATTGTCTCCGCGCGTTTCATCCGCGCCGAGTTCATGGTTCTCCAGGGCGCGATAGGCGGGCCCGATATGGTCCCAGCTCCAGTCATTGCTGGTTGTTTCGGCGATCGCGTCATAGTCGGCCGGCTGTCCGCGTACATACATCATACCATTGATGGAGGAAGAGCCTCCAAGCACGCGCCCGCGTACCCAGACTTCCGGGGTCTGAGCATTGGCGTCTTCCGGCTGGCTCATATACGCCCAGACATGGGCCGGGTCCGCCATCACCTTGGCCAGCCCCTTGGGCATGTGAATGAAGGGGTGCACATCGCGAGGCCCTGCCTCCAGAAGCGCCACCTGCACGGCCGGGTTTTCAGACAGGCGATAGGCCAGCACGCAACCGGCCGCCCCGGCCCCGACGATAACATAATCGAATTCCTGCATGCTGTTTCGTGCCTCCCGCTTCCGGATGTCCGGTTCTCTGCTATTGAAAACCTATTAGGCATAGGTTTAGGCTTTTGCGCAAGAGACACCGGCCAGGGCCGGCAAGGGAAGGAGCGAGGCACGCATGGTTCGGATCGAATTTGTCACCCCCTCAGGAGAGGTCCGGCAGGTTGAGGCGCAGGAAGGCGAAACGCTTATGCAGGCTGCCGTGCGGCATCAGATTGAGGGAATCGAAGCCGCATGCGGCGGCTCAATGTCCTGCGGAACATGCCATGCCTGGGTCTTGGCCCCTTGGAAAGAGCGCATCGCTGCCCCGCAAACTGGCGAGCGCGAAATCCTCGATTTCGGCGTCCATATCCGGGCGGACTCCCGCCTGACCTGTCAGATCGACGTTTCCGCCGCCCTGGAAGGCGCCCGTATCGAAGTGCCACCGTCTCAGTCATGAGCGCGAGATACAGGCTTCCCACTATAAACTAATAGTGTTAGGTAATTGCCGCTGAGGCGCGGAGACGCCGGATAATGGAGGAATTCAAGAAATGGCCGACAACCTGATACGCCCGGCTGTTCCTGCCCATGTCCCGGCGGACCGCGTGTTCGAATTCAACATCTATGGCGATCCCCGGCTGACGGAGGATGTGCAGGCCTCCTACCAGTCGCTGCACCGCGACGCGCCTGACATTTTCTATTCCCCGCTCAATGGCGGTCACTGGATGGTGACGCGCTATGAGCACATCTTCGAGGTGGTGAAGGATTACGAGCATTTCTCGGTGCGCGAGATGCAGATCCCGCGGATCGACAATCCGCCCGTCTTCATCCCGCTCAGCCTCGATCCGCCCGCCAGCCTGCCTTACCGTCAGGCCCTGATGCCGCATTTCTCCCCCAAGGCGGTTGGCGCGATGGAGCCCAAGCTCCGGGCCTTCGCGGTCGAATTCATCGAGGAAGTGCTGGCCCGTGGCGAGTGTGATTTCGTGCACGACATTGCTGCCCGGTTCCCGGTCTCCGTCTTCATGGAACTGATGGGCATGCCGCTCAGCCGGCTCCGGGATTTCCGTGCGCTGGCGGATGAATATTTCAAGGCACGCACGAATGAAGAGATCGGGGCTCTGGGCGAACGGATCGTCGGCCTGATGACCGAACTGGTGGAACTCCGCCGGAAAGAGCCGGCTGACGACCTCATCTCGAAAATGATCGAATTCCAGGTCGATGGCCGGCCTATCACGCTCGGCGAGCTGCAATCGATGCTGTTCGTTATGTTCCTCGGCGGTATGGACACGGTCACAAATGTTGCGTCCTACACCTACCGCCATCTGGCTCAGGATAGCGCTCTGCAGGCCCGGCTGGCGGCAGACCCGTCTCTCATCCCGCGCTTTGTTGAGGAAGGCATCCGCAGCTTCGGCGTCATCAACACGCCGCGCATCGTGGTGAAGGATTGCGAGCGCTTCGGGGTGAAGTTCCGGGAAGGGGATATGGTGCTCTGCGTCCTGCCGCTTGGCAGCCGTGATGACCGGCGGTTTGAAAATTCCGCAGAGTTTGACATCGACCGGCAGGCCCTGACGCACCTCACTTTCTCTTCCGGCCCCCATTTGTGTCTCGGCCACAATCTCGCCCGCATGGAGATCCGTATTCTGACGGAAGAGTGGATCAGCCGGATCCCCGAATTCTCCCTGAAGCCTGGCCTGCGCCACCATTCCCGCGTCGGCACGGTCATCGCGATCGAGAACCTGCCCATCCAGTGGCCGGTCTGATCCCATGAGCAGTGCAGGTGAAATCTGGTCGACCGGGGCCGATGGCCCCTACTGGGATGGACTGGCGGATGGCCGCTTGATGCTACCCAGGTGCAGCGGCTGTGGCCACTGGCACTGGCCGGCGGTCTGGCGCTGCGCTGCCTGCGGATCATGGGATCATGAATGGCAGCAGATAGAGCCAGCGGGGCAGGTCTACAGCTGGACGCGCAACTGGCATCCGTTCGGCGGGCTTGAAAGCCTGCAGCTTCCATTCGTCATCGGTGTCGTGTCGCTAGAGGCGGCGGGCGGGGCAAGGCTCATGGGCCTCGTCGAGGAGGCTGCCGGCCCGGTGAAAATCGGCGCGCCGGTCACCGGCACATTCACCACCACCGTCCATGCAGGCCGCCCGGTGCCCGCGATCCATTGGAGAACCACATGAAGCCGATTGCCGGAATTGCGGCCGTCGCCGGTGTGGGCGTGCGCCAGCATCGCCGCGGGGCGTCCCCTCTGCCAGAGCGCGGCGTGCTTGTCCGCGCCATTATCGATGCGTGTGAAGATGCCGGATTTGATCCGGCCCGGATTGACGGCTTTGCCTCCTATGGCGACGACCGCAACGAACCCGTCCGGCTGATGAGCGATCTCGGCACGCGGGAGCTGACCTGGTCCAGCCAGGTCTTCGGCGGCGGCGGCGGGGGCATCGCAGGCGCCATCGGCCAGGCTGTCGGCGCCATCGCAACCGGTCAGGCTAAAGCCGTCATCGTCTTCCGCGCGCTCGTGCAGGATAACAGCGGCCGGCTGTCTGCCGCCGTGATGGCGCATCACCTCAACGGCCACATGATGGCCGCCGGGCTCGTTGCCCCCGCCCAGGTCTGCGCCATCCGTGCCCAGCGCATGTTTGAACATCACGGCGTCCCGAAATCCGCGGTCGAAGCCTTCGTTGAGGCCGCCTACTATCATGGCGCCCGCAATCCGGAGGCCGTCGCCTATGGCAAGGACTTCGACGTTGAGGCCTACAGGTCCGCCCGCTGGATCAGCGAGCCGTTCCGCCTGCTCGATTGCTCAAGGGAAAATGACGGCGCCGGCGCGCTGCTGATCGTCAGCGCGGAAGAGGCAAGAGATCTGCGCAGGCCTCCGGTTCACATTCTCGGGGTCGCCCAGGGCGCTGCCGCCGGCTGGGGTGACCTTCTGGAAAACGACGCCGATGATCAGTATGCGAGCGCCGGCTTCCGCTCCGTCGCGCGCCAGCTATGGGCTCAGACCGGCCTCACCCCGGCTGACATTGATGTCGCCCAGGTCTACGAAAACTTCAGCGCCCAGGGCGTCGCCTCGCTGATCGATCATGGCTTCTGTGATTACGAAACGGTGGGCGAGTTCTGCCGGTTTGAAAATCTCATCGCGCCGGGCGGAAAGCTGCCCGTGAACACGGCCGGGGGAAACCTCGCGCAGGGCTTCATTCATGGCATCGGCATGCCGATTGAGGCGGTGCGCCAGCTGCGCGGCGAGTCGGCAAACCCGGTTCCGGGCGCGCGCACCTGCCTGCTCGCTGGCGGGCCGGGCGCGCCCATCGTCTCCTCCGCCATATTCGGCACGGCAGAGACAGTTTGAAGATCAGGCATAACACGGCAGGAGGCATCGACATGACGGTGGATACAAAACAATACAGCATGCTGATTGATGGCGCTCTAGCCGCCGGAGCGGAAAGCCTGGATGTCATCAATCCGGCGACCGGCCAGGCCTTCGCCACCTGTCCCCGGGCTTCCGCGCAGGATCTGGACCGGGCCGTCAATGCCGCCGCGCAGGCTTTCAGCAGCTGGAAGCTGACAGACATGGATCACCGCAAGGCGCTTCTGCGCCAGGCCGGCGACATCATCCTCGCCCATGCCGATGAACTCGCCGCCATCTTCACGCGCGAGCAGGGGCGCCCCCTGCCGCTCGCCCTTCAGGAAGTTCAGGGCGCGGGCCAATGGTTCCACGCCACTGCGGCGCTGGACCTTCCGGTGGATATCACGGAAGACACGCAAACCCGCCGTATTGAAGTTCACCATGTGCCCCTCGGCGTCGTCTGCGGGATTGTGCCCTGGAACTTCCCGGTTCTGCTCGCGGCCTGGAAAATCGCCCCGGCGATCCTAGCGGGCAACACCATCGTCCTGAAGCCTTCACCCTTCACCCCGCTCTGTACTCTGAGGATTGGAGAGCTCCTCAAGGATGTCTTCCCGAAAGGCGTCCTGAACATCCTTTCTGGCGGAGACGAGCTTGGCCCGATGATGACGGCCCATAAAGGCTTCGCCAAGATCACCTTCACCGGCTCCACCGCCACAGGCAAGCGCGTGATGGAAGCCGCCTCGCGCGATCTGAAACGCGTCACCCTGGAGCTGGGCGGCAATGACGCTGCCATCGTCCTGCCTGATGTGGACCCCGCTAAAGTCTCCGAGCAGCTCTTCATGGGCGCCTTCTTCAACTCCGCCCAGGTCTGCGTCGCCACCAAGCGGCTCTATGTGCATGACGATATTTACGACCGGGTGCGCGACCATCTGGTAACCCTGATTGAAAACGCGCCGGTCGGCGATGGCAGCCAGCAGGGCGTTCTCTTCGGCCCGGTCCAGAACCTTCCGCAGTACAACCGCGTCAACGCGCTGATCGAAGAGGCCAAGGCCGAAGGGCTCACGCTCCATCAGGGATCCATCCCCTCCGGGAACGGATATTACATTCCGCTCACCCTGGTGGATAACCCGCCCGAAACTTCCCGCGTCGTGCAGGAAGAGGCCTTCGGGCCGGTCCTGCCGCTGCTGCGTTTCCACTCGGTGGATGAGGTTATCGCCCGCGCCAATGACACCGAATATGGCCTCGCCGGCGCCGTCTGGTCGGCGGATATTGCGCAGGCTGCCAACATTGCCGCCCGTCTCGACACGGGCACGGTCTGGATCAACCAGAACCTCCAGTCCACGCCGCTCACCCCGCTGTCCGGTCACAAGCAGTCAGGCATCGGCGTGGAAAACGGCGTCTACGGACTGATGGAGTTCACCCAGCCCAAGGCGATCTACATCCCCAAGGATGCCGCCTCCGTCGTCTGATCAGGTCGCTTTGCCCGTTTTCTCCGCGATCGCGGCCACACCGGCGAAGAAGGTTCTGAGCGTTTCGACGAACAGGCCTTCTTCATCATGCTGGTTGGCCCGCACGGCCCCGGCCAGATAGGGCAAATCGGTTGAGGAGAATTCCGGCATGGCGGGGATGCCGCGCGAGCGCGAAGCGGCTGCAAAGAGGGCAGATCCGAACGTGATCTTTTCCGAGCCTTCCAGAATCTGAAGCTGCAGTTCCGGCGGATATGGACAGAAAGATGTCCAATAGTCATAGGCTTCCAGGAAGATGCGGCGCGGAAAGAATTCCAGCAGCAGCGGCGCGGCATTGGGGTGGAGCAGGATCGTCCGCCTTGCGGCCACACACAGGCCGATCAGCGTGTCTTCCCATCGCTTCGGATCCACGAACGGCGCCTGAATATCTTTCAGGATGCAGAGCGCCACTTCCGAGAGCAGCTCAGACTTGTCCTTGAAGTGATGATAAAGGGAAGGGGCGCGCACGCCGATCTTCCGGGCGACATTCTCAAGGCTGAGCGCGTTCAGCCCCTGAACATCAATAACGTCCAGCGCGGCGCGCGCGGCCCGTTCCCTGGAAATCAGCGGCTTTTCCGGTCTACCCAAGATCATTCTCCTGCATCATCTTCTGCCTCATTCTTCCAGCCTAATGCCGGTCTTGGGGCATCGGCGGGGTGCCGCTTCTGGCTTCGTCCTTATTCCACACCTGTTTGGCAACCCGCCGGGCAGTATGCCAGGAAAACCTTGAGAACTAATTGCAATAGGTAAAATCCACTAAGTGAGGCTTTTGTGCAACTCCTATTGCGCGCCCACTGAAGAAATGATCAATCAAATAAGAAAGCGATATTGTATTAAAACATTTTAAAATCTGAAGTATGCGCCAAAATAATTCCTGAAACAGGAGCTTTATAACAAGAAGCATCCAACTTTCAGATTCTGTTGACGTGCCAACTTATCGCGAAGTATGGTCCCTATAACTAATACCGTTAGGCAAATGCCGGGGCGGAATTTCGGGAGGAAAGCATGTCTCTTCAATCTTCAGAGTCAAAATTTGTGCGGCAACTGGCCGGCCCGCTGCCTGGGTTTCACCGGGCGCTCTTCGGGGCTGCCGCCTTCGTGGCGCTCACCGCGGCTCTGCCAGCCCTCGCTCAGGAGGCCGAAACCCCGGCCCCGGCCGATCCGGCCATGTCTGCTGGCGAAGCGCCAACAAGTGAAGAAGAAGCCGAGCGTATGCGCCGGCTGGGTATCGTCACCGTCACGGCCCGCCGCCGCGAGGAAAGCCTTCAGGATGCCCCCGTGGCGATCACGGCCTTCTCGGGCGAGGGGCTGGACGACTATGCCGTCACCCGCTTCCAGGATCTTTCCACGCTTGTCCCCACCATGGTCGCTGGCAAGGCGGCCTCGGGGTCTTCCGCCAGCATCTTCCTGCGCGGCGTCGGCTCCACCGCGCTGAGCGCCGGTTTTGATCAATCCGTGTCCTTCATCATTGATGGCATGCCGATGAGCCGCGGGCGCGAGATTTCGCTCGCCCAGTACGATATTGAGCGCGTTGAAGTGCTCAAAGGCCCGCAGGCCCTGTTCTACGGCAAGAACACGACCGGCGGCCTGATCAGCGTCGTCACCAAGTCGCCTACGGATGAATTCGAGGCTTCCGCCAAGACAGGCTATGGCTTCGAAGCCAAGGAAATCTACGGCGAAGGCATCATCTCCGGCCCGCTCACGGACACGCTCCGCGCGCGCCTCGCCGTGCGCCTGTCGGAATCCGATGGCGCCTTCACCAATACGGCTGCGGCCAGCTACACCGACCCGCTCGGCATGACGCGCAGCCCGGTGGCAGACCGCCGCGGCGGCAGCGAAATGGCCAGCGGCAGGTTGACCCTGGCTTTTGAGCCGAATGACATGTTCGACCTCGAACTGAAAGCCGGCATCACCCAGATGGAAGATGGTGGCCCCACGGATGTCCTCGAACGGATCTGCGGCAGCGGGCGCACAACCCCGGCAACGGCCAATGGCGTGCCGCCCAGCCCGAACGCCGATTGCCGGATTGACGGGCGCTCGGACTCTTCCCGTCTGCCCACGGAAGTCGCCGCCGCCAACTACCGTTATGCCCGCGATGGCGCGATGTATGCAGACTTTGAGTCCTCCTTCGCCGTGCTCACAGGCAATCTCGATTTCGACAATATCGGCGTCTCCTCGATCACATCCTTCTATCAGTTCGAGCAGACCGACCTGAACAATGTGGCCGGCGAAGCCTATCCCGCCAGCTTCTCCCAGCTGGCAGATTTCAGCCAGTTCTCGCAGGAAGTGCGCTTCCAGACGCGGTTTGACAGTCCGCTGAACTTCATGTTCGGCGCGTTCCTGGCAAATTCGGAATTCACCTTCAACACCGACGCCTACATCTTCCCGGTTCCGCTGGACCCGCTGAACAGCACGTATGTCACCTTCAAGCGCGACAATGGTTTTGAAGGCGACGCGCTCTCCTTCTTTGTCGAGGGCACCTACGACATTACCGACCAGTGGGAACTTTCCGGTGGCGCCCGCTGGAGCCAGGAAGAACGCGATTCCTATCAGCGCTCGCTCCCCGGGCACATTGCTTTTGCCGCAGCTTTTCCCGGCGATATCAGTCTTGAGGACTCCTTCAAGGATGAGAACATCTCGCCCCAGGCGACGCTGCGATGGAAGCCAAGCGCGAATATCTCTGTCTACGGCGCATATAAGGAAGGCTTCAAAACCGGCGGGTACAATATCTCTCAGGCGCTCACCCCGCTCGCCACGGTTGAGGCTGGTCAGTATGACAGTGAAACCGCCAAAGGCTTTGAGGCCGGCGTCCGCTCGCTCCTGTTCAATGACAGCCTGACGCTCAACGCAACAGTCTATGACTATACCTATGAAAACCTTCAGGTTCAGGTGTTCGATCCGGTCTCGGTCAGCCTGATTGCCGACAATGCCGGCGAACTCGAAACCAAGGGTGTCGAGATCGATTTCAACTGGGTGCCGAGAGAGCTCTCCGGTTTCACTGTTCGCGGCGCCTTTGCCTACAATGATGCCAAGTACCAGAACTACATCGGTCAGTGCTATGGGGGGCAGACAATCGCGCAGGGGTGCAACCTCACATCTGTTGGCGGCGTGTTTCAGTCGCAGGACTATAGCGGGCGGCGTCCTCCCAAGGCGCCGGAGACAGCCGGACGCCTTGGCGCGAGCTACGAATTCCCGGTCTTCGGAGAGCTCATGGCTTCAATCTCGGCCGATGCGAGCTACACGGGATCTTACAACTTTACTGACACGCTGCGGCCGGATGCAGTCCAGGACTCGTTTACCCGCTTTGATGCAGCCGCCCGCCTCATGGGCCAGGATGATCGTTGGGAACTCGCTCTGATCGGACGCAACCTTACGGAAGAGTTCGTGGTTACGAGTGCCAATGATATTCCGTTCACGGGCGGTATTGGAACGGGCACGACGACAGGCGTCACCGCTGATATGTCAGCATTCGTCGAGAATCCACGGGAAATTTACCTGGAGCTTTCTCTTCGCTTCTGAGCTCCCGGCCCCTCGGGCGCTGACACACGGGTCAGC